>Ga0268266_10001432_pt1 | contig 28461 bp, 28 predicted proteins | sample KBSS13metaG_FD_190356 | JGI IMG/M metagenome (GOLD analysis project Ga0268266, IMG submission 190356) | Switchgrass rhizosphere microbial communities from Kellogg Biological Station, Michigan, USA - KBS S1-3 metaG (SPAdes) (version 2) | ecosystem: Host-associated > Plants > Roots > Rhizosphere... | reverse complement strand
AAACACGGTGTCGGGCGCAGGGGGAGAATAATTTGCCCCAGATGAATTTTCTGGAGCAAATTAGTGCAAAAATTCTACTGCATAAGGAATTTTTCAAGGAACTGACGGGTTCGCGGCTGCTGTGGGTTGGCAAATAAGTGTTTTGCCGGCCCCTGCTCCACGATCCTTCCCTGATCCATGAAAATGGCGCGGTCCGCCACGTCACGAGCGAAGCTCATCTCGTGGGTAACGATAACCATTGTGCGTTTCTCCTGTGCCAGCTGGCGGATGGTGTTCAGCACCTCGCCCACCAGCTCAGGGTCGAGCGCAGAGGTCGGTTCATCAAAGAGGATCACATCCGGGCGCATCGCCAGCGCGCGGGCAATCGCCACACGCTGCTGCTGACCACCTGACAGGCGGCGCGGGTAGCTGGTTTCTTTACCGGCCAGCCCGACTTTTGCGAGCAGCTCGCGCGCGCGAACCGTCGCGTCCTCTTTGGCTTCCCCTTTTACAATGACCGGGCCTTCAATGATGTTCTCAAGCACCGTCCGGTGTGGGAAGAGATTGAAGTTCTGGAAAACAAAGCCCACATGCTGGCGCAACTGGCGAATCAGACCTTTTTGCTGGCTGATGGATTTGCCGGTATCAATCGTAATGTTCCCCACCCGAATCGTGCCTTCTTCAGGCTGTTCAAGCAGGTTGATGCTGCGCAGCAGCGTTGTTTTCCCGGAACCACTCGGGCCGATAATGGCGACCACTTCACCCTGCTCAACCTCCAGATCAATCCCGTGGAGCACCGTTTGACCGTGGAATTTTTTCACCAGGTTTTTAACGTCGATAGCACTCATTTTGGATCACGCTCCTGGCGGTTAAGCTGGTTTTCGAAATAGTTTTGCAAGGCGGATAACACCGTCGCCATTACCCAGTAAATCAGTGAGGCCGCCAGATACATGGTGAACACTTCCAGGGTGCGCGAGGTAATAAGCTGCGCCTGACGGAACAGTTCCGGTACCTGAATGGTGGCCGCCAGCGACGTGTCTTTCACCAGGCTGATAAAGCTGTTGCTGAGCGGCGGAAGCGCCACACGCGCCGCCTGAGGCAGAATGGCTCTGCGCAGCGTTTGCCAGGGCGTCATACCGATACTGGCCGCTGCTTCCCACTGCCCTTTATCAATGGACGAGATTGCCGCACGCAGCGTTTCAGAGGTGTATGCCGCCGTATTGAGCGACAAACCAATCATCGCCGCCGGGATCGGATCCAGCTCAATACCAAACTGCGGTAAACCGTAGTAGATCATAAAGAGCTGCGCGATAAGCGGCGTGCCGCGAAACACAGAGATATAAAAACGCGCCACCCAGCGTACTGGTAAGACGGGTGACATACGCATTAAGGCCAGCACAAACCCGAGTACCAGACCGAAGAACATCCCGCCAATACTGAGCTGTAACGTAAATACTGCACCTTTAAGCAGGTACGGCAGGGAATCAATAACCAGTTGAATACTTTCTTGCATTATTATTTTTCGACCTGATTTTAGACATGAGGATGGTAGGCAAACAGCGCAGGTGCCCCGCCGGTGTGAACAAACAAAATCGGCCCTTCATCCTTAAAGCGCTTCTGTTCAATGCCATCGATAAGACCGGCCATCGCTTTGCCCGTATACACGGGATCAAGCAGTATACCCTCGAGGCGCGCCAGCAATTTCACCGCATCCATCCCCTCTTCATTAGGCGTGCCGTAGCCTGGTGCAAAATAGTCGTCCCAGAGCTGGATATCAGCCGTTGCCTTCAATGCCAGTTGCTCTGCCACCGCCTGCTGTAAGGTGACCACTTTCGGCTTCTGGTCCGCGACGCTACGCGATACCGTCACGCCAATAAGCTCGACATCGGGTAATAATTGCTCCAGACCTACGGCCAGCCCTGCGTGGGTACCTGCACTGCCGGAAGCAACAACGACAGAAGAGAGGCTGACCGCTCCCTCGCATTGCTGGGCAATCTCCAGCGCACTTTCCACATACCCCAGCGCGCCCAGCGCATTCGAGCCGCCGACAGGAATAACGTAGGGACGAAAACCCTGCGCTTCCAGACGCGTCGCCAGTTCATCAAGTTGTGCGGTCGGGTCGGTTAATGCCTCGACCATTTCGACTTGTACGTTAAACAGATCCAGCAGCAGACGGTTGCCGTTAGTCAGATAGTTTTCTGCTTGCGTTCCAATTGGGTTTTCCAGCAATGCCACACAGTGGAGACCCAGCTTTGCAGCCACCGCGGCGGTCTGGCGGACATGGTTAGACTGAATGGCACCTGCGGTAATGAGCGTATCCGCGCCTTCACGCAGGGCGTCAGCGGCCAGAAACTCCAGCTTACGGAGCTTATTGCCCCCCATCGCCATCGGCGTTACGTCATCGCGCTTGATAAAAATATCGCGTCCTAAATAGTCAGAAAATCGCGGCAGATACTCCAGTGGAGTCGGCGCGCCGATAAACTCCAGGCGGGGAAAGCGCGTTAAATTCTGTAGTGACATGGGTTCTCCGGTAACACTGACTCAATGTGATATTTTTCATTATGCACGCAGACGCGTAAGAAATAAAAAAGGCGCTTTTAAAAGCGCCTTTTTTTAACGTCAAAGACTTATTTCGTGACGTCTGCCCCGAACCACTTCTCAGAAAGGGCTTTCAGGCTGCCGTCTTTTTGCATGTCAGCAATCGCGGAGTCAATCGCTTTAACCAGGTCGTCGTTGCCTTTACGAACGGCTACACCGGATTCCTGACGAGAGAACGCATCACCGGCTACCGCCAGGGTATTGTTGGTTTTCTTCACCAGATCCAGCGCGGCCAGACGGTCAACCAGAATCGCATCAATACGACCTACGCGGAGATCCTGGTATTTTGTCGGGTCATCATCGTAAGTGCGGATATCCACACCCTGAACGTTCTGGCGCAGCCACTCTTCATAGTTGGTTCCCAGACCGACACCGACTTTTTTGCCTTTCAGGTCAGCGGCCGTTTTGATGGTGCCTTCGTTACCTTTCTTCACCAGCGCCTGGATACCAGACACGGTGTACGGCGTGGAGAAGTCATACTTCTTCTTACGCTCGTCAGAAATGGTCACCTGGTTAATCACCACATCAATACGTTTGGAATCCAGCGACGCCAGCATACCGTCCCATTTGGTCGGTTTGATGGAGGCTTTCACGCCAAGGTGTTTCGCCAGTTCCTGTGCAAATTCCACTTCAAAACCGGTGAGTTTACCGTCATCGCCCTGGAAGCTGAACGGAGGATAGGTTCCTTCCAGCCCGACCAGCAGCGTACCGCGCTCTTTCACTTTATTCAGCAGATTTTCTGCGGCGAACGTTTTCACGCTCATACCCGCGACCAGCGCGACTGCCATTACACCCATCAGCGCCTGACGACCCAGAAGTGCTAATTTCATAAATACCCCGATATAGTGGAATTTTTGAGTAGTGTAGAGAAATCACCTGCAAGGTCAAAGGCGACTGCGCTACATCTTATTCTTTTTTAATATATATCAGAAGTTGTTCCAGCGTGGGCTTTCTGCTTTATGACACCCGGCATTTGTACCTTATATTGTGCATACTTGCGCAGCGCAATGCGGTAGTTGTTGGTGCTGGTCGCAGGCAACCACGGCTCAAGATTCTCATCCAGATAGCCGGTCTTCAGCAGATCGCGGGAGATGTTGTTCACGGTGAGATGTTGTCCGAGACGGCGCAGGCGGACGACATATTCGCGTACGGTTCCGTGGCTCATCTCCGTTTGTTCAAACAGGAATTGTTTGAAGCCGATAATGTCGAAGAAGTCGCTTTGCTCTTTGCAGTGGAGATCACCGCAGAAACGGCAAAGTGCCACCCACTCTTTTTGTTCTTCGAGCCATGCTGCTTCATCCATCAACGTGTCGAGGCGTGAAATCGCGATCTTATTAACGATTTCGCCTCGACGAACCAGCGTGATACGATCGAGTAACTTGTTACAGTGGGCGCAATGCGTCTGGCTGTGTTTAAAGTCTTTCAGGTAGCGGCTTAAAGGCCGTCTTTTAGATTGCTGCACCGTCATGATAACTCCTGGTTGTCAATACGTTGTGCGGCATTTTTCAGGTGAATCAATCACCTATAACTTACCCAGCTTTGTGCGTAAACGTTTAATGGCCTGGCTGTGCAACTGGCTCACCCGAGACTCTCCCACTTCCAGAACAGCGCCAATCTCTTTGAGATTAAGCTCTTCCTGATAATAGAGGGTCAACACCAGCTGTTCGCGCTCAGGTAAAGCCTCAATCGCTTCCATTACGCGCTGGCGTAAATTACCTTCCATTAAATGGTGTAACGGGTTTTCTTGCTGATGCTCATCCGTCACCAGCTCGATGCTATCGCCATGCTCTTCTCGCCACTCGTCATAAGAGAAGAGTTGGCTATTATTGGTATCGAGCAACATCTGACGATACTCTTCAACAGCAATGCCAAGACGTTCCGCCACTTCTGTTTCCGTTGCGTTACGTCCCAGTTCCTGTTCCAGCTGCCCCATCGCATGCGCCACTTCGCGCGCGTTGCGGCGAACACTGCGCGGCACCCAGTCGCGGCTGCGCAGCTCATCCAGCATCGCACCACGAATACGCTGAACTGCGTAAGTCGTAAATGCCGTTCCTTGCAGAGCGTCGTATCGGTCAACTGCATTCAATAACCCGATACCGCCCGCCTGTAGCAGATCGTCAAGTTCCACGCTCGCCGGCAAACGCACCTGGAGGCGCAATGCTTCGTGACGCACCAGTGGGACATAACGCTGCCACAGCGAGTGTTTATCCATTACACCTTCAGCGGTATAGAGTGAATTCACGATAAACAGCCCTGCGTTAGTTGAGTTATCGGCATGATTATCCGATTCTGCAGGGCGTTCAATTGGATGAATAGTGGGTAAAATAAGGGGTTATTTGGGGGTTACCGATGCATGCAGGGATAACATGCATCCTGTGGTAAGGATAACGTCAGCCTTTTTTACATAGCAAGAATATACTTGAACATAAATCAGGGTATTGATGGCCTAACTCGTAGCACCCCTCAAGATATTGCTTTGAGATGATATCTGTCTGTAAAAGTTTGTCCCACTGGAAATTAGCGAGCGCCTTGAAAAAAATACCCGTGCGATAAACAACGTTAAGTCCCGCAAGACGGGCATCTCTTTCAAGAGTATCCAGAGAATAAGTACAACGATGGCCATGCTGAAACTCAGCCTCCGTCACCGCACTGTTATGCGAGATTAAGTTCATTTTTACGGCAATCTGTCGGGAGGCGGCATGCGCATTTGGACAAACCAGAAAAAAGTGGCCTTCATCCGTTAACCATTCATTATTAATGCGTTTTAAGAGGTTAACGGGATCGTCAATATGCTCCAGCACATGGGTGAGAATAATATTGTCATAACGCTCCGGCAGTTCAACATCCTCAAAGCGGGAATGCACAAACGAGACATTTTCCCCCAGGCGCTTACTGGCGATATTCATCGCCTCTGCCGAGGCTTCCACGCAGGTGATGTCGCTGAATTTTTCGGTCAATCGTGCGGTAAAATCACCTTTAAAACTACCAAGTTCAAGTAAATTACCCGGCTTAAAAAATGGTGTGAACGCACGGATCATAAAAGGGTGCATCACATCAAAATCAAAGTTATAGGCATACTGATGATCGGCAGTATCTTTGATTTCCAGATTGTAATCACGAAGGGTCATGTTGTTATCTCACTGTGCAAAGTCATGGTTATCTTTGAAGCGTTTGATCTGCCGAAGATAAATCCATGCTTTAGATATAAATGTTGTGCCGACACGTTATTCTTATCGACTTCAAGATTAATTTCCGTCACACCCAGGGACTGTAGATGTTCAATGCTTTGAATTAATAGCTTGCTACCCACACCGCAATGCTGGGCGTCAGGCAAAACGGAAACATGAGTAATAAATCCCTGCTGACGCTGCGCGTTATAATAGGCTGCAACCAGTCCGGTGAGCGTGTTGTTATGCCAGGCTTCGGTTCGCCATGCCCGCTCCGCTATTTTTTTGGCATAGTCCTGCAACGCGATTATTTCGGTAATAGACGCGACAAAAAGCGGGTCACACTGATTAAAGTGTTCGACGATCTCCTCCGGTGAGGCGCGATTCTGGCAAAACGCCCAGCAATTCATAACACCAGTTCCGCCAGGCCAAATCCTGCTTTGCCAAACGCGTTACCGTTATAAAGCAAATAAACTTTCTCATCGCAGCGGAACAGATGGGGATAGCACTGCATTTCGCTGTCCCAGTCATTCACGGACGCAAGCGACGCCATCTGGCTGTCGTCACGATGCCAGTGGTGTAAATCATCAGACCAGGCATAGCCCAGACGATAGCCGCGCCCCTGCTCTGTGCGGAAATCGAAACACTCACGGAAGCAAAAGACCATATGATAACGGCCATTGATTTCAATCACCGTCGGCAGTGCCTGGCATTCATCGTCCCCCAGTACGGAAGGGATAATTTGCTGGCTGTCACGCTGCCAGTGGATGCCATCGTGTGATTCCGCATGGGCAATTTTATAGATGCGATCCGGAACCGAATCCGGTGTGCGCTTCTTCCAGCCCGTTCCAAAGATGTACCACATGTGGAAACGTTCACGGGTATGTATAACAAAGGCATCCCCCACTAAGTGTGGCTCGTGCAATGAGGGGCCCATCACGGGCCCAGTACCGAAACGGGTGAAGTGTTCGCCATTGTCTGTGCTTACCGCAAAACCAATGGCTGTATCAACCGAGACCGAAACGCGACGATTCCAGCCCGTTGTCCATGCCATGATTTTTCCTTCATGACGCAGAACGTTACAAGGGAAAATACCGTGCTCATCGAATGTGCCCAACTCAGCAGATGCTATCACCGGCTCGGGACTGATACGAAGCACCTCCCGCAAAGATTTATCCATATCCACATAGCAGACACGGCTAATAAACTTTGCTGAATTCGCCTCCCGCTCACGCGTGGAAAAGTAGATTCGGACAAAGTCATCAAACACCAGCGCTTGCGGGGACTGGGCAAAACCCACCCCATTTGCCAGAGGAGGAACCTGTGACGGCGAATAGATAAGCCCGTGCTTACGCCATTTCAGGGTCAGCATAATTTGCCCTCAAGTTGTGCCAGGCCAAAGCCATAGCGGCCCACCTGATCCCCCAGATAAGCCATGTAAATATTGCCATCGAGTTCAAAAACGTGTGGGTAGCTGATCATCTCTGCATCCCATCCGGAAGCAGAAACGTCAATGCCAGCTTTGCTATCATCCCGGTGCCACGACATCATATCCAGACTCCACGCGTAGCCGATGCGGTAACCGTTCTGCTTTCCGCGGTAATGGGCGCTGTAGCGGTAGCAAAAAAACATATGGTATTTGCCGTTGGCGTAAAAGACATCCGGGCTGGCCTGTGCCTCGTCCTCTTCGATACGGCTGGGGATCAGATCTTTATTCAGCTTCGTCCAGTTGATGCCATCTTCAGATGTCGCCATGCGAATCTTGTAGACCGGCTCTGCGCGGCCATCCACCCATTTCCATTTGCGACCAGCAATATAAAAAAGCTGCCATTGGTTATTGAATCTTCGAATTTTCGGCCCACTCATTACAAACGGCTCATCCGGAGAGTAACCGATTGCTGGCCCCGGACCCGCTTTAACAAAGGTCTCCCCCTGGTCATGGCTTACTGCCATGCCAATTGCCACGTTGAACGGCACCGATTCGCAGCGAGTCCAGCCTGCATACCAGGCTTTTACCACATCCTTATCGCGCATCACGGAGACGGGATAGGTACCAAATTCGTCAAATTCTCCGTATCCACCCAGCGGGAGAATCGGTTCACGGGCAAAGCGCAATACCTGGAAGAGATCGTCACGAGCCAAATCCACCCAAGCGGAATAGCTGACATATTTCCCCTGTTCATCAGCAGGCGGGCGGCAGGAGAAATAGACGCGCACGAAATCATCAAAGATCAGCGTCGCAGGGGCCTGAGCAAACTCTTTAAGCCAAGGGAGATGAGTCACCTCCTGCGGGGTAAAGACCTTACCCAATTTTTTCCATGTAAACATATTAAATTAACTCATAACCAAGTTGCAGGCGACGAACCACCTCATCGCGAGAGTTAAACATCATGACGTCAATAATGGACAGCCAGGGAATAAACGCCGCGTCAGAATGCGGGTAGTGCCACGGTTGCGGCTGGATAAATTGCAGCTGAAGCCCGCGTTCGACAAAATCCTGCCGGGAATAGAGCGCCATGCCCCCCGGGGGGTTAATATACGTACGGACGTTCATCACCTGACAAATATCGATGACGCGATCCTGAGACTTTAACGCGTGATTCGCCGGTAACGAAGACGAGACAATTAGCTCACACGAGAAGCCAAAATAGTCCCGCAACCGGTTCAGGCCCAGCCACAGATAATTAAAAAGATTATCCTCCGGGTTCTGAATAATCTCCTCAACGATCGGCATTACCGCGGAAAATGAGGGTGCGTGGCGATACGCACCGACAATTTGATTGCACAGCTTATTGCGGTCAAATGCTGCTGAGAGCTGCCGCTCCCTGATATCCAGAAAGTCCGAGTCTTTTTTTAGTGGCAGCGAGATTAATGACTCCGCACCGCGAACCTGAATACGGTTACGGTTAATCCACCCTTTTTTCGTGTACTTGATGTTGTCATACACCACGAAAGCATCCACTGCTGCCATCAGTTGGAAATAGCCGCAATACGGGAAAAAATAGGGTTGCATGATCGCCAGCTTCATCGGTTTTTTTTCCTATCCATTGACCACAAGCGCAGGCTCTGCCGCACGGGCGGCATTGATAAAGAGTTCCTGGATAATCTCAATAATACGACGTTGATCGGCCACCAGTAGTCCGGGATAGATGGGCAGGCAGAGCACCGCATGAGAAATTTCATCGGCAACCGGGAGATGTTGTGCATTCGCCGTCGGGAAGTGGCGATACATCGGGAACGCGCTGATAAGCGGATAGAAATAACGGCGGGCATAGATATTATGCTTGCGTAATTCCGAATAGATAGCATCCCGGCTGACCGCCGAATCTTCGCGAATAAGTACCGGGAAGTAGGAGTAATTCCATTCAATATTACTGGCAGGTTTAATGTACTCCAGCGCCGGAAGAGCGGAATCGAGCAGTTCAACGTAACGTTGATAAATAACCGCGCGTTCCTGCAGCGCACTGTCAATATACTTTAACTGCAGCAGCCCCATGGCCGCCTGCACTTCATTCATTTTGGCGTTAATACCCGGCGCCATCACAATGGTTTCATCGGCAAAACCAAAGTTTTTAAGATAATCGATGCGCTGCTTGGTTTTGGCATCATGGCAAATAATGGCCCCTCCTTCGAAGGTATTAAACACCTTTGTGGCATGGAAGCTCAGTACGGACAGATCGCCATAATTGAGAATGCTGGCGTTATCCTGTTTGACGCCGAAACAGTGGGCCGCATCGTAAATCACCTTCAGTCCATAGGTATCGGCAATCTTCTGGATGCGTTCCATATCGCACGGAATACCATAGCAGTGGACTGGCATGATCGCCGTCGTTTTAGGCGTAATCAGTTCTTCAATGCGATCCGGATCGATATTAAAAGTGGCGGGGTCAATATCAGCAAACACCGGTGTTAAATCATTCCACAGCAGGCTGTGAGACGTGGCGACAAAAGAGTATGGCGTGGTGATCACTTCACCGGTTATACGCAATGTCTGAAGCGCCGTCAGCAACGCGAGCGTGCCGTTGGAGAACAGGCAGACATGTTTTACCCCAAGATACGCCGCCAGCGCCTCTTCCAGTTGCTGATGGAATTGCCCGCTGTTGGTCAAAATTTTACTTTCCCACAAGGTCTCCAGGTAAGGGATGAACTCCTCAAGGGGCGGAAGAAGTGGACTGGTAACGTAGACATTTTTCATAAGTTAATCCTCAGTACCTGATACCTGGAAACTGCGGGGTGCTTCATCAGCACACCATTTTCGCCAGGCCCCGCGCAGGGCCTGCTGGAAAGGAATCGCCACATTGCTCTGGCTCTGGAGTGGGATTGTGCTCCGCATGCTTTGACGCAAAGCGCTGAGGGTTTCCAGTCGGGTTTGCCAGCTAACGGCCTTGTCGAAATAGTCTTGCTGACTTTCCGCCACAAACTCATCCAGCCCGTAAATATGCAAGATCTCCAGCCCCTGCCGCGCGGGATAGGTTGCGCCTGCCAGGGTAAGCGTCGGGACGCCCATCCATATGCCATGACTGGTGGTGGTTCCCCCGTTGTACGGGAAGGAATCAAGCAACATGTCTACCTCATGATGCATATGAAGATACGACTCCAGTCCCGTCGTTTTACGGAAGATAAGCTGCTCATCCGATACGCCCAGCGCATTGAGCTTTTTGCGGTAGCGGGCGATCATCGCATCGTCATCCATAAAACCAATCAGCAAACGTGACGTGGCGTTATGCAGCAGAATGCGCGCCCACAACGCAAAGACCTGGTCATTCAATTTTTTCGGGCGGTTGAAACTACCGTAGGTAAACCAGCCGTTCGTTAGGGCTGGCAAGGCATTGACGTCAGGGCTGGAAGCATCCGGCTCAAAGAAGTTATCGAGTGGAATCGCGATCAGCTTTTCAGTGAACTGAGCGTCTATCGCAGCATTCCTGACAAACCCGGTGCTGATAATGCGGTAATCCATCTGCCGCATCCCGGTCGTGCCCGGGTAACCGAGCCAGGTGATTTGCACCGGCGCAGGCTTAAAGGCAAACGCGGGTAAACGCGTCCCGGTGGTATGACCCGAGAGATCAAAAAGAATATCAATCCCGTCGCTGTGGATCTGTTTTGCCAGCTCAACGTTATTGAGATGGGTAACAGATAACCACTTCGTCGAGGTGTTACGGAAGTGCTCCGTGACGGCATCATCTTTATCCAGCGTACTATATCCGTAGAGGGAAAACCGCTCCCGATCCATGCCGTCCCAGAACGGGCGCAGGAAGCGGCTTACGGGATGGTTACGGAAGTCTCCGGAGACAAAGCCGACGCGCAACGGCCGCTCAGGATCCTTACTACCCTGCCACGGCAGCGCCAGGTCGAAGTTTGTCGCCCACTCGGTCACCAGTTCACCATAGGCAAGATGGCGATTGAAAAGCACTTCCGGCGAGACAGAAAAATCGTGGGTAAGAACAAACAGCAGGCTGGTGAAACAGTCAAAATCACCCGGCGCAAACTCGAGCGATTTCTCGAGGAAATAGCGTGCTTCCGTCAGTTTCTGATTATCACTGAGAATAATGCCCATCATCGCGAGATGCAGCGGATTCGTGGCGTTATAGCGCAACGATTCCCTGGCGCAGCGTTCAGCCATGGCCATATTGCGACGCGCATGATAAACCACCGCCAGCGTATTCCAGAATGACGCATTATGTTTATTCAACCGCAGCAGCGCCTGCAGGATCCGGGCGGCATAATGCAGCTCACCTTTTTTCTGCAGCACGGTTGCCAGGTCGAACCAGATATCCTGCCCAGCAGAGTAGCGGCTCATGAGCTGGCAGAGTGCCAACAGAGCCTCGTCCCAGTCGCCCATCAGCAGGCTTGCACGGGAAGAGCAGCGAAGCAGATGCAGATTATGAGGATCGTTTTCAATCTGTCCCGTAATGTAATCGCGCGCGTCTTTCGCCAGACCTGCGGCAATCAGAGCGTTTACGTTTTGGTAAATGAGATCGATGCCAGGATCCTGTTCATCCCTCTCCCCTGCCATAATCTGCCCGTCAACAAGTAAACCGCCCTGTTGCGATCCGACATTAAGCAGTAAAAGCGTATCAATGTTGCTTTTAAGGTAGTCGACATCCCCCAGACGCAAAAAACGCTGCAGTGCTTTGCGCCAAGCTTCAGGGGTACCTTTCAATAGTCCTTTCGCCTTCAGTGCAGAAAAGCACTCTCGGCTTCTGGCCTGATTCACATCCATGCCGGCAATCGCGAACTCCCGTTCGTCGTCACTGAGGGTCACACGCTCCCCCCAGAGATTAAGCATGATGTCAAAGTCTTGCCCTACCAGAAGAGGAGCAATTAACGTGAGTTCACTTTCAGGCTGAACATTGTAAGGCCCCGGTGAACCCGCCCAGTGGAGCCCCGGAATTTGGTTGAGAAAGAGATCTTTTAGAGATTCAAGTACGCTCTGGGAGACATCCTCCTCTTTTTCGGGAAGACGAGCGTTGCTCACCAGTTGATCAAATGACAGGCTCAGCGGCCATGCGCCGCCAAGCAGATCGAGAATATGCAGCGTCGTGGTATTTTGCGTCGAGAAAAATTTCCCTTCAGCGTTGGTGTGAGCATTGACGATCTCGCCGCGATCGTTGCGGCAACGTCTGAAATCACCGGCCCAGTGCAGCGTGTTTAACCGGGTAAAATCCAGCGCCGCCGCGTTAACAGTATCATCACGGGAAAGCAGGCTGACGCGCTCGCGACGGTTGACGGCAAAATCGAGATATTGCTGCGCGGCAATCGATGCCTGCCCAGATGAGACCAGTGCGTGCAGCTGATGAATTTGCTCGCTAAAGCTCTCACCCGTTTCGTACTGAGGCAGCGCATCCCCCACGTAGCGCAGCCCGCAGGATGAGAGAGTATCGGTGAACTGAAGGAACTGCCCGGAGATGTGCGTGGCGCTTGCCAGGCTCTCAATAAGGGTCGTGTCGTCAACGCGCTCCATCGCGAGCACATAGTCTTTGATCTCCCCTTCCGGCTGGGTCAATGCCAGATAGCTGAGCATACCACGAGCAAAAGCAACCTTCTCATCTGACCGGCCCGCAAGGCGTGCGTGGAAGGCCAACGCATCCTGAACGTATTGTGCCGCGGATTCAGGCGGGGTAAAAATCTGGTGGATGGCAATAATGCCATACGCCGACAGGTGGCGACGACACCACTGCAACAGCGCGTCACGCTCTGGCATGCCTGCAGGAATAAAGTCCCCGCGAATAAGAATGTAATCGAACTCACCCGGTGACACGCTCAGCACATCGTTAAGACCCGCCGCAACCAGTTCAATACTGACGATACCCAGACGCTGCGCCTGCCTCTGCCCCGCTGCAATAGCGTCTTCGTTAATATCAATACCTATCCCGACACAATCAGGCCAGGCCAGCGCAGCGGATAACAACACCTCGCCCTGTCCGCAACCTAAATCCAGGACGCGTGCATTCTCAGGTGCCCCGGCAGGAAACTGATACAGGGCAGCGGCGGCCTGCAGACCCGATAGCGTGAATCGATTATCTGGATACAACATACAGAGAAAGTTCCATGAGTTCAGTGGTTAGCCAAAATAGGTTTGTTGCATCGCAGCTTTGTAGTTCTGGTACGCTTCGCCGCCTGATTTTTGCGTGGTCACTGTCCAGCTGAACGTGGCGTCGGTGTAGCGAATATCGATCAGTTTCTCCAGCGGCTCGCGATGAATGGCCATCTGCTCAACCGCAGGCAGTGCATCCAGCGCGACAGAAAGTGCGACCTGGTCGAGGAACCACTCCGCATTGCCGCGGCGTAGATTCCAGTCAATAAATGTCGCAACAAGCGACAGGTATTTACGCGAAAGCGTCCCCGGAACCGTATAGACAAAGCCGGCGGGAACCTGCTCCCATGGCGGTGCGCCGTTACTGTAAGAGAGGACAATTTCCTTATCAGGAAGATGTTGCTTAATATCGGCCCAGTTCTTACGCACGAGACAATCTGCATCAAGAACAATAACTGGAGAGGTGAACACGCTCAGTGCATAGCTGAGGAAAACAAAACGTCTTGAGGCGTACCAGACATTGATACCAAAAACGGGCGCAATCTTTTCGGCTGTCACCGATATCACCATTCCCGGAAAATGCTGGTGCAGCGAATGAACGTGCGCCTTTGTCTCATCATCAGGGTTATAAAGATGCAGGTGAACGTTAAGCTGGTCGCCGTTGGTATGGAAGATCGAACCTAACAGCGTCAGGGCGTGATCGAAGTAATAGCGTTTGTCGCACGCTACCAGAACCGTTGTTTTTCCGTTTTCCTCTGCCGGAAGAAGCCACTCGTAGTGCGAAAAATCAGGCTCATAATCAGGCATGTTCAGGGCGGAGAAATCGATGAACGTTTCAGGGCAGCCACCCAGTTTATGAATCCCCGTGACGATCATTAGCATCGTTAACGCGTCTTCACCAATATGTTCAGGATCGGCGGTCAGCTGCTGGATAAGCGTCTGCATCTGATTAAAATCATCTTCCATCAGGCACACTAACAGCAATATTTTCATCACGGTTGGGGATGGACTCACCACCGCGTAGTAGTTTGAAATCAGGAATAAGGCGGCGTCAATTTCGTTAATACGGAAGAAAACCTGAATACCCGCCACCAGAAGATTTATGCTGTCGTCATGCTGAAGCGCCTCTACGACCCAACCGGTAATGGTTTCACTCAGCTCTTGCGAAAAGGGTGTTGGCTTGCCCTGGTTTTTAAAATCAAACGCGGCGTTTGCTGCAGCGATCGCGCACAGCATGCGCTTAACAGCGAGTTCTTTTTGTGCATCCAGATCGGTCGTTGCGTCCATGATCTGGGGTTCGAGCGTGGCAATATCAGAATTTTTATAGTGCAGGATTTCGGTTACAACATGCGCAGGCAATGCATCCGTTTCTGGCAAAAAGATTAGCCGTGAAAATTCATCACGGTAATACTGATGCAGCGATCGTGTACGCTCGAACTTGTTCATCCCGATTCTCTTAGTAAGATTGCGATTCTTACCCATCGTACAAGGGAATATTCGAGATAATGGAAGGAACACCCCCGGTAATAATGGCTTATTTCGGAGATTGTCTGGCGGGCAAAAAAAAAGGTTGCTGTCTCCAGCAACCTTTATGAAACAGACGCGGCGATTAACGCAGCAGAGACAGCATAGCCTGAGGAACCTGGTTTGCCTGAGACAGTACAGAAGTACCAGCCTGCTGCAGGATCTGCGCGCGAGACATGTTGGAAACTTCGGTAGCGTAGTCAGCGTCCTGGATACGGGACTGAGCAGCAGACAGGTTATTGATAGAGTTGTTCAGGTTGTTGATGGTAGATTCAAAACGGTTCTGAATCGCACCCATGTTAGAACGCGCGGTATCAATTTTCGCGATTGCAGCATCAGCAGCAGAGATAACAGCCTGTGCAGAGGCGTTATCGGAGATTGCAGTGCTCAGACCAGCGCTCAGGGTACCAGAGGTCGCGTTGATCAGCGCGTTGCTGTCTACAGAGATGGTGTCGTTAGCAGAAGTACCAGCACCAACCTGAATTTTCAGCGCGGTAGATACAGAGCCGTCCAGCAGTTTTTTACCGTTGAAGTTAGCTGAGCCCGCGATACGGTCGATTTCAGCCAGACGCTGTTTGATTTCAGTGTTGACGGAAGTCAGGTCAGAAGAACCGTTGGTGTCGGTAGCAGCCTGAACAGACAGCTCACGAATACGCTGTAAGTTGGTGTTGATTTCGTTCAGGTTACCTTCAGCAGTCTGAACCAGGGAGATGCCGTCGTTGGCGTTACGCGCCGCCTGGGTCATACCTTTAATCTGGGAGGTCATGCGGTTAGCAATCGCCTGGCCAGCAGCGTCATCTTTCGCGCTGTTGATACGCAGACCAGAGGACAGACGCTCGATAGCAGTGCCCAGAGAAGACTGAGATTTGTTCAGGTTGTTCTGAGTGGTCAGGGACAACAGGTTAGTATTGATAACTGCCATAATTTTAATTCCTTCAAAAATGGTTTCTAGGGTCGGTGCCTAACACTCACGGCGTCTCTCACCGTCAACAAGGTTATCGACGCTCGAACAGCAGACTTTAGAAAATATCGAAGAAAATATTTAATTATTTGTTTTATAAAGATTTATTTTGCTCTAAAGCGGCTACAGAGTGCATGATGAATAAAAGATTAACGCAAAAAATCACCGTCTTATTCTCTTCGGTATATTTCTTCGTCATGCACCCTGTTGATTTAAAACGCGTCATTTAGGTCGCTTATTCAGCGATATATTTTTTAAGCTTGCCGTAAACTTTTCGTCGAACGGGCCGATAAACGACTGAAACATCCATTAAGAAGGAACACTACATGGCGACTATCAGTAATCTCGGGGTGGGCATGCCCGGCCTGTCAGATCTGTACGATAAGCTGCAGGCAGCAGAAGAAACAAAATTGACGGCTATTGCCAAGCAAAAAACCACCTACGACGCGCAGATTACCGGTTACGGCAAATTACAAAGCGCCCTGACGAATCTGCAAACCGCAGCTGCTAAGCTCGCAAAAACAGATACGTGGAACTCAACTTCCATTAGCAGCACCAATACTGCTTTTTCGGCTATCAGTACCTCCGGCGCTAACGTTGGTGATGTGACAGTCAACGTGAGCAAGATTGCTAAAGGCCAGGTGCTGACAACCACGCCAGGCACTATCGACAGCAATACTAAGCAGTTAGGTGGCACCACGGGCACCAACAGCCGAACCATTACCATTACCCAGGCAGGCGCTGACAGTAAACCACTGACGGTAACCCTGGCCGATGGCGATACCTCCCTGAACGGGATCGCTAAAGCCATTAATGCTGCCAACGGCAGTGTCTCGGCAAGTGTGGTGAAAGCGGATGATGGCGACTATCGTCTGATGCTGACCTCCAAAACCACCGGTACCGATTCTGATATGACGGTAACAGTGACCGGCGACGATACGCTGAAAGGCATCATTGGCAGTGGCGCACTTACCGAACAGGTAAAATCACAAAATGCCGTCGTTAACGTCAACGGTATTCAGATTGTCCGCCAGACCAATACCATCACTGACGCCATTCCAGGGGTAACATTAAACCTGAAAGCACAGAGCACGGCCGATGAAACCCTGACCGTAACCCGCTCTACTGACGATAACAAAAAAGCCATTACAGAATGGGTAACTGCCTATAACTCTCTGCAGTCCACCATTGCCTCATTGACGAAATATGAGCCACCTGCGGTGGGTGCAACCGCCCAGTCTTCGAATAACGGCGTACTGATGGGTGACAGTACTATCCGCGGAGTACAATCCGATCTGCGTGCTTTATTGACCAATGTGCAGAGCGGTTCCTATGCCATTATGGCCCAACTTGGCATCACACAGGACCCGGTCAAAGGCGCGGACGGCGCGGTTGGCAACCTGAAAATTGATGATAAGAAATTAACCAAGATCCTCACGGACGATCCGGCTGGTGTACAGGCCTATTTTGTGGGGGACGGGAAAACGACCGGTTTCGCTACCCAGATGAATAACAAGCTAACCGATATGCTGAGCACGTCTGTCGGCAAAGAAGGCGTTATTCAGAATGCGAAGGACGGTATTAACGCCACGCTCAAATCCATCGGCAAACGTTACGACGCGATGGAATTGACGATTGAAGCCACGATGGCGCGCTATAAAAAGCAATTTAACGATTTAGATAAGCTGGTCACCAAATTCAACGGCACGGCCACTTATTTGACCCAACAGTTCAGCAGTAAGTAAGAAAGGAAACGATATGTATAGCAAATCTGGTGTACAAGCCTATCAGCAGGTAGGTCTTGAATCTGCTGTCTTGAGTGCCAGCCCGCACCAGTTGGTTGTCATGTTGTTCGACGGTATCCATAGCGCGCTTATCCGGGCGCGCCTTTTCCTTGAGCAGGGGGACATCCCGGCAAAAGGAGAGGCCCTGTCTAAGGCCATTAATATTATCGAAAATGGCCTTAAGGCTGGGTTAAATATGGATGTGGGAGGAGAACTCCCCCGCAACCTTTCTGCGCTTTACGACTATATGGTACGCCGTTTGTTACATGCCAATCTGCGCAATGACATCGAGGCGATTACCGAAGTCGAGGCTCTGCTGCTCAATATTTCCGACGCCTGGAAGCAAATCGGCCCGGGTTATACTCCCAAGCAGGATTAACTTTAATGAACGACTCCAGCTTATCCCTTAAAAAGTGGCATGCTCTTTATGCGCTTAGCAATACAATGCTGAGCCTTGCTCAATCCGGGAAATGGGATGAGCTCATCGAACAGGAGGTGGCATACGTTTCGCTGGTTGAAGAGATCAGCACGACTCCTTTTCCGCCCGACAGCAAACACATCCAGGATCAGGCGATGGTGATACTGAATCAGGTGCTGCAGAATGAGCTCCTCCTCAAGGATTTGTTGCAGGAAAGAATGAGTGAGTTGAGCGGTCTTATTGCCCAAACCAACAAGCAAAAAAACGTTAACGTTACCTACGGGAAGTTGTCAGGCAACATATTATTTCCCGGAGAGATGAATCATTAATTCACATTAGCGATTCTTGATCCATACTCCAGAAGTCTGCCAAACGGCTTCTGGAGCACGGACGATGAAAAACCCCACCCTGTTACAATGTTTTCACTGGTATTACCCTGCGGGCGGTGAATTGTGGCGAGAGGTCACGGCGTTAGCCCCCAATCTTAACGAAATCGGCATCAATATGATCTGGTTGCCGCCAGCCTGTAAAGGCGCATCCGGCGGGTACTCGGTCGGATACGACACTTACGATCTCTTCGACCTCGGTGAGTTTGACCAGAAAGACAGCGTCGCCACCAAGTACGGTGACAAAGCTCAGCTGCTGGAGGCCATCGACGCACTCAAAAGTAATGAGATCGCCGTCCTCCTTGACGTGGTGGTTAACCACAAAATGGGCGCAGACGAGAAAGAACCCGTCCGCGTTCAGCGCGTCAACGAACAGGATCGCACGCAGATCGACGATGAGATCATTGAGTGTGAAGCCTGGACACGCTACACCTTCCCTGCCCGTGCCGGGCAATATTCGCAGTTTATCTGGGATTACAAATGCTTCAGCGGCGTCGACCATATTGAAAACCCCGATGAAGACGGCATTTTTAAAATCGTCAACGACTACACCGGTGAAGGCTGGAACGACCAGGTTGATGATGAGATGGGTAATTTTGATTACCTGATGGGCGAAAACATTGATTTTCGCAACCATGCCGTCACCGAGGAAATCAAGTACTGGGCCCGCTGGGTCATGGAACAAACTGGCTGTGACGGTTTTCGTCTGGACGCCGTCAAACACATTCCCGCCTGGTTTTATAAGGAGTGGATTGAGCACGTTCAGGAAGTCGCAACGCAACCGTTGTTTATCGTGGCGGAATACTGGTCCCACGAAGTGGATAAACTGCAGGCCTATATTGACCAGGTCGATGGCAAGACGATGCTGTTCGATGCCCCCCTGCAGATGAAATTCCACGAAGCATCGCGCCAGGGTCGGGAATACGACATGAGCCAAATCTTTACCGGCACCCTGGTCGAAGCCGATCCGTTCCATGCAGTAACTCTGGTTGCCAACCATGACACTCAGCCTTTGCAGGCACTGGAAGCACCGGTTGAAGCGTGGTTTAAACCGCTGGCCTATGCCCTGATCCTGCTGCGTGAAAACGGAGTGCCCAGCGTCTTTTATCCGGATTTATTCGGTGCCAGCTATGACGATACGGGTGGTGACGGCGAAACCTACCATATTGATATGCCGGTCATCGAGCAGCTTCACGAGCTGATCCTCGCCCGCCAGCGTTTTGCCCACGGCGTGCAGACGCTGTTCTTCGATCACCCAAACTGTATCGCCTTCAGCCGCAGCGGCACCGAAGACGATCCTGGCTGTGTGGTGGTGATGTCGAATGGCGATGACGGCGAGAAAGTGATTTGTCTGGGTGAAAACTACGGCAACAAAACGTGGCGTGATTTTCTCGGCAATCGCGAAGAAACGGTCACTACCGCAGCGGATGGCGAAGGCACCTTTACCTGTAAAGGTGGAAGCGTCAGCGTGTGGGTGATTGAGGATGCGTTGTAGTTGTAAAAGCATCTGACGCGAATTGAATGCCGGGTCAGGCGAAGCTGCCACCCGGCAACATGCACTACGGAAGTTTACTCTCCAGCGGATTTTTGCTCAGATAATCTGCGCACTCTACCGTCGGGCGATCGACCTTCTGTAGCTCCATACCATCATACTCAAGAACAGAGCCATCGCGCTCCAGCGGATAAATATCCAGCTTGCGGGTGACGTTATAATAACTGTCTGAACGCAGCATGATTTTACCCGGTACAGCGATCACGCGCTGCCACTGACGGCAGTCCAGCGTATCGCCCTCCTCCGTCACCACCAGCGTGGCAATCGCCTCTGGGCTCACCATTTTGCTCTGCGGCCCTTTTGACTGCCAGTACCCTGCCAGATGCGCCGGGACGGGGTGTTTGATCACTTCCTGATAGTTATCCACCTGAACGCACCCGGTCAGTGCCAGCAGCGCGCCAGCAATTGCTATTTTTTTCATCATCTTTCCTGCATTCGAAGAAAAAAATATTGTGGCATTAAAGCGCTTGGGCTGCCAGCGAAGATCGACGGGGCTTAAACTTGCATCCCCATCACTTCCTGATAAGCAGACACAAGCTTATTACGCACCTGAATCCCCATCTGCAGGGAAACCGAGGCTTTTTGCAAATCGGTCATCACATCATTCAGTGCCACGCCCGACTCGCCGAGGGTGAACTTCTCCGCCTGAGTACGTGCGGCGGTCTGGGTATCGCTGATACGGTCAAGCGCGGCGTGCAGTTGTCCTGCAAAACTGATGCTCGGTTGTTCTGCCACATTCTGATTACGGGCCGTCATCGCCGTTGCCTGCAACTGACTGATCACCCCTTCAATACCCTGTATAGCCATGACTCTCCCCTGAATGGTTTTTTACGGGGTCAAGACTAACAGCTTGTCAATAAGATAATGGCGGTAAATAGCGTGAAAAAACCAGGTTATTTGACGCATAGAAAATCCTGAATCATCAAATAATGGCAGGGCCATCAATATGGAACTTTTGTCGTGTTTGCCGACCCGGGAGTCAGTTTTGTTTCTCTACACGAATAACGTAAACCACCAGGATTTAAGAGGTGCGCAATGAGTGCAACAGCATCGACAGCGCCACAAAATAAATCACTCGAGTGGATGAACCGCCTTCGCGCGAATCCTAAAATCCCGTTGATCGTGGCAGGCGCTGCCGCAATTGCGATCCTTGTAGCGATGGTCTTGTGGGCGAAAAGCCCTGATTACCGCACGCTTTACAGTAACCTTTCCGATCAGGATGGCGGTGCCATCGTCACCCAGCTTACCCAGATGAACATCCCTTATCGCTTTGCGGATAACGGCGGTGCGCTGGAGGTACCGGCTGATAAGGTGCACGAACTTCGTCTGCGCCTGGCGCAACAGGGACTGCCAAAGGGCGGTGCGGTAGGTTTTGAACTGCTGGATCAGGAAAAATTCGGTATCAGCCAGTTCAGCGAGCAGGTGAACTACCAGCGTGCGCTGGAAGGTGAGCTGGCCCGTACGATTGAAACATTGGGTCCGGTGAAGAGTGCCCGTGTGCACCTGGCCATGCCTAAGCCCTCCCTGTTTGTCCGCGAGCAGAAATCCCCGTCGGCCTCCGTCACCGTTAACCTCCAGCCTGGCCGTGCAATGGATGAAGGACAAATCAGCGCGGTGACCCATCTGGTCTCCAGCGCCGTTGCCGGTCTCCCGCCGGGTAACGTGACGCTGGTTGATCAAAGTGGTCATCTGCTGACCCAGTCCAATACCGCAGGCCGCGATCTGAATGACGCGCAGCTGAAATATGCCGCGGATGTGGAAGGTCGCGTGCAGCGTCGCATCGAAGCCATCCTTGGCCCGGTCGTGGGTAACAGCAACGTGCATGCGCAGGTTACCGCGCAGATTGACTTCTCTAATAAAGAACAGACCGAAGAGCAATACAGCCCGAATGGCAACCCGGCTCAGGCGGTAATGCGCTCTCGTCAGGTCAATGAAAACGAACAGGTTGGCGGCGCATACCCAGGCGGTGTGCCGGGCGCACTGTCTAACCAGCCAGCACCGGCTAACGCGGCGCCAATCTCAACGCCACCGGCTAATCAGCAGAACGGTCAGCAAACGAATCAGCAGACCACATCAACAGCCAGCACCGCCGGTCCGCGTACCAGCAGTCGTAACGAAACCACCAACTACGAAGTGGACCGTACTATCCGCCACACCAAACTGAACGTGGGCGATGTACAGCGTCTGTCGGTTGCGGTGGTGGTGAACTACAAGACGCTGGCGGATGGCAAGCCGTTGCCGTTGACCGCCGAGCAGATGAAACAGATTGAAGACCTGACCCGTGAAGCGATGGGTTACTCCGAGAAGCGCGGCGACACGCTCAACGTGGTGAACTCACCGTTCAACTCGGTTGAAGAGTCAGGTGGCGAACTGCCGTTCTGGCAACAGCAGGCGTTTATCGATCAGCTGCTGTCCGCAGGTCGCTGGCTGCTGGTTCTGATTGTCGCGTGGCTGCTGTGGCGTAAGGGCATTCGTCCTCAGCTCCAGCGTCGTGCTGAAGCTGAAAAAGCGGCGCGCGAACAGGTCAGTACCCGTCAGGAAGTGGAAGATGCGGTTGAAGTTCGCCTCAGCAAAGACGAACAGATGCAGCAACGCCGTGCTAACCAGCGTATGGGCGCCGAGGTCATGAGCCAGCGCATTCGCGAAATGTCAGATAACGATCCGCGCGTCGTGGCGCTGGTCATCCGCCAGTGGATGGGTAACGAACATGAGTAACACGCTTTCAGGCACCGATAAAAGCGTCATCCTGCTGATGACCATTGGCGAAGACCGTGCGGCCGAGGTGTTCAAACACCTATCCCAGCGCGAAGTACAGATTCTCAGTGCGGCTATGGCAAACGTACGCCAGATCTCTAACAAACAACTGACGGAAGTGCTGTCTGAATTTGAGCAGGAAGCCGAACAGTTTGCTGCGCTCAACGTCAACGCCAACGACTATCTGCGCTCCGTGCTGGTCAAGGCGCTGGGCGAAGAGCGTGCTGCCAGCCTGCTGGAAGACATTCTGGAAACGCGCGATACCGCCAGCGGTATTGAGACGCTCAACTTTATGGAGCCGCAGAGTGCCGCCGACCTTATCCGCGACGAGCACCCGCAGATTATCGCCACCATTCTTGTCCACCTCAAACGTGGCCAGGCGGCCGATATTCTGGCGTTGTTCGAAGAGCGCCTGCGTCACGATGTGATGCTGCGTATCGCGACCTTCGGTGGTGTCCAGCCAGCCGCGCTGGCGGAGCTGACCGAAGTGCTGAACAACCTGCTCGATGGCCAGAACCTCAAGCGCAGCAAAATGGGCGGCGTGAGAACGGCGGCAGAGATCATCAACCTGATGAAAACGCAGCAGGAAGAAGCGGTCATTACCGCCGTTCGCGAATTCGACGGCGAGCTGGCACAGAAAATTATCGACGAGATGTTCCTGTTCGAAAACCTGGTCGAAGTGGACGATCGCAGCATCCAGCGCCTGCTCCAGGAAGTGGACTCCGAGTCGCTGCTTATCGCCCTCAAAGGTGCCGAGCAGCCGCTGCGCGAGAAGTTCCTGCGCAACATGTCTCAGCGTGCGGCAGATATCCTGCGCGACGACCTTGCCAACCGTGGCCCGGTCCGTCTGTCTCAGGTGGAAAACGAACAGAAAGCCATCCTGCTTATCGTTCGTCGTCTGGCGGAAACCGGCGAGATGGTGATTGGCAGCGGAGACGACACCTATGTCTAATGAACTGCCGTGGAAGCGCTGGACGCCCGACGATCTGGCGCCTCCCCTGTCAGAGTTCACACCCGCCGTGCTGTCGCCCGAAGAGGGCGACCCGGACATCGAGCAGCCTGAGCTGAGCGAAGAAGAGCAGCGCGCGCAGATGCTGGCCCAGTTGCAGATGCAGGCCCATGAGCAGGGCTACACGGCTGGCCTGAACGAAGGACGTCAGAAAGGCCACGATCAGGGGTATCAGGAAGGTCTGGCCAAAGGGTTAGAACACGGCATTGAACAGGCGCGCCAGCAACAGGCTCCACTTCACGCCCGTATGCAGCAGCTGGTCAGCGAGTTTCAGCACACGCTGGATGCGCTGGACAGCGTCATTGCCTCAAGGCTGATGCAGATGGCGCTGGAAGCCGCCCGTCAGGTGATCGGCCACGCGCCGGCGGTGGACAACACCGCGCTGATTAAACAAATTCAGGGCCTGCTTCAGCAGGAGCCGCTGTTCAGTGGGAAACCGCAGCTGCGCGTGCATCCGGACGACCTCCAGCGCGTGGAAGAGAGTCTGGGCGCGACGCTGAGCCTGCACGGCTGGCGTCTGCGCGGCGACCCGTCGTTGCATCACGGAGGCTGCAAAGTCTCTGCTGATGAAGGTGACCTGGATGCCAGCGTTGCGACCCGCTGGCAGGAACTGTGCCGCCTGGCAGCACCGGGAGTCGTCTGATGACTGCACGCCTCACCCGCTGGCTCAACACGCTCGATAATTTTGAAGCGAAGATGACGCAGCTGCCGTCCGTTCGCCGTTACGGACGACTCACGCGGGCCACCGGCCTGGTGCTGGAAGCTACTGGCCTGCAGCTTCCGCTGGGAGCCACCTGCGTGATTGAGCGTCAGGATGGACAAGAGACGCGTGAAGTTGAGAGCGAAGTCGTCGGCTTTAACGGCCAACGCCTGTTCCTGATGCCCCTTGAAGAAGTTGAAGGCATTCTGCCCGGTGCGCGCGTGTATGCGAAAAACATCAGCGGCGATGGACTGCAAAGCGGGAAACAGCTCCCGCTTGGCCCTGCCCTGCTTGGCCGCGTACTGGACGGAAGCGGTAAACCGCTGGACGGCCTGCCCTCGCCGGACACCACCGAAACCGGCGCGCTGATCACCCAGCCGTTTAACCCCCTTCAGCGTACCGCCATCGAACATGTCCTCGACACCGGCGTGCGCCCGATTAACGCCCTGCTGACCGTAGGCCGCGGGCAACGTATGGGCCTGTTTGCCGGCTCAGGGGTGGGTAAATCCGTCCTGCTTGGCATGATGGCACGTTACACCCAGGCCGATGTCATCGTCGTGGGTCTGATCGGTGAACGTGGTCGCGAAGTAAAAGACTTTATTGAAAACATTCTGGGCGCAGAAGGCCGTGCCCGCTCGGTGGTCATCGCCGCACCGGCGGATGTCTCACCGTTACTGCGTATGCAGGGTGCTGCGTATGCCACCCGTATCGCGGAAGATTTCCGTGACCGCGGCCAGCACGTGCTGCTGATTATGGACTCCCTGACCCGCTATGCGATGGCGCAGCGTGAAATCGCTCTCGCCATCGGAGAACCTCCGGCGACCAAAGGTTATCCGCCTTCGGTCTTTGCCAAGCTCCCGGCGCTGGTCGAACGTGCAGGAAACGGCATCAGCGGCGGCGGCTCAATCACCGCTTTTTATACGGTTCTGACCGAAGGCGATGACCAGCAGGACCCGATTGCCGACTCCGCGCGTGCGATCCTCGACGGTCATATTGTGTTATCGCGCCGTCTGGCCGAAGCCGGTCACTACCCGGCAATTGATATCGAAGCATCAATCAGCCGTGCAATGACGGCATTGATCACAGAGAAGCACTACGCCCGCGTGCGTAACTTCAAACAACTCCTCTCCAGCTTCCAGCGCAACCGCGATCTGGTGAGCGTGGGGGCGTATGCCAAAGGCAGCGACCCGATGCTCGACAAAGCGATTAGCCTGTGGCCGCAGCTGGAGGCGTTTTTGCAACAAGGTATTTTTGAACGCGCCGACTGGGAAGACTCACTCCAGGCACTGGAGCTGATTTTCCCGCAGGTGTAACACAGGTGGAGGGCGAAGGTCATGGCGCAAAACAGCGCGTTATCAACGCTGAAAGATCTGGCTGAGAAAGAAGTTGATGATGCCGCATTGCAGCTTGGCGCAATGCGACGCGGGTGCCAGCAGGCTGAAGAGCAGTTGAAGATGTTAATCGACTATCAGCATGAATATCGCACCAACCTCAATACCGATATGACACAGGGCATTGGAAGCCAGCGCTGGATTAACTATCAGCAGTTTATTCAGACGCTGGAAAAGGCGATAGAACAGCATCGCCAGCAGCTTAACCAGTGGACCCAGAAAGTCGACACCGCGCTGAATTTCTGGCGCGAGAAAAAGCAGCGACTGCAGGCCTGGCAGACCTTACAGGACCGACAGATCGCGGCAACGACCCTGGCGGAAAACCGTCTGGATCAGAAGAAAATGGATGAGTTTGCCCAGCGCGCATCAATGAGGAAACCGGAATGATCACATTGCAACAACTGCTGATGACCGACAGCGACCTGTCGGGCGGCATGCAAACAGGGAAAGGCACCGACGGTGCACAAGACTTTCTTTCTCTGCTGGCAGGCGCCCTGACTGACGCAACAGGCCAGGGCAACGATGCGCCGCTGACGCTGGCTGACCTGAAAGCAGCCGGCAGTAAGCTGTCAAAAGTTGCTCAGGAAGCCGGGGGAGAGAACACCCTGCAGGCCAAAATAGCCAACCTGCTCTCGCGTCAGCCAGCCCTGACAGGCGATGAACCGACAGCAGCCACCCCGCTGGAAACCCTCGTTTCCGGGCTGGTGCCGGTTTCAAAAGGTGATGCCCTGAAGACCCTGAGCGCGGTGAAAACGCAGGATGACAGCAAAAGCGAGCTGAGCGAAGAAGAGCTGGCAGGGTTGAGCGCGCTGATGGCGATGCTGCCCCACCAGCAGACGGCAACGCCGGTGGCCTCTGGCGCGACAGGCAATGGCCTGACGGCGAAATCAACGCTGAACGCTGCCGCGCTTTCGCAAAATGGTGCAGGTCAACAGTCCATGAGCACCCTGCTGGCGGGCCATGAAAAAGCGCAACAAGCGTCGACTTATCAGGCGCAGGCGCAAAACGCCGATCCGTCTCAACCGGTCAACGCACCGGCGACCCCGATCGTGGCCGCCGCCGCTGAGAAGCAGGATCTCGCCAGTTCACCCTCTTCAACAGCCCCGACCGCAACGCTTGCGCCCGTCATTTCCAGCAACGTCACCAGCCACGCTGCCGCAACCGTTGCCACGGCACCGGTATTGAGCCAGCCGCTGGGAACCCAGGAGTGGCAGCAATCCCTGAGTCAGCACATTACGTTGTTCACGAAACAGGGCCAGCAGACCGCAGAGTTGCGTCTGCACCCGGAAGATCTGGGCCAGGTCCAGATTACCCTGAAACTGGATGATAACCAGGCACAGCTGCAAATGGTGTCAGCGCACAGCCACGTGCGTGCGGCCCTGGAAGCTGCACTGCCGGTCCTGCGCACGTCGCTTGCTGAGAGTGGCATTCAGCTCGCGCAAAGCAGTGTCAGCAGCGAGAGCTTTGCCGGACAGCAGCAGTCCTCCTCTCAACAGCAGCAACAGGCTTCACGTTCCGGTCATACCGGCGGTTTTAATGAGGAGAGCGATGAGTTACTGCCTGCCCCTGCCGCCCTGCAATCCGCGGCGCGTGGCAACAGTGCCGTAGACATCTTTGCCTAAACGCCAGAGGTAGCGTGATTATCCCCGTCTTTTCCACGCTTTGACGACAGCAGGACACGGGATAATCACCTTATTAAGCTGTACCGAAACAGGAAGCTCGTATCAGATGACTGACTCCGCGATCACCAAAAAAAGCAAGCGTTCCATCTGGATCCCGCTGCTGGTGTTAATCACGCTCGCCGCCTGCGCTACCGCGGGCTATAGTTACTGGCGTATGCAGCAGGAACCTTCTACCGCTGCGGCCAAAGCCGAACCGCCTCCTCCGCCGGCACCGGTATTCTTCCCACTGGATACCTTCACCGTGAATCTGGGTGATGCGGATCGTGTGCTGTATGTGGGTATCACGTTACGCCTGAAAGATGAAGCCACGCGTGCGCGCCTGAATGATTATCTTCCTGAAGTGCGTAGCCGTCTGCTGCTGCTGTTCTCTCGTCAGGACGCCTCAACGCTTGCTACCGATGACGGTAAGCAAAAGCTGGTCGACGCCATTAAACAGACGCTGGCGACCCCGCTGGTAAACGGTCAACCCAAGCAGGAAGTCACTGACGTTCTGTATACAGCCTTCATACTGCGGTAACGACATGGGCGACAGTATTCTTTCTCAGGCAGAAATCGACGCGCTTCTTAACGGCGACAGCGATAAGAACGATGATCCGCAACCGGGTATTGGCGGCGATAGCGATATTCGTCCTTATGATCCCAATACCCAGCGCCGCGTAGTACGTGAACGTCTACAGGCGCTGGAGATCATTAACGAACGTTTTGCACGTCAGTTCCGTATGGGGCTGTTTAACCTGCTGCGTCGTAGCCCGGATATCACGGTCGGTGCGATCCGCATCCAGCCGTATCATGAGTTTGCCCGCAACCTGCCGGTGCCAACGAACCTTAACCTGATCCACCTGAAACCGCTGCGCGGCACAGGTCTGGTGGTGTTTTCGCCAAGCCTGGTGTTCATTGCGGTGGATAACCTGTTTGGTGGCGACGGGCGTTTCCCGACCAAAGTGGAAGGGCGTGAGTTTACCCACACCGAGCAGCGCGTCATCAACCGCATGCTGAAGCTGGCGCTGGAATGTTACAGCGAC
>Ga0268266_10001428_pt1 | contig 28487 bp, 16 predicted proteins | sample KBSS13metaG_FD_190356 | JGI IMG/M metagenome (GOLD analysis project Ga0268266, IMG submission 190356) | Switchgrass rhizosphere microbial communities from Kellogg Biological Station, Michigan, USA - KBS S1-3 metaG (SPAdes) (version 2) | ecosystem: Host-associated > Plants > Roots > Rhizosphere... | reverse complement strand
CCGACGCCGCCGCCCGCCTGTTCGCCGATCTGGCGGAAAAGCGAAACGACCCGTTCGCCGAGCTGTGGGCCCCCGTCGAAGAGGCCGCCTTCCCCCTGCTGCTGGTCCCTGAGACTGATGGCGGCTTCGGCGGCAGCTGGGCCGATGCCTTTGCCGTGCTGCGCCTCGCCGGTTATCACGCCGTGCCGCTGCCGGTGGGCGAGGCCATCGTCGTCGCCTGGCTGCTGAACCGAAGCGGGCTTGAGCCGGCCGAAGGTCTGGCGACCATCGCCCCGCAAGCCAACGGCAAGATCGAAGGCGGCCGCTTCACCGGCATACTGAGCAACGTTCCCTGGGGCCGCGAAGCCGCGGCCATCGTTGCCATGCTGGACGGCCAGCTGATCCGGCTGGTGGGGCGCGACGCAACCGTCGAGCCCCACCAAAACCCCGCCGACGAGCCGCGCGATACGGTGCGCTTCACCGGCGCGGCCGTTACCCGGGCGCCCTGTGACGCCGACCTGACCCAGCTCGGCGCCCTGATCCGCACCGCCCAGATCGCCGGCGCGATGAACGCAGCGCTGGCCCAGTCGATCGCCTATGCCAATGAGCGGGTGCAGTTCGGCAAGCCGATCGGCAAGTTCCAGGCCTTGCAGCAGAACCTGGCGGTATTCGCCGAGGAGGCGGCCGCCGTGAACTGCGCCGGCCAGGCCGCCTTCACCGCCGCCGGCAAGTATGACGGCGCGGCGGATTTCGAGGTCGCCGCGGCAAAGCTGCGCGCCAACATGGCGATCGGCGTCGGCACCTCGACCGCCCATCAGGTCCATGGCGCGATCGGTTTCACCAGGGAATACAGCCTGCATCCGCTGACCCGCCGCCTGTGGTCCTGGCGGTCTGAGTTCGGCAATGACGAAACCTGGGCGCGAAAGCTGGGCGAGCGGGTCATCGCCGCCGGCGCAGACAGCTTCTGGACGACGCTGACCGAGCGGTCGGACCCGTGAGGGCACTTTGGCTTGCGGCGGGGCTGGCCCTGGCCGGTCTGCCTGCCTGCGCCGATTCCGATGCGCTGAAGAAGATCGTCATCGATCAGTGCGTGCCGCATCAGAAGGCCGGGAAAGGTCCGGCGCCTTGCGCCGAGGTCGACCTCAAGGGTGGCTTCGCGGTGCTGAAGGACAAGCGCGGCAAAACACAGTTCCTGCTGATCCCGGCCACATTGATCACCGGCATCGAGGACCGGCGCACCCTAATGCCGGACGCGCCGAACTATTTCGCCGCTGCCTGGACGGCGCGCCGCTTCACCGAAAAGCTGGCTGGCAAGCCCATCCCGCGTGACGCCATCGGTCTTTCGGTCAATTCGGCCTATGGGCGTAGCCAGAACCAGCTGCATATCCATATCGACTGTATCCGGCCGGAGGTGCGCCAGGCGCTGAAGGCCAATGACGCGAAGATCGGCGACATATGGGCGCCGCTGGATGTCGACCTCGCTGGCCATCGCTACCGCGCCATGCGCCTGGACGGCGCGGATCTGGAGCGCAACCCGTTCAAGGTCCTGTCCGAAGGCGACGAGGAAGCGGGCGCGGGGATGGGGCGGGAGACGCTGACCGTTGTCGGCGCGGTGTTCCCGGACGGCAAGCCCGGCTTCTATCTGCTGGCCGACCGCGCCAGCATTGCCAACATGGACAGCGCCAGCAGTGAAACCTTGCTTGACCATGACTGCGCGGTGCTGAACTAATTCGCAAAACATTGCGACTGGCGGGGAATCGATGAGCGTCGAGATCGAGAAGCTGTATTCGGCCGTCGCGGGCGACGGGCCGCCGCTGTTCTTCCCCAATCCGGAAGTGCCTGCGGTCTTCAATTTCGACCAGGGCCTGGCCGCGCCCGAAAGCTTTCCCAAGGAAGACCTGGTGCGGTTGACCAAGCTGGTGCTCGACCGTGACGGGCCCGACGTGCTCGATTATTTCGACCCCGCCACCGGCTATGAGGAGCTGGTTTTCGGCTATCGCCAGTTGCGCATTCGCCTGGCCGAGCGGCTGAAGCGGATGCAAGGGCGCAACCTCGGCCCGATGGGCTTCATCCTGACCTCAGGCTCGGTCCAGGGCATCTCGCTGGCGGTCAACGGCTTCGTCAATCCCGGCGATGTGGTGCTGGTGGAAGCGGCGTCCTTCCCCTATGCGCTGCGCTATATGAGCATGGTCGGAGCCGATGTCCGGCCGGTTCCTGTCGACCATCAGGGGATGGAGGTTGAGGCCATCCCCGAGATGCTGAAGGCGATCGCGGCCGAGGGCAAGCGGGTGAAGATGGTCTATTGCATCCCGACCTTCCAGACGCCGACCAACACCGAAATGTCGATCTCGCGCCGGCATCAGTTGCTGGACCTGGCGAAGCAGCATGGCTTTGTCATCATCGAGGACGAGGTCTATGGCGACCTGCGCTTCGCCGGGGAGGACCTGCCGACCCTGCTGTCGATGGACGATAGCGGCCTCGTCATCCAATGCGGCAGCTTCAGCAAGATCGTCGCGCCAGGCCTGCGCCTGGGCTGGATGGCCGGCGATCCGCGCGCCATCGGGGCGCTGGCCGCGGTGCGTCAGGATCTGGGCGTCGGCCAATGGCTGGCCCGGGTGATGAACGAATATCTGAAGGAAGGGCTGCTCGAGCCGCACCTGGAGAAGGCGCGGGCGATCTATCGGTCCAAAGCCTCCATTGCCGTCAAGGCGATGAAGGAGCATTGCGCCCCGTATGTGAAGTTCCGCGAGCCGCGCGGCTCCTTCTATCTCTGGGTCGAGATCGACAACCGCGTCGACTGGGCCCGCGCCGCCCGACTGGCCGAGCAGGAAGGCATCTTCTTCCGCCCGGGCGAGCGCTTCATGGGCGAAACCGACGGGCGGCAGTTCTTGCGCCTGGCCTATAGCCATGTGTCGGAGAAGGTGGTCGCCGACGGCATCGCCAAGTTGGGCGGCATATTGCGCGCCTGCGCCCGGAACTGAGCGTTATGGGAATACCCGCCAGGACGCTCGCCACCGGCTTCGTTTTTCCCGAGGGGCCGCGCTGGCATGACGGCAAGCTCTGGTTCTCGGATCAGCACGACTGCACGGTCCATGTCCTGAACCCGGACGGGACGCCGGTCGAAAGCTTTGAGGTCGCCGGGCGGCCGTCGGGCATGGGCTGGCTGCCGGACGGCGACCTGCTGGTCGTTTCGATGATGGACCACAAGCTGTTCCGCCGGCGAAACGGCCAACTGACCCTCCATGCCGATCTGGCCGGGGTTCATCCCGGCCACAGCAACGACATGGTGGTCGACAAGACCGGCCGCGCCTTCGTCGGCAATATCGGCTTCGACTTCCATGCCGGCGAGGAGTTCCGCCCGACCGTCATGACCTTGGTCGCGCCGGACGGCACGGTCAGTATCGCGGCTGAGAATATCGCCTGCCCCAACGGGCCGGTGATCACCGAGGACGGCAAGCGGCTGATCGTCGCCGAATCCTATGGCAACTGCCTGACCGAGTATGACATCGTCGAGGACGGCAGGCTCATCAACCGGCGCCTGTTCGCCGATCTGGCAGGCCGGATGCCGGACGGCATCTGCCTGGACGCGGATGAATGTATCTGGGTTGCGGCGCCGTTCGCGGGCGCGGTCCTCAGGGTAAAGCGCGGCGGCGAAGTCGTCGACACAGTGCCGATCGTGGATGGCGCGCCCTATGCCTGCATGCTGGGCGGGGCGGACGGACGCGACCTGTTCATCTGCTGCGCCACCGACCACGCGCCCGAAAAGACCGTCCAATTGCGGGAAGGCCGAATCGACGTCGCCCGCGCCCCGACGTCAAGGGCTGGCCGGCCATGAGCGGCGCCAAGCGGCTCGATCCGCCCGGCATGCGCTTTCCCGGCATGAGCCAGGGCGTGCGCTGCGGCGAGTGGATCACCGTCTCGGGGCAGGTTGCGCTCAAGGACGGAAAGGTCGTCGGTGTCGGCGATCCCGCCGCCCAAGCACGCCAGTGCTTCGACAATATCGCGGCGGTCCTGGCGGAAGCCGGGGCATCTCTTCAGGATATTGTGTCGCTTCGGTGCTATCTGACCGACAAGTCGGCCTACCAGGGTTATGCGGAGGTGAAAGCCATGTTGTTCAAAGATGAATCGCCGGCCTCGACAACTCTCATTATTAGCGCTTTACTCGTCCCCGATCTGCTCATGGAGGTAGAAGCAGTCGCCTGGTCGGGAAAATTAAAATCAAATTATTAGAAATAACAAGGAAACCTGTAATGGTAACCCCGATTACCTCCGACGTACCGACGCCGAAGGCGCTGGTGAACCGCGCCCGCGCGCTGATCCCGACCCTGATCGAGCGCGCCCCGGCCCAGCAGGCCAACCGTCGCATCCTCAATGAGACGATGGCCGACCTGAAGGCGGCCGGCTTCTTCAAGATTTTCCAACCCAAACGCTGGGGCGGCTGGGAACTGACGCCGCGCACCTTCTTCGACGTACAGGCCGCCTTGGCTGAAGGCGACGTCTCGGTCGGCTGGGTGTTCGGCATATTGGGCGTCCACAGCTTCCACCTCGCTTTGTTTGACGACAGGGCGGCGGAGGACGTGTGGGGTAAGGACAATACCGCGCTGATCGCCTCGCCCTATTCGCCGGGCAAGGCGGTGCCGGCCGAGGGCGGCTATCGCCTGACCGGGCGCTGGCGCTTCTCCAGCGGCACCGAGCATTGCGACTGGATATTCTTAGGGGGAGTGGTCGATCACGGCGACAGCCACGCCTCCTTCCTGGACGCCGATTTCCGCACCTTCCTGCTGCCGCGCTCGGACTATCAGATCATCGATGCCTGGAAGGTGGTCGGGCTGAAGGGCACCGGCAGCCAGGATATCGTGGTCGACGGCGCCTTTGTGCCGGAACACCGCACCCACCGGATGAAGGATGCCACCGAGGGCACCAATCCGGGCAGCGCGCCCCAGGAAAGCGCGCTCTACCGCTATCCCTACTGGCAGATCTTCCTGCGCGCGGTCTCGACCGGCGCGATCGGGGGGCTGCAAGGCATGGTCAACGCCTTTATCGATTACGGTTCCAAGCGCGTATCGGTGACCGGCGCCAAGACCGTCTTCAACCCCGAGGCGACGCTGGCCCTGGCCGAAGCGCGCGCCGGGATCGACGAGATGCGGGCGACCCTGCGGCGCAACTTCACCCGCATGGCCGAATATGCGGAGAACGACTCGAAGCCGCCGCTGGACGACCGGATGCTGTTCAAGTTCCAGTGCACCTCGGTCGTCAAGCGCTGCGCCACCCTGGCCTTGCCGCTGTTCGAGGCCGCGGGCGGCTCGGGCATCTTTGAGACCCAACCCTTCGGCCGTTTCTATACGGATATCGTGGCCATGGGGAACCATGTCGCCAACGACTTCCGCAGCGCCGGGCGCAATTGGGGCGGTGATGATGGGACTGGAGAGCCAGGACACGCTGCTCTAGGGCAGCGTGAACTACTCCGCGACGGCAGCCAGCGTACGCCAGGCCGGCAGCACGACCCGCGCATAGAGCGCGCCGTTGCCGCGATTGGTCATGGTCAGCTGGCCGCCATGCAGGTCGACCAGCGCGCGCACCAGCGGCACCTCGGGCAAATCGACGGTATTGGCGGCCGCTGTCGGCTGGAACCGGTCGCTCGCCTGCTGGTTGGCGAAAATCTCGAGCTCGGCGCCGCGGTCGGCCGCGAGCTTGACCGAGATCACGAATTCGCATTCCAGCCCGGCCAGGACCGCGAGATGGTCCAGCAGGTCGATGAAGATGCGCTCGATCATCCGCCGGTCGCCGCGGATCGGCGGTACGTTGGGCTCGATCCGGCAGAGGATGCGGGCAGCGGCGCCGCGGCGCTCGCGCACCACCTGGGCCGCCTCCAGCGCCACGGAGTGAAGCTGGACCGGCTCGCCGCGCGGCTCCAGCGGTACATGCTCCTCGTCCGCCTGGGCCAGGATATGGGTCACCATCTCCAGCAGGTGCGCGGCGCTGCTCTTGATGTCGTGCGCATAGGACTGGTAGCGCGGCGGCGTCACCGGCCCGAATACCTCCTCGGAAATGACCTGGGAGAAGCCGAGGATGGCGTTGAGCGGAGTCCTGAGCTCGTGGCTCATCTGCGCCAGGAAGGCGCGCTTGGCCCGCTCAGACGCCTCGGCCCGCCACATCGCCGACAGCAGCTGCTCCTCAGCCAGCTTGCGCGAGGTCATGTCGAGCGAGACGGTGATGATGCCGGAAATCTTGTCGCCGGCGGCGTCGCGCAGCGGCAGCTTGGTTGTAAACAGCACCTTGCGGTCGCCGGCGGCGCCCCGGATTTCTTCCTCGACCTGGTTGATCGTGACGCCGTTGGTCAGCACCGACTGGTCGGCCTGGGAGAGCGCATAGGAATGCTCGGCGGCGAACAGCTCCTCCGGCATGCGGCCGATGGCGTGGCTGCGGTCGATGCCGTAGGTGTCGCTCCAGGCCTGGTTCACATAGAGATACTGGCGGCGGACATTGCTGACGCTGATCAGCGCCGGAACCGCGTCGATCAGCTGGGTCAGCCGGCCTTCCAGCTCCTGGATATTGACGGTGAAATTGTAATTGTCCTCGACGATCTTGCGCTCGAGCGACAAAGCATGGTTGCGCACCGTGCGCTGATGCTCTCTCAGCTGCAGCAGGTTGCGCAGGCGGATGCGGAATTCCTGGTGGTCGATCGGGCTTAAGAGGAAGTCGGTCGCGCCGGCCTGCAGAGCCTTGTAGCGGAAATCCTTGTCCTCATAGATCGTGACGATGACGATCGGGATTTCGCTGCATTCCGGCAGCTCGCGCAGCGCCGCGACGAAGGCGGCACCATCCATGCCGGGCATGCTGTAGTCGGAAACGACCAGATCCGGCGGATTGGTTTTCGCCGCCTCGAGTGCCAGCGCGGGATCGGGAAACGTGTCGACGTCGCCCCCGTCGGTCAGGCCCAGAGCCAATTGCTTCATGATCCGCAAATTGCTCGGCTGATCGTCGACGATCATGATGCGCATCTTATACTGCGCCGTCAGCCTTGTTCGGGCCAGATTGGTCGCCGCGCTGGAGGTTCGTGCCGGTGACATGATAATAGCTTTCCTTTACAATCCCTTCACCAATCAGCCTGACATCGATTGCTGAAGAAATCTAAATCGGCACAATTCGCTGATGCGTTCAATAAAATTTCTCTTTCCAGGCAGACAAAGCCACGGTTAATGAATAGCAGCTTTCGTCTTAAGCTTGAAGAGTCTTACGTCGTCAGCCAGCCTGGCATCTCGCGGTCGCGCGGAACACTGGATAATTTTGCCGGGCGCGCGGCCCGCCCGGCAGCCTCGCCCTCTCCTTACGAGGGCCCTCTCCTGCGGGAGCGCCGATGAGTGATTTGAGTCCGGCCGAGCCGATCGCCGAAACCGTGCGCAGCGCCCGCTTGCGGGCGCTTCTCCGTTACTGGGCAGAGAAATCCGCCGGGCGCGCCATGCCGCTCCGTCAGCAGATCGAACCGACCGAGATCCCACGCCTTCTGCCGATCGCGCTTTTGGCCGACGTCACGCCGTCGGGCGCCAGGATGCGGCTCTTAGGTTCGGAGGCGACGAGCGCCTATGGGAAAGAAATGCGCGGCTTGGGCGTCGCGGACATCCAGTTCGGCGATTTCACCGTACCGTGGCTGGACGCATTCTTTCGCGTGATCCAGTCGGTGAAGCCGGCATTCGCGGCGGGAACATACCGCAGGGGTAACGAGCTGTGCAGGATCGAGACGGTTTTGATGCCGCTGACCGAGGATGGATTGTCGATCAGCCAGATTTTCGGCGGCCTTTTGATACGCTCCGCTCTCAGCAGCGAGAGCATCGGACAGGACAGCACTCGCGACTACAGCAGACCACGCGCCGGGACCACTTCGGGCGGGGCGGACAGCAGGCGCGCGGGCGCCTGAGCTGCGACTATCGATAAGATTGCGATAACAAGAACCGACTACTACTGGGAACATGGATTTAAAGGCAATCAGCCGCCGCTTCGCGCTTCCCGCGCTGGGCCGCATACCGGCATCGCTCCGCGGGAGACCGGATAGCGAGCATGAGATGAGCTTTAACCGGCTCGCTCTGTGCCTGATCATCTTTATCTATCTGACCATCCTGATCGCCTCGGGCGACGATCATTTCGGCAGCCAGCTCGTCCTGATGTTCCTGTATCCCGCCGTGGCGGTCGGGATATTCCTGCATATTCTGTGGCGCCCACAGATTTCCTACACGCGGCGGTACTTCGCGCTCGCTGTCGATATGGCGACGTTATCGTTCCAGCTGCATATCGGCGGCGAGATCGCGTCGGTTTTCTTTCCGCTCTATATGTGGACGATTCTCGGCAACGGCTTCCGCTTCGGCCTTAGCGCCCTGCTGATCGCGATGGGCGTCGGGCTGGCCGGTTTCGCAACCGTCGTCGTCACCACACCCTTCTGGTACGAGCACAGCTATCTGTCGGCCGGCGGGCTGGTGGGGCTCCTGGTCCTGCCGCTCTATGCCGGCACGCTGATCCGCAAGCTGTCTTTAGCCAAGCAGCAAGCGGAAGAGGCCAACAAGGCCAAGAGCCTGTTCCTGGCCAGCGTCAGCCATGAGCTGAGAACCCCGCTCAACGCCATTATCGGCATGAGCTGGCTGCTGGCCGACACCGAGCTCGATGTCGAGCAGCACGAGATGGCCCGCACGGTGCAGGGCGCCGCCAAGTCCCTGCTGTCGCTGATCGACGGGATCCTGGACCTGTCGCGCATCGAAGCCGGCCATATGCCGACCAATATGGTCGAGTTCGACCTGTCGACCCTGATGAGCGACGTGCGCGGCATGGTGACCGCGCAGGCGCGCGCCAAGGGGCTGCGGCTGGGCCTCCACTTCACCACCCGCACGCCGATGGCGCTGAAGGGCGACCAGCGCCATCTGCACGAAATCCTGATGAACCTGGCCGGCAATGCGGTGAAGTTCACCGATTCCGGCAGCGTCATGCTGGCCGTCGACGCGACGCCGTTGTCGAACAGCCGGGTGCGGCTGCGCTTCGAAGTATCCGATACCGGCGTCGGCATCGCCGAGGACGCGCTGGGACGCATCTTCAACAGCTTTACCCAGGCCGACGAAACCATCATCAACCGCTTCGGCGGCACCGGATTGGGGCTGGCGATCTGCCGCCGGCTGGTCGAGCTTCTGGGCGGTGAGATCGGGGTCGAGAGCAAGCTCGGCGTCGGCAGCACCTTCTGGTTTACCGTCGATGTCGACCGCCAGGTCGAGGCCGTCGAGCCCGCTTCGTTCCCCGGCGCACGCGTCATCTTCATGTCGGCGGACGACATCATGGCGAGCCGTGTTGTCGGGCTGGCCGGGGAATGGGGCGTGAATGTCCAGGTTGCCGACACGGCGGGACAGGCGATCACCCTGCTGCGCGCTGTGCCGGACGGTACGCCGCGGATGCTGATCCTGCATAAGGAGGGGCTGAAGACCGATGCCGATGCGCTGGCCTCCGCGCTGCACGGGCTGGACCCGACAGGCCGCCTGCCGCTGATCCTGGTCGATGACGCCTATTCGAGCGGCCTGCCCGATCCGCTGGTCCGCCAGCATTTCACCTCGGTGCTGTCGCCCGCCGTTGAGGAGCAGGAGCTCAGGGCCGCGCTCAGGATCGCCTGCGGCCATCGCGATCTCCCCGTGGCCGGCGGCCAGGCCGAGGAAGCCCTGCCGGCGCGCCAGGGCCGCAAACTGCATATCCTGATCGCCGACGACAACCGCACCAATCAGCGGGTCGTCGCCAAGATCCTGGAGCGGGCCGGGCACAGCACCACCATCGTCGGCAATGGTGAGGAGGCGCTGGATGCGCTGGAGCAGGGGGATTTCGATCTGGTGCTGATGGACGTCAACATGCCGGTGATGAACGGACTGGAGGCGACCAAGCTCTACCGCTTCACCGCGCTCGGCCTGCCGCATGTGCCGATCATCGCGCTGACCGCCGACATCACGCCGGAAGTGGCGCAGCGATGCAAGGAGGCGGGCATGGATGCTTGCCTGACCAAGCCGATCGAGCCGGTACGCCTGCTGGAGGTGCTGGAGCGGATGGTTCCAAGCGAGGCCGAGGATGCCGTGCCGGCGCCAATCCCGGCGGTCACCGACATCGCCACCCACCCCCGCTTCCGCGCGGCCAGCACCCAGCCGGCAATCGACCTGCGTGTGCTGAGCGAGCTCGAGGCGCTGGGCGGCAAGCCGTTCCTGTCGGAGCTGATCCGGGAATTCATCAGCGACGCTGGCGTTCTGGTCGAGTCGATCGCAGCGGCAGCTGAAGCGGTGGATGTGAAGATGTTCCGCGACCAAGCCCATGCTTTGCGCAGCGGCGCGGCCAATATCGGCGCCAAGGGGCTCTACGATCTGTGCCTGCAGTGGCGCCAGATCAACGAAGCTGAGCTGCAGCTGGACGGCCGGCGCCATGCCGAGCGGCTGTCGGCGGAGCTGGAGCGTGTGCGCGACGCGTTGCTGCAATATCGGGCAACGGCCGATCAGTCGGAAAACATGAATTGATCGGAGCCGACCAGGGCCCTCACCCGGTCCGCACTCCTGTACGGAAGATGAATTTCGCGGGCGGAGCGCAGCATCCCGTCAACGCTTCGCCCCGCCCGCTCCATACTGCCGGCCGGCCGTACCCGACCGTCAATACGTCCTCTAAAGCCGGATCACTCCGCCGACAGCGACGCCATCGCCGCAGCCTGGGCGACCTTGCGGCGGTCCTGGGCCGCGGTCAGGCGGGCCATCCTGCGCAGGTCGGACTCGCTGAGCCCCATCGCCGCCTCGACCCAGACGTCGGTGATGTCGCGCAGCTCGTCAAACGTGACCGGGTTCACCCGCTTGCGTGCCTGGAAAACGGCGCGGTAGGCGTTGTGCCGGTAGGCATGGCGGTCGATATATTCGCGCACCGCTTCCTCGCCCTGCCCGTCATCGGCCAGAATGTCGACGATGCCCATTTCATGCAGCTCCTCGGCGCTGTAGATCCGGCCGCTGAGGATCATCTTTTCCGCCCGCGCCGCGTCCAGGCGGCGCGACAGGAAGGAATAGGCGCCCATACCCGGGAACAGGTTGAACATGATCTCGGGCAAGCCCAGCTTGGCGCTGCGCTCGGCGACGATCATGTCCATCGACAGGGCGCATTCGAACCCGCCGCCCAGCGCGTCGCCCTGGACCAGCGCCAGTGTCACCACCGGCACGTCGAAGGAGATGTGCGAGGTGTGGACGACCTTGATGCAGGTATAGGCATAATCACGCAGCGCCTCACGATCGCCGGCGCGGATCTTGTCGGCGAACAGCTCCAGGTCGCCACCCAGGTTGAAGGTGCCGGGGACGCGCGAATTGACGACGAAATAGTCGAACGGCCGCTGCGCCTCATGCGCACGCTCTGTGAACATGCGCTTGATCGAGCGCTGGACGCCGCGCATGTCCTGCAACATCTGGGGGCTGAAGCTGCCGCGGCCCTGCGGCAGCATCGTACACCAATAGGTGCGCGCCTCTGGATCGACCTCGACGGCAAGCGTGTCGTAGCGGTGGGACGCAACCTCGATATGGGCCGGAACCAGGCTTTGGCCCGGAGCGGCGCCATCGGCGAATCCGGGCATGTCGGCAGAGTTGGTAACCAGGGTCGGCGCACCAAATTTCTTTTGCATATAAGTCATTTACGGGACTCCTCAGATTTCAAGAGACGGGAATTGGACGTTACGGGATAGGCGAAACGTAGTTACAAAACGAGCAACTACCGCGAGGATGCCATGTCTCGCGTAATAGTTCATTGTAATAATGACAAAATGTTACAAAAGGGTCGAGCACCCTGAGACAAAATTGCGCGATATATTTAAAGAATTTTACTAAATTTGATCAAAATAAACAGAGAGCGCGTGAAACCGGTGGTTTCCAAGGGTTGTCGAAGCAACGTATTTTTCCCTAAATAACCTAAAAATTTCCATAATTTAAGCGTAGAAGCCATATTCCTATCGGTTATTAAGGAGTAGCCCTTTCCTATTGAAACTATTTATTTCGTTCGATTTTGGAGCGTTGCATTATCAGTCCCGGATGGGAGCCGGCCGTCAGCCAATGATCAGGATCACCGCAAACAAGCCGTAGAGCGAGGCCGCCCAGGCCAGCCTGAGCGGCGTGATCCGGCCGCTGCGGAACATCATGTAGAGAACCCCGGTCGCGGCGAGCGTGACCACGCCGGCCCAGATCAGCGACCATTGCAGAAGCCAGGGCGTGAACAGAAGACCGAGCGCGCTGGGTATGGTCGCCTGGATCATCATTGCCCCCGAGATATTGGCGAGCGCCAGCCGCTCCTTGCCCTGGCGGACCCAGATGATCGCATTCATGGTCTCCGGCATCTCGGTCGCGATCGGGCTCAGCAGCAAGGCCAACGGCTGTGGGCCGATCCCGAGCCAGGGGCCGATCGCGCCGAACTGATTCACGAAGATCCGTGAGGCGATGAAGATGACGATCAGCGCGCCCGTCGTCTGCAAGGCGGCCCAGGCCAGTGAGGGATGGGCCGCCTTCGGCCGCAGCTTCAGCGGCTCGAGCTCCCCCACCTCGGCGGTATCGCCACTCGCGCGCAGTTCCTTCATCACATAGAGGCCGTAGGCGGCGAGGAATAGCAGCCCCAGCCAGGACTTGCCCGGAAAGGCGACGATGCCCAGCCCGATCTTGAAGATGAAGATGCCGAGGAACCAGCTCTGGTCGCGGCTCAGCCTCTGGGTATCGACATCGAGGTAGGGCTTGCGGCGGACCGCCAGGGCACGCGACCCCAGCAGGGTCAGCCCGACGACCGAATAGGCCAGCGTGCTCAGCGCCAGCGGCCCACCCAGCGCCGCCCCCACACCGATATCCTTCTCGGCCGCGCCGTTTCCGAAAACGACCGCGACCAGGGTGACAACGCTCTCCGGCAACGCCGTGCCGAAGGCGGCCAGGATCGTCCCCGTCGCCGTCTGGCCCATATTCAGGCGTTGCCCCACCCATTCCACGCCATTCACGAAATACTCGCAGGCGATATAGATCGCCACGGCTGAACCGAGGAACAGGAGGGTGGTAAGCGCCATGTGAATCCGCTGGGGCCGGGGTTCATACCGATGACATCGATCGCCTGCCCGGGCCCGGTTCAAGCGGTCGATGCCAAAGGTCTTGCCAGCGCGCCCTGAACGTCCCGGACCGCGATCACGCCATGCCGTGGAACGGCAAGTCTGTTGACGTAATCCCCCCTGAAAGCCGGAGGCGGCTACTCCCCAATGACCTTTGTACATAGCGAGCTAAATGGGGCGATTGCAAGCATGGACGGCCCGTTTTCGCGTGGATTCCGCATTGACGGCAGCGGGGGGACGGACCACTTGTCCTATGTCATTCCCAATCAATTTAGAGGCATTCCAATGAAGCACTATCCGACCGCCAACGATCTGAAATCGAACACGAAGAAGGTGGCGATCGAGCTGTTGAACGCTCGCCTGGCCGATGGGATCGACCTCGCTCTGCTGACCAAGCAGGCGCACTGGAATCTGAAGGGACCGCAGTTCATCGCCGTGCATGAGATGATCGACGGCTTCCGCACCGAGATCGACGGCCATGTCGATACGATGGCGGAGCGGGTCGTGCAGTTGGGCGGCACGGCGCTGGGCACCACCCAGACCGTCGCATCGGGATCGGCGCTCCCCGCCTATCCGACCGATATTTACAAGATCGAGGACCATCTGCATGCGCTGATCGAGCGCTATGGCAAGGCCGCCAACTCGGTCCGCGCCGCGATCGACGAGTCCAGCGAGGCCGGCGACGCCGACACGGCGGATATCTTCACCGCCTATTCCCGCGCATTGGACAAGGCGCTGTGGTTCCTGGAAGCGCACGTTCAGGAATAAGTCTTCAGCGACATTGCCAATGGCGCGACTGATTGTGTCATCGGCAATACCGCCCGGCGATCCCATCGGGTTCGCACCGACGCCGTTGCATTTTACAACCAGCGCGACTTTTCGGATATTTGATCGTGTCTTGATACAAATCGCCCAGCATTAGGGGTTCGCAATTATTTCCTTCCCCTGACCGCACAGTCTGATACGGTACCTTTCAAATGTAGAAAGGCACCGCCTGTACAGGGTGGAGCGGGGGAGTGTTTCGATGATTGCGAACCTATCGGTCCAGGAAACCGGGCAGCCGCGGCCCAAATTGCGGCGCAACGAAAAGCACATCGTCACCAAGCGGCGGCTGTTCCAGGCCGCGATCAAGGTCGTGGGCAAGTACGGCTATGCCGGTGCCTCGGTGGCGCGGATCACCGCCGAGGCCGGGGTGGCTCAGGGCACATTCTACCTCCATTTCGAGAACCGGCAGGTCCTGCTCGACCAATTGCTGCCGGCGGTGGGCGAGGATGTCGCCGCGACGGTGCGCGAGCGCACCTCCTTCGAGGAACTGTCGCCGGAAGACACCGAGGTCGAACGCTGCCGGGCCTTCTTCGACGTGCTGAAGGAGATGCCCGAATTCTTCCGCATCCTGAACGAAGCGGAGATGTTCGCGCCCGAGGCCTATGCCAAGCATATCGACGGGATCGTCACCGGCTATGTGCGGGCGCTGAAGCGCGGCTTCGATCCTGATGATCCCGACGGCTATACCGACGAGGAGCTGGAGGTCATCGTCCATGTCCTGCTGGGCGCGCGAGCCTGCCTGGGCAAGCGTTACGCCAAGCCGGGCGACGCGGAAACCGTGCCCGACTATGTGATGTCCGCCTATTCCAAGCTGATGCGGCGCGGCCTGTTTCCGAAACCAGCAACGAAGTAAGCCCCACCAACCATCGGCACCAAAGGAAACGGCGCTTCCCGAGGGAAGCGCCGTTTTATTTTGCCCTGAGGCGAGCCGACCCTTATGAGGTCGGGCCGCCGTCATAGACGATCTGGACCCGGCGGTTCTGCGGCTCCTTCACGCCATCGGCGGTCGGCACCAGCAGGTCACGCTTGCCCTTGGCCACGATCTCGATCTCCGACGACGGGATGCCGTCCTTCTCGAGGCGCGCCGCGACCGATTCCGCGCGGCGGCGGCTGAGACGCATGTTGTAGGCGTCCGAGCCCACCGTATCGGTGTGACCGGTGACGGTCAGGCGGGTCACCTTGGCCGGGCCGGCATTCGACGCCGCCTGGTCGACAATGGTCACCGCCTGCGGGGTGAGGTCCGACTTGTTGAAGTCGAAGAACACCAGATAGCTCCTCGGCGCCGCCGGAGCAGGCGCCGCGACCGGCGGCGGCGTGTACGGCGTGGTCGGAGTCTCGCCGAGCACGTCCGACTGGAACTCGTATTTGAACGAGAAGCCGAACATGCGCGGCTGTGCCGGCTGCAATCCGATTTCGCCGATCGCACGGTAAGCGCAGAGGCAACCGTTGACGACCGAGTTGTTCGTCACGTTGGTGACGAAGAACTGCCCGCTGAGCCCGGTTCGACCCCAAATATCGTCCCAGTTGAGGCTGACATCGACATTGTGGTGCCCGGGAATGAAGTCGCCGAAGCCGACATTGGCGACGTCGCTGGCCAACGAGTGCTGCACCCACGAATACGAACCGGTGAAGCTGACGTCGCCGTACGCCCTGTCGATGAACGAGAAGTGATAGGTGGCGGTGCCGTCGAACTTGTATTGAGGCAGGATTTCGAAGCCGACGCCCGGAACCGAGATCTGCGCAGGTTGCCCCGGCTGGCCCGCGAGCGGGTTGGGACCCTGGAAGTCCTTGTACTTGCCCCTGTTATATTCCGCATTCAACTGCAGTGTCAGGTCCTCCCACGGGATCACAGTCCACTGAATATCCCAGCCGTAGAGGTTGCCGTCGCCGACATCGAGATAGGGCGTGCCCAGCGACAGGTTTCCCGCAGGCGTCAGATAGGCGCCGGTGGTCTGGATTTCGATGCCGCGATAGACGCCGTAATACATGCTGCCATTGAATCGGCTCTTGACGCTTTCTAGCCCGACTGCGCCCAAGTCGAAATCGGTCTTCACGCCGATTTCGTAGTTATTCAGATGCTCCGGCTTGAAGATCTGGAAGTCGACGAGGTTCTGTCCATTGAAGCCGCCGGTCTTATAACCCAGGCTGTTGTTGAAATAGAACATCGTGGCCGGCCGCCACTGGTAGTTGAGCTGGACCGTATAGCTTGGCGAGGTGAAGCGGGCGGATTGCGATGACGGGCAACTGTTTCCCGTTACGAGGGTGTTGTTTATGCGGCACGTACGCGGGTTCAGCTGGAATGTGCCGGTGTTGCCCGTGGGGTCGCGGACCAGATTGGGGACGTAACTATAGCTGTCCCCACGGCTGTAGAACTTGTCCCAATTGTACCGGAACCCGCCGGTAAGGCTGATCCCCTCGACATAGTCGCTGAAATCGTAGGTACCCTGCCCATAGACGGCGTTCGTTCGCGACTGCTGGTTGAGAGTCGCACCGGTAACCGACACGCCGCCAAAGTTGTTCGTGTATTGGATGCCGTAGGGCGCCGTCGAGTTCGATGGCGTGCTTCCTCCGGCGCCGCTGGTAGCACCACCCCATTGGTTGAAGAAACCGCCCTGGAATTTCAGCTTGTTGTCGAAGAAGGTACCGATCAGCTGGATTTCTTCGTTGTATTGAACGGTCGGACCGCGCGGCTGATCGTGGAAGCCGCTGGGGATCGGACCTTGCAGCAGCCCGAATTCCAGGCCGCCAATATCGGCCAGGCTATAGTTATAAATCTCTGCGTAGGCGGCGATATTCTTCAGGGTGATATTGTCGGTGATGTCCCATGACGTCGTGTTGACAATGTTGAGCTGCTTCAAAACCGCCGTCGGATTGAGGGACAAGCCGGCCAGCGTGTACTTGCCCAAGGCCTCCTGCTGTTTCTGCAGTGCTACGAGATCGATGTTTTTGCCAGCCAAGTTGGACTGCGCGAAGGGGCCGACGGCCCCACTCTGGGCAAAGTTCAGGATCTGCCCCAGCGAAAAAGTACCAAACGCCTGTGCGGGACCAGGATTGGCGGCAACGAAAGTATATGCACCTGGTAGATACTGCGTATCGAAATAGTTCAGCATGAACTCATTTCGAATAGTATCTGTCACGTTGTAGGTGCCCGCGAAGCGGAAGTTCCAGTAATTCTGGTTCAGCAGGTCGATGTTCTGCTTGATGACGTGCTGATAGCCGTCCTGCTTTTGGTACTGAACACCGGCGCGCAACAACAATACATCAGGAACGACCGGGACGTTGACCAGGGCTTCCACCGTTTGGCGCCCATAATCGCCGAGAGTGATCTTGGCGTAGCCGTCATAGTCGTTTCTCGGATGGTTCGGCTGGAACAGGATTGCGCCGGCGTCGTTGCTGAGGCCGAACAGTGTGCCCTGCGGGCCGTACAGAACCTGGAGGTTCTGCATGTCGAAATAGAATCCCTGGGCCTGGTTGTTCACGTTCACCGGAACATCGTCCCAGTAGAAGATGACGCCCGGCGCACCGCGCAGGAAGGTATAGGTCAGGCCCAGCGAACCGCCGGTGGCGGCGTTGAAGCCCGGGATCGAGTCCGTCAACTTGAGCGAGTCGCGGATGTCCTTCTTTTCCAGCGTTGCCGGGGAGAAGGTCAGCAGCGTGATCGGCACCGTCTGGGCTTTTTCCTCACGCCGGCGGGCGGTGACGACGATTTCCTCCAGGCCTCCTCGGCCCGCGGCCGCGCCTGGTTGGTCCGTCTGATCCTGCGCGAAGCTGGTGCGCGCCCCGCCGGCCAGTCCGATGAGCGCAACCGTGGCGCAGAGCGCCAGAGTCAACCGTGCTGACATGTTTCCTCCCCCTTGAGCCGGCCGCCTGCGGCGACCCGTTTCCACCCTATCTGCAACGCTATTGAGTGCGGCTTTTTACCGCGATGCGCTGTCCTGGTAGCGACTTCAATGGAAAAATGGGACCGTCGTCAAGCACTATCGTCTTAATGATTGCATTTAACTCAAAAAAGGACGGCGCCCTGTATTCGAGGGCGCCGTATGAATACTGAATCATAATTCGGTTATGACGTGGGGCCGCCGTCATAAACGATCTGGACTCGGCGGTTTTGCGGTTCCTTGACCCCGTCGGCGGTTGGCACCAGAAGGTCGCGCTTGCCCTTGGCGACGATCTCGATCTCAGATGACGGGATGCCGTCCTTCTCGAGGCGGGCCCCCACCGATTCCGCACGGCGGCGGCTGAGACGCATGTTGTAGGCGTCGGAGCCCACAGTATCAGTATGGCCGGTGACGGTGAGGCGCGTGACCTTGGCCGGACCGGCATTCGATGCGGCCTGGTCGACGATCTGGACCGCCTGGGGCGTCAGGTCCGACTTGTTGAAGTCGAAGAACACCAGATAGCTCCTCGGTGCGACGGGCGCCGCAGCCTGCACCGGCGGCGGGGTGTAGGGAGCGGAAGTCTGCTCCTCCGGCGCCCCGGCGCTGAAGCGATATTTCGCCGAGAAACCGAACATGCGCGGCTGATTATACGACACCGAGGTGAAGCCCAAGCTCACATAGAGCGCGGTCGCGCCGACGACATGCACATTGTCGGTAACATTGGTCATGAAGAAGCCGAGATCGACCGGGTAGGAATAGACATCGGTCCAATCGACCCTGAGGTCGATGTTCTCGTAGGACGGCTGGATCGGGTAGATCTCGCCCAGAAGCTGAGTGTTGTACTGGTGTCCATACCAGGAATAGGTCCCCGACACCGCGACGTCGCCGATCGATTCGTCGAGCGGCAGGTGGTAGGTGCCGGTGATCGCATATTGCCACTTGGGCGTGAAGTTGAAGGGCGTGTTGGTGCCCTGCGAGATCGCGCCGAAGGCGGTCGGATACTGGTCGTAGCTGGCATGCAGGTACGACGCGTGCGGCGAAATCTCGACACTTCTGCCGAGCGGCAGGAACGTCGCCTCGAGCTCCCCGCCCTCCAGCGTTGCGCTGGCCGCGTTCTCGTTGATCGAGTTCTCCTTGACGATATTCGTCCCGGGTTGCTTGATCGGGACCGTCTGCGAGACCTGGATCGCCTTGTAATCGCTATGGAAGATGTCGGCGTTGGTCCGGGCGTGCATGCCCCACAGATCCCAGTCGGCCTTCACGCCGATCTCGACGTCGGTCACGTGTTCAGGCTGAACCTTTGAGAATTCGAGCGGGACGTTGAGATTGAAGGCACCCGGCCGATAGGCGTTGCCGGACCGGACATAGAACAGAGTGTTCGGGTCGTACTGATATTCGATGCTGGCATTCCAGCCGAACGAGCTGAAATGCGCATTCACCGACTGATAGCAGTTATTGTCGAAGCCGAAGATGCCGCCACAATTATTCGGCGCACCGTCGGCGTTCCGCGTGACGCCATCGACCCCATTAGTGCTGCGCGAGCCGGTCGAGGAATAGTCCCAGGTGTAGCGATAGCCGCCGGTGATGCTGAGCCCCTCGACATAATCGCCTAGGTCGTAGGTGCCATGGATGAACGCCGCCTGGCTGCGGGTCTGGATGTTGAAGTGATAGTAGCCGACCGTGCCGAACAGCGTGTCGCCAAGGGCGGCCGAACCCAGCAGCGTGTCACCGAGCGGATGGTCGAACTCCAGATAGCCGCCGACCACCCAGGTCAGCTTGTCGTTCAGCGACTTGCCCTGGAGCTGGAGTTCCTCCGTGTATTGGACCGAGTTGTCGCCCCATTGCCGCTGGTTACCGGGAACACCGATATTCAGCAGCGGGAAACCGACCGGCGCGAAATCGGCTGTCGCCAGCTGCTTGAAGATGCGGGCAGCAGCAATGTTCTTCAGCGTGAGATTGTCATCGATGTTCCAGGTGAAGGTATCGGTCAGGCCATAGAAATAGTCCTTGCCGATGCCCTGGATGGTGCTGCCGACATATCCGCGGGGGCCTAGAGCCTGCTGCTGGGCGAACACCTCGGCGCTGCCGGGATAGAGCGCGAGGCCGCCCGCCTTCAGCCCTGCGAGCAGGGTCGGCACGGCTGTCGCCGGGTTCAGCAGGCCGTTCAGGTTCGGGCCGACGCCCAGCGTAATCGGCAGCTTGTCGAATGGCGCCGGAAGCCCAAGCTGGGCGCCGGTCGCCAATGTTTGCTTCGGATTGTAGTACTTTAGAGATTCGCCCGAACCGTTGGTATCCTGCCAGTAGCCGTCATAGACGAAGTCGTTCTGGATATCGTCCGTCGGCCGCAGGGTCACGCTGGCGCGCCAGGCGTAGAAGTTCTTGTTGTCCCGATCCTTGTCTTCCTTGACGTCGTGGGTGTAGCCGTCGCGCTGTTGCATCTGGCCGGCGATGCGGACCAGCAGTTTGTCCTGAATGACCGGGATATTGACCGCGCCCTCGACCTCCTTGTCGGCATAGTTTCCGAAAGCGACCCGCAGATATCCGCTATAGTCGTCGGTCGGCTTCTTCGGCTTGATCGAGATCAGGCCGCCGACCGAATTCTTGCCGAACAACGTCCCCTGGGGACCTTTGACGATTTCGATATCGTCGAGATCGAACAGGAAGCCTTCGGACAGGCCGTGGGTGATGCCCGTTCCAGGCTGGAGGTCGGCATTGCCGATCGGCACGTCGTCGAAATAGATCTCGGTGCCCGGCAGGCCACGCAGCCTCAGCTGTCCGGAATACAGGCCGTTCGAGTCGGACTGCGACGATGCCATGCTGAGCGAGGGGACGCTCTGGGCGAGACCGCGGATTTCGCGAATGTTCTTCTTCTCGATGTCGGCCTGGCTGAAGGCGGTGATGGCGATCGGCACGCTCTGAACCCGCTCCTCGCGGCGGCGCGCTGTGACCACGATTTCCTCAAGACCGCTGCCGGCGGATGCCGCCGGCTGATCGCTTTGCGCGAATGCGGCGGGTGCGCCCGACCCGACAAAGGCCGTTGTAGCCAACAGAGCAACGACGAGCTTCGACGACATATATCCTCCCCTTCGGCCGGCCTGCGGCGGCCATATCGTTCCCCCCGGCGCCATTGAGCCGGTTCGCATTGAACAGTGTGTTCAAGCGCTATTGAGCGGAGCTTAGAAGGGAAAAGGATCGGGGCGTCAAGCAAATATTACGCAAGCAACTGTATAACACAGGCAAGAAAAAGGCGGTGCCCCGTGCGGGACACCGCCTGATTTATGAACCGTCGATCAGTTACTTATTACGAGGTCGGGCCGCCGTCATAGACGATCTGGACGCGCCGATTCTGCGGCTCCCGGACACCGTCGGCGGTCGGAACCAGCAGGTCCCGCTTACCTTTAGCGACGATCTCGATCTCCGACGACGGGATGCCGTCCTTCTCGAGACGGGCCGCGACCGATTCCGCGCGGCGGCGGCTGAGACGCATATTGTAGGCGTCGGAGCCCACCGTGTCGGTATGGCCGGTGACGGTCAGGCGGGTGACCTTGGCCGGGCCGGCGTTGGTGGCCGCCTGGTCGACGATCGTCTGTGCCTGCGGCGTCAAGTCGGACTTATTGAAGTCGAAGAACACAAGGTAGCTCTTCGGTGCGGCCGGCGCCGGAGCCACTGCCGGCGGCGGCGTATAGGGCGCGGCCTCGGCCGCCTCTTCCTTCTCCTCGCCGAAGCGGTACTTCAGCGAGAAACCGAACATGCGCGGCGGGTTATAGGCCGCCGATGTGAAGCCCAGCGTCGTATAGATCGCCTGGATGCCGGTGATGTGGGTGTTGTCCGTCAGGTTGGTAACGAACGCACCGAAATCGACCGGAGCCCCGAACACATTCGTCCAGTCGACCCTCAGGTTGAAGTTCTCGTAGGACGGGATGATGTTCTGGACCTCGCCGACCGTGACGGTGACATATTGCTGCCCCATCCAGGAGTAATCGAGCGAGACAGCGACATCGCCGTAGGACTCGTCGATCGGCAGGTGATAGGTGCCGTTGATGCCGTACTGCCATTTCGGCACGAAGAAGAACGGCGTGTTCGGACCCGACGAGTTCGCGCCGAAGATCTTCGGATACTGGTTATAGTGGGCGTAGATATAGGACGCGTGCGGCGAAATCTCGACGCCCGGCACCGGGATGAACGTGCCCTCGAACTCGCCACCCTCGAGCTCGGCCGAGGCGGCGTTCTGCTCCAGCGTCGCGGCATGGGAAGCACCGGTCGAGTCGATGACCTGGACCAGCTTGTTGACCTGAATCGCCTTATAGTCGGTGTGGAACACGTCGGCATTGGTGCGGGCATGCATGCCCCACAGGTCCCAATCCGCCTTCACGCCAAGTTCGACGTCGGTGACATGCTCGGGCTTGAGGGCCTGGAATTCGACCGGAACCTGAGGGTTGGTACCGCCAGGCCGATAGGCATTGCCGGAGCGGACATAGAACAGCGTGGACGGGTCGTACTGCCAGTCGAGGCTGAGGTTCCAGCCGTAGGAGCTGAAATGCGTATTCGACCCGACAGCACAGTTCGTGTCGAAATTCGCAGGCGGGGCGCAGTTATTCGGCGTGCCATCAGGGTTCCGTGTGATGGCGTCCTGCTTGTTGGTGCCGTGTTCCTGGATCGACACATAGTCCCAGGTGTAGCGGTAGCCGGCGGTGAAGCGCAGACCTTCAACATAGTCGCCCAGGTCATAGATACCATGGACGAACGCAGCCTGGCTTCGCTCGGTATTGTGGAAGTGATAGTAGGAGACGTTGCCGACGGCCGCCGACGGCAACAGCGAATCACCCAGCGGATGGTCGAGCTCGAGATAGCCGCCGGCCACCCAGGACAGCTTGCCGTCCAGGGCCTTGCCCTGCAGCTGAAGCTCCTCGGTATACTGCACCGAATTGTCGCCCCAGGTCTTGTTGTTGATGGGGTCACCGATATTCAGGATCGGCAGGCCGACGCTGGTGAAATCGTCGGTCGACAACTGCTTGAAGATACGCGCGGCCGCGATGTTCTTGAGCGTCAGGCTGTCGTTGATGTCCCAGGTGAAGGTATCGGTCAGGCCGTAGAAGTAGTCCTTGCCGAGACCGGCGATCGACTGTCCAACGACGGACCGCACGCCGAGCTGCTGCTGCTTAGCGAACAGCCCCGGCAGGGTCGGGAAGAAAGACAGGGTTGCCTCTCTCCCGGCGGCATTCGCCGCAAGCAACTGGCCGTAGGTCGCACCCGCGGTTGCAGGGTTCTGCAATGCGGAAAGGGCGGGTCCATTGGCCAATGTGAGCGGCACCGAACCGGAGAAACCGGGTTTCGGGTTGACGCCGGGGATGGCCGCAGTCGCGACGACGAAGCCAGGATTGATGTACTTCAGGATCTCGGACGAACCGTTCGTGTGTTGATAATACCCGTCATACAGGAAATAGTTCTCGATATCGTCGGTCGGACGCAGCGTCACGCCAACGCGCCAAGAGTAATAATCGACGTTATCGAGGTCCTTGCCGTTCGAGATGTTCTTCGTATAGCCGTCCCGCTGCTGGGTCTGGCCGGCGATGCGGACCATCAGCTTGTCCTGGATGATCGGGATGTTGACCGCGCCCTCGAATTCCCTGTCGCCATAGTTGCCGAAGGTGGCCATGCCGTAGCCTTCGAACTTGTTCGTCGGCTTCTTCGGCGAGAGCGAGATCAGGCCGCCGATCGAGTTCTTTCCGAACAGCGTACCCTGGGGGCCCTTCAGCACTTCCAGATTGTCGAGGTCGTAATAGAAACCGGCGGACAGGCCATGCGTCAGGCCGGTCGTCGGATTGAAATCGGCCTCACCCAGCGGCACGTCGTCGAAATAAATGACCGAGCCGGGAAGACCGCGCAGCCGGACATAGCCGGAATAGAGCGCGTTCACGTCGGACTGGCTGGAGGTCATCGACAGCGACGGAACCTCGCGGGCCAGATCCTTCACCTGATTGATGCGCTTCTTCTCCAGGTCGGTCTGGGAGAAGGCGGTGATCGCGATCGGAACCGTCTGCGCGCGCTCTTCCTTGCGGCGGGCGGTGACGACGATTTCTTCCAGCCCGCTACTGGCCGCAGCGGGCTGATCCGTCTGGGCGACGGCGACAGGCGCCTGCGCCCATCCGATAAGCGCCGAGCCGGCCAGCAGTGCGAGGGTGAATTTCGGTGACATTGCTTGCTCTCCCCAATGCCCGCATCGCGGGTTGTCTCTATTGCGTCAGACGCAGTAATCACCGCGACAAGCGGGACCGCCTTCTGCTATTGAGTGCAACTTGATTTGAAACGGCGATGCAGTCAACCCCCACGGGAGGGCTGAAACCCGAAGCGCCGCTACCCTGCGACAGGACGCCGCCACCTTTAGTGAAATTTTATTGCGTTGGGAAATAACGAAATAACGCCACAGGCCGCTGCCAATCCGCCATGTTCGCGAGCGGAGCTGAACCACCTGCTCACTCTCAGCCCTGCGACCGGCGTCGCCGTGTGGCGGGAAGCTATAAAGTTTGACTTAGACTCAGCAGAAGATCGCGCGCCGCAGTCCAGCCGAGCAATTCCGGCCGACATTGACGATTGAAACAGGATTTCCAGCCACCGGCGAATGCTGTCATTCGCCACGGGCCGAGGCGTGGAGGAAGTAAATGACGGAAGGGGGAGCGTCAAGCTTTCATGACCACCGGTTCAGGATTCATGGCGCAAATAAAAACGGCGCCTCCAGTACTGGAGGCGCCGTGCGTTGTCTTCCGCAACAGTTTCCGAAGTGGGCCGGTTATGAAGTCGGGCCGCCCGAATAGACGATCTGGACTCGCCGGTTCTGCGGCTCCTTGACGCCATCGGCGGTGGGGACCAGCAGGTCGCGCTTGCCCTTGGCGACGATCTCGATCTCGGACGACGGGATGCCATCCTTCTCGAGCTGAGCCGCGACCGATTCCGCACGGCGGCGGCTGAGACGCATGTTGTAGGCGTCCGAACCGACCGTATCGGTGTGACCGGTGACCGTCAGCTGCGTGACCTTCGTCGTCTCGGCGTTCTTGGCCGCCTGATCGACGATGGTTACAGCCTGGGGCGTCAGGTCCGACTTGTTGAAGTCGAAGAACACCAGGTAGCTGTGCGGAACAGCCGGAGCCGGAGCGGCCACCGGGGGCGGCGTGTAGGGCGCCGGCTCAGCCTCCGGCTCGGACGGCCCGCCGAAGCGGTACTTCAAGGTGAAGCCGTACATCTGCGGCTCATTATAGACGAGCGAGGTGAAGCCGAGCTGGGCATAGATCGGGAAACCGCCGATCACATGCGTGTTGTCGGTGACATTCGTCATGAAGAAAGCAGCATCCACGGAATTCCCGAGGATGTTCTTCCAGTCCACCCGCATGTTGAAATTCTCGTAAGACGGCATGATCGGATAGATCTCGCCGACATTGACCGAGAGATACTGGTGCCCATACCAGGAATAGGTGCCGGAGATCGAAATATCACCCCAGGATTCGTCGATCGGCAGCGTGTACGTGGCCGTCAAGGAATACTGCCACTTCGGCAGATACTGGAACGGCGGATTGTCGTTCAGCGTCCCGAAGCCTAGCGGATAGCTGTTGTAGTTGGCATTAATATACGACGCACGCGGCTCAAGGACCAAGCCCGTGACCGGCTCGACGCTGGCCTCGAGTTCACCGCCCTCGAGCGTTGCCGTCGCGGCGTTCTGATAGGCCGAGTTGACCGTCGGCGGCGCCCCATTCACGCCGGGCACAGCGACCAGTTCCTGAACCTGAATGCTCTTATAGTCGGTGTGATACAGGTCGGCATTGGTGCGGCCACGCATTCCCCAAAGGGTCCAATCAACCTTCGCGCCGATTTCGACGTCGGTCACATGCTCCGGCTGGAACTTTGCGAACTGCTCGCCGACATTCAGATTGAAGCCGCCCGGGCGGTAGGCATTGCCCGAGCGAACATAGATCAGGGTCGTGGGCGTAAGCTGTTCGTCCAGGCCGACGTTCCAACCGAAGGAGCTGAAATTGCCGCCGGCGGAAGTATGACAGTCCGGGGTATTGATTCCCGCCGTGCAATTCAACAGGCCGGTCGTCGGATCCACCTGGAATTGATCGACGTTTTTCAGCCCACGCTCTTCCGAGGTCACGTGGTCCCAGGTGTAGCGATAACCCGCGGTAAAGCGCAGACCGTCGACATAATCCGACAGGTCGTAGATGCCGTGAATGAAGGCCGCCTGGCTGCGCGCGGTTGTGGTGAAGTGATAGAATGACGGGCTGCCCAGGGCCGTGGAGCCCAGCAGGGTATCGCCGAGCGGGCCGTCATATTCGAGAAATCCGCCAACTACCCAGGACAGCTTGTCATCCAGCGCTTTGCCCTGGAGCTGCAGCTCCTCCGTATATTGGATCGAGTTGTCGCCCCACTGCCGCTGGTTGCCCGGAACGCCGATATTGAGCACGGGCAGGTAAGCGCCAAAATCGTCGGTGGTCGACAGCTGCTTGAAGATACGGGCGGCAGCGATGTTCTTCACCGTCAGGTTGTCGGACACATCCCAGGTCGTCACGTTGGTGAAGCCGTAGAAATAGTCCTTGCCGATACCTTGGACGGAGTGGCCGAGTTCAACCCGTGCACCGAGCGCCGCCTGCTGGTTTACGACCTGCTGGATATTCGGGAAGAACGAAAGCGCCGGCTTCCCGCCCGCCAAAAACGTATTGAGCAACGATATATAGGTTGCCGTGGCCGTCGCGGGATTGGTCAAGGCAGATAGCGCCGGACCGTTGCCAAGCGTCAACGGTACGTTGCCGATGCCCGGCAGCGGGATTTGGGCGAAAGTGAAACCTGGATTGACAAATCGCGCAATCGCCGACGATCCGTTGGTGTCCTGGTAATAGCCGTCATAGAGGAAGTAGTTTTCCAGATCGTCGGTCGGCCGCACCGTCACACCGACGCGCCACGACCAATAATCCCGATTGTCGTAGTCCTTGCCGGTAAAGAAATCCTTGGTGTAGCCGTCGCGCTGCTGGCTTTGGCCGGCGATGCGGACGAGCAGCTTGTCCTGGATGATCGGAATATTGACCGCGGCCTCGAACTGGCGGTCGTTGTAGTTGCCAAAGGTGGCCTGGGCGTAGCCCTCGAAATTGTTGGTCGGCTTCTTCGGCTGGATCGAGATCAGGCCACCGATCGAGTTCTTGCCGAACAGCGTCCCCTGCGGCCCCTTCAGCACTTCGAGGTTATCGAGGTCGTAATAGAAGCCTGCGGACAGACCATGGGTCAGGCCCGTGCCGGTCTGATAATCGACCGAGCCGAGCGGCACGTCCGCGAAGTAGACCACGGAGCCCGCCAGGCCGCGCAGGCGGGTCTGGCCCGAATACGGCGCGTTCGCGTCGGACTGGCTGTTGCTGACCGCCAGCGACGGCACGGTGCGCGCCAGATCCTGGACATTCTCGATATGATGCTTTTCGAGGTCGGACTGGCTGAAGGCGGTGATCGCGATCGGAACCGACTGCACACGCTCTTCCTTGCGGCGGGCGGTCACGACGATTTCTTCCAGGCCGCCGGCAGCGGCGGCCGGCTGGTCGGCTTGCGCCCGTGCAGTCTGCGGGCCTGCGGTCAAACCGATCATGGCCGCGGTTGCACAGAGAACGAGCGAGACTCGTGGTGACATGGTTCCTCCCTTTAATTGAGGCCCCCTATCGGGGCCCCGCATTGCTGATTCAGATAAAGGCCCGCTGCGAAACAGGCCTAGGTGAATTTTGAATCGACAATCATTTAGACGATGACGGCACGTCAAGCATTTTTGTGAGTCTTGGTTCAGGAATCAGGCCGCAAACGAAAGCGGCGCCTCCGATTTGGAGGCGCCGCGTGCTATTTTAGCAACAGTTTTAGGGAAATCAGACCATTACGACGTCGCCCCACCGTCATAGACGATCTGGACCCGGCGGTTCTGCGGTTCCCTGACACCGTCGGCGGTCGGCACCAGGAGGTCGCGCTTGCCCTTGGCCACGATTTCGATCTCGCTGGAGGGGATGCCGTCCTTCTCCAGCTGGGCCGCGACCGATTCCGCACGGCGGCGGCTGAGACGCATATTGTAGGCGTCCGAGCCGACCGTATCGGTGTGGCCGGTGACCGTCAGGCGGGTGACCTTGGCCGGGCCGGCATTAGCCGCCGCCTGGTCAACGATCGTCTTCGCCTGGGGTGTCAGGTCAGACTTGTTGAAGTCGAAGAACACCAGATAGCTCTTGGGCGCCGGAGCGACGGCCTGCGGCGGCGGCGGCGTATAGGGCGCGCTGGTCTGCTCCTCCGTTTCGCCCTCGCTGAAGCGGTACTTGATATTGAAGCCGAACATCCGCGGCGCGTTGTAGGTCAGGGAGGTGAAGCCGAGCTGGGTATAGATCGGCACCGCGCCCTGGACATAGAGCGTGTCCAGCGCATTGCGCATGAAGAAGTCGAGATCGACCGGATAAGACAGGACGTTCGTCCAATCCACCTTGAAGTCGAGCACATCGTAAGACGGCTCGATCAGGTAGATTTCGCCGGGCGAAACCGAATCGTACTGGTGCCCGTACCACGAATACGTCCCGGATATCGCGATATCGCCCCAGGATTCGTCGATCGGGAGGTGGTAGGTGGCAGTAATGCCGTATTGCCATTTTGGCACATACAGGAAGGGAGTTTCGGTCCCGAGCGGGCTGAATGAGATCGGATAT
>Ga0268266_10001427_pt1 | contig 28495 bp, 26 predicted proteins | sample KBSS13metaG_FD_190356 | JGI IMG/M metagenome (GOLD analysis project Ga0268266, IMG submission 190356) | Switchgrass rhizosphere microbial communities from Kellogg Biological Station, Michigan, USA - KBS S1-3 metaG (SPAdes) (version 2) | ecosystem: Host-associated > Plants > Roots > Rhizosphere... | reverse complement strand
GCCAAGTACAAGCGCGATTGTCATGTCCATACCTTCTTGATCGTTGGCTACGTTACAAGACTTCTTTGTCAGTCACCTGAGCCCGTAAAGCATCTCGCGGGCGTTGAGCCTGAGCTTCCTCGGCGTGCGCCGACTCACCAGCGATCTCCAATGCCGCTGACACGTTCTCGATACCGCGTGCGATGCTGAGTTGTTCAAATTCCCGCCTCGCCTGTACCAGTTCCGCCAGCGCCGCTGCGCCGTCGCCTTTGGCCTGCAGTACGCGCCCCAGCACCAGGCGCGACCACGCAAGATCGCAGCGGCACTCGCGGGCCACCTGGATATCAATTGCCGCGCGCGCGGCAGCTTCCGCTGCATCGAGCTGCGGTGGCATCGAAGACAGCCAGATTTCAGACTGCACCCGCAGAGCAATCGACTGGCCCCAGGGTTGATGCGTTTCGACGGCAATGCGCACGGCTTCTTCAATCGCGCGCTGCGCGCCGGCAAGGTCACCCTCATGCAGCCGCACGCAAGCGACAAATGCGAGGAACGCACCGCGATGGAACGAGGTGCCGATCTGATCGCCAAGCGCGATGCACTGGCTGAGTTCCTTCCCGGCTGCGGCATAGTCCCCACAAAGCATGTAGGCCTCACCTTGCCAGCCGTGCACGAGGTGGCGCCTGAACAGGTCGCCGACGCGTTCAGAGATCGCCCGCGCCTGCTCGAAATCAGACACCGCATCCCGGACGTGACCAAACCAGCCCTTTACGACCGCACGGTACATGTAGCAGGCGGCGAGCGTCGGCAGGTGATCGAGGCCCCTGGCCAACATCACGCCCTGCTCTGCAGCATTGACCGCGTCGCGGTAACGACCACTCATCCCGCTAGCAAATGCAAGCACGCCTGATACCGCCGCTTCCTCGACGCGGTTGCCGAGGCGATGCATCTGGCCGACGTTGCGCGCCGCGTACTGGGCAGCCGGCGCAGGTTCGCCGCGCAGGCAATGGATCCGTGCGAGCAGGTTGATGGGCCCGGCGGTAAGGTCGTCGCCGCCCCCGATTTTCTCCGCCACGCGCAGGGCCTGCTCGGCGTACTCGACACCGCGATCGAAGTTACCCAACACGAAATGCATGCGGCCGGTCCAGTACAGAATCCAGCACAGCTGTTCGCGGTTCGCGCCGCTTTCAGCGAATTGTTGCACGCCTTCAAGGTTGCGTAGATCGCGTTCGAAATGTTCGCGCTGGCTGGCGACGCTGGCGAGCTTCAGAACTGCCTGCACCCGGGCATTGCCTGCTTCATCGGGCGCCCGCAACTCGGTCGCCATGTCGAGCGCCGCCTGATAGTGGACGGTGGCTTCCGACGATGCATAACGGCTGGCCGCGACATCTCCGGCGCGCATCGAATATGGGATCGCGCGCTCAAACCTCCCGGCGGACTTGTAATGATGGCTGAGCAGCCCTGGACTTGAATCGACCGTGTCGCGGAACTGGCTTTCAAGAATTCCCGCGATTTCAGCATGTAGCTGGCGGCGCTTGCTGCGCAGCAGACTGCTGTATGCGACGTCCTGCACGAGCGAATGCTTGAACAGGTATTTCGCATGTGGCGGCACGCCCTGCCGGAACAGCAACCCAGCTGCAATCAGACGATCGAGCGCCGTTCTCAGTCCGGCCTCTGGCTTGCGCACCAATGCGGCAAGCAGGGCATGAGAGAATTCCCGCCCGATCGTCGCCCCGATCTGCGCCAATTCCTTGGCAAAGCCGAGCCGGTCGAGTCGCGCCATTAGCGACGCGTGCAGGCTTCCTGGAACCGCCAAGCCCGGGGACGGTACGGCCGTAACTACGCGCCGGCTTTCGCCCTCGCTCTCAGCCTCCAGTACCGTCTTCGTCAATTCTTCTACAAACAGCGGATTGCCGTCCGTACGCTCCGCAATCTCCGCCATCACATCTGCCGGTAGCTTCCTTTTGCCGACAAGGTGATCGACTATGGCAGCAACATCGCGCTGTGCCAGTCGATTGATCGGAAGGGCAGTCACATGAGGCTGTCCAATCCAAGGCGGATCGAATTCCGGCCGGAACATCACGATCAGCAGGGCGGGAAGCGCCACGATCTGGTCCACCACCCGACTGAGGACTTCCAGGCTGGTGGGGTCGGCCCAATGCGCATCCTCGAAGATTATCAGCAGTGGATTGGAGCGTGTCAGGGCTTGTGCTTGTAAAACGAATGCGTTCAGCGTTCGTTGCCGGCGTTGCTCTGGAGTCAGCTCGAGCGCGGGATAGCGCCCATCGTTGGGCAGCGAAAGCATTTCGGCGAAGAGCGCCGCGTCCTCGATCGAGGTCGAAGTCTGCGCCAGCACCGCATCGAGCTTGTCGAGCCTCGCTTGAGGGGTGTCACCCTGCGCCAGACCTGCGGCGCGTTCCATCTGAGCGATGATCGGATAAAGCGCACTGTTCGTGTGCTGCGACGAGCAAAAATAGCGAAGGCGCGCGTGCGGCTCGGTGGCGAGCTTTTCCAGCAGCGCAGCTGCCAGCCGCGATTTCCCGATGCCGGCCTCGCCGGAGAGCAACACTACCTGGCCTTCACCTGACTTTGCCCGTTGCCAGCATCGAAGCAGCAATTCGAATTCTTCATCCCGCCCGACGAGAACGTTCAGGCCGGTCGCGTGTAGCGCCTCGAAGCGGCTCTCCACGCCGCTCGTCCGCACCACCTGCCAGACCACTATTGGCTCCTCCCAGCCTTTGAGCGCGCGCGGCCCGAGGTCGCAATAATCGAAGTACCCCCCAGCGAGGCGGTGTGTCGTCGGGCAGATCAGGACAGTCCCTGGTTCCGCCAGCGTTTGCAGGCGCGCTGCGAGGTTCGGAGTTTGACCAAGGACTTCCTGCTCCGACCGGGTCTCACCAATCAGCACCTCCCTCACAACGACAGTGCCCGTCGCAATGCCAATGCGAGCCTGCAGTGTGGCGTCGACACCTGTCCGGATACTTGCTACCGCATCGACGAGTGCGAGCGCGGCGCGCACCGCCTGTTCGGCATCATCTTCTTGCGCGTGCGGATAGCCGAAATAGGCGAGCATGTCGTGACTGACGTCTCGGGCGATCATGCCATGGTGCTGGTCGATGATCTTACTCATGCAGACGCGATAGGAGTCGCTCACCCTCCACATGTCTTCCGGGTCCAACCGATCCGAAAGAGCGGCCAACCCGACCACATCGCAAAACATCACGGTCACCTGACGGCGCTCGGCATCATCGCCCAGCGCATTTTCCCCGACTTCACTCGTGATGATCGCACCGGGAGAGCCGCCAGCCAGAGCCTTGATCGCCTTGATGAGACGCTTCCTGTCGCCCAGAGGTATCTCGAGCTTTTCGAGATCGCCTTCGGTCAGCTCCGGCAATACATCGGTGTCGATCGCGTTCTTGATGAACGCTGACTCATACTGTCCGAGTCCCAGGTTTCGCAGCCAGTCGCCAACGTCCATGGTAGCGCCTAATCCCGTTCCAGACTCGCGAGCGGGTTGTCACCAACTCTGCGTCCGCGCCGCGAGTACCGCGGGCCTATTGAGTCGAAAGGCAACCTTCTGAGCCATGTCGTCCTTTCCCAGAAAACGAAAAATTATCGCTCCCGCAACGAAGCGACGAGAGCCTGATTGGCGTAGTCAAGGCGCTGCGCCAGGATCCCCGCAACATAGAAGAGCGCGGCTGCGCTAAATCTAAGTAGGGAAGCCTCGGCAATATAAAACTGCGAGGGTTTCAAGGCACGTACGTCGGCGGTGTGTGGCCGATCCAGTAGAGCGGAGATTTCTCCAAAGACCGCCCCGGGCTCATCCACCAGGGCGATCTGGGTGCCCTGCCTCACGACTGCGACAACACCGTCCTTGAGAAACAGCAACTGGCCTGTTCTCGAACCAGCGGCGAGCACGAGCTCATCAGCGCGGTAGGTCGCAATCGGTAGGTCGGAATAATGGAAACTTGCGTTGGGACTGGCAACCTGCATGTCCAATTCCCCAAATCTCAAAATCTGAAAAGTAAACAGGACCTCATGGTCGCGATGTGAAGTGGCTCACACAACTACGCGCCGACGGCGTTTCATGCGCCATCGGATTCCTGCACCGACGCGCTAACGGGATACCACCATAGCGTGCTTCAAAAAGTTCCACAACTGGAGTGCGAAGGGGAAGTCTTGGAATACGACCCGACAATAAATTTTCTCGGCGTAATCATCCAAGAAAGGAATCCAAAATGTCCGATGAAAAATCATTAGAGGATTCAAGCCGCCGCCTTTTCTTGAGCAGCGGTGGCTCTTCAATGCACTCTTCCGTTTTTGTGAGTTCTCAGAAAGTCCCGCTAGTTGTTCCAGGTCCCTGAAACGACATGGCGGAGGACCCAACCAATCAACCAGAGCGCAACTGCCGTAAGCGCACACGCAATACCCATCGCAACACCGGGTCCACCTTTATATGTAAGGAATGCGTACGCGCCAAAGCCAATTAGGAGCACGGCCGAGATACAGCCGACCCAATACAGAATATCTCCCAATGTGGTGCGCATGTGGCGCCATTCCCCAGGCAGTTGCACGCAAGCTGCACAGGTAGTCGCACGCTACGTCTTTGGATTGACTTCTTCGGGCTTAGGCGCCGGCATTTCCGGCGTGATTTTGATAACCTGATCAGGCTCGCCCTTTTTTCTCGGGGTGAGCGTCACAGAAACCGGATTGGGAAAATGCTCTAGAGTTGCGCCTGTGGCGGCATCAGCCGCCATTCCGACAACTCCACCAATTAAAACGTTACCCGCAAAACCAGCAGCGCCCGCCCCCGCAACTTGGGTCTTCACCGGTATCTCGACCGTGTGATAGCCCGGCTTCGTGAATATCACGGTGAACTCATCTTTTCGGTTCACCTGTAATGTGCAGGGTGTGACGCAAACGAACCCCATAGATGTTCGTGCTTGTGCCTCCGGTGGATTTGAATGGAGTTGCACCTGAGTGGTTGTGCCCCGGGTAATGGTGGCGCACGCAGATGCCGTTAAAGCAACAATAACAATGACGATCGCACGCATACCATGTCCCCCCAGACGACGGTATGATCTTACAAGAAGGTTCAGAAGACAACTTTTAATTGAGCAGACATCGGGAAAGATACACGAGAAGCTCCGTCCGCAGCGGTGTCTGTGAGTCAGTTGACCGATCTGGTCGCGCATCTAGCTCGCTGATCTCCTGGTCCTCTGACGAAAGACGCATTGCGGCGGTCTCTCGAAGGCCTTGGAGCATCGTTAGTAGTTTTGCTGCGAGACCGGCTCTATTGTATTGCGATCTGCGGCTACGGCCGGTGCTTCCTGCGTCCGCTTGCGAACTATAGGCGCCTGCTTTCGAAGAGGGAGATGCGCCTTCTTATTGTCACTAGTAGTTGTTTTTTCAGATTGCTTCCCGGTCTCGACGATAGGAATTCCGGATGTCGTCTTGGCGGATAACAACGCGGGTGCCGTTTCGGTGCCACTCGCCGGCAAACCGTTTCGTACTTGTGTTGCTTGGATCAACCGATCTTTCGCTAAACCCGAGGTGACTTGCTCCAGCGTCTCCTGCCGCTGCCGGAGCGATTTGATCTCTTCTACACGTTCCTGATCGAGTCGGCTCATGCGAGCGATTTGCGCCCGCAAGTCATCAATTTGATCGTCATAACTGATTTGAGCCTGAGTCTGCGTTTGGGTCTGATGATCGATCAGGCTGGCGAAGGAATCATCGCGAAACACCAAATAGGGGGCGGTCGCAACTGCGACAAACGCCACAGTGACTAATAGTGCGGACGTGATGCTACGCATACGCGGACGTCAACTCGGTACAAGCTAGATTCTGTATGACTTGCCAAAGACCGCTGTCAAGCTGAACTCTGATGCCAGCCCGGTCAGGCGTCGACCGGCGCTACCTCCGCGGCCTTCGCGGTGTCCGAAGGACAATCGCCGCTACCAAAAAACAAAAGAGCCTCAGCGCTGGGGTGCTGAGGCTCTTGGTACGCTACGCGCTTAACTTACAGATAAACCAGCCGGTACAATGCAACTCTACACCCTCAACGCAACGACTCTGCGGTACGTCGTTATGGTTTCGCTGAGGTAATTGGCGGGAACGTGGCGCACGAGTGGCAATCCACAGGCCACAGATGGTAACCAAATGCCATTTAAAAGGTTAGTTGCAGCTTTACGCAGGGCTGCTTGACGCGCTGTGACATTCGCGCCGGTGAGAGAATTAGCCCTAAAGGGTGATTTTCTCAGACGTGTGTTCCTGAGAATCCACGACCGTCACCACTACTACCGGATAGGCCTTCTTAATTGTGCTCCCGGCAGTCTTCGCTGCTTCTCCACTGCCGAATGAGCGCTTCAATTGTCCATCGACCTTTAAAAGGAAACGCTCTTCGATCGGCCGAGTCTGCCCTTTTGGCTTGGGTGACTCATCCTGATCGGGCCGATCCGGCCGTCTCAGTGTTGATCGTGTGAGCATTGAGGTTGGCGTTGCCGAAGAATCAATACCGGGAACGCTCGAAGGATCGTTTGGTTCACGGGCCATTGCAAGAACTAGACGCTGGTTTGATTAACGTCACAATACAAAAAATGAGTGAAACGTTCCAACACGGTGTGGCGGTTCACTGATGAAAAAGGATGCGTCGGCAAATCTGGGACGTTAATGATAAGGGCAACTTGGTGTTGCGCGCATAGCGCCGCCAACAGCAAGCTAGCGAATGTAGGGTTCGCAGCCGTGCAAAAGCCCACCTTTTATCGCAAGCGAGCGCAAGTCGCCGAAGACTTCGCCAAGCATTGTCGCGACGAGATAGCGAAGCAAATGTTCCAGAGGGTCGCTGGACGTTGGCGAGAACTTGCCACGCTCGCCGGCTCACGAAAGCCGCGCCGAACATCAGCAAGGCCCAAGCGAAAAAGTCGCTAACATCGTTTGGAAGTCCGTTTTGGGTCAAAAACGGACACCGACGCGATTGCTGAATCACTTCGTTAGCGCGGGGAGCAGCGTTGGCGGAATTCCAGTTATCTAAGTGCGACTGCCACCCAGATCATAATTGCGATTGCCAGCACGCCGGCCAGAGATGATGCTAGTGCCCAGTAATCTATTTGCATTTAACAACTCGAGGGCGGATCCATAAACCTCGCGCGGGACAAAAGGATCGTTACTCGATGACCTTATCGGCGCGCGCGAGCAGCGATGGCGGGATCGTCACACCAAGCGTCTTTGCGGTTTTCAAGTTAACGACCAGATCGAATTTGGTTGCCTGTTCCACCGGCAGATCGCCCGCGTTGGTGCCCTTCAGGATGCGATCCACGTAGTAGGCAGCTCGGCGATACATCGCCGAGGCGTTCGGGCCAAAAGCTAAAAGCGCCCCGGCCTCGGCAAATGCTCTGTACTGGGAGATGACCGCCAAAGAATGTGTCGCCGCCAAATTCAGGATCTCGTCCCTGTGTTGGGTGGCGACCACATCCGCGAGGACAATGAGCGCTTCGGTCCGACTGCGGGTTGCAGTCTGGAAGGCCGTGGTGAGATCGCCTTGACCACGCACTGGCAGAAGCAGGAGCTCAAGGCCAAGCTCTCGGCTCGCCGCTTTGATTGCGCCAACGGCGATGTCTGCCCCGGGGTTAGGCTGGTACCAAAGGACCGCCACTCGGGAAATGCTCGGGAAAACCTCTTTGACCAGCGCGAGCCCCTTACCGGTTAGCTCGTCAACCTTGAAGCTCATTCCGGTAACGTTGCCGCCCGGTCGGGAGAGACTGGTCACCAGGCCACTTTTTAAGGGGTCAGCGATCTGCGTCATGACAATCGGGATTGTCACGCTCGCTTTTTTGGCGGCCTGCACCGACGGTGTATTCAGTGCAAGGATCACATCAACCTTGAGCTCCGCAAGAATGTTAGCAAGCGCACCGAGCCGTTGACTGTATCCCTCGGCATTCCGGACCTCTAACGCGATGTCCCGCCCCTCGACATAGCCAAGCTCGCGAAGACCTTGCCGAAAAGCGTCAAGAAATCCAGGGGGCGGGAGTTCCGGAGATAGAATGCCAACTCGGTAAAGTTTAGCGGTTTGCTGCGCACACGCTGCGAACGGCCATAAGGCCGCGGCACCACCGAGAAACGTAATGAAATCTCGTCGCTGCATGCGTGCTCCCGTAAGGGCCACACCATTGGCGATGACCGGATTATATTAGGTCACCTCTAATCTTTGTGTGAAAAATGCACACAGGACCGAACTCACATGCTGATGAGGCCCAATGTCCGCTTGGGGTCAAAAGCGGACGTGCACGGTGCAAACGCCGACGTCCGCTAAGGGCCAATGGCGGACTCGCCATTCGATTAACGGATTTGCACCGTCAAAAAGCCGTATCACGCTGTTGCGAGCGTCTGATGCAGATGATGCCTTCGTCATTTCCCGCCACGACCTCCACGAAACCGCTCGTCGTGCCGGTGCCGCTCGGGCACACGTATCGTTCGTGGCGGACGACCATTAAGGTTTCTTCCTTACGCTAAAATCGAATGGCGATTGAAGGTCCCCGAGCGACGGGTATTTTTCGACATTGGGTGCTGTTTGGGCTGCCGCAAATGTCGATGCTCCGAAATGCCACGGTCAATCGCCGACTGTTTGAACAGGCTAGCGCGGTCCTAGCCTACCTAGGAATTGTTACGACCTTTGCAGCCGTGAGCTTAATTATGTGTGCGATCTGGATGCTGATCTGGTGATGCGATTTTGACCAAGGTCGTGAACCGGTGCCACCAGTGTGCGGGCAAGTTCGGTCTTGTTCGCCACCAATATGTGCGTCACTCGTTTTGCAGTCGCCGATGCCTGGACCGTTTCAAAAAAAGGCTGGCTGCTCAGGTGATGCTTCGAAAGATGCTACCTGGGTGGCTTCGCCGTTCATCTTGATTGATGAAAGCGGACATTGAAATGCGTCGGCGACATGCCTGCTATTTGTAGCAACGATTAAGCAAAAATTAACCCGATTTAAGCAATCATTAACCCGGCCATTCAAACTGTTCGAAACTAGCGTTCCGGAGGTCGCTCATGGAAGCCGATACTCAAAACGCTGCGTTCACCGAATCTTACGTCGTCGAGATCGATGGAAAAATTCGCTCGGCATATCGAATTTATATCGAAGCGATAAAGGCGGGCATGGAGTTGAAGCAAAAGTTTCCAAACAGCCTCATCAAAGTCCACGAGGCAGATACTTGATACTTCCGTTGGGGGCCGATTTGCGAAGAATGAGATCCTTGCAGTTCGCCTTTCTCGCAGCCGCATTCACAACTGCCGCGGCCTATCTGGTTATTATCGGAAGGACGATGAGCGCCGCTTCACCCGAAGAGGCAGCCGAGGTGGGGGTCAATTCAGCATCGTCGAGCGACCTCCTGACCTCCGCTCTACCTGTCGCGCGTGGGCCATTGCTCTTACCCAAAGAGGAAACTAACTCCAACACTTTTGAAAAAAAGCAAACTCGATTGGACGAGGCGTTCGATGCCCTGGTCGAACAACTGGCAAACGCGGAAGACTCACTTCAGGATCACCCTCTTCTGCCGACGCCTCCCAAGCAGAACTTCGCGGATCTCGCTTATTACGTTTTTTCTGAAATTCCACCCGTCGAGAAGCCGGCCGACATTGTTTTGAAGGCGATGAAAAACCTTCCAGTTGGAACACCTGTTGAAGAGATCAGACGCGCCGCTGATGCTTTCGGTCTGGATTTCAACTTTATGAAAGCCGTGGCCAAAATCGAGTCCAACTTCAATCCGAAGCAACGTACCGGATCGTATATTGGGCTATTCCAGCTCAGCAAATATGAGTTCAAACAATACGGTTCAGGAAACATCACCAATCCGCGCGACAACGCTGTTGCCGGCGCTTACAAATTCGCTACCGAGGCTTTGCTCTTTGAGTTCGGGATCGGCAGAAAACCCACTTTCAGTGATCTTTATTTGATTCATCAACAAGGATGGCAGGGGGCCGCAGAACATGTTAGCCGCCCGAAGCGCATTGCCTGGAAATCCATGTGTGCCACCGAAGAAGGAAAAGAAAAAGGCGAACGATGGTGCAAACGAGCTATCTGGGGCAACACGCTTCCCGCTATCAAACACGCTTGGAAATCAGTTGATAAGCTAACTTCCGGCGCGTTTGTAAGCATGTGGCAACAACGCGTTGACAACCTTTATTCGCGATATTCCGTAGCGGCTATGAAGAATTGAGATCTGGATAACTCGAGCCGCCTACCAGACAAGCCAATCATTTCAATTGCGTTTCGGTTAGCGGCGGTTTCCGTAAAGCGTGTAGCCCGGACATGCCGCCACATCAAAACCAGTTGGTGTTCCGCCCATCGTGTAGCCCATCTCGGGATGGCAGCCGCGTGGAACCGGATGGCAACCGACGACGGTGCAAGCAATCTGCTGCTGTGAAGCAGTGGCAGCGTTCGTCTGACGCTTGTGCTTAGCCGCCGCGCTGGCCGGCATCAACGCAAGTGCAAACACAATGATCGTAACAACGGGTACGATTGTTTTCATCGCGATTGGTTTATGTAGGGGGCCGACATAGCGGCCCCCTTTTTCAGTGGTGAAGGTCAGTACTGGTTAGTAGTAGTAACCGCTGTACTGGTAGCCGCAGGTGTTCACCCATCCGTAATCCGGTATCCACTGGACGCAAGAGTCGTAACCGTAGCCTCCGTAGTACGGCCACCCGGCGGCCAGTGCGACGCCAGTGCCGGCAGCCCACCAAGGCCACCAACGTCCCCCGCGCCAACCGCCAGCCCATCTGCCGCCAGCCCATCTGCCGGCCCAAGCGCCTCTGCCGACCCAGGCACCCCGTCCGATCCAGGCACCCCTGCCAGGCCCGGCAAATGCCATTCTTCCAGGGCCAGCGAAGCCAGTTCTTCCGGGACCGGCGAAGCGAGCGGCACCAAAACGGGCAGCTCCAAAACGTGGGCCCGCGAAACCACCCATGCGGACACCGCCAAACCCCCCCATGCGAGCGCCCCCAAATCCGCCCATGCGGGCACCGCCGCCGCCAAACCCACGGGCATCGGCAGAGGTTGAAAGAGCAGATGCTGCGATGATGACAGCTGCACAGAACGTTGCCGCGATTTTTAGCATAGCACTCCTCCCATATTGGTTGATCTTGATTAGAGTCGTGCATCAAGACACGCGGTCAAATCTTAGGACTCTGGCCAACGCGTGAAATTGGACCTTGGCCCAATCAATATTAAATTTGACATATCGGTCGCCGCCCCTGCCTTGGCGAAAAAATTCTCGCTGTCGCCGACAATGTCGTGTGTATTGTTCAGATCTTTCTGGCGGCGGCGCTGCGCTTCGATCGAGTTGCGAGCGGCTAGCCCAGATTGTGCGATTTCAGTTACTAATTAATTGCGACCCTCCATACGAAAACTCTTGACCAATTCCTCGTCGAGGTCCGCGTAGATCAGCCGCTCGATCTCCCGAAATTTATCCGAGGTAGGGTCGCGCGGATGCACCAGATCAACTTTCATCACGGTCTTGATGCGACCTGGCCGCGCCGTCATCAACACGATTCGGTCGGCAAGGTAGATCGCTTCAGCCACCGAATGCGTTATGAACACGACCGTCTTGCGGTGCCCCTGCCAGATGCGAAGGAGCTCGTGTTGCAAATGGCGTCGGGTCAACGCATCTAGCGCGCCGAACGGCTCGTCCATGAAGATGATCGACGGCTCGGTAGCGAAGGCTCGTGCGATCGCGACGCGCTGCTTCATGCCACCGGACAGCTCGCGCGGCCGTTTGTCGGCGAAGTCGGCAAGGCCGACCATTTCCAGATAACGCATGGCAACCTTTCGGCGCTCGCGGCGGGCGATACCCTTCCGCTCGAGGCCGAATTCGACATTGCTGATGACGTCCAGCCAGGGAAACAACGCATAGTCCTGGAAAACCATGCCGCGATCGATGTCAGGACCGTGCACAATTGCGGCGCCAACCCGTGCTTCGCCGGCGGACGGTGGCGTCAAGCCAGCAAGGATGTTGAGCATCGTTGACTTGCCACAGCCCGACGGGCCGACAACCACCAGGAATTCGCCTGACGCGATATCAAGATCGATCGGCAGCAGCGCCTCGACTACGCGCCCGTCGGCAGTGGCGTAGTGCTTGGCCAAGCCACGCAGAGAGAGCGGTTTTGCCGTTGGAGGTGAAGCCGCGCTCATTCGCCCATCCAATTGTAGCGGCGATCAAACCAGCGGAAGACGGCGTCGAACAGGACGCCGAGAATGCCAATGGTGACCATGCCGACCAGCACCAGATCGGAGCGCAGCACTTCCATGCCATTGGAGATTAGATAGCCGAGTCCGGAACGCGCGGCGACGAGTTCCGCAGCGATGATCGCCGCCCAGCCGGTGCCGAAGGCGATGCGCAAGCCTACGATCACCTGCGGCAACGAGGCCGGCAGCACGACCTTGCGGAAGAGTGACGCATCATCCGTGCAGCCGAGAATACGCCCTGCATGAACCAACACCGGATCGATATTCTTCGCTCCGGCAATAGTGTTGAGCAGGATCGGAAAAAAGGTGCCGATGAAGATGATGAACACCTTGCCGCCTTCATCAATGCCAAACCACAGTATTGCAAGGGGAATCCACGCGAGTGGTGAGATCGGTCTGAACAGCTCGACCACCGGATCGAGCACACGTTCAAGGCGCTGCCAGCGGCCCATAGCGAAGCCGAGCGGCACGGCAACCAGGGCGGCAAGCGACCAAGCGGCGAGCACGCGGCAAACGCTATAGGCCGCGTGCCGCTCCAGTTCACCAGTCGCGAGCAACGCAATGAAAGTTTGAGCTGTGGCCAGCGGCGACGGCAGCAGCGACATGTGCGGCTTCGCTATCAGGACCACAGCCCACCACACGCCAATCACAGCGATCGCTGCATAAAGGTAGCGCAGTAGCGTTCCAAGCTGGTAGCGCATGCGCGCTGCCGGCTTGCGCGACCGTGGATCTGCAGCCGCGGAAGCGCTCGTCACTATAAGGTCGCCGATGTCACTTGACGTCTTTCATGGCTTGTTCGGCGAACTTGGTTTCGATCTTCGGATTGTCGGTATCCTTCAACAACCCCGCCTTCTTGAGGAACGCCGTGTAGGCATCGATGGTGTCTTTCGACGGCACGATGTTGCGGTCGAACACCGAAATCTTCTGCTTGACCGCATATTCAATCACCGCCCGCGGGAAACCGTTCTCCTTGGTCCAGATATCGATTGCCCGCTCTGGATCCTTCAAGATCAGATCAATCGCCTTGACCTGCACCGAGACCAGGTCCTGCACGATCTCGGGGTGCGCCTTCATGAAGTCGTCGCGCACATAGGTGCCATCGCCGACATAGTGTCCATTCTTGATCGGCATGATGTCGGCCGAATTGACCAGCACGCGGCCAACACCATCGGCGAGCGCACGCGAGACGTGCGGGTCCCAGGTGATTCCGGCATCGACGCTGTTGTTGGCGAGTAGTGTCGCCACCTGCGAACCGTCGGTCTTAAACAGCTGTACGTCCTTGACGTCGAGGTTGGCGTCAGCGAGCGCCTTGATCAGCAGCGGATATTGCTGCGATCCCTCGCCGGGATAGGCGATCTTGGCGCCCTTAAGCTCGCTAACGCTTTTGATCTTGGAGTCTTTCGGCACCAGGATCGCTGTCTGGTCGAGAATATCGATCGCCACCAGAGTGGCCGGCAGGCGAGCGGCCGCGAGGACGGCCGGGCCCATTCCCGCGGACGCAATCTGCAGTTCACCGGCGGCGAGCGCCTGGTTTTCCGGCGCGCCGTAGGAGAACGATCGCAGTATGATCTTAATCTTGTGCTTCTCTTCGATTTCCTTGAGATAGCCCGCCCCATGCGCAATCAGGATGGGCTGGGTCGAGGGTTGGACTCCGAAATTGACGACATCCTGTGCCGCCGCAGGCACGGCAAACCCGACCGCAACCGCGAGTGCAATGGCATATGAAGTGCGGACCATTGGCATGCTCCTCTGCTCTTTGAACTGCACTGGCTTATGGGCACGGCATGCCCGGCTTTTGTGCCAATATCCGCAAGGATCGCGTCCCGCCGAAAACGAGTCAACAGCACGACCTACGCCCGATCTCCGTGTTTGAGCGAGTCGCCAAGCAATCTCACGCCTCCTTCGTCAAACGGCTTAGGTCCGATAAACACGGTTGTCGGCGCCAACAGAACCCGCTGGCGCACCGCCGTGTATTGCGCGAAACTGAAGTCCTGCCACGTAAGTTCGGGAGGAATCCATGGCTTATGATCTCAATCAATTTGTCGCCGACTGCCGCGATATCCTCACGCGCGACCCTGGGCCTGCCGGCCGCGAACGGGTCCGCGTCAATCTCGAGCGATTACTGGCCAACAAAGAATTTATCGAGGAATGCTGTGGTGATGCCATGTCACGTGGTCTCAAGGTCTTGTACGAGGATCCAGCGCTTGGCTTCCAAATCCTTGCACACATAAACGATAAGGCACGTGTCTCACCGCCGCACGATCATGGCGACTCGTGGGCCATCTACGGCCAGGCCACCAAATACACCGATATGATCGAGTGGGAACGCGAGGACGACGGGACAGACCCCAAACAAGCCAAGCTCAAGCCAATCAAGAAGTACCGCCTTACGCCTGGCAAAGCCGGCATCTATCAGGATGGCACCATTCATTCGATCGACTACCCTGACCACGCGCGCTTCATCCGCGTGACAGGGACTAATCTCGACAAGATCGACCGTATCAAGATCGATCTAGAGACTGGCGCGGTTGAGAAAATGTATGCGCAGCGAGCGACCTGATTTCGGCCCGCAGTCGCGTCCATCGATGTCTTGTGAAACGCGCAGCAGGTATTGGATGGTGGGGTCAAGCTCGATTATGAATTGGCAATAACGATGCCGACGCAATTGAAAGTTCGTTCCGTCCCTGCTGTTACGATCAAGGACATGCTTGGCGATGGGACAGAACTCGCGCTTATCGATGTGCGCGAGGAACTGACGTTCTCACAAAACCATCTCCTTTGGGCGCGAAATCTCCCATTGAGCCGACTCGAATTGCAGTTCGCCAGGCGGGTGCCGCGGCTCACGACGCGTATCGTCCTCTGCGACGACAACGACGGTCTGGCCAAACGCGCCGCAACGATTTTGGCCAATGCCGGGTACACCGACCTCTCCTATTTGCAGGGCGGTGTTGCCGCCTGGGCTGCCGCTGGATTTGTACTGTTCTCCGGCGTGCACGTTCCAAGTAAAGCATTCGGCGAATTCGTTGAACACGATAGTGGGACGCCCAGCATTAGCGCCGATGAGCTCGATGCAATGATGCGCAAGGGCACCGATATTAAAGTGCTCGATAGCCGTCCCTTCGATGAGTATGCGCGCATTTCGATCCCAACCGGCATCAATGTCCCGGGCGCTGAACTCGTGCTGCGGGTGCGAGATGTCGTCAATTCCCCCGAAACGACAATTGTCGTCAATTGCGCCGGGCGAACCCGAAGCATCATCGGGGCGCAATCGCTGATCAACGCAGGCGTGCCGAACAAAGTTGTGGCGCTGCGCAACGGCACCATGGGTTGGCACCTGGCAGGCCTCGCTTGTGATAGTGGCGAAAACGCTCGTGCGCCGGCAGTATCAGGCACCGGCCTGAAGTGGGCGAAATCGGCGGCTGCAGCGGTCGCGCGAAAATTTAATATCGAACATATCGATGTTGCCAAACTCAATGAATTTCGCGCAGACCCGAAGCGTACGACCTACATTTTTGATGTACGTGACCCGGATGAGTACGCAGCAGGGCATTTTCCCGGCGCCGTGTCCGCCCCGGGCGGCCAGCTGGTGCAAGCCACCGATCTGTACGCCGGCACGCTTGGTGCCCGGATTGTGCTTAGCGACGACAAAGAAGTGCGCGCTTTGATGACTGCATCCTGGCTCAGACAGATGGGCTGGAAAGACGTGTTTGTCTTGCCTGAGGCGGGTAACGAAATCAAAGAGCCCGCTAGACGCTTGCTCGGTACGCCGGCGACGAGCGATGCTATTGAGGCATCCGCGGTAACTACGGCCGATATCACTGCGATCGATCTATCGCGGAGTCCAGACTACCGGCGTGGCCACATTCCGGGCGCCTGGTTCGCTATCCGCTCGCGGCTTGATCGCGCTTTCGCGAAAATTGCTCCAACAGGCGACGTCGTCTTAACCAGCGAAGATGGCGTGCTGGCGAGCCTCGCGGTCGCTGAAGTTAGGGGTCTCACTAAGCGACCGGTGTTTTGGCTCAAAGGCGGTAACGCGGCCTGGAGAGCTGCCGGATTCCCGCTCACGACGAGTCAAAGAATGGCAGATGAGCCGGTCGACGTCTGGCTCAAGCCCTATGAGCAACCGAACGATACGGAAGCGGCTATGAACGCGTATCTCTCATGGGAAGTGGATTTGCTGGAACGCATCAAGCAGGACGGCACCACCCATTTTGAAACCCAGGCGAACCCTTCGAGCTAGGTCGCAACCGTGGAGCAAGAATCGTTGCATCCAAAAATGGCACTTGTCGGTGCCTCGAAAACACCTCTCTTCAAGGCTCGTCTCGCTTTGGCAGAGACCAGATGTTTTAGAATCAGAATGTTATGACAGTTTGAGCAGCTTTTTTGCGTTTTCGCCGAGGATCAGCGTCCGGTTATGATCGCTCACCGGCGCCGCATCCATCCATGTGCGGCCCGCGCGATTAGACATGAACGGCCAATCAATTGAGAACAAGATTCTTTCAACGCCCATCTCGGCAATCGAACAGGTCAGAGCCGAATTCGAAAATGCGCCGCTGGTCGTCAGCCAAAAGTGCTCGCGATAATATTCGGCAAATGCCCGCGGCATGGGTGCACGCTCACTGAGGATGTTGTCGGTCCGCCACAGCAAAAATGGCGCGGTCTCGCCGAGATGGCCGACAATGATTTTGAGCGTCGGAAACTCTTCAAATAAGCCGCTAACAATGAGCCGAAAAGTGTGGGTCAAGGTCTCCAAAGTAAACCCGAGCGGAGCGACCGCGAGCACCGGATATTCCTTGAAATAGGCTTCCTGTACAGCAGGGTGTGGCGGCGTCGGGTGAATATAAAGTGGCACGTCGAGGTCGACCGCGCGCTCAAAGATCGGCCGGAACCGCCTGTCGTCCATGAAGTGGCCGTGGGTAAGCCCCATGATCATGGCGCCTCTAAAGCCGAGCTTGCTCACGGCGCGCTCCAACTCGTCGGCGGCCGCTTTCGGATCAGGCGTCGGCAAGGTAGCAAAACCGGCAAACCGGTCTGGGTGTCGACAGACGGCTTCGTACAACACGTCGTTGGAGGCGCGCGCGAGCTTGACCGCCGTTTCCGCATCGAGATTTTGGGTAGCCGGATTATTCTCGGAAATCACCTGCAGGTCGATCCCGGCTTCATCCATTTCGCGGATACGCAGTTCACCGAGGTCATCGAGCTTACGCTGAACCGGCGTATCTTTCTCGCCGCGCAATGCACGCAATCCCGGCGATGTGAAGTGTTCCTCGAGCGCGATGACCTTGGGCGGCGTCATGACAAGCCTTGCAGCGCGACCGCCTCGACTTCAATCTTGAAGCCGTAATGCAGTTGCGGCACCGGGACAACCGCACGAGCCGGACGCGACGTTCCAATCCATGTCGCATAGATGGCGTTAAAGGTAGGCCACAACGCGATGTCGGTGACATAGATCCTCACCTGAACCAACCGGTCGATCGCGCTGCCTGCCGCTTTCAGTGCGGCGGCAATATTGTCCAGCGTCTGTTGCGCCTGCTGTTCGAACGGCGCGTCTGTAAGTTTTGCGCCATCGCGCGCGATCGGTAATTGACCGGCAACAAATACAAAACCGTTAGCCTTCACCGCGTGGCTGTAATGGCCCCCAGGTGCCGCCATGGTGTCGGGATTGGTTAGAATGATGTCGCTCGCCATGAGGACGCTCCTCATCTTGGTGGAAAAAGTAAATGCGGTGCAGCTTGCGCTACACCGCTTGTTTGACCGTCATCCTGACCTCAGGCCGGCAAAGGTCTTCCCTTGGTCTCCGGCAGGAGCGGAACCATGATGAATCCCAGGATGTAGATGAACGAGAACGCCACCGCCATCCCACTGAAGCCGCCGAATTGGGCGATCAGCATGCCGGCGAATAGCGGCCCCATGAACGCAATAAAGCGGGGAGCGTTAAACGTAAACGCCATTCCGGTGGCACGCATGCGCGTCGGAAACAACTCCGGCAGCCAGACCGACATCCAAGAATATTGGCCGAGCGTGAAAAAGCCGTTGATCGCCGCGACCAGCAGCAGCATATGCAGATCGGTTGTCCACTTGTAGAGCGCAAACGTGAGCACCAGCGAGGCGGCGAAGAAAATCATCACGATCGGCTTGCGCCCGAAACGGTCAGCCAAGAAGCCAAGACCGATATAGCCGCAGATGGCGCCGAGGTTGTAGCTCATACCGGCATAGCTCGCCCACGTTTGCGGCGGCAGTCCGGCCTTGCCCGCGGCGGCAGCAACAAAGGGCGGCACCCATGTCGAGATGCCCCACCACGCCACTGTTGTCGTCAGTGACATCAGAAATACGATGATGGTGCGGTTGCGGATTTCCGGATCAGCGAACAGATCGGCGAAGGTAAAGCGGGTGAGCGCGTGGTCTTCCTCACTCATTGCGGCGCCGCTCTTTTTCCGTTCCCTGGCAGATTTTCGCTTTTCGTTACTTTGCTCCCATTTTTGCGACTCAGGGACGCCCGTGCGCAACCAGAGTGCAAAGAGCGCCGGAAGAACTCCGATAAAGAACATAATGCGCCAAGCGTGCGGTCCATAGCCGCTTACGAACAGCCAGGTGAATGAAGCCAGGAAGAACCCAATGCCCAGTCCGCATTGCATCAGGCCGGCGCCACGTCCGCGCGCATGGTCAGGCCACACTTCCGCGGTGAGAGAGGCACCGGTTGACCATTCAGAGCCAATGGCTATGCCGACTAAGAAGCGTAAAAGCGCGAACGAAACCCAGTCCCAGGCGAAGGCTGAAAGGCCGGTCGTAATCGAATAGGCCAGGATCGCGAAGATCATCGTACGCCGGCGGCCGATATAGTCGGCGAGCACGCCGCCGATCACACCGCCGATGCCCCAGCCCAGAAGCGTTATGCCGATGATCGTGCCGGAAAAAGCCGGGATCTGCGCAAATTGCGACGGGTCAAGCAGATCGCGAAGAGCCACGCCAACGACCAAGATCAACGCGAAGGTTTCGTAACCGTCAAACATCCAGCCGAGGTTCGAGGCAAACACAGTCTTCCACTGCGTCGCGTTGAGGCTGCGATACCACGGCTCCGAAGCGGCAACAGCTGCCGTTGTCATGGATCAGTCCCTCCCTCTAAGTCGCGTTTTGATTAGCCGGTTGATCCGGCCTTGCTATTGCGTGCGGCCATTTTGACCGCATTTATGATTTCTGGATAGGCGGCACAGCGGCATAGATTTCCGGATAGATAGTCCCGAATTTGCTCGTCGTTGGGATCGGGATGCTGTCCAATAAGCGCCTTGGTCATCATCACAAAGCCGGGTGTACAATAGCCGCACTGGAAGGCTCCGCATTCGATGAATGCCTGCTGTACTGGGTCAAGCTTGCCCGAAGTAGCCAGATGTTCGACCGTGACGACCTCTGTACCGTCGAGAAAAGTCGCGAGATGAAGACAGCCCGACACCGGCCGCCCGTCCACCAACACGGTGCAGCAGCCGCATAACCCCTGCCCGCAACTTTCTCGCGCACCAAACAACGCGAACTGCGTTTGCAGCATCTCGACGACGTTGTGGTGCGGCTTTACATCGGCCGCGACCGGCCGGCCATTCAGCGTGAAATTGATTGTTTTCGTCGCCGGGCTCATCTCATTCGTCCCCGAGCGGCTTGTTGGCCTTCGCGCGTAGCGCGCGGAACACCGCCTCCGCGGTCAACGGCAGTTCGGTGAGGCGTACGCCCACGGCATCTTCAATCGCATTGGCGATTGCCGGCGATAAACCGAAAGTGGCGAGCTCGCCTACACCCTTGGCGCCGAACGGGCCGTTGCTCTGATAAGTGTCAACCGCCTCATTCTCCATTACTGGCGGCACATCATGAATACCCGGAATCTTGTAATCGGCGAGCGAGGCATTGGTGACTTGGCCACCGTCAATATGCATCTTCTCGAACATGCTGAAGCCGAGCTGCATCAAGGATGCGCCCGACAATTGGGTTTCGACGATTTTTGGATTGATCGGTTTACCCACGTCAGCGACGTTAATCAGACGGGTAATGCGCACCTGCCCGGTCTCGGTATCCACTTCGATCTCGACGCCGCTGCCGGCCACCATCCAGAACGGCGTCGCGTTGGTGGTAAGTCCATTGGCGTCAGGCGGGATGTAGTCCGGCTTGTAGATGCCAGTGCCGACGATATTGCCCGCCTGCATCCCGTATTTCTTCCGGAATAAATCGGCCAGCGACGCATTGCTGCCCTCTGGCTCACCCAGTTCGCGCCTTAGATCACCAATCTTCGTGCGCGCCTCTTCGGCGGCGAGCCGAACGGCGTGACCCATGTGGAATAGGGAGCGCGAGCCGAGCGTGCCCATGTCATAGGGCGTCACATCGGTATCGCGCGGTACGACCCGCACCGACTCGGCCGGCATGTTGAGCACTTCGCCGACCATCTGCGCCATCGCAGTGTCGGACCCCTGACCCATGTCAACGGTGCCGCAATATAGCGTGGTGCTGCCATCGGCGGAGACATTCACGATCGCCACCGAGGTTGTGGGCGAGATGACCGCCTTCAGGGCCACCGCAAACCCGCGGCCGCGCCGAATCACGCCCTTGCCGCGATCGAACGGCTGCTTCCAGTTGAGCCGCTCGGCGATGCGATCGAGAACCTTTTCGATAGCTGTGTCTTTCAGGATCGTGCCGGTCGCCTGCGGGCGGCCGTCGCGCAGCAGATTCTGTTTGCGGAATTCGAGCGGATCGCGATTGAGAGCACGCGCGATCATGTCGGTATGGCTTTCGTAGGCCCACACCAACTGTGGAACGCCGAAGCCGCGCAGCGCACCGGCCGGCGTCAGGTTCGTATACAGCGCATAGGAATCGATGGAAACGTTGTCGATGTCGTAGGGACCGGACGCGGTAAAACCCGATTTCTGGGTCACGCGCGGACCAATATCGGCATAGGCGCCGCCGTTCCACCATACCTCGCATTTACGCGCAATGATCCGGCCGTCCTTGTCGAGGCCGCTTTTGATGCGGAACGTGCTCGGATGTTTGGTGATGGTGTAGAAGTGCTCTTCCATCGTGTGCGCGATCTTCACCGGCCGGCGCGCCAACATAGACAGCGCTGTCGCCAGCGCCTCCAGTTTGATGTAGAGCTTGCCGCCGTAGCCGCCGCCCAGATACGGCACTTTGATGCGCACTCGGTTCTCAGGCCAGCCGAGCAGCCGTGCGATCTCGGTGCGTACGAACGACGGGCCCTGTGCCGATGAATAGATGGTGATGCCGTCGTCACGGTAATCTGCGATCGAGGCGTGCGGTTCGAGCGGCAGGTGCAGTACCTTCTGGGTGCGGAACGTATGCTCGAACACGTTCGCCGCCACAGCAAAGGCCTTGTCGACATCACCGCGCCGCAGCCTGAAATCGAGGGCGATATTGGTGCCTTTGCGGCCCTTGAGGTGCTTGAGGTCGGCGAAGGTACCGGCTGGTTTCAATTCATCGTGCACCAGCGTCTTATTTTCGGATGCCTCGACCTCGTCGAAAACTGCCGGCAGTTCATCATAGTCTGCCGTGATCTGCTGTGCGGCCTGATCGGCGACATGCGGGTCACTGGCGAGTACTACCGCGACCGGTTCGCCAACAAAATGCACCTTGCCAATGGCTAGAATCGGTTGGTCGTGGAATGCCGGCCCGTAATAGGGCTCTGCGATGACTTTCCGTACGTCGTCGCTTGTATACACAGCATAGACGCCCGGCAAATTGCGCGCAGCGCTGGTGTCTATCGACTTGATACGGCCATGGGCGACCGTGCTGCGGAAGATTTTTGCATGCAGCATGCCGGGCAACTGCATCAGATGGGTATATTCGGCGCGGCCGGTCACCTTATCGCGCCCTTCCAGCCGCGGCAGCGAGCGGCCGATTTCTCCGCCGGACACAGTAGCTGCGACCATCACTGCGACCCTCCGCTTGTCTGCACGGCTGCAAGCACCGCGCGCACCGCGTAGACACGTAGCAGCTCACGCTTGTAGGACGCCGATCCGCGCAGGTCGGCGATGATATCGGCCTCATCTACGGCGGCATCCGCCACGCTTTTAAGCGTCTTGTCGTCTGCACCACCGCCGATCAATGCCGCTTCAGCAGCTTTTAGGCGCGTGGCCTTTGTAGTTGCTGCGCTGACGACAATGCGTGCAGATTTAACGGTCTTCCCTTCGGCACGCAGCGCGACGGCTACGCCAAGTGATGGCCAGTCGTCGGCAGAGCCGGACGTAACTTTGAAATAGACCGCGCGCGTTTCGCCTTGCGCCGGGACGCGCAATTGCGTGATCAGTTCATTCTTGGCGAGTGACGTTTCGTAATAGCCGGTAAAGAGGTCCTCGACCGCCATCGTACGCTCCCCCGCGGGACCACTGATCGCGATAGTCGCGCCAAGCGCGATCAGAACTGGCGGTAGATCCATGTGCGGATCTGCATGGGCTAGCGCACCGCCGACGGTTGCGACATTGCGCACTCGCACATTTGAAAGCCGCCGCATGGTGCGCACGATGACCGGTGCGCCGCGTGCGACCGCCGGCGAATTCTCAAGTGCACTGAGTGGCGCCATCGCACCGATGGTCAGGTCGCCCGCCGGCGATGCGGCGGTACGGTTGAATGCATCGCCCAATTTGCGCAAGCTGACCAAGCGTCTGGGCCGAAATACCCCCGCCTTCATCATCAGCATCAGCGCTGTGCCGCCGGCAATCGGCCGCACCTCCGGGTCGTCCGGATCGATCAACGCGATGGCTTCCTTGAGCGAACCCGGCTCCAGCAGTTCGAAAGCCATCATCTCGGCAACCCAGGCTGCTCACCGGCGAAGGCGGCGGCTAGCCTTGCAGAAAACTGCTTTTCCATTTCCTTGGCCTTCGCCTTGAGCACGGGTTGACCCATGCTACCGAGTTTTCCGGTCAACGTCGCATCGACTGAATAGCGGATGACTGTCCCCCCATTGGCATCGGCAAGTCGCGTCGTCGCGGTCGCGGTCAGACGGCCCACCATTCCCATTGGTGTGCCTTCGACCTTGGCCTCGATCTCTTCGGACGGTGTTACGCGGCTCAACTGCACTCCAACTTTGAAGTTAAAGCGCATATAGGCAATTCGGGTTTCCAACACCGCATCGTAATGAGTAGCGTCGATCGCTGTGAGATCGCGCACACCTTCAATACAAGACGCAAAAAAAGGCGCGTCGCTGAGCGCTTTGAACACCGCCTCTCGCGGTGCAGCAACCGTTATTTCACCGACAAAATTCAAAACAGTTTCATTGCCGCTCGAGGTCAGGTCGTCGTGAGGAAAGATATCGCATGTTAGGGACAATCATTTTCGTCGGTCAAGTGATGCGAAGCCGATCGTTTATCAGTTGCTTTCTCTCTAAGGATTGAACACGAGAGAGAATGCAAATTCAGCACGCCCGCCCCATACCACTCTTGCACGGCTATGTTGCAGGGCGATACCTTTAGAAAAGTTGCACGCATCGAGGACACAATGCTTCGGTTGCTGTCGTACGTGACACTTGTCTTTTTACTCGGCGCAACCGCCGCGGGGGCGCAGCACTATCCCGATCATCCGGTCAAAGTCATGGTTGGCTATGCAGCCGGCAGCGGACCGGACATTCAGGCCCGCACGGTGTCGGCGCAACTGAGTCTCGATCTCGGCCAGCAGTTTTTTGTTGAGAACCGTACCGGAGCGAACGGAACAATCGGTACTCGCGCGGTGGTCCAGGCCAAGCCAGACGGCTATACGATTCTTTATTCCTCAAACGGAATAGCGCCGACGCCGTACATCTATAAAAACTTGGGCTATGACATCTTTACCGATCTCACGCCGATCGCAAGCGTCGGCGTTCTCGATGGTCTGTTCATGCTGGTCGACGCCAAGTCACCCTACAAAACCCTGCAGCAATTCATTGCCCACGCAAAAAAGGACCGTGCGGTCTACGGCTCTCCCGGTGTCGGGAACGGTCTGCACCTTGCAGCCGAAATATTCAGTAAAAAGGCCGGCATCAGCATGCAGCACATACCTTACAAGGGTGCTTCGGAGGTCATGACTGGGATGCTGAGCGGCAGTGTTGAAGTGATGTTTGTCACGCCTCCGTCGGTCATGGGGTTACTCAACGAAGGACGCGTTCGTGCCCTCGCCTTCACTGGCAGCAAGCCGTTCCCGACATTCCCTGATGTGCCTCTCTTGAAAAACATGGTGCCTGGCTTTGAGCCGATCGGATCGTGGGGCATGTTCTTCGCTCCGGCCAAGACGCCTCCAGAGATCATTGAAAGGCTGAACTTGGCGATCCGAACCGCATTGCAGGCGCCCGCCGTTGCATCAACCATGCAGCGCGACGGCTATATTCCTGACAACCGGGGTGTCGCAGAGACGGCGACTTACTTCCGCAAGGAGGTCGAACTGATGGGCGATGCCGTTAAAGCAGCAGGAATAGAGCCAAACTGACCCTGTCTATCCAACGGCCTCAAGAGAACTGGTGCCGGCCTTGACCGGCCTGGCACTGATCAAGACAAAAGCAATAATACAATCTTCCGTTCCACGATTGACCCAGTTGTGGATGGTCCCACGCTGGACCAGCACATCGCCCGCTTTAAGTTTCACTACGACGCCATCATCAAGTTCCATCTCGATCGCGCCCGAGATCACCACGGCGTAGTCAATCGAGTCGGTCCGATGATTTCGCGGCGTGACACCAGGTTCATATCGCACCACGCGAAATACAGTCCCGCCCTCGACTGTGGTCTTGAACGAGCCTGAGGTCGGATCCGAAAAGCCGTCATTGTTGACCGGAAAACCCTTGGTAGCCCAGATCACCGATGAAGAGGCACCTGGTCGGTTTGAAATCACGTTGTTCACGTTTTCATCGATCTCAACCTTGGCACGGCCTTCTGCGCTGTGCCCCGTCACCACGCGACGAATTTGCAAAGTCATCAATGCTTCCTTTCAGGTTCAGACTTGTCTTTTTCCGCCTTCCGCAAGAACGACGCAAAGATCTCCGCCATGCGCGGTTCGGCTTCACGCCACTCCTTGCGATCCCATTCCTTCAAAAGATTATCGTCTGAACGCCATTCGACGACATTGGCGTGCAGTTCGCTGTTCGGAATGAGTGAGGCTGCTTTCCGAGCGGTCTGCGGAGTGTGGATCACATCGTTTCCGGCAATCAGGCAGGTCGGCGCCGTGATCGAGCGCAAGTCGGCTTCGGTTGCACCTACAATCGGCAAATTGGCCGATTGTAGAAAACATTCCCGCCAATGGGTCATTGTCTCGATGAAGTGCCGAACATCGGTCTGCAAGAGCCGCTCCTTGTTGGCCGGGCGCGCTCTGATGCATTCGTTGAAATGGTCGCTGCGAGCAACCGCTGCCATTCCCCCTACTGCGGCCATCTTGATAAATTGCCCGTAGTAATTCTCCGCCAACCGATCAACCGCCTCCTGTCCGCCCGTCAATCGCCACAGCACCAAACCGCGTAGGCCGTCAGGATGGCGAAGGGCATAGAGGATCGCGAGCCGTGCGCCCGCAGACGAGCCCCCGACGTACATGGGCAAGGCACCCAGTATTTGGCCAAGCTCATAGAGGTCGTCCGCCCATATCTCGTGTTCGGATGCCGAACCGTCAAAAGCGACTTCGGAAGCACCACAATTGCGGCGGTCGTGCAGCAGAACGCGGTAGCCCGACCTTGCAATCGCTTTCGAGATGTTGATCAACTCGTCGTAAGGTCGGCGACTACCGGGCGTAAGGGCGATCCACGGACCGTTGCTGCCGATCGTTTCATAGTTGATCCGGACTCCGTGGACGAGCACCTCAGTCATGCAACCGCAACCACTTTCTTAATACCAATAGGGGCATGGAGCGTGAGCCAAAAGGTCTGGCTTGCGAGCTTGTAACTACTTCGCGCTCGCGAGCGGCTCCATTCCGCTGTTCCTAATTGTCTCGGAAGCGCGCGCGGAGGCAAGAAATTCGATCAGTCGTTTAGAATTCTCAATGTCTCCTGAGCCGGCGACGACGCCGGCCGAAAAAGTCTGAACGAACTGGATCTCCGGTGCGATGGTGCCTACCAAGTCGACGCCTGGCGCGTGCACAATTTCACTGACCGGCATGACTGCAAGATCGGCATCGCCGGCGGCGACCATACCGGTTGCGCCGGTGCCACGCGGCGAGACTTTAATGTTGATCTTATCCGCTATACCGAGCCGCGGAAGAAGATCGGTTTTAAGCCAGATACCACTGGTGCTCCCGGGGATGGCGACGCTTTTGGCGTTAAGCAGCAGTTGTTTGAATGCCTCGACCGTGCTCACGTCCGGTTTTGGACTCCCCGCCCGCACCGCCACACCAAGGGGTACGCGCGCAAGATCCGTGTCCGTCTCGGCGGCGATTCTCTTCGCGGCGATCAGCTCACTGAGGCCCTCCCTGGAGAGGATAACCACGTTGGCCGGTACGCCACTAGCGAGCTGCGCGGCAATTGTTTGCGGTCCTGTGCCCTGCGACGCACCTGACCCGGTCGTGACCTTGATGCCGTTTGTCCGCTCGAATTCAGGCAGCAGCTTCTCGTATGCGCCACTAAATCCGCCGGATATCAAAATTTTCAACTGCGCCGAAGCCGCGACCGGGCAAAACACCGCCGTAACCAGGATCGCGAACGATAAAGCTCTCATGATTGGCTCCGGGGCAAAAAGCGGACGTGCGTACGTCACCAACATCTATCGGCCAGCGACAACTATTGTGCTCAGTCCAACGGTTCGACTTTGATGATCGAAGCACCGTGATTGCTGCCAACCCAAAAGCTCACTGGCGTTGTTGTGTTGTCGACAAAAACTCGACGAATGTTTGTTGATTTCGGCAGCAGATAATCCACCATCTCACCGGTTTTTGTGTCCAGTCGTGTCACTTGATCAGTGATCATCGATCCGGTCCATGCGTTCTCGTTCTTGTCGAGAACGACATCATAGGGCGACGCCCACCGCGTAGTGAGTTTCCACTCCCTGAACTGTTCGGATCTGGTGTCGAACATTCCAATGCGATCACCCCGGTACTCGCCAAACCAGAGGCGATCTTGCGCATCCATATTTCCGCGTCGTGGCGCCGAGCGAGCTGTGGGTACTTCGAACAGCTTTACCTCGCCAGTTTTGGCGTCGATACGTCCGATATGCTGTTGGCGAAAATCGGTAAAATAGACATTGTTTTTTGAGTCAGGGATCACATCATAAATATTGTGCGGCTCACCTTTAGGGGAGTTCTTAAATGGTTCCCATGTTTCAATTTTTCCGGTAGCGACGTCGAGACGATGCACGCCGGCAAAACCGTTGTTCTGGGTCCAGACCTTGCCGTCGACATGCGAGCTTTGCGGGCTCACCATATTCACCTGAGCGGCATCGATATTTTGTTCGGCCGGCAGCGACCAGAATTGGAATGATTCCGTCTTGCGATCGAATTTGATGATCGTGGCTTGATACATATTGCCAAGCCATAGATTGCCATCCTTATCGGCGCGGAGACCGAGCCCGCCGGTCGGAAAGCCGGGTTTGTGCTCGGGAATCGGATACTCGGTGACCTGTCCGCTCTTAGGATCAAGCCTGCCCAGATTCTGCTCACCGAAGCTCGAATACCAAACGATGCCGTCCGCATCGACGATCACGTCATGCGGCGAAATTGTCTCACGCGGTAGACCGTATTCTGTGTAGATCACCCGCGTCGCCCGCGCAGTTGGACGTGCAAATGCTTTCAGCGCGTAATTCCATTGAGAACCAGCGCTAAGATTGATTGTGCTGAGATACTCGGCCGCCGCGCGGTAGACCTGGACACGCTGGTCACCGCGCTCCTCCATGAGGCGCTCGGCGCGGCGCAATTGCGGATGGGCCGGTATGCTCTGGTTTACATAACCCTGCATGCGCGGCAGCACTTGGTTGAGGAAGGCATCGGCGTCGTACTTTGAGCGCGTTATGCGCTCGAGCGTGTGACACCCGACGCAGTTGAGCAACTGGCCTTTCTGTTGGTCGGTGCCGGGTATGCTCGCCAACCATTCGCCATTCGAAAGTTGCGCAGCGAGGTCCTCGGTCTTCCGCAACTGGAGATCGAGCTTTGTCGTCTTCTGTTCTGTGACCTCGACTACCTTATGGCCTTCGAGGTCATAACCGACCGCTCGCACTCCCAGGGAATATTGACCCGGTGCCAGTCTACTTGCCGGAAAGGAAAAGCGCCCATCCCTGTCGGTCACCACTGTAACCGTGATGGACGCCCCTGTTTTGCTAGCGCTGACCAGGACTCCTTCCATCGCGCCACTTTCAGGGGAGCTC
>Ga0268266_10001425_pt1 | contig 28516 bp, 20 predicted proteins | sample KBSS13metaG_FD_190356 | JGI IMG/M metagenome (GOLD analysis project Ga0268266, IMG submission 190356) | Switchgrass rhizosphere microbial communities from Kellogg Biological Station, Michigan, USA - KBS S1-3 metaG (SPAdes) (version 2) | ecosystem: Host-associated > Plants > Roots > Rhizosphere... | reverse complement strand
GCAGCCAGAATTAGGAATACGCAAAAGATGGACATGCCGAAAACAATCGCCTGTCCGCCCTCAGCTTTCTTTTCCTGATAGGACATGTCGCTCCAGGCATATCCCATACCAGCCGGCAAGACTTCTCCGGCAACCTGTTCCATCGCGGCCATCGCCTGGCCCGAGCTATATCCCGGTGCTGGTGAGCCGTTAATTTGAATACTTCGGAACAGGTTGAAGCGGTTGGTATATTCCGGTCCCGAAACGCGCTTCACAGTGACCATGGAGGCCAGCGGCGTCATTTCACCCTTCGCGTTTCTGACGTAAAAACTGTTAATTTTGTCGGCGTTGATACGGTACTCCGGCTCGGCCTGCAGATAGACTTTCCACTGACGACCAAACCGATTGAATTGATTGACGTAGGCACCGCCCAAAAAAGCTTGCAAGGTCTGATAGACTTCGCCGAACTGTAACCCTTGCTTTAATACTCGATCTTGGTCAATGTCGACAAAAAGCTGTGGCACCGAAGGGCGGAAGGTAGCCACGATTGAACCAATTTCCGGGCGCTTCCGTGCCGCCTGGCTCAACTGGTCAAGAGCCTCGGAGATCTGCTGAACGGTTCCAGCGGAGCGGTCCTGCAACATGAAGGTGAAGCCACCGGCTGTGCCGAGACCAGGAATGGCAGGCGGGCCGAAGGCGAAGCCGATCGCTTCAGGAATTTCCGCACGCATTCTCTGGTTCAGCGTTCGCATCAAACCGTTTGCAGAGAGATCGAAACCCTTGCGTTCGTGCCACGGATCAAACTGAAGGAAATAGAAACCGGTGTAGCTGGCTGAGGTGTTGGATAAAAGACTGAAACCTACGATTGCATCGAATCCCTGTATGCCGTGAGTGTGCGCGAGGATATCATCCATTTTGCGCATGACGGCGTCAGTCCGCTGTAGAGAAGCAGCATCTGGTAGCTGGAGCTGAATGAACGCGTAGCCCTGATCTTCTTCCGGAACGAAGCTACTCGGAAGGCTCTTGCCCATAGTCACTGCGATAACCGAAACGCCCAAGAGCAAGAGCAGTGCAATTCCCCATCGGCGAATGAGAACATGGCTCCAATTGACGTAGCCTCCCGTCATTTTTCCGAACCACCGATTGAACCCGGCGAAGAACCTGCCGACAAGTCCCTTTGATTCCTTGCGTGGACGAAGCAAAAGGGCCGAGAGCGCCGGTGAGAGTGTCAAGGCGTTAAACGCTGAGATAAGAACGGACACGGCGATAGTAATCGCGAACTGCTGATTCAACAGGCCTTTGATGCCTCCCATGAACGCCATGGGAATAAATACCGAGGACAAGACCAGGGCGATACCAATGACAGGAGTGGTAACTTCTTCCATCGCTTTGATGGTTGCCTCTCTGGGCGTCAATCCATGCTCGATGTTGTGCTCAACTGCCTCAACAACGACGATTGCATCGTCCACTACGAGCCCAATGGCCAGGATGAGCCCAAAGAGTGAAAGCGTGTTGATTGAAAAACCGAGCATGGGGAAGACAGCAAACGTGCCTATCAGTGACACCGGCACGGCAATCAGAGGAATTAGAGTTGCGCGCCAACCTTGCAAAAATAGGAACACTACAATGATCACCAGGACGATGGCTTCGAAAAGCGTCGTGAGAATTTCTTTCATTCCCTCCGTGATTGGGAGCGTGGTGTCCATGGAAACGATGTAATCCAGATCTTGTGGAAACCGGGTTCTTAGGTCCTCCATCTGGGCTTTGACTTGCTTCGCCACAGCTAATGCGTTGGAACCGGGGGCTTGATAAATAGCAATGATGACTGCGGGCTTGCCGTTGTACCGTCCAATTTGCTGATAAACAAGTGATCCCAATTCGATTCGCGATACATCTTTCAACCTGACGGTTGAGCCATCGGGATTTTGCCGAACAATGATGTTCCCGAATTCCTCCGCATTGGCCAGCCTTCCTGGGGCGCGCACGGCGTAAGTAAACTGCTGGCCTTTGGGAGCGGGCTCAGCGCCGATCTGCCCCGCCGGATTTACAGCGCTCTGTTGTTGGACTGCGTTGCTGAGGTCTGAAACCGTAAGACCGAGTTTGGTCAACTGGTCTGGCTTTACCCATACGCGCATGGCATAGTCTGCGGCGCCAAAATTGGTTACCTGCCCGACTCCGGGAACGCGCAACAATGCGTCGTTAATATTGATGGTTGCGTAATTTCCCAAGAACTGTCCGCCGTAGGTCTCCTTTGGCGAATAGACGGACAGCACCAGCAGGGGAAGCCCCATAAGTTTCTTGACGGTCACACCGTATTGATTGACCGATGTCGGGAGATTCGGGCTTGCCTGGGACACTCGGTTCTGCGTGTTCACCTGGTCAATATCTACGTTAGTGCCGACATCGAAGGTGACCTTGAGGTTCATCGTTCCGTCATTCGCGTTCGTGGACATCATGTAGAGCATGTTGTCCACACCGTTCATTTGCTGTTCAAGTGGAGTGGCAACAGACTGCTCGATCGTCAGCGCGTCCGCACCGGTGTAAGTGGCCAACACGTTAATTTGCGGAGGCACGATATCGGGGAGTTGAGCCACGGGAAGCTTGGCCATCGACACAAGGCCTATGACCACGGTGAGGATGGAAATGACTATGGCGACGATCGGGCGGTCAATAAAGAACTTCGACATAGCTACATCCCACCAGTCGGTGAAGTAGCTTGCGTGTTCTTAAATGGCGTGGGGGCTACGGTCATGCCGGTCTTGATGCGTTGCAGCCCATCAACGACAACATTGTCCCCGACCTGAAGACCGGACTCGACCACCCACATATCCCCGAACTGTGGTCCAAGTTTCACAGTCTGGATGGTGACCTTGTTATCGGCCCCAACGACTCCAACCTGATAGACGCCTTGGAGCTCGGAAACCGCCTGCTGCGGGATCAGGACCGCACTCCTGCGTAATTCGGTGACCGCGCGAACGCGGGCATATTGACCGGGGCGCAACACGTTGCCTGGATTGGGGAACTCACCTCGTACCTGAATTGTTCCGGTTCGCGAATCTACTTCGCGGTTCACAAAAAGCGCACGACCACGGTGCGCGTAAACAGTTCCGTCTCCCAGAATCAGCTGGAGATTCTGGCCCGCTGAACGGCCTGTCTTTTCGCGGACGAACCGGAGGTAATCCTGTTCTGCGATGTTGACGTCGACATAGATTGGATTCACGCTCGATATGGTCGTCATGGCCGTGGTCGGCGTCATCAGGTCGCCGACTTGGACTTTGGAGACACCCGCGATTCCGGAAATCGGCGAGGTCACGATCGTCCAGCCCAGATTCAACTTGGCATTGTCCAAAGCTGCTTGATGCGCGTCCACACCCGCCTTGGATGCGGATTCCGAACTCAATGCTTTATCGAGTTCGGCTTGGCTCACGGCCTTCTGAGCCACCAAGGGTGTGTACCGACGCACATCAATCTGGGCCTGTCCCAAAGCAGCCTGGGCTAGCGCGAGATTTCCCTCGGCCTGCTCGACAGCCGCTCTCGCTTGGCGTCCGTCAAGTCGGAACATTGGAGTGCCCTTCGCTATGAACGAACCTTCCGTGTAGAGCCTGGCAAGCAGGAAGCCTTCCACCTTGGGCCGGATCTCGGCGTCCACATTGCCCGCCATGGTTCCGACCCATTCTTGGTGGATGGGCACGTCCCTTTGAATTACCGGTGTCACCGTGACGCCGGGAGGCCGAGGAGCAGGCTTTTCAGCGCTTGACGAGCAACCATTAGCGATGATTAGAACCACAACAAGTACGCCCAAGGTACACAGCTGTCGCTTGGAGACTCGCGGGGGGTGAATCGGCAGCACGGAAAGACCTTCCCCAAATCGCAATAGCTTTTCTTGCATTTTGTACGCTCCGCGGGGCGTAAGTGCCGGTTTTCACGAACTGGAATGGTGAGAGTCTGGCGCTGCGTGAGTGGGCGCATCTCTCTACTCAACCAGCGCTCACCGGGCGATGATGCTGGCGAGGGACTTGGGGTTGAACTGTCAAAACTAGCAGATCCTCGAGCCTCTGTTTTTTCGAAATTCGATGAGGACAAAACAAACTTCGTTTTCGATAACCAATTGAAAAGCCATTCCTTAGAAGTGCGGTGGCAGGGGCGATTATCGCGTTGTTGGTGGCGGAGAAATGCTAGGCATCGGTACGACAAATCCGCTAGCAATGAGGTACGAGTAAAGATGCCTTAGAGGTGCGGCGGGCCTTAGAGCATCAGCCGCGATCAAGCCGTTCTTTTCTTCCCATTCCCAGCCAGCCGCTGATGCGGATACGAGCAAATCTTGCATGGCGGAAGTTGGCGTCGGATAAACATAAACACGTACATTCTGCGCAAACAATTTGGAAACGCCCTCGAGAAGTCGACCTTCAAGGTTGTTATGGGTCTGGGAGAGAAAATCGATTAGAGCAGCGGCTTCAATTGCAAAGCGTACTGGAGCCTGAGTATAGCGGTTGACGAATGACGTCATCCGGTAGAACTCATTGTAGCCAAAGACTAGGACATCGTTACAGCTCGCGATTAAGGCCTCCACGCGGCGTGAGAGAGCGGCGGAGTCCGCAGCTGCGGATGGAGTATCAAGGGATGCGGTGCTGAGAGCGAAAAGACTTAGCGGCTCGCACACGACATTTGCTGATTCAGCCTTTAATTGGAGAATCGCCGCAGAGAGCGTCTCTTGTTGAACAGAGTCGGAGCTTTTCCAGGCAAACGGAGTCAGCACGATTGTTTTTTTTCTAAGAATTTCTGTAGGCGGGGTCTGGGACTCTCCAGCAGCAATGAAAACGGCTTCGGCCAAGCCTTCGCGGACGAGAGCGAGTAATGTCTCTTGGCGATTCCAACCCACAAACGCGGGTCCTCGCAGTTCGATGAAGTCGATTTCAACCCTTTGTACACTCACCTCGTCCAGAAGAGTCTTCAGTGAGCTTCCCGCGAATTGGCGCAAATGAAAGACGGCATAAATCAAATTGACACCGACAACGCCAAGAACCTCCTGCTGCAGCAGATTTGACGCGTCCCTCAAATTGAGGTGTAGGAAGAGGTCATTAGGCTCCCCTAGGGGGACGTCCTGAAAGCGGATTCCCATCCAACCGTGACATTCGTTGGTGCCGGAAAAGTTGCGGGCAGAAACGGTATCTGCGAAGCAGAAAAGCCGTGTCTGTGAAGCAAGGCTCTGTGGCACTTGTGTCAGGAGCAAATTCCATTCCTGATCTATCATGGCCTCGAGACGCTGCATTGAAACATAGCGCGAGGCAGCTCCATACAGACTGTCACTGACCGGCTTGCTGTAGGCGGAGACTGTTTTTGCGACGGTGCCCGAGGCAGCTCCTGCACGCAGAAACCAGCGGGCCACTTCCTGCCCGGCACCGATCTCAGCAAAAGAACCGAATATGCTCTGATCCAAATTGATTGCCAGGGTCTTTTGATGGGTATCGAGAGAATTTGTGCGAGAGTTCATTCACTCGCCCTATGCGGCCGGATGGTCACCCGCCGGCGCCCTCGACTGCGCACAACGTTGAACTTAGCTGCCGATTTTCGCGCCAATGACCTCGCCGGACACAACGATTTCAACGCGACGGTTTTGCTGCCTGCCAGCGGCAGAACCATTGTCGGCAACCGGGCTAGTCTTGCCAAATCCATATGACGTTACAGTGTTATCAGGCAGTCCCTGTTCGATGAGGTAGCCGCGCACAGTTTCCGCACGCTTTTCGGAGAGTTTCTGATTTACCTCGTCGCTCCCAACGTTGTCCGTATGGCCTTCTACTGCCAAGTTCAGACCAGGATGGCCCAGGATAATGCCCGAAAGTTTTGCTAACTTTTCCCGTGCCTCGGGCCGTAGATCGTATTTTCCAAAATCAAAAAGAACGTCTCCCATGTTGACCACGAGTCCGCGTGGAGTGTCTCGCGTTTCCAAGATGCGGTTAAACTGTTCTAGCAGCTGCGCACGCAAGTCTGCTGCCGCTTTTCGTGCCCGTTCCGCCTCTGCCTTGGCCGCTTCTTCCTTCGCCTTCAGGACATCCGCTTCCCCTTTGGCTCTTGTCGCGGCGGCTTCCGCTTCGGCCTTCATCTGTGCTTCCTTGGCAGCAGCCAATTCCGCTTGACGTTTGGCCTCCTCGTCAGACTTGCGTTTTGCTTCTGCCGCTTCGCCTGCAGCCTTTGCTTCTGCTTCTGCCTTGGCCTGCGCGGCTGCGGCCTCGCGCTCTGAAGCGATACGCCGTTCCTCTTGCCGCTGCGCCGCTAGCGCACGTGCGTCTTCCGCAAACTGCACAGCCTGCCGGGACGTGGAAATGATTTCCTTTTTATCTGCTTTCCTTGCGAGGGTATTCTCGGCAATTTCCAAGCTCCCTTTTGCTTTTGAAAAGATTTCCGCAGCATCCGCTTCAGCTCCTCGCGACTTCGCGATATCTACAGCATTGCGCGCTTCATACAACTCCAATGGGACGCGCTCGATATCGGGCGTCAATGCCAATGGGTTGCCGAGTTTTTCGTACTGCCCGCGCTTCATGAGCTTGTATTCCTTGACGGGAAACAGTTTGCCCTTGGTGTTTTTTCTCGCTTCGCTCCCCATGATCACAATCTCACTGGGGAGACGAACCGCAAAATAGGGTTCCGCTGTTGCGATCAAAGAAAATGTCTGCGCCGGTGTAGTGGCATTTAACTTTGCCTCACCATTCTTGTTAGCAATCAGTTCGCCGAGATTGCCGGTGCGCCCATCGGGAGTAACGACCCACAGCACAAACGTCAAGAACTCTGCACCAAACTTGGTGGGTGGCTCGAGGCCAGTGACAGATACTTCAATATTGGTCTTGCCTTGCTTGGCCTCGACCTTGCCTTCGCCGTTGGCCTGGGTCATCAGCTCTGTCCCCTTGAGGTCGACCTTGACACCTCCGCCCCCAACTGGAAAGCCGATCGCGTTGACGGACTTAGTAACAAGATCTTTCGCCGGCACATTTTGTTCCGATTGTGCCAAGGCGCAGCTGGCCGAGAGCCAGAGCATAAGGCAGGAGAGCTGGGGGAGGTTCTTATGATTCATAAAATTCTCCAGGTCTCTGGGGGATCCTCCGAGCGAAAGGGTGCCAGAATTGCCGAAGAGGGCCACCGGCAAAACTGACAGGTATCGGCCAGACCTTTTGCGCAGAACTTCACGCGTTTTCTGTTGGGACCTCTAGCTGCTCGCCCGCATTTTCCGACCTGTGGGTCTTGACAGTTCCTTTGTATATGAATTTTCGACTAAGTCTCTTCGGACGGAGGCGAGCTCTCTTTCCTCAAGCAGGACCCCCTTACACCCCAAGAGGAGGCCGCCTCCATCATCCCCCGCAGCTGAGACTAAGACGCGGTTTCTGGCAGTGTGATCACCCCAGCTAGCTTCCGTCGCAAAAGTGAAGAATGCGCGAGAGATCAGGTTCGCTCTTGCTTCTCGCTCTGAAAGTAGACCAACGGCTGGAGAAAGTACCGGATGCCAAAACACTGGCGCGACGGGGGCAAGTCATCCCAGAAGTGATCGGTGAGCTGCACGAGCGATTGATGGAGTTGGCGCGAGAGCGGGGCTGGTGCAAAGATTAAGATGAGCGTGGGGCACCACGGTGGTGGAGACGAACATCCACTATCTGACCGACAGCGGCTTATTAGGAGATGGAGCGTGCGTGCCCACGCGAACCATGAAGAAGGTTGAGAAGGCTACGGGTGGCTGAAGAAGCGGATTCTTAACCGGATGCGCAGCGTGAAATAGAAAGTGCTAGCGATCGCACTGGCGGTGGAAGGGGCCGATGAGGAATTGCAAAAGCAACTACGAATGAGCTTCTCCAGGAAATCAGTTTTTGCCAATTGTTAAGTCCTACTAGAACGCTTCAGCGACTCCCATGCTCCATGTGTGGCTGTCTTTTCCGAAGCCGGCGTCAGCACGAAGATTTACGTGATATTTCTTGCTCAATAGAAATCTTATGCCTCCCCCAGCGCTCGGAAGGAAATTGTTGGCTCTGAATAGTTGATCTGCTCCCGGAGCTACGCCGCCGATCCCGCCAAACCCAACCAAGCCGAACCGCTTGGGCAAAGCAAGACGGTACTCTAATTGAGCCACCAGCATATAGCGGTCGAGATACTGTCCTGCCGCATATCCGCGGAGTTGATTATTAGTTCCGTAGATACAATTCCCATAAAACGGAGGCTTTCCGCCAGTACCGCAGAAGCCGAGATCGAATGCGAGTACTTGCTTTTGACTCAAACTCGCAAACTTGTTGAAAGTGAATTTGTAGGATTGGAACGAATATTTGCTACCCAAACCTTGGGAAAAGAAGCCAGCGGTGAAGTCCATGAAAGTCCCTGTCGTTGGGTAAAAGCGATTTGGGCGAGTGTCACGTTGCAGGCGGAAGCCTAAGGATCTCAAGTTGGTGCGAACCCCAGCATCAGGAGGACGCATTATTGTGCTAGCGTCGCTCGGCCTGACCGTAATCGTCGACTCTCCCATGAGAACGCGCGTGCCGAGAAAGAATTTCCACCCTACTCGTCGCGAGAATTCGCCGAAGAAGAACTGGCCGGTCTGTTTGAGAGGCAATTTAATGCCCGCCTTGCCGGCATCAATCCCAACCCCATACAAGTCGTAGTTTAGATTACCGTGAGCATACACAGCGGAGGCATGGTAGGTGTTCTCGTGAAAAAACAAATCCCCCGCAAGAACGAATGCTCGGCTGCCGTTATTTGTAACCAGGCCAGCCCCGCCGATTACGGAAGGAGGAGATGTCTTGTCATGCGAGCTCATGGGGAAGATATAAGCAAGAACGGGCACAATACCGGTGCCTACGGCAGGACTTGAAATTGGAAGAGGGGCTACGATGAAGGATTCTTGTCCGTCGTGTTTCTTCTCGACGGGCGTGTCTTGCGCAGGCGCTTTAGGGTTTCTAGGAAGTGCCTCAGGTGTCGGGTTGCTTTGAGAAGAGCTTGTCTGGCCCTCTGTCGTTCCGTCCCCGGATTGCAACTCCCGTGCCTGTGCAAAGGTAGCCAGGAGAGTCCAGAAGAAAGCTGCCAAGAGCAAGAACGACAGGTCACCCCTTACTCGATCAGCCTTTGGCCGTGGATACCGCAACTGAAAGTCCGACCTCTGAACCAAAAGAAATGAGGCCCGCCCCACTGATCCGCTGAGTGAGCAAATGGTTCACTTCGTGGAATCAGATCGCTGCTCCTTCGAAGATCGAAAAATCCTTAAAGTAATCGCAGCTTACGTCACCAGAATTCGCGCTTTGATCGCGAACTGAATCAGTTCCGCGCTTGATTGGAGATTCAGCTCCTCCATGACCCGATATTTGTGAAAGGCAACCGTTCGCGGGGTAACATGCAGGACGCTAGCGACCTCTTTCATGGATTTACCTTCCGCTAAAAGTTGCACGACCTCCCGCTGCCGTGGCGTTAAGGCTTTTGCGCGACTTTTCGGATTAGGATTGTTGATAAAAGCCTTCTCCATTCCGCGCGCGATCTGCGGTGTAACGTAGGACTTCCCTTTCAACGACAAATGGATAGCGTTAATCAATTCGGCCGCTGCGGACCTCTTTAGGAGATAACCGGATGCCCCCGACCGCATTGCATTCATCGCCAAATCGGGATCATCGTTCATTGTAAGGAAAATAATTTTTGTAGAGGGCATCATTTCTTTCAACCTTAGGCCAGCTTCCAAGCCATTCAATAACGGCATGCCCACATCGACGACAATCACGTCGGGCTTAAGGTTAGGCGCTGCGTCCAGTAAGGCGCGCCCATCAGACACCATGCCAACTATCTCGAAGAGAGGCTCCAAGAGCTTGCGAAATGCTTCCAGGAGGATCGTATGATCATCAGCCAGCATGATTCGTGGGGGTGTCACGAAAACCTCACTCATCTGTTTTCATACTGGCGGAAAGCTTTTTAAACCTAAACTGTCAATGTTGACAGTCATACTTTCGGGCCTCCCGCAACAGTATTGCCGTTGGTGTTCTGATCCATTGAACTCTGCATGCCCAAGACAAAGGTTCGTCGATTGACCAGGGCCTACTGCGGATCGCGACTTTAGGAGTCTTGAGAGTCGTACTGGTTGCCCGCGCCGAGGCCGGGATTGCTGAAAATCGCTCTGAAACGCCCATAATGGGCCATTGCCAGCACGAATCCCTGTCCAAGTTCCACGGTCCTCCATGTGAACGAAGCCGACCGGGACTTCGCTCTGCTTCGCAAAGTCTAGAATACGACGTTTAATGTTGCTTGCACGCTCGTCGGGCGATAGGCCGCCCACGGCGCCATACAGGAAAGAATTGGCCGCCCGTCAATCTCAACGGGCGCCGGACTATAACTCGACGGGTTCGAGGTCTGCATTTCGATTGGGCTGTCTTGTTAGCCCGGACTCCCTTTCGTTTCTTGCGCGACAGAGAGGCCTCTGACGCTTCTGAACAACAAACAGACTAAGCAAGCCCCTTCAAGGTACGAACGTGTCTTTCGCATATCGCGAACACCGTAGTTCGGTTGACGGACGATGGAATCGCTTAGGCGCATCCCTTCTAGTTCCCCCAGCCGCTTTAGCTCAGCCACCTTACTGCCGGTCAGTTAGGCTGGCGGATTAAGATCTGGCTGTCGGATTCTGCGTACGGTAGGCAAGAGACCAAGCTGCCGATCGGCAGCACAGACTCCCGAGCCGACACTATCTTCATGGGACTAGTGATCAGTGGCCTCGCTGGCCGTGTGTGCAGGTGGTGCTGACCGAAAGGTTTTTCCCTAGCGGGGCCCGCAGAGCTCACCCAAGTTATCGGTTAGAAATGGAAACGAGCAGCTGCGCGTTTTGACAGAAGCTACGCCGACACTGTGATAGGAAATGGTCTCTGATAATGTACATCGCACCGGAAATCGTTTTTCTGCCTATGGTGACGGCCATTCCCTTTCCTTGTTCACTCGTACTTCTGGCATGGTTCACTCTTAGTTCTGGCATGCTTAGTCTTGCTTTACGCCGAAGTTCGAAGTCTTGCGATATACGCCATACGCACTGGGTCCGCCAAGCTTATCGGTTGCAGAGTGGCGCCCTGCTGCAAAAGGACCGCTCCCCCATTTGACCGTCGAACGCTTCACGGCCCCTCTAGACCGCTGATATTTTTGACAGTGCAAACGCGATCGACGCTTGTGTGATCTTACGCAAGCCTCGAGGAACGTAACGGCAAAGGAAGCCCTGCCGGAGGACATGCGCTGGAGAGCAACTGCCAAGCGCGTGCTCGGCGGAACTGGATTGGGTGCGGCGGTTGGCGGAATCACTGGCAACACCGGAATGGGAGCTGCCGTTGAGCGACTAGCTGGAACGACAGCGGCCTTGGTACAAACAAGCCGGAAGGTCACCGTCCCGCGCGAAACGCTCATCGATTCCGCCTACAACAGCCCGCGGCGTTTGCCGGCCCGGAAATAACACGAGGCGGCGCTAACAAAGTCAAATTTCAGGACATCGTTACAATTACAGAGAGAGTACCTATGAGGGAAAGTAACCATTCTAAGTGGAAGGAGGAGCGCTTGGTAGAGGTCGCGGCGAGACAAACGCTGGAAGCGTTTCCAGAATTGGTGCGCTCTAATTCGAGGCTTGTTTACAGGGTGTCGTTAGGCATTCTGAAGAATCACGCTGACGCAGAAGACAATCTGCAAAATGTCTTCGTGAAGGTCCACCACAATATCCACCGATTTGAAGGACGCTCCCGATTATCTTCATGGCTGGTTCGCATAGCCATAAACGAAGCCCTGATGAAGACTCGTAAACGTGAGCTTCCCAGCGCTGTTCGGCATATGACAGCTTCGACCCAGGATGACGATTTCGAGACACTGAAGGTGGCAGATGACCGACCAAATCCCGAACATCACTGCATCGTGAACGATCTGGCGGCAAAAGCGCTTGCTTGCTTAAGTCCGTACCTCCGGGACACGTTCGTTCTTTCCAAAGCTGCCGGATGGTCACAGACAGAGCTCGCTAATGCTATGGGAGTCACCACTGGAACGATCAGAAGCCGAATCTTTCGGGCACGCAGACTGATGAGGCACCACCTGGATTCCTTGTCAGAAAACAGGGCAACCACTCTGTCTCTAAAGGCCCCTTGACTGCGTGGGCCGCAGCAGCAAATTATTTAATAAGAAGAGGTTTCCAGCGAGCTCGGTGTTTGATTGGACGATTTACGTGCCTGCTTCCTTGCTTTTCTTGAGTTGCTCCAGCTCGGGTGCCAACAAGCGAAGTTCGGTGAACCCGCAGTCCAGGCACACTAGGATCTCGCGGCACGCGTATATTGGAGCGGTACCTAGATGCTTCAAGTCGGGGAGACTCGCCGTCAGCTCCCCTTTCAGCTCCAACAGGTTATCTGACGCACAGAACTTGCATGACATTTGGTCTCCGAACAGGCCACAAATTCTTCGCAGAAGTCTCGCTTAGTACCTTTATATTCTTTGATAGTAGCACAGAAATCCTTCGCTCCGTGGCGCCTGCGGGCCAGTGTGGGGTGACTGGCAGAATTGTCAGAATCCAAGCCCAGTTTCTAACGAGTATCGTCGCTAACGCAGCGAAAGTTCCGCCACAAGACCGTTGTTTCATTTTGTGAGGTCCCACTGGGCGCGAAATATGAGCCAGGTCTTGCTCCCCGCGGCGCGCTTAGAGCAGGCGGGCCAAGTGAACAGAATCAGAATACTATTGGGAGATGACCATCAAAGCGTCCAGAAGGTGGTCGCAGGCCTGTTGGAGCCTGCGTTCGAGATCATCGGTAGTGTTTCTGACGGCCGTTCTCTAATTGACAAAGCGATGCAGCTAGAGCCGGACGTAATAGTTACGGATATCTCGATGCCGATTCTCAATGGCGTAGAAGCGGCCCTACAACTAAAGAATTTGGGTTGTGCGTCAAAGATTGTTTTTCTCTCTGTCCATTCAAGCTCCGACTTCGTGCGAGCTTGCCTGTCCGTAGGCGCCCTCGGTTACGTTGTCAAGCCTCGAATGGCAACTGATTTGGACCACGCCATCCGGGAGACTCTGGCAGGACGTGTCTTTGTCTCTCCTGGCTTGTCGGACCGAAATTGATCTGGGATTTCATGCGAATATCCGGATTGCTAACGGCCATGTGTCAAAATTGACAGTCGAGCATTGTGCGAGCTCGGCCCATTTTGAATATCCGGCGCGGTTAGTCGGTCTGAGACCCTGAGATTGGACGGATGGTAAGAGAGTCCAGCCATGCTTGCTTCTGGAATCGCCGCCGTAAATACGAATCTCGGATCTCGATTTTTGCTAGGGATCGGCCCCCTGGGTCTTAAGGTCATTCTGGCATCCGCAAGGTCGCGGCATTTCAAGGCCAACTCTGTAATTGTGAGTCAAGGTAACCCTGCGGATTATCTGTATCTGTTGACAAAGGGTCGCGCCCGGTATTTTTTTACGACGGAGGATGGTCGCAAGTTGCTACTTTTCTGGCTTTCGCCTGGAGAGATAATGGGTGGTGCGGCTCTTCTGGCGAATCCATCCTCATATCTTGCGAGCACGGAGACGCTGAGAGATAGCCACGTCTTGGTTTGGGATCGCTCGGTCATTCGCGAACTGGCCGCGCGTTACCCGAGGCTGCTCGAGAACGCTCTTATCACCGCCTCGGACTATTTGGCCTGGTATGTCGCCGCCCATGTGGCTCTTACGAGTCATTCGGCTCGCCAGAGACTCGGCGGGGTTGTGAATTGTCTGGCCGAGCTTATTGGGCAAAAGGTTCCTGGCGGCCTTGAATTCGATGCCACCAACGAGGAGCTCGCCAATGCGGCGAATATCACGCAATTCACGGCAAGCCGCTTGTTGAGCGAGTGGCAGCGCAACCGGGCTGTGGTAAAGCGTCGCGGCAAGATTCTTCTTTGCTCCCCCGAAAAGCTACTCCTGCATTCCCTCTGACCGCGTCCTTTTTTCGATTTCTGATTTTGACTAGCCTTACTTGCTTGCTCCAGCGCAGGTTCAGGGACGCTTGCGGACAATGACTCCTCCAGACGCCGCATGGGACTCCGTTGACAGAAATATTGACCGGAAAGGACTCCGATTATGACTGTCAAGTTTGCAGAGGCAGTCCGAATGTCTTCAGGATCCTAATAGTGGATGATTTTGTCTTTTGGCAAATTTCGTTCGAGCACTTTTCGATAGTCGGCCGGATCTGGGAATCTCCGGTGTGGCATATGAGGCACTGGAAGCCGTCCAAAAGGCGCCACTCCTGCAACCTGATCTTGTTCTACTCGACATCAGCCTTCCGGATACGAATGGCATGCAAGCGGCGGAACGGCTCGGCAACTCGTTTCCAAAAGCAAGATCATTTTCGTGACTGTAGAATCAGAACATGACATTGTGAGAGCCGCATTCAGAGTGGGGTGGCGGCATATCTTAAGTGCGACGCCCCAGAAGATCTGATGGTTGGCATAGAAACCGTTCTCCGTGGAGAGAGTTACACGAGTCGTAGCATCACTAAAAACTGGGACGGAAACAGGAACGAGAGACCGGCTCGACTGCATTATCTTCTCTTGATAATCACGGCCGTTAGATCATCTTGCTGCTTGGTTCCGCCAGAAAACTCAATCACAGCTTGGTACAAATCAGAGATAATCTCGCTTGGATGCTTTGACCTCGATGTACGTATGACGTGTTCCAGTCTTTTGGTCCCGAACAGTTCAGCTTGAGGGTTGGCCCATTCAAAGAAGCCATCCGTCGCCAGAACTAGCAGGTCACCCGTACTCAAGTCGAGGGTCTGTGGCGGTTCGGAAACGAACTCTGCCACTATGCCGAGGGGCAGTGCCCGTGCACCCATTTCCTCAAACCGATCCTCCTTTAGGACATAGAGGAATAGCGGTCCGTGCCCGGCTGAAAGCATTTCCACGTGCGAGCATCCGGGAGTGCAGACTGCCGATACAAACGTTACAAACTGCCCTTCACCAGTATCGCCAGCAAGCGCGGTGTTGATTTGTTCCATCGCGGGCATCAGCGCACCACACGCGCGGAAGCTGGCCCTCGCATAGGCGCGACAGACTGCTGCAAGCAGCGCGGGGCCAATTCCGTGTCCTGTTACATCCGCTAGCGCCACGACAAGGCTTCCATCCGGTAGATATTGCCAGTCGTAATAGTCTCCGCCCGTTTGGTCCGCAGGCTGGTTCCACCCGGCGATTTCGAAACCTTCAATTTCCGGCGCTTTGCTCGGAAGCAGAGACTGTTGTATTGAACGCGCGAACTCCAGGTCGTGTTCTAACCTCTCCACTTGCCGCCGCGCCTGCGCTTCCCGAAGGGCAGCATCCACCTGCTTCCTGACCTCGGCCGCAACTGCTCCAGCAACGAATCCAGCGATAACAAGAGTTAAGGCGTACCCAAAGACTGCCTTTTGAGGCGAGACCAAGGAGGCTGTTTCGCCCAGGGAGGGCCGCCAACCAAGATAAGCTGATGCGGCCAGGTAGCTCGATGCCGCCACGAATCCAGAGAGCCTGCAGAGCGCAGGATTCAGGCGTAAAACTGAGAGAATTATGAAAAGAAAAAAAACTAGAACAGCTGGATTCGCCAAAGGTCGATAAGCTAAGTCGATAGCGGAACTACCTACAAAGATAAGTCCGAAGGCTGGCAAGAAAGTCTCAACAACAATGTTGCCAACCCACACAGAGTTTCCAAGATCTTGGCCATTTCGTATGGCGCGATTCACCGCTCTTAACAGAAAGCATTCGTAAATCGCGAACAAACTGAACAGAACAAATGTTATTAGCCACGAAGTGAAATTTTCGCCGCCTGCGACAGCAAGCGTTCGAACCGTTCTTAGCAAGAACGCCGTAGCAATCGCCCCCAAAACGATCAGAATCCGAAGGCGCTCACTCCTTAGTAGGGCCTGCTGAAAGGCCAAGGATTCGCTGTGGGGGTAGCTGACGGCCATAGTCGCTATTCTGATCGGGCAGCCAAGTACTTGAGAAGCACCGCGTCGTTACCCTTTTCGTTGGGAATGAGGTCGTCGACAATGTGCCGCGCGATCAGAGCGCCGCCTCGGCGTAACCCTGGCGCCCCACAATAGGCGTCGTGGGGAGTTGGATCATCGGAGAAATTGGCCATTAGAGTCTGGCGGACCTCTTTTTGCGAAAGTCCTGGGCCGGAATCCTTGACGCGGCAAATAACCACGTGCCAAGCGCGCAAGTAAGCAATCTCAACACTTTGGCTGCCATCAAAACGTCCACCATGTTCGATGGCATGCAAAAGGATCTCGCGAAAAGCGGTAGCGACTTCTTCTTTTTCAATGTTCGGCAGCTCGGTAACCTCTTTGATAAATTGAACCAACCTTTTGGCAGTGTAATGGTCACACCGTGCCGTGAGGTGCATCCAGGCCGGCGTTGCAGACAGTAAGTCAATGCCATCGTCCCAACACGGCCCTTCTGCAGCCAATTGAATCATGTACGCCAAAGAACGATCGGAGAGTGGTCTGCAGAAATAGCTGAAGGCGTGCTCGCGCATCGAAGCCAGTACATCGGCTGGCGTGGATTCGTCTGTGAGAATGATCAGCTTAGTGTGCGGGTGAACACCTCGGAGTTTGCGCAACAACGCGACGTCCTCTTTCCCTGATGTCCTTTCGCTTGTGATCACTAGTTCATAGATACTCGCCTGTATCAGTGCAGTGGCTTGAGCATTGTCGGACGCGCGCTGGATCACCCAGCGGCGAGGGTCGAGGGCAGCACCGAGCACAGATTCGACTTGCGGATCGGCGTCAACCACAAGGGCAGTTTTTAGAGATGCTGGTCCGGTTCCACGAAAAGGTGTAGGGCTCATGGTCGACTTGGCCGACCCTACGGGGGCAGCCGAAGCCGTGCCACTGTAAGTCTTGCCAGATGAAATCTCGCCCCAACAGACGTTAATGTCTCGACGTTTACTGGTGTCTAGCTGGTTTGACCTTCAACATCAGAACGAAGACGGGTTCATCCAAGCTCGTATGATCAAGCAAATAAATACTTACTTAGGGTACGGAGACATACGTCGTTTCAGTCGAGTTCCGCTTGATTTTTAGTTCGCGACGCTACTACTCCCGTGGCATGGGTAGCGGTCCCTGATCTGCTTCTGAGCGTGTGTTTTTTCCTGAGAGATTCCTCGAAAAATGATTCCCTTTCTTGCCGCGTTGGCGTGAAGCTATCGTCCGCAGATTCAGACGCCAAAGGCAGTGCCACGCGATCCTCTCGGACCATAAAGCAATAACGCGATCTTGCCGCCATCAGCTTCTGAACTTCCACACGGGGCAGTAGACGCGGCCTCCCGAGCGATTCCGCCGCAAGCAATACACGAGCACATTGCTCGACTGTTTCCATATGGTAGTAAGCTGTCCTCAAGTCCTTGCCGCATGTAACCACACCGTGATTTTCCATCAAGATTGCGTCATGTTTGGAAACAAGCGGCTCGAGCCCGGCGCAAAGTTCCCATGTACCGGGCGTTCCGTAGGGAGCCAGGGGAACTCCGCCCAGCGTGATGACCACTTCAGGAAGAATTGCTTCTTCGAGCGCGCGCCCTACTACCGCAAATCCCGTGGCTGTTGGGGGATGTGCATGACAAATGGCCTGTACATCAGGTCTTGCGCGGTAGTAGAGGAGATGCATCTGCATCTCCGAAGAGGGCTGCCCCGCACCGTTAAGGACAGCACCGCTCAAATCTGTCACCAAAAGATCCTGCGGTTTTAGATCTCCTTTACAAGCACCACTTGGCGTAAGCAGGATCCGTTCTGCATCGAGTCGCACCGACAGATTGCCTTCGCATGCAACCACGTATCCACGCTGATACAGCCGATGACCGACCTCACAGATTTCCAACCGTTGGCAGTGCTCAGTTTCTTGCTCTCCCGATCGCTGATGCACGCCAAAATCCCGAATCATTGCAGTATTCTTGGTGCGGCTTTGTCTAACATTTTGCATTTAGCGTCTCTTATTCCCTTTGCTGAGATCGAAGTTATGATGGAGCTCCGCCCTGCGAATGGGGGCACAACGTAATTCGCGCCTCCGCCCTCAAATCTTCCTAGTTAACGACTTGGGGACGGGTGAGCACCCACCCGCCCCTAGCTGTTCGTTTCTGTCCGCTGATGTACGACGTATCTTATACAGCCGTGCGGATCTTGATCTTCCGGATCGCCATGCCTGTCAATGAAACCGCGCAAGAGAGCACGCCGAGAAGTCCGAGTAGTGGGACATTACTCGCTGTCTTTGGCAGCTTTTGTGGTGCCGGCTCGGCCGTAGCCGTTTCAACGGGGGCGGCGGGTGCGGGAGTTGGTGGCGACGAGACAATCAGCAGCGCGACATCGGCTTTTGGCGCCGGCGGAGCGGGAGGCGCACTTCCGGTTCTCTTTACTTCCTGCGCAATTACGATTTCTGGCTCCTCGACCACCTTCTGAGCGTTCACTTTCATACCCTTCTTGAGGCCAAACGCGTCTACCATTTGACCGTCGACGTTGAATTTCTGCCCCTTCGGAATCTTGAACTCCTGGTTCTGGCCGTTTTCCAGTCTCAGGATCACGCTAAGCGGAGGCGTAACGTGCCACACAGTGCCAGTAACAGTCTTAACTGTGGTTATCGTCTTTGGGGTGGTCGTAGTAATGGTCTGTTTCTCCACCTTCATCCCTACCTGTAGCTGATGGACGTTCAGCTGCCTCCCATCAACGGTCACTGTCGTGCTGTCGGGAACATTGTCGAAATGCCGCAGCGTTCCGTCTTCCATTTTGACCACGACGCTGTTGCCAGAGACGTAGACGATTTCGCCGCGCTCGACTTTCACTTCCGTTGTTGCTGGGCCGTGAGTTTCTGACTTTTGCGTCTGTACTTGTGCGGCTGCCGAGAGAGATAGCGCAAAACAAAGTGCGACCCCGCCCAGTGCACCATTCAAGCGTTTCCTCGAGAATCTGATAGATATCATTACTTTTTCTCCTTTTGGTTGGTGTTCGTGCCCGTGCCAATCGAGACCGCGCCCGCCGTCTGATTCCGCTCACTAGAATTCTCAATGGTTGCTGTGACAACGTATCGTTTCGGCGCACTACCTACGTAATAGAAGGGATAGCAAGTCACCAGTGTGAGCGTTGGTTCTGATTGCTGTCTCAAGACGTAAGTATCCTCAGGCGAAACGACCTGAATTTGACTGACGCCATACCGATCCGTTCCGCCCGGCAGCTGGAGTTCAATAGTGTCCCCAAGCTCGATGTCCTTTAGCCCCCGGAAAAAACCGTCACGATGTCCGGCTATACCGAGATTGCCGGGTTGACCGATTTGAGCCGTGCCAAGAATTCGCCCGACTCCCCGATCTAGCGTGAGATCATCTGTGTCGTTGAAAACCGGCACCTCAAGACTGATCTTGCGGATGCGAAGAATAGCCAGGGGCATGTCGGTTTTCTTGCTAAGACTGTCTTGATACGCTGCAATCCTCTTGATGGACCAAAGCTGGAAGTCAATTCTTGAGGATGAGATGGGGTCTACCGTTACTGAAGGGTTCGGAGCCGCGCCGGTTGTGTCCTCCGCTTGGAAGCGCCCGATGGCTGCACGAGATGCAACGGCTCTGTAAAATCGTGCGCTGGCCCAGATGGCCAAAAGCATGAGACCGATTGCAAGGAGAAACCGTTCCGCTTTTTGCGCCTTTTTTAGATCACTAGACGACATATTGAGCATGTTTCATCCAAAAAGTGAGAAGGTCATTCTACAGTTCCAAACCCGCCTGATTGTGGCGTAAGCATTAACCACTGCTCTTCTTTTATCCTTTCCGATAAACAAGGGAGTTTGGAGACGGGCGGTAGGACTTAAACCAGGCCTTGCTCCGTGTCTGGTTCTACAAAATGGCTTAGATCCCAGTTCCGGCAAACTGTCAAGAGTTACAGATACCCGTTTGGCAAAATCGCCGATTCGCGAACTTGCTCTCCGCTTCCCAACGTCGACACTCGACGCGCCTCGTTCCTCCACAGTCCTCTGCTATTTTTGCCAGTTTTCTGGATTCACCGACGGTCCTATAGCTAAAGCCTCATAAGTGGCAATAGGAACAGAGGAATGCCCATCCGCATGCAACGCGTATCAAAGCAATTTACCGCTCTGATGTGTTCCGTCTTGCTGGTTGCTGGCGGGTCGCAATCGGAAGCACAAGCGCAAGAACAAAAACCGGCCGCCGCGACCGAGGAGCCGGCTCCGAAGATTCCTAATGATCAGTTGGATTCTCTGGTTGCGCCAATCGCCCTGTATCCCGACCCGCTCCTTGCACAGGTGTTGGCCGCTTCGACCTATCCGCTCGAGGTTATTCAGCTGAACCAATGGCTCGGGAAGCACAAGGATTTGAAAGATAAGGCTCTCGCAGACGCGGTGCAAAAGGAGGGTTGGGATTCGAGTGTGCAAGGCCTGGCTGGACTGCCAGACGTCGTCAAGCGATTGACCGACGACATCAAGTGGACAACGGACCTCGGAAATGCCTTTTTGGCACAACAGTCCGACGTTATGGATGCCGTTCAGCGCATGCGCATAAAGGCGAAGGATAAGGGCTTGAAGTCGAACGAACAGATGAAAGTAGAAACCCAGACAGTTGAGAACAAACAGGTGATCGTTATTCAGCAGGCGAACCCGCAGGTGGTCCAAGTGCCGTCCTACGACCCTGTGGTCGTTTACGGCGCCCCCCCCTATCCCTATCCGCCCATTTACTACCCGCCGCCGCCACCGAGTGGATGGGCAGTGGCCGGGGGCATGGCACTCTCGTTCGGCGTCGGAGTGGCCATGGGCGCGATGTGGTCTGGGGGCTGGGGCTACAACTGTGGATGGGGCGGAAACAACGACATCACCATCAATAACAATAATAACTTTAATCGAAATACCAACCGAAATACTAACGTTAGCGGTGGCAACCGCACCAACGTCAACACCGGCAACCGCAACACCGGAGGCAACAGCTGGCAGCACAATTCGCAGCACCGCGGTGGCGCTCCCTACGCGAACAAAGCAACCGCGAACAAGTATGGCGGCACCGCCCGTGGTGATTCGATGAGCGACCGCCAGGCAAGCGCTCGGCAGAATCAAGGTCAGCGGGGCGACAGGCAGCAGGCGGGTTCTATGGACCGAGGCGGCAGGCAGCAGGCCGGTTCCATGGACCGAGGCGGCGGCGAAAAAGTCGGCAACCGGAGTTTGTCATCGGATGGTGCCAGTTCAAGAGGCGGCGGCTTTGGGAGTGGAGGTAGTTCGGGCCGCTCAGGCGGAAGCAGCGCGCGGGCGAGCAGCTCACGCGGCGCATCCAGTATGGGCGGGTCGCGCGGCGGCGGACGGCGGAGGTAAGTGCCCGGTGAAAAGAGAGAAATACATTACGTCGATCCCGGCGATACACTGGTTGAGAGTCTTCCAAGCTCTTTTGCCGATCGTATTGTGTTGCACTTCGGTCGCGTATCCGCGGGCCCAGAAATCCGACCAGCAGACAACTACGCCGTCCCGGCCGGCGCAGAAAGGGTTCGCAACACCCGAAGAAGCCGCCGCGGCGCTATTTTTGGCTGCGGAAAATTTTGATCTACCTACCCTCAAGGAGATCCTCGGCCCAGGTGGCGATGACTTGGTGTCTTCTGAAGACCCTATCCAAGACAAGAACAATGCCACCGCATTTGCCGCAAGAGCCCGGGAAAAACATGAGGTTGCCCGGGACCCCAAGAATTCCAAGCGCGCCACCATTTCCGTCGGCAAGGAAGATTGGCCGCTTCCCATCCCCCTCGTGAACAAAGGGGGAAAGTGGTTATTCGACACCAATGCTGGCCGCCAAGAAGTTCTTTTCCGACGCATTGGTGCCAATGAACTGGACGCCATCCAAATCTGTCGTGGCTATGTGGAAGCGCAACTCGAATACGCCTTGCAGAAACATGACAATGCGGACGTGAATCAATTCGCACAAAAAATCATTAGCACCACGGGTAAGCAAGATGGTCTTGCATGGAGGAATCCCGACGGAACATTGGGAGGACCCATGGGAGAGGGGGTCGCCAAGGCCTTGGAGCAGGGATATACCAACAAGAGTCAACCCTATCACGGTTATTACTTCAAGATTTTAAAAGGACAGGGACCCAATGCTCCGCTAGGTCAGATGCAATTCGTCGTTAATGGCGCCATGATCGGCGGATTTGCTCTAGCGGCTGCCCCAGCAGAATACCGCGTCACAGGAGTCAAGGCGTTTCTCGTAGGCTATGACGGAGTTGTATATCAGAAGGATTTGGGGCCCGACACCCTCAAAATCTTCAATGCCATGGAACTCTATAACCCGGACAAAACGTGGGATCGCACGGATGACAACTGGTGAACGACCGCGGCTTCGTTCAGTCAGGTCTAGCTGGAAGGAGAATATACAAGGATGAGAAGAATAGCGCTTTTGACAGTCGTCTTATTCTTATCGGGAGTAAGCGTCGCAACAGCTCAGGACGTTCGTTATGATTTCGATAAAGAAAAGGACTTTTCAAAATACAAGACCTATAAGTGGGTTGACATCAAGGGAGCGGACCAGGCAGACGGCTTGACGGCCAAACAAATACAATCTGCGATTGACGCTGACCTTGCCACCAAAGGATTGACCAAAACGGATGCGGAAACCGCAGATCTTTACGTCGGTTACCAAACCGCCATCGGCCAGGAGAAGGAGTTTACTTCGTATAACACGGGATGGGGCTATGGCCCAGGTTGGGGCGGAGGGTGGTACGGCGGAGGAGGATCCACCACAACTTATGGTTCGACTTCTACCGTTTACGTGGGCCAGCTTGACGTTAGCATTTACGATGCTCCCAAAAAGCAGCTCGTTTGGCGGGGACTGGCCACGAAGACATTGGATCCTAAGGCCAAGCCCGAAAAAAAGCAGAAGAACATCACCAAAGCGGTGACTAAGCTCCTGAAAAACTTTCCGCCCAAACCGAAAACCTAGTTGGCTTCCCAGAGTTTACAATCCTGGGCAGTGATTGGGCTGGCTAGCTTACTGTCCGGATTGCCCGGCAACAAGATGCTCGCGGCGGTGAGCACATGCAAGACTGCATCTTTTGTCAAGATCTCCCGTCGCGGAGCTTAACTTGGAAGTCCTGAACCCAGGCTCTGCGAACTCCAGTACTTCGTCTGCACCCTTTGACTAGGTTTTCCGCCTCCAGTACCCGGGCTCGCCACCGACGGTCGCTCTCGTCGGTATTATTGTCATTCACTCTTGTGCTATCTATCGTTCTGGTATTTCTACCAGTTTATGCCAATGGTGATAAATGGCTCTTATTAGCTGGAGGGGTACCCGCCACTGCCAGCCGCCATGGCAATTTTTCATCGAATTCTCGTAAGAATCGTGCCGGTAGTTTTCGGTCTGGCCACCGCGTTATGTGTAGAAGCGCAAGCCCAGTCTAGTGGCCTTGCTCTCTATGACGCGCGGCCGGCCTCCGATGCCAGGTCACCGGCGGCTCGTGTGCAGCCCCTCAAGCCTGTCCGAATCTCCATAGAGGAACGGCGCGGAGTTGATTGGGCCCACCTCGTTGGACAGTCTTTTTTCTTTATGAGCTTTGAAAATGCGTTTCGTTGTTCCACCGAAGAAGGGACTCGCGACGGATTCTCCAATCCATTTTTTCGTGGTTACCTAAACTCGGTGGGTAACTTGCATGGCTGGAACGATGGCGATCCATTCTTGGTGAACTACGTGGGTCACCCAATGCAAGGAGCCGTAACTGGGTACCTTTGGACGCAAAACGATCGCGCATACCGAGACATTCAGTTCGGGCAAAATCGCAGGTATTGGAAGGGCAAACTGCGCGGCGCGGCGTACTCTTATGTTTACAGCGTCTTGTTTGAGATTGGCCCGATTAGCGAAGCTTCCATCGGGAATATCCAGAACTACTACCCACAAACAGGATTTGTAGATCACGTAGTTACACCGGCGATTGGGTTGGGATGGTCGATTGCCGAAGACGCACTAGATCAATACTTCATCCGGTATCTCGAAAGACGCACCTCGAACAGCTGGGCCCGACTGCTTGTTCGTGGCGGTTTGAACCCTGCCCGCTCAATGGCCAACGTTATGGCGTTAAGGACTCCCTGGTATCGCGCTAATCGACCGGGCGTGCGTTCCGCAGAGCTCCAAGATCCTGAATTCATGAAGGCTTTGGGAGAACGAAACGCCATGACAATGGAAGTCTCCCCGCCGCCTGGAGTTTCACCTTTTGAATTCAATCTCACAGCAAAAGTGAAGACTTACATGGGAAACATGCACGCCGGACCTTGCGTGGGTGGTGGAGGCACAGGAGCACTTCGTGTGGCTTCGGAGTGGCAGTTCATGGTTGATGTCAGTGGCTGTAAGTTGCTTGGGCTCGAGGACAATCTAAGTGGTGACTCGCTCACCTATCTGGCCGGAGCACGTTGGACTCCTCGTCCCGTGGGGCGCTGGACAACGCACGCCGCAGTTCTAATTGGTGGCACCAAGATCACACAGGAACTTATCGACCCAAAGATCGAAAAAGCCGTCAAGTCGTCAGCCTCGAAGTCTACACCTGCTTACAAACTCTACCCTCTGTACGCTAAACATTGGGAGACGAACGGTTTTACTATCCAGGCCGGCAGTGGTATAGACGTGAAACTCAACAGCGCACTTTCGTACCGCGTGGCGAATTTAGAGTATTCTCATTCTTGGACAAATAACCTAAATAGCAGCAACTATCAACATAGTCTACAATTCAGCACCGGGCTCATCCTTCACGTCGGCACATGGTGAACAACAACTATTATTACCTTGCTCTTCTGCAAGCCAAGAAAGCGATGGAGACACAGGAGACATCAATAGAAGCTCACATTGATGTCTCGACCGGATGCAAAGCCCCTTCTCGTTGATGCTCCATGGGACTAAGAGCTTTTTGACGCGCTAAAACCTGAACCTCATCGCTAACTGCGCGACGCGCGCATTTACAGAAGTTCCGCTGATTATGCCGAAAGTTGGGGTCGTAAAGTTGGTGTCGGGATTCGCAAACTGCGCATGGTTGAACGCGTTGAAGAATTCTCCGCGAAACTCAAGCGCACTTCCTTCGCAGGGCCAATTCAGAGTTACAGCCTTCGAAATTGCCAGATCCAAATTTGCTTGTCCGGGTCCATTGGCAATGCCCGTACCACTGTTCCCGAAAGCGGTCCCAACGCCGTCAGCACCGATGACTGGTGGACTCGTAAAGCAGATTTTGTTCAAATAATCGTTCAGCTTTGAGCCCGTCGAGCCTTCAGTCACGAGATGGTCGTTTCCACAATGGCCGCTTAATTGTGCTCGATCTTCGCTAATTCCAAATACATTGGTGGGGTTTGTGTCTGAAATGGTGAGAGCACTACCAGACTGAATCGTAGCCACCGCAGACAAACTCCACCCTCCCGCAATTTTTCGCTGTAGTCCACTTCGCGGATTTGGCAGCTCCCAAGTGGCACTGAAAACGAATCGCTGCGTGCGGTCAAAACTCGCGCGGCCCCAGCGCTGCCGAGGCGAGTTTTGGTCACCAAGCGTCAGGGCATTTCCTGACGATGTTGAATTAATGTCGGCGCCGTCGGTGTCCAATACTTTGGAGAAACTGTACGACGCGAGGAACTGCAAGCCATGGCTCAATCGCTTGGTCAGACTCACCTCAAGGCCGTTGTACCAGGAGTTCCCCTCGGATTCCATTTCCTGCAGAGAATCCGGAGGAATCCCCGGAATCGGAACTCGCAGGGAAATATTTGCCAACGTATTTGAGGTTTCACCTCTAATTGGATTGATTTCAGAAGCGGAAAGCGCCTGATTCAAGGAGCGCTGCCTCACCAAGTGGATGCCGCGAGAGCCGACATATCCAGCTTCCAGCAACCAACCGGAATATATTTCTGTTTGAACATTTAGTGAAAACTGTTGAATCTTCGCAGGTCGAAAATTAGGCGCGACGGCGTACACGGTCGTGTTGGTCGTGGGAGAGTATCTGGGGAACTGGGGGAAAGACGCTGGCGTAGGAAACGGCTGCGCGAACGGCTCCGAGAATGTCGCGTCCTTGTTTGCCGCTCCCGCGTTTAGCCGGAACTGAGAGAACGGAGCGCCAAACATGCTTTGATAAAAGGCTTGACCGGTAGGCCGGGAGTAGAACGTACCATACCCTGCTCTGAGTACTACTGGCGCCTTGCTCCGTAGAATCTGCCATGCAAGTCCAAAGCGTGCAGCCAAGGCATTCTGTCCAGTTCCATCGTTTCCAAAATTGTTGTCCGCGCGCAAAACGCCTGCTGGCAAAGCTCCTGCGAAGTTGGAGGCCACAATGTAACCTGCAGTGCTCCCGCTCGACGGAGGATTCGGATCCGCCTTTCGGACGTCGAAACTTGAGTTCCTACCCAACTCGTCGCCAAATTGACCAAGGTGCTCGTAACGCATTCCCACATTTAGAGTCAGCGACTTCCGAATCCGAAAGTCGTCTTGCGCAAATCCTGCGGCCTCCCATACTCTAAATTTGCGCGTGCTCAGGCCGAAGTCGTCGAACGACGCAAAAACATTGCTGAATGTGCCTGTGCCATTTTCACTTCCATCGAGGCCAAGTAGAAAATCTGGCCAGCTTAAGAACTGGACGAATGCCCCAAGACCAGGGATGTGCACATTGTTATGCAACCTAGTCAACGATCCGCCTACGCGAAGGGTATGCGCTCCGCGTGCAAAGCTTAGAATGTCGCTCAACACATAGCTGTTCTGCGTGATTGTTCGTGGAAAGCCCGAAGCAAGGCTCGCGGAACCTGCGATGTTCAAGCTGGGCAGTTCGTTGTTTTGGCTCATTTCGCCTTCAGTCACGCCAACATCGGACCATTTGAATGGAGCGATCGCCCGCGTGCCGGTCCTCGTGTGGACATATCCGACTCGCACCTCGTTTAGCCATCGGCTGCCGAGAGTGTAGGTGTCCGCTAAAGAGAAAACTCTGAAACTCGAATCGCTTGGACTAGGAAAACCGGGGATATTCCCTGAAGCATTCAGACCGTTGCCAGGGAATGTGACCGTTTCGTTGTCATTCGCAATGAAAAATCGCACCGCGATCTTACTCTTCTGGGAAACGACATAGTCCACATTCGTTGAAACCTGATCTTCCTTGAAATGACAAGGCTGCGTGAATGCGGAAAAGCCCTGACTTGCTAAAGGCCGCGAAGGATCCACCGATTGAGGTGTTGGAATCAGAAAACTCCCGTCGGGCAACTTGAAATTCAACAGGGTCAAGGCCACTGGATTAATGTTCGATCCATCGCCCTTGATTGCGATGCCTCCCAGCTTCCCGCTCATACCGCTGAATATACGCCCCAAAGCAGCAGGCGACCTGTCATCGGTTAGCGGAGGTGAATTCAAGTTGGCAGCACACGCTACCCGTGCCTGGCCAGCTGCGATACCATTCACCTGACGCGTACCTTGGTAAGATCCGAAGAAAAACAGTTTCTCCCTTCTTATGGGGCCGCCGAGCGCAAATCCAAACTGGTTTTGCTTGAGCTTAGGTCGTGTTTGGCCAGCGCGATTTAGGAAGAAATCGTTAGCATTCAGGACATCGTTGCGGAGAAACTCGAAAATTGTTCCGTGATAACTGTTTGTGCCGATCTTTGTAATGACACTGATATCGGCGCCTGCGTACCGTCCGAAAGATGCATCGTAAAGCCCTGTTTGGACCTTGAACTCTTCAATCGTATCGGGGTTGGGAATCGGAATTCCGCCACTGCCCGCGGAACTGCCTTGGACGTCGCTCACGCTGACTCCGTCCAATTCGAAGTTATTGTCATATGACCGCGCTCCGTGCACATAAATCCCGTCATTGGATTGAGCAATTTGGGAAAGCGCAGTACCACCAATTCCAAGTTCGCCGGAGTTGAAAACCCCGGCAACTACGCCGGGAGATAGTCCACTAATCTGAGTGAAGTTCCTCGTGACCAATGGCAAACTCAAAACACCTCGTTCGTTAACCACTCGACCGAGGGCCGAAGTTTCAGTCTGCACCATTTGCAGGCTAGAAATCACGTTCGCCTGCTCATAATTAGCCGCGAGTTGAAGCGGGATTTCGAGTTTCAGCGTTTCGGTTACGGATATTTGCAATCCTAAGAGGCTCACGGGCAGGAAATATTCCTTACTTGCGTGCAACTCATATTTGCCGGGTGGCAATAAGGGGAAGGCGAACAGTCCATTCTCGTCGGAAAGCACGGACCTTGTCTCACTGCCGCCTTCCCTGATGAGGTCTATGGTAACTACCGGAACAGCGGCACCAAAAGGATCGAGAGTAGTGCCTGTGAGCGCGCCTGTCGAGGCTGTCTGGCCCCCAACCTGACCTAACGACGTCAGACAAAAGGCTATGATTCCAGCTCCAGCCCACCGACAAAAATGTCGGCACTTGGCAGGTCCTTTGAAAGGAAGGCACATGAGGGACCCTGGCGCTGGACCGGCCGAGGCTCAATCCTCTAGCGCCGCCGCAGCCTTTGGCGTAGACTTTTCGGCTAATGGCACCTCATATTACTTGCAAATGACTGAATCAGCTACAGCAGCCGAATTGCACTGTCAATTCTGTCAGAGGTGAGATTAGCA
>Ga0268266_10001424_pt1 | contig 28538 bp, 28 predicted proteins | sample KBSS13metaG_FD_190356 | JGI IMG/M metagenome (GOLD analysis project Ga0268266, IMG submission 190356) | Switchgrass rhizosphere microbial communities from Kellogg Biological Station, Michigan, USA - KBS S1-3 metaG (SPAdes) (version 2) | ecosystem: Host-associated > Plants > Roots > Rhizosphere... | reverse complement strand
AAGGAATTATGAAGGCAACACACTGGAAGAAAAAGAAGGGAAAATCTTTATAAATGATAAAGAAGCTAATTCTTACACCTTTAAGATGGACTACTACTGGATGATGGGCGATAACAGGCATAACTCGCTTGACTCGCGCTACTGGGGTTTTGTGCCTATAGACCATGTGGTAGGTAAAGCATGGTTTGTGTGGCTGAGCTATGGCAAAGGCGGCCTGTTTAAAGATATGCGCTGGAGACGTCTACTGCATAGTGTGCATTCATTAGAAAAATAAGTACAGCTTTAAAATAAATATGAAAAGAGGTATCAACATTTGCCTGTCACTGGCGTTTTTTATGATCTCGTGCGGGCAAGGACAAAATGAAAATAAAACTGCTACAACTACTACAGTAACAGAGCAAGGCCCCGTTAATAGCAATGGTAAACAGCTCTTTATAAATAACTGCCAGCGCTGCCATGAGCTAAACCAGGATAAGATGGGACCGAAACTGGCCGGTGTGCTAAGCCGCTGGAATAACGATACTGCGCAGGTAGTGGCCTTTATAAAAGACCCGCAACAGCTGATAAGCAGTGGCAAGAATTCATATGCCACCCAGCTATACACTACCTGGAATGGCGCACAGATGCCTTCTTTTTCTAATTTGAGTGACGCAGATATTAAAGATATTATCAGTTATATTAACAAGGGAGCGGAATAGCACTTATCTTTATAGCGTATGATAAATTAATCTGTATCAGGGTATTAAACCGTGCTGTGGTATTTATTATACTAAGTGTTTTTAATAGATAATTTTCAGGAAGTATTATGTCGCGAGGTTCTGATGCAGATGTAGGTACTGCATTATTCCAGGAAAATAATAAAACTTTATTCCAGGCCATAGCACAGGCCCAGTTCATAGCATATGCCCCATATGTTTTTCAGGCATCTGTGATAATGCGTGATAATGGTATGCTGCGTTACATAGAAGCAGCAGGCAAACAAGGTGTAACAATAACAGATACAGCAGGAAAAATAAACTTACCGGAATATGCTACGCGTATATTGCTGGAAGCAGGACTGGGAATAGGCTTGCTGTACCGGCATGACGAACGATTTTTCCTGGCAAAGACCGGGGACATTTTTCTGAATAATGAAACTACCCGTGTGAACACAGACTTCATGCGTGATGTGTGTATAACCGGAGCAGACAAGCTAAAAGATTCGCTGGCAAAAGGCACACCGGAAAGCCTGAAAGAGTATGGCAATTGGGCTACCCTTTTTGATGGGCTGGCACACCTGCCGCAGGCCGCAACCGATAGCTGGCTGGCGTATGACCACCACCATTCCATACAAGGCTTTGAAGAAATACTACCACTTATATTTGAAGAACCGGTAGAGAATATACTGGATGTAGGCGGTAATACCGGAGACTGGTCGATAGCATGCCTTAACTATAAGAGCGAAATAACTGCCGGCATACTGGACCTGCCTGAAGTACTTTCCCTGGCAAAGGATGCGATAGATAAAGAACATTACAGGAACAGGATAAAATACTATCCGCAAAACATACTGGACCCTGAAGAAGCAATACCAAGAGGCTATGATGTGATGTGGATGAGCCAGTTCCTCTCCTGCTTTTCGGATGAAGATATTGTGCTGGTGCTGAATAAGTGTTACGAAGCATTGCCATCCCGAGGACGTATTTTTATATACGAGACCTTCTGGGACCAGCAGCATATGGAAGCAGCAGCCTTCAGTCTGCAAATGACCTCCCTGTACTTTGCTACTATGGCTAATGGCAAAGGGCGCATATACGATAGTAAAACTTACATGTCGCTGATAGAAAAGACCGGCTTTAAAGTAACAACACATATAAAAAGAGCGGGGAAAACGCATAGTTTATTAATATTGAAGAAGTAATACCGGAATAGGAAAACAGTTTATTATTTTATTTAACTATGAGCATAAATAAAGAAGTAGATGTATTAGTGATAGGGGCAGGACCATCAGGAACAATAGCGGCCTCTATAGTACACAAAGCAGGATTATCTGTACAAGTAGTAGAGAAAATGTTGTTCCCACGTTTTGTGATAGGAGAAAGTCTATTGCCACGCTGTATGGAAGCGCTGGATGAAGCCGGTTTTCTTGATGCTGTAAAAGCAAAAGGTTTTCAGCGTAAGGATGGTGCAAAGTTTGTGTGGGGCGATAAGCTGTGTGACTTTAATTTTTCTCAGCAGTTTACACATGGCTGGGAATGGACATGGCAGGTACAGCGTGCGGAATTTGACAAGACGCTGGCAGATGAATGCGAACGCCAGGGTGTACCTGTTGAATATGAAACAGAAGTTACCGACATAAAGATTGACGATAAAGGCCATTCTGTAACGACGATAAAGACAAGGGATGGCAGTATAGAAACGATAAAGGCAAAATTCATAATAGATGGCAGCGGCTATGGCCGTGTGATACCACGCCTCTTCGGATTGGATAAATCCTCAGGACAACATTCGCGTAAGGCGATGTTCTGTCACCTGCAGGACCCAAGACGAAGCGAAGTGGCCAGTGAACCAAACCGCATAATAATATGCGTGCATGACCTTGATACATGGATATGGGTAATACCATTCTCCAATGGTACCACATCAGTGGGCTATGTAGGAAAGCCGGAGTTCTTTGAAAAATATACAGGCACACCTGAAGAACAATTCAGGCAACTACTGGCGGCGGAGCCCATACTGAAAGAAAGATTTGACGGTGTAGACCTGGTATGGGACGAACCCCGCAGCCTGCAAAGCTGGAGCTCTACTACAGAAACGTTTTATGGTAATGGCTTTGTGTTGACCGGTAACGTTACAGAGTTCCTTGACCCTGTATTCTCATCGGGTGTAACGCTGGCATCTGTGTCTGCACAGACTGCCGCGAAGCTTGTGATACGCCACTTTAAAGGTGAGCAGGTAGATTGGGAAAATGAATACATGAAATTTATGCAGCGCGGTATAGACGTATTTCGCACCTATGTAAATACATGGTATGACGGCACGCTGTTCAATATATTCTTTGCTGAAGAGCGCAATGAAGATATAATGAACAAAATATGCTCGGTGCTGGCAGGCTATGTGTGGGACGAAACAAACCCGTTCGTACGGAACCATGAAAAGAATGTGCGCACGCTGGGCAAGTATATGAGCAAAGCAACTATTGATAAATAGCTAACACGGAAAATATTGAGCCTGAATATAGAAAGGTGTATAAGAATAAACGAAAAAGGAATAGCAAAGAATGGCATGCAATTGCATGCCATTTCTCCTGATGCTACTACCGCTGCTGATGTTTATCGTTTACTGTCTTATAACTATCCTAAGTTTTTTAAAATGGATGAGCTGTGCAAGTGGGCGTGGCTATGTGCAGAAGTATTGCTTACAGAAACTGAGGGGCATCTTTACGGTGGCTTAAATAAAGATAATATAGCGGTAGTATTAGCAACTGCTCATGGTTGCCTGGAAACAGATAAGAAATACACAACTACCATTAGCACTATACCCAGCCCCGCGCTTTTTGTATACACGCTACCTAATATAATGCTGGGCGAGATATGTATACGACATGGATTTAAAGGCGAGCAAGCCTGCCTGATGCAGGAGGGCTTTGATGCAGAAGCAATACAGTTTCTGGTAAGTGATATGCTGGAACAGCGAGGTATGGACGCCTGTCTTTGCGGCTGGGCAGATGTAACAGCCGATAAGCATGAGCTATTCTTTTGCTGGGTGACGAAGCATAAAAAAGGAATACCATTTACTACTGATATGATGCAACAATTAATGAACAGTTAAAGTAATTATCTGCCTTTGTTTGTATCTTGTATATATGGCGACGTCAAAGGGCTTTAAAGACTGGCTTAAACGCACATTAAATATACTTGGCCCCGGCCTGATAACCGGTGCAAGTGATGACGACCCTTCAGGTATTGCAACCTACTCGCAGGCAGGGGCAGGATTTGGCTACTCTACTTTATGGACTGCTTTACTGAGTTTCCCGCTCATGGCTGCTATGCAGGAGATGTGCGCCCGCATAGGTATTGTAACAGGTGAAGGGCTGGCAGGGACATTAAAAAAATATTATTCAAAGCCTGTATTGTACTTTATTGTTCTACTTAGCTTTCCTGCTATAGTACTGAACATAGGGGCAGATATAGAAGGTATGGGAGCAGTGGCCAATCTTATAGTGCCATCGGTAAATGCACCCATCTTTAGTTTCATTTTTACAGTTATCCTGCTGGTATGCATCATCTATTTTCCTTACCAGAAGATCGCATCTATACTAAAATACTTGTGCGCCATACTATTGGTGTACCTCGTGGTGCCCTTCATAGTAAAGCAAGACTGGCTGCTGATAATAAAATCCACGTTTATACCTACCATACATTTTGATAAGGAGTTTTTGAACATACTGGTAGCAATACTAGGTACTACAATATCGCCTTATCTCTTTTTCTGGCAGGCGACAATGGAATCTGAAGGGAAGAAGGGTAGCAAAGGCACTGTGATGGTGGATAAAAGAGAAGTGATAAGTATGCAAAAAGATGTGAGCATCGGTATGCTTTTGTCGAACGTGGTAATGTTCTTTATTATACTTACGGCGGCATCAGTCCTTTTTAAAAACGGCATACACAAAATAGAGACTGTAGAGCAGGCAGCTGAAGCATTAAAGCCACTTGCCGGCAATCTTGCTTATTTGCTTTTTGCATTGGGTGTATTGGGCACGGGCTTTTTGGCAATACCTGTTTTAAGTGGTTGCTTGTCTTACATGTTTGCTGAAACCTTTGGCTGGGAAGAAGGGCTTGATAAGAAATTTCATGAAGCGAAGGGATTTTATATCATTATCATAATTTCTTTGGTAGTAGGCCTGTCGCTCAATTTCCTGGGCATCAGCCCTATACAGGCATTGGTTTATACTGCCGTGTTATACGGGCTTACTGCCCCAGTAGCTATTGCTATAGTCATGCACATCTGTAACAATAAAAAGATAATGGGGAAATATACGAACCACCCTATATCGAACATAGCAGGGGTGGTAACTTTTTTGCTAATGGGAACAGCAGCGGTATTGCTTATCTATTTCCAATTCTTTAGCTAAACTTATCCGTATAGCTCCAGGTGAACATCTTTCTTGTCAAAGCCCAGCTCTACTATTTTGTGCTTGGCTTCATCTATCATTACACGCCAGCCGCACAGCATGAAATGTGACTGCTGTTTATGACTGCTTAGCTCTTCGTACACATGATGCACGTAGCCCTTGCGGCCCTCCCACTCTTCGCGGGATAGCGTGGGATGATAATTAAACTTTGGTAACTCTTTTTCCAGTTGACGCATTTCGTCCTCGTATAACAGGTCTTCTCTTTTACGAGTGCCAAATATGAGGTCTATCTTTTTATGCGGTATGTCATGCTCCTTTATATAATGCAGCATGCTGCGGAAGGGGGCAATACCTGTGCCTGTGCATATCATATATATATGCTGGTCGAGGTTTTCCGGTAGTGTGAAAACACCCTGGGGGCCGCGCAATGTAAAAACACTGCCTTCTTTTATTTCACTGAAAATATAATTGGAGGCCAGCCCGCCTTCTACATATACTATTACTAATTCTATTACTTTGCCATCGGGTTTGGATGCTATGCTATAACTGCGCCAGCGTTTATTACGTTGTTCGTGTATCGGCAGATCGAGTGTAACAAACTGGCCCGGCTTAAAATCAAATGAATCAATCTCCGGCAATTCTATCCAATAGCGGCGCGTATTAGGCGTGGCCTGTTCTATTCTTTGTACAACACCGGTTTGCCATTGAGGAATCATGTATGTAAAGTTACAGAAATTGTATCAGGGTTTTTTATCTGTAAGCAGATGGGCTGTTTCCTTATTCTTATTCATGTATTGTTTATAGTTATAACGGATCCACATTTTTATTTCCAGGTCTGTGGCATTGCGGGAAAAATCATAGTCCATAGGGTACGCATTCATGAAGTTTGCGAGTGTATCTCCTTTAAGATTAGTAAGAGTGGCTACTACATCCGGCGTATAGCGCGTGTCAATAAAGCGCTGGGCTTCCCAATAGGCAAAGTCTTTCTGAAATTTATAGAGGTCCTTATGCATGCCAAATACCTTTTCGGCAATGAGGCTGACAGGATGCATAGCCGAACCTTCTTTTTCTCTTTGCAATGGCAATTTGTAAGGGCTGCGCCGCTCCATAGAGTCGAGCTGGAAAGGCGTGTAATAGCGGGAGTGGACAGTGGCCTCATTGAGCTGGTAGGTAAGCTGCTGCAACTGCACGTTTATCTCCGCCACCCCTAAGACAGGAGGTACAATACGCTCTGCAGGCTTAAAGCCGATGTAAGTAAAAGCTATCTTGTCGCCGTTTTTTGCTGCAATGGTATATTTCCCCTGCGCATCGGTGTAGGTGGACTGTTGGGTGGTAACATCTATGACTGTAACAGCGGACAATGGCTTATTACTACCATCCGTAACGGTGCCTTTAAGCGTTTGCGCTTTTGCTGCAAAACCTGTAAGAAGCAATAATAAAAGTATGTGATGGCGCAAATTCATTTAAAAGATACCGTAAAATTAAGATTAGCAGCACAGTTGTGAGCAGGTAAGCAGCGGTTTTGGGAATACTTTATGAAAAAGGCTTATAAAGATGAAAATAAAGATAAAACGATTGTTAAATAGCTGGATTGCTTTTATTTTGTCTGCAAAATCAAAAAAATGTCAAGTCCTTCATTTTACCAGAGATTAGAAAAAGAGCTGCAGGAAATAAAAGAAGCAGGTCTTTATAAAACCGAACGCATAATAGAATCGCCGCAAGGTGCTGAAATAACAGTGAACGGCAAGAAAGTGCTGAACTTTTGTGCGAATAACTACCTGGGCCTGTCATCTCATCCTAAGGTAATAGAAGCGGCACACCGTACTATAGATGAGCGTGGCTATGGCATGAGCTCTGTACGCTTTATATGCGGCACGCAGGACATACATAAAGAGCTGGAAGCGAAGCTATCTACCTTTGTAGGTACTGAAGATACTATACTATATGTGGCATGCTTTGACGCTAACGGCGGTGTATTTGAGCCATTGCTAGGCGAGCAAGATGCTATAATATCAGACGAGCTGAATCATGCGTCTATAATAGATGGTGTGCGCTTGTGTAAAGCAGCACGCGGCCGCTACAAGCATAATGACATGGCCGACCTGGAAGCACAGCTACAGGCACATGCAGGTGCACGTACCCGCCTGATAGTAACTGACTCTGTTTTCTCAATGGACGGTACTATAGCGCAACTGGATAAGATATGTGACCTGGCAGATAAATATGATGCGCTGATAATGATAGACGAAAGTCACTCATCCGGCTTTATGGGCAAAACAGGCCGTGGCGTGCATGAGCTGTGTGGCGTAATGGGCAGGATAGATATAATAACAGGTACACTGGGTAAAGCACTGGGTGGTGCATCGGGTGGCTTTACGAGCGGTAAGAAAGAAATAATAGAAATGCTACGCCAACGCAGCAGGCCATACCTGTTCTCCAATACTGTGGCCCCGTCAGTAGTGGGTGCTACTATAGCAGTGCTGGATATGCTGAGTGAAACAACACAACTGCGTGACAAACTGGAAGATAATACTATGTACTTCCGCAATAAGATGACAGAAGCGGGTTTTGATATAAAACCGGGTACACATCCAATAACACCGCTGATGCTATATGATGCAGTGATAGCACAAAAATTTGCTGCGGCCTTACTGGAAGAAGGTATCTATGTAATAGGGTTCTTCTTCCCGGTGGTGCCGAGAGGACAGGCGCGCATACGTATACAAATATCTGCAGCGCATGAACGTCATCACCTGGACCAGGCTATAGCTGCATTTATTAAAATAGGCAAGCAGCTGGAAGTAATAAAATAAATTGCTGAAAAAATAAAAAAGGAAAGGGACGCTGGAAAGCGTCCCTTTTTCATTAACCTATGTGTCTGATTGTGGGAATTACTAATGTTGTTCTGTTGGTTTTATTTCTCCCGGTTCCTGCATTGATTGGCTGAACTTGTCACTTCTCTTTTTAACCCAAGCCTTGAAGCGGTAAGCAAGTAAGCAAAGCACCGGTACAAGTATAAGCGTAAGGAAGGTAGCGAAGCTAAGACCATATATCATAGTCCAGGCAAGCGGCCCCCAGAAGGATGCACTATCACCACCAAAGAAGATATGCGGATTGAAGTGAGAGAACAGTGATGCGAAATCAATGTTCATACCTACAGCCAGCGGTATAAGACCGAGTATGGCAGCGGTAGCGGTAAGTAATACCGGCGTCATACGAGTGCGGCCTGCTTCTATCAGCGCATCGTGTATGTTCATGCCTTCGGCCAGCATCAGATCCATGAATTCCACAAGCAGGATACCATTTCTTACTACCACACCTGCAAGCGCTACGATACCGATACCGCTGATGGCGATGGAGAATGTAGTCTTGAAAATACCCAGACCTAAAAGCACACCTACCACGCTGAACAATACTTCACTAAGGATAATAACCGTTTTGCTAAGCGAGTTGAACAGGAGGATAAGTATAAGGAAGATAAGCGCTAGCGATATCATGAACGCCCTGCCAAGGAAGCCCATAGTTTCAGCCTGGTCTTCCTGCTGACCACCCATCCGTATAGCGATGCCTGATGATGCATGGAAGTTATTTATTTCCTGCTGCACTGCCTGCACCACCTCATTCGCATTATACTTAGTCAATACGTTTGAGGATAGCGTGATGATACGTTTTTCATTTTTGCGTTTGATACCGCCATAAGTAGTAGCATAACGCACATTAGCAAATGAGCTAACAGGTACCTGTCTTATGATACCATTCATACCCATATCGCGGAAAACAACTGGCATGTTTCTTACTGCTTCTACATCGGCACGTTGCTCCGGCTTCAGGCGCAGTGTTATAGGGTAGTCATCATTAGCATCGCGGAAGCGGGAGATTTCTTTACCGAATACAGCAGTACGTAAATTGTTTACTACAGTATAAGAAGTAATGCCTTCCGTGTTCATGCGTTCCCTGTCTATATCAAAAACTATTTCAGGATTCTTTGGCTGGAAGTCGCTGCGCAATTCTTCTACGCCGGCTATTTGTTTTTCGTCGAGATAGCGCTTCAATCTTTCGGATGTGCTTACAAGAGAATCAAGATTGTCGCCAACCATTTCTATCACTATTGGCTTAGCCAGTGGCGGTCCGTTGCTTTCTTTGTCAACGGTTACTTCTGCACCGGGTACACCTTGTATGGCAGACCTGATTTTTTCCATCAGGGTGCTTGTAGAGATGCCATGGCGTTTGGAAAATTCTTCATAAGCCACAGTAATCTTACCCTTATTAGGGAAGTCCCCTATTTCTCCACTATTAGGGTCAACAGCACCGACAGTAACGTTTGATATAACAGACTTTACTGCAGGGTTGCCTTTGCCTGTTTTAGGATCAATACCCAATGCATCATTTACACGTACCTCCAGCTTCTTCAGTACATCGTTTGTATAGGTCTGATCTGTACCAACCGGTAAGTTCAGATAAACGTAAGTAAAGTTTGGCTCGGAGTCAGGGAAGAATACTACACTTGGTTTGCGTATAGCTACCAATACTATAGAGAATATAAAAAGCAGAACGGTAATTAATACAATTTTGCCCGGCCTTGCAAGTGCCCATTTCAGCCATTTGGTGTACCAGTCCTGGAAGGCAGGCCATGCCTTTGTCTGGAAATTTCGTATCCATTTTGAGAATATAAATTTCTCAAGCAATATAAACAGGTAAATAAAGATGACAAAGTTGCCAACGCCAAATGAGCCTGATATATAAAACAATAGTGCAATGGCGCCGAAGATTATGGCCAATACCCTGTCACGCTTATTGAAGTGTGGCTTGTCGTTGTCATGTGAGTGGTCATGGGGTTTCATGAAGCTCACGGCAAACACCGGATTGATAATATAGGCCACTACCAGCGATGCAAGCAATGTAATAATAAGCGTAATAGGCAGATAAAACAGGAAGCTACCGATAATGCCAGGCCAGAATGCAAGCGGCACAAATGGCATAAGTGTAGTGGCAGTACCTGCAAGTACAGGCAGGAACACCTCGCCAGTAGCAAATTTCGCAGCCTTATCAATTGGCATTTTACCATTATCAAATATGCGGTGCGTATTTTCTATTACCACTATCGCATCATCCACCACTATACCAAGGGCCAGCAGGAATGAGAACAGCACGATCATATTGAGCGTAAAGCCGATAGAAGGTAGTATAAGGAAGGCCAATGCGCATGATAACGGTACCGACATGGCGACGAACAAGGCATTGGTAACACCCATGAAGAACATGAGGATGATAGTTACCAATATGAAGCCGATGATGATGGTATTGATAAGATCTGTTAGTGTAGAGGCTGTCTTTTCAGACTGGTCGCCTGTTATTACTATGTTCAGGTCTTTAGGCAGTTCCTGCGCCTGCATAGTTTGTACCAGCTTCTGTATTTTTTCAGATGCGGCTATCAGGTTCTCTCCCTTTGCCTTAATAACATTCAGCGTTATTACGTTGTTACCATTAAGGCGTGCAAAGCTTTTTTGCTCTTCAAATGAATCTACTACATTAGCTATGTCGCGCAGGTATATTGCTTTGCCCTGCTGGTTCTTTACGATTACATTGCCTATCTGGTCAGCTGTTTTAAATTCATCTTTGATACTTAAGATTCGTTTCTGATTGCCTATGGCTATCTGGCCTGCAGTGGCAGAAACGTTTTCGCCTGCTACTGTGTTTTCTATATCGCCGAATGTAAGACCGGCAGCCTGCATTTTATACAAGTCAACATTTATCTGTATCTCGCGATCAAGAGCACCAACCAGGTCCACACGTTTTATTTCTTTCAGCGCTTCTATGTTGTCTTTTATATGGTCCGCATATTTTTTCAGGCGGTTAAGATCATAGTTGCCCGATATGTTTACATATAGGATCGGCAGTTCGGACAGATCAATGTCCTTTACTTCAGGCTGGTTGGGCAGGTTCTTTGGCAAGTCAGTTTTTGCCTTATCTACGGCATCTTTTACATCCTGTTTGGCCTTGTCAATCTTTACATTGGTATTGAATTCCACGATCACTACAGAATAATCCTGGAATGAGTTACTGGTAACCTTTTTAATACCTGTAAGGTTCTTTACCTGTTTTTCAATCTGCTTAGTCACCAGGTTTTCCATATTCTCCGGGGAAGTACCTGGATACACTGTTTGAACAATGATCTGTGGTATCTTAATTTCCGGGAACTGTTCCTTAGGCAGGTTAAGATAAGCCATCAGGCCTGCCAGCGTAACAAGAATGGTGATAATATATATGGCCGTACGATTGTCAATCGACCAACTCGACGGTTTAAACTCTTTGAATACGTCTTTCATGAGTGTGTTTTATTATTGTGTATGCGAGCATACATTAAATATTATATTGTCTGTACGTCTATTGAGCCTATAGTATAGTGATAGGTGCGCCATCATCCAGGTCTTCAAATCCTGCGGTTACCACTTTGTCGCCTTGCTTTAAGCCACTAAGCACTTCCACCAGGCCGTTAGAGTTTTGACCTACTTGTATTGGCACAGCTTTAGCTTTATTGCCATCTGCTATATATACCATGTTGCCCTTTGCTGTCTTCTGTATAACCGCAACCGGTATCACAATTACATTATTATGTTCGTAATTGGCAATCTTCATGATGCAAGACATGTTTGGGTGCAGCTTTTTACTATTGCCAAGTCGAATTTGCACAAGGAATGCGCGTGAAATAGGATCTACAGCCTGTGATACATACGTAAGTGATGTTTTTATAGAATCATTCAGGTCAGGAAATACCAGTGTTACATTGTCGCCTGTATGCACTTTACCGAGATAGTTTTCACCAAGACTTGCTTCTGCTTTGAGCTTATCATAGCTAACTACTCTAATGCCTGCAGGGCCACCGGGCGCTGTTGCATCACCTTCTTTAATGCTTACCGCATCTACAGTGCCGCTGATAGGCGATTTAATAGTGTACATATCGCGCTGTGCTACTAAGGCTGCCTTTTGTTTCTGGGTAGCTTCATATTGTGCTTTAGCGCTAAGCAGCTGTACTTCTGTGCCAATGTTTTGTGCCCATAGCCTTTGTTGTTTTTCATAAAGGCTCTTTTGCAGTATTAATTGCGGCTCAATAGCTTTTATCTGTTGTTCTGCAACCGAAGCGTCAAGCGTAGCAAGTGTTTGTCCCTTGCTCACTTTTTGGCCAACACGTACAAGTATGTTTTTTATTATACCCGGTGCCTGCGGTGTAGCAGTAACATTTTCATCGCCGGATATGGAAGACTGTACGTTGATATAAGACTTAAAATCTGTTGGTTGTACTGACATTACAGATACAGCTGTTGCCTTTCTAGTTGTATCAGAAGTTTTAGATTCAAGTTGCTGTATTTTCTCGTCGAGTGCCGAGCGTTCTTTCTTAAGTTTCGCCAGTTCAGCATCATTTTTGTCAGCTTTTTTACCGCCGCCGCAAGATGCAAGAACCAAAGTAGCTATGAATAAATAAACAGTGCGTTTCATTCTTTATAATTTATATAGTGTATTGGTGATGGTTAAATTTTATTTTAATAGACCTAATGCTTTTTTAAGGTCTGCTTCTGCATTTATGAGATCAAGCAATGCATTAAAGTAGTTAGTTTGTGCACGCAGCTGATCTGTTTGTGCTTGTGTCACTTCCAGGTTGCTGCCTACACCTGCCTTATATTTCTTTTGAGACAGATCTAATACATCTGTGGCAAGCTCCATATTGCGACGCTGGCTTTGTACCTGTAGTATTGCATTTTTCAGTGTAGTGCGTGATTGCGCAGTTTGGAAGTCTATACTCTGTTTTGCGAATTCAATATTATTTTTTGACTTTTCAACGTTGAGCTTGGCTTCCCTAAGTTGATTAACACGAAGCATTCCATTGAAAATTGGTACATTAAGTTGCAACCCTACCAAAGTGCTAAAGATGTATTGCTTATGAAATAGATCCGTAAAATTATCAGTAGCATAATTATACCCAGTACTTGCTATAGCATTTAATGAAGGCAAGGCTGCGAGTTTATATCGCTGAACGTTATATTCATTTACTTTTAAGGATGCTTCTGAAAGTCTAAATTCAGGAATGCGATTATAATCGCTTTCTTCTTCGAGCAGTGAAATTGTTTCCTGCTTGCGTTCAGCAACATTAGTATCAGTTAGTACAATAGGGGTATTAATGTCCATACCCATTTGATATTTCAATGCCTGCTCTGATACTGCAAGAAGATTTTCTATTCTTATGCTGTCAGTGGCAAGATTGTTAACTTGTACACTTGTGCGCTCAACGTCTATTTTTTCTGCAAAGCCTGCTTGTTGCGTAACAATTAAGTCATGCTCTATACTTCGTGCATATGCAAGAGATGTCTTTGTAATGTCATATTGACGATAGGCAATTACCAACGAGTTATATGCTTTAAAAACATTGTAACGAATTGTTTCGTTGCTTACTTCAGCATTTTGCCTGGCAAGCTCCAATACAGATTTCCTTGCTTTTAGGGCTACTAATACGCTACCATCAAATATTGTCTGTGAACCGGTTAGTGTAGCAGATGCAGAATACTTGGGGGTAAAAGACAAAGCAATAGTGCTATCCTTATTTGTTGTACCGCCGCCGCCGCTAAACGAGTTAAATGCATTTGCAGGAACAAGCAATACAGGTGGGTTCACATAATCATCAAATTCTGCTTTGCCATTAATGTGCGGGTATGCAGCAGCCAATGTTTCCTTTACCTGTGCCTCCTGTATCAATACGTCAAGATGTGAGTTCCTTGCAGTGTAGTTGTGCTTCAGTGCATACTTCATACAGTCGTCGAGGCTTAGGTAGGTTGTGTCCTGTGCCTTAACTGTATATGATGAAGCAATAAAAGCGGTGAGTGATAAAAATATCAGGGATGTTCTCATGATTTTACTTCTTGCTTTATGTGTTTGTCTTTGTATTTATGATAAAGTTTTACTCCTTTTTGTGTCATGATGCCGTACATGAAGTGCTCGCCTATTTCCAGCGCTACAGATATAAGACCATTACGATCATTTACCAGCAGGTTAGGATGCAGTATCATGAGTGAGCTTTCGAGCCTGAAACGCGCCATAAGATCGGCGTTTACTTCAGGGCGATATAGCCCTTCCTCTATACCTTGCAATATGTTTTCGCGTATCATGCCTACATCTCTTCGCTCCAGTTGTTCGCGAAATGCTTTGTAGGCATCCGGGAAATAGCGTTGCAATTCAAATAACAACATTGGGTTCATTTCTTTGTTCATGTTGTCCATAAACGCAAGCAATTTTACCATAGCTTCTATGGCGTTTTCGCTGTCGGCCATTTGCGCATCGCATACTTCGCACATATGTTCTTTGTACCACTGCACCGATTCTGTGACTACTTCATTTTTATTAGCAAACTGCTGATAAAGCGTTTTTTTAGATATGCCTGCGCGACGGGCAATATCATCCATTGTTATCGCCTTCATTCCGTATTGGCGAAACAATTCGACGGCAGAGGTTAATATTTTATTTAACGGTTCCATAATAATTCGGCACAAAACTAAGGAAACATTTTTCATAAAAAACGTTTCCTATGTATTTTTTTTGTTTTGCCCGACATGTATCATTGGAAAAACACTACATTTATTATACGATAAAGCAGGAGAGAGACGGCCTGATTTTGTGGATTGTAATTGCTTATCAATTTGATACACATTAACAAAAAATTAAAATATGGCCTTTCTAAAAGATTTTAAATCGTTTGCGCTAAAAGGAAATGTAGTAGATCTGGCAGTGGGTGTTATCATTGGCGCTGCTTTTGGCAAAATTGTTACGTCGGTAGTCGATGATTTGCTGATGCCAATTATCGGTTTCGTGACACCATCTGGTAAAAAATTTAATGATATTTTTTATGTGCTAAAGCCGGGAAAATCCGGAAGTATGGATTATAAATCGCTCACCGATGCCAAGACTGACGGCGCGAATGTTTTTGCGTATGGCGATTTTATACAAACTGTAGTGGACTTCACTATCATAGCTTTCTGCATTTTTCTCATTGTAAAAGGTATTGAAAGGTTGAAAAGGAAAGAAGCTGCAGCACCTACAGTTCCCGCTGCGCCTACACCTACAGAAAAGTTGCTTACAGAGATACGCGACCTGCTGGAGAAAAAGCCGCAGTAAAATATTTGCAGCTAAAACCTATTTATTTCTCATTTTTGCAGCATGAGTACAGGTAAAGTGTATAAAGGGCTAAGCCAGCTGAAAAAGCAGGGCAAAAGCGGCTTTGCCGTATTGGTGGACCCCGATAAAGTGTCGCCCTCTGAAATGCAATACCTGGCTGAGCTATGCAATGATGCCGGTGTTGACTACCTGCTGATGGGTGGCAGCCTGCTAATGGCGCACCAACTGGAGGTGTGCATACAGCGCTTTAAGGCAGAAAGTGATATACCTGTTATTCTTTTCCCCGGCAGCCCGGCTCAGGTAACGCCGTATGCCGATGCACTTCTATATCTTTCTCTTATATCAGGTCGTAACCCCGAACTGCTTATTGGGCAGCACGTAGCTTCTGCGCCTATGGTAAAGGCCAGTGGCCTCGAAGTAATCTCTACAGGATACATGATTATAGATGGCGGTACGGCCACCACGGTATCGTACATGAGCAACTCTGCACCTATACCTGCCAATAAAGCTGATATAGCTTTATGTACCGCCTGGGCGGGGGAGATGCAGGGCAAGCATATAATATACATGGATGCAGGCAGCGGCGCACGCACGCCTATATCAGAAGAGATGATACATAAGGTGAGTTCGCATATTTCGCTTCCATTGTTTATCGGTGGTGGTATACAAACACCTGAGAAGGTATTTGCCAATTGTAAAGCAGGCGCTAACGTAGTGGTGGTGGGCAATGCGATAGAGCGCGACCCGATGCTGATACGCGAACTGGCACAAGCCACAAAAGAAGCAACATCTTCTGTAAATAAAGACTAAGACATTTTGTATTTGTTGAACAGCTCGTATATCTGCTCTTTGTAGGTATTGCCTATGTTTATCATCTGGTCTTTTATGCGAATGATATTGCCATCTACCTCGCTTACATATTGCATGTTGATGATGTAAGATTTGCTTACCCGTACAAAGTTTGAAAGAACAGATAATTGCTCCTCAAAATTTTTCATGGTGCTGTGCACTATTATTTTACCGGTATCTGTCCAGAGGCGCACGTAGTCTTTTAAGCCTTCTACAAACCATAGTTGGGCAAGGTCTATTTTTACCAGCTTGCCGTCTGACTTTACAAATAGAATATTGTCTTTAGTGCTAACAGGGCTTGATGTACTTTCTGCGGGAATGGTAGCTGTACTTTTCTGCCTGGTAGTTTCTATAGCTTTATTAATAGCTTTTAAAAAGCGTTCGAAGGAAATTGGTTTTAGCAGGTAATCCAGCGCATTCAGTTCGTAACTCTCTACTGCATATTCTGAATAGGCAGTAGTAAATATGATGCCCGGAGGGCTTTTTAGTGTTTTAAGAAAATCCATTCCGCTTATTTCTGGCATGTTTATATCCAGCAGCATAATGTCTACCTGCTGCTTGCTTAAAAAGCTAAAGGCTTCGAGTGCGTTCTTGCAAGTGCCTGCCAGTTGCACGTCAGGTGTTTTCAATAAGTATGTTTCTAAAATATCACGCGCCAGCGGCTCATCATCTACTATTAATACCTGTATCGGTTTCATGCTATAGGAGGTCTATGTTTACTTCTATGATATAATAATTGTCTTCTGTTGTAGTGTTGATGCTGTGCTTGCCGGGGTATAATAAATTAAGGCGCTTTTTAAGATTGGTAAGTCCTATGCCTCCTGCCATATCCTCTTTTGTATTCAGGAATTTACAATTGTTTTTGGAATAAATAAGCAGCTTATTATTTTCAATAATAAAGCGATAATCTACAGAGTGGCTTTCTGAGATGATGCGGGTGCCATGCTTAAAAACGTTCTCCAGTATGGGCAGCCAAAGCAGCGGTGGTATGCTGCACTGCTTATCCGTACTTATAATAAAGCTCAGGTTGTTTTTGTCAGTAAGGCGCAGCAGTTCCAGGTCTATATACGCTTCCATTATTTCCTTTTCTTTTTCAAAGGCTATGGCTTCCACATTGGATTCATATAGCAGATAGCGAAGTATAGATGACAGTTGTAAGATAGCATCAGGCGCATCGTCTGATTTCTTTAGCGATAGCGCATATAGATTGTTGAGAGTATTGAAAAGGAAATGCGGATTGAGTTGTGCTTTTAGAAAATTGAGTTCAGTAAGCTGCTGTTGTTTTTTAGCTTCCAGCACCATTAGCTCCGCATTGCGCAAGGCCTTTACGGAGTCTTTCTGTGTCTTCTGAAAATAGTTCATGTACCATGCGCCGGTAAGCAGCAGCAGCCATACTGCCCAGCCAATGGCATACCAGCCTGCGTCATAAACAAAGTCAGAGATTGTCCATCCTTTGCTAACAGGTGATGTTATGGGGCTAATCTGGTGTATTTGTATCAGTGGAAAGTACCCTATAATGACTTTTAATACCATTGTATATACAATGGAGAACACAACAATTAAAGGTATTACCCGGACAAAATAGTTGCCGTATTTCTTTTTTACTAAAAAGCGCGGAACCAGGTATAGATTGTTAGTGTATGTATAGATAATAGCCAGGGAATTGGTGATGAGCACAAATAGCCAATACCATTTATCGTCATAGACTTTGTGCGACTGAATATTATTATACTGCAGGTTGAAAAACGCTGACCAAAACAGTATGTTGCGAAACAGGCGGCCTGTGAAAAAGCTATATAATAATTGTAGTGCCTTCTTCATAATATCTGTTGCAAATACGTTGTAATTGCTTGCTTAAAGAAATATAATAGACAAAATAGCGGAAAAATTAGACAAAAGCCGTTTAGTCGAAAAAGACAATGCTTTGGTCTAATTAATTATAAAGGCCTGCATGTATTGAGTTGCTTTGTGTCATATTATTTTTCATTATTAAAATTATTTTATGAAAAAGTTCGCCTGCACATTGCTTTTTTGCCTTGCGATAACATCTGTACTAAATGCACAAAGCATAAACAATATAGCCGATTCTATACTGCATGGCCGCAGAGGCCTGGTGCATGATACTAATGTAGTAGGTGGGGTTATCGGTATTTATTATAAAGGGGAAACGCACTATTATACTTATGGCTATACTGCTAAGGACAAGCAAAAGAAAGTAGATAATGCAACGCTTTTTGAGATAGGCTCTAACACTAAAGTATTTACTGCCTTGCTGCTGGCTAATGAAATGGAGAAAGGAAAAGCGGATGCAAATAGCTATATAGATAAGTATGTAGATGTCAATAAAAATATTAGTAATAGAGTGCACTTAGTAGATTTAGCAACCCATACATCTGGCCTGCCTACATTGCATGATTCCGCTTCTATGGTAGAGATTACACAGCTCGATTCTACTTGCCCCTATTGTGTAGTAGATAATAAATACATTTTATCATTAGCTAAGAAAACGGATAAGCTGAATGAGTATGGCAGCTTTGAATATTCAAATTATGGCTTCGCATTGCTGGGCAATATACTTACCACTACGAACCATAGCAGCTACGATAAATTAGTAAAGACAAATATTTTCCAGCCACTGCACATGAATAACTCATCGGCTGCTATGGATACTAATGATGCACGTATGGCACAGGGCTACGAAGAAGGCGAAAGGCAGCCATACATAATGCTTACTGGTCTTGCGCCTGCGGGTATAATAAAATCTGACGTGCAGGACATGCTTAGCTTTATTAAGTATGAGATGGGCGTAAGCCATTCTACGCTCGATAAGGCTATACAACTAAGTCAGCAAACATGGTACAGTAATTCTGAACTTGCAATGGGCCTTGGCTGGTTTAAGGCTGTAGAATATGGCGATACAGTGTACATGATGCGTGGAGATACTTATGGTTTTTCCAGCCTTATGGCCTTCGATAAACAACAGCAACTGGGAATAGTAGTAATGCTGAACTGCAAAAGCGGCGCACCGCAGCGCATATTCTCTTATGTAATGAAACAAACTGCCGGTCAAGCCCCTGAGTATGCCTCAAAATTTGAAAAGCCTTCTATAAAACTTGATAGTAATATTCTTAGCCGTTATGTGGGCGACTATAAAATAATGGAAGGACTAGCTATAAAAGTATTTACTGAAAACAATGAATTGTACATACAGCTCACGGGTCAACAAAAAGGTAAGGCTGATGCTGTGAGCGAAAATGTATTTGTATCACGTGATGTGAAAGCAGAATTCGAATTTGTGAAAAACGATAAAGGCAATATAAGTAAGCTGATACTAAGACAGAATGGGCGTGAAATACCTGCAATAAGAAACAATTAATCTTCTGTTGGAAAATTATAAGCCACGTTATTTTCCTCAATATATTGCCGTATGTCGAAAATTATAATGTCGTTCGGGTCATTGGCATTTTGTGCTAATATCAGCACATCATATTTGTCGCCGGTATAGTTGCTTAACGCAGCTACAGGGTCGCCGGATGCTGTGTAGCTGTTTATGAAAGCTTCTTTATCTGTTTTGTCGAAAGGTGCAATGACTACATGGTCTATTAACAGCTTTATTGGCGGCTCTGAGCGGTAGGTGAATTCAGTGTCTATCAGGTCTTCAAAGTCATCGCAAATCTCTGTGGCCTGTTCTAAAGTAAAGTGTAGCGGTTTCACTGAATAATATTTGTCGCAAGCTACAAAACATGATAATAAAAACCCTTTGCGTCATGCAAAGGGTTTTATATTTTTTATTCTGAAGAGTAATCAGGCAGGTATATTAGGACCGCTTTCTCTTTCCCAAAAGCGGTGCTGTGCTATAGCACTAATAAAATTTTTAGCTATGTTGCCTTTCCCCTTTCCTGTTACTACACCCGGGCCCTTACTATTTGCATAAGTGGCTTTCAGCATTTCTTCAGCTTCTCCCTCTGCGGCTATTGCCTTGCAATGCTTATAGGCTTCGTTGATGAATAATATGGCTTGTGCATCATTTTGCAGTGTTGCTACACTTTTGGCTCCGCCGGGTATATATACCGCATCAAATAATACTGACGCTGTATTAAAGAGTGTCGCATCTGCTTTTATGTTGCCTTTTATTCCTTTTATGTTACCCAGCATTGGTGCTATCACTTTTGCCACTGCCCCTTCTGCTTCCAGGGCTTTTTTCATTTGGTTTAGTGCTGTGTCGTCTACACCGTTTGCTGCAAGTATAGCTATCTGCCTTGTTTTTATGGTATTTTTTATGGTGTTTGCCATGCTTAGTGCGGGAGATGCATCTATTGCCTGCTTCACTGTTTTAGGCTGATATTTTTTAGGATCAGCGTCAGCAGGTACACTTTTGTTCATCAGTGGTTCCGGCTTTTTAGGCGTTATGCCCAGGGCCTCGGCCACCTGGTTTGCCAGCGATTTATCTACTTGTGTTAATAAGGATACTACACGCTCTCTTATATCCTCGCGCTCTACTTTGCTCAGTTCAAAGCGCAGCGCATTTACGATATGGTTTTTTTCTACTTCCGACTGACTGTTATAAAATAAAGTAGCCTGGCTGAAGTGGTCCATAAAACTGGCGCTTCTCGTTCTTATTTTATTGCCGTCTATTCGCTCAGCGTATGATGCAAAACCGCCCTGGCTCATCTTAGCCTGGAAGGGGCATCCGCCATTAACGGTATTAGGGTCGTGCGCACTTTGCCCCCGGTTTATTGTTTGGCGCATGTGCCCATCACGTTGGTTATTATGTACAGGCGCTATGGGGCGATTGATAGGTATTTCATGAAAATTGGGACCGCCCAGGCGCGATAGCTGTGTATCGAGATAAGAGAATAAGCGTCCTTGCAGTAATGGGTCATTAGAGAAATCAATACCCGGTACTACATGGCCGGGGTGGAAGGCCACCTGTTCGGTTTCTGCAAAGAAATTATCCGGGTTCCTGTTCAGCACCATTTTACCTATACGTCGCACAGGTACCAGCTCTTCCGGAATTAATTTAGTTGGGTCAAGCAAATCAAAATCGAATTTGTGCTCGTCTTTTTCATCTACTATCTGCACGCCAAATTCCCATTCAGGATAGTTGCCTGCTTCTATAGCGTCCCAAAGGTCGCGGCGATGGAAGTCAGGGTCTTTGCCTGATATTTTCAGCGCTTCGTCCCACGCCACGGAGTGTATCCCCAGCAGCGGCTTCCAGTGAAATTTCACAAAATATGCTTTGCCTTTTTCATTCACAAAGCGGAAGGTGTGAATGCCAAAACCTTCCATCATGCGCAGGCTGCGTGGTATGGCGCGGTCAGACATGGCCCACATTATCATGTGCATAGACTCAGGCATTACAGACACAAAATCCCAAAAGGTATCATGTGCGCTTGCAGCCTGTGGTATTTCATTGTGTGGCTCCGGCTTTACAGAATGTATGAGGTCAGGGAATTTTATAGCATCCTGTATAAAGAATACGGGAATATTATTCCCCACCAGGTCGTAGTTGCCCTCCTCAGTGTAAAATTTTACTGCAAAACCTCTTACATCGCGGGCAAGATCTGATGAACCCCTAAAGCCAGCAACGGTAGAAAAGCGTACAAAAACCGGCGTCCTTGTGCCCGGCTTTTGCAGGAACTGCGCTCGTGTATAAGGCGCCATAGATTCATACAGCTCAAAATAGCCATGTGCGGCAGAGCCGCGTGCGTGTACAATGCGTTCGGGAATACGTTCGTGGTCGAAGTGTGTAATTTTTTCTCTGAAAATAAAGTCCTCCAGTAGTGTGCCGCCACGTTCGCCCGCCTTCAGGGAGTTTTGGTTATCGTTTATCCTCACCCCCTGGTTGGTGGTGAGAAACTGGTCTGCGCCATCCTCAGTGTGCGGTTCCAGGCTATCCACCTTTTTATTGGTGACAGCTTTTTTTGTTTTTTTGTTAGCCATAAATATCGGTTTGGTTTAATGCGTTAAAGTGAATTTGTAAAATCGGGTATTGTATAGATGCAACCGCAACAATATCATGCCTTTTGCCATTTCTAATAGTTTATGTCTATGGCATATACTGCCTGACTTATGGATATAAGGAAAATTTGAATTTAATAGAGCCGACGAACGGCAAGCCCTGCTGATAAATAGGCTCATATTTTTTTGCTTTTTACTTTTTAATTTTGAGTTTTTACCATACCTTTGCACTCCTTTAGTTAGAATTTGCCTCAGGGCATTAAAAAAGCAGAGTATGAAACGTACATATCAACCGCACCGCCGCCGCCGTAAGACTGTTCATGGGTTCCGTAAGCGTATGGAATCGGCAAACGGCCGCAAAGTATTGGCTTCTCGCCGCAAGAAAGGACGTCATAAGCTGACAGTGTCAGACGAAAGCCGTTTGAAATAGTCATTAATCAGCACAATTGGCCATTCGATATACTTTTAAAGCATACGAGCGGCTCAAGCGAGAGCAACATATTGATACGCTTTTCCATACAGGGAAAGCGTTTTCTGTTTTTCCGGTAAAGTTTCTCTATCGTATGCTGCCTCGCGAGGCCGAAGTGTCTCCCGTAAGGGTGGGCTTTACTGTGCCTAAAAAGAAATTTCGCAAGGCAGTGGAGCGCAACCGTGTAAAGCGCCTGCTGCGTGAGGCCTGGCGGCTAAACAAGCATACGTTATATGCAGCAGTTCCGGAAGAAAGCCAACTCCATATATTCCTTATTTTTACTGACAATAAACTACCGGATATAGAAACTGTAACCGGTGTAATAAAAACAGGAATAGAAAAATTAGTAGAAAAGCTAGCTGGTACAGCCCAGGCAAAGGATGCGTAAGTTATTTTCCATATTGTTCATAGCTATCATTCGCTTTTACCAGGGCGCTATATCTCCCTTGCTTGGCATGAAGTGCCGGTTTACACCCAGTTGTAGCAGCTATGGCCTGGAGGCTATACGCAAATACGGCCCCTTTAAAGGCGGCTGGATGGCCTTTAAGCGTTTTCTTTCCTGTCATCCCTGGGGTAAGAGTGGCTATGATCCGGTGCCTTAGTTATAAATCATAGAAACCATCCTACAGATTCATTTTACTCCTTTACTAACCTTAATGTTTGTTGCTCAGTCTTGCCTTGCAGGCGTACAAAGTAAATGCCCGGCTGCAAGTAATCTAAATTCACTGGAATGTTATATGTGCCGGGTGTAAATGTTTTTTGTTGTGTTATAGTTTGTGCTGCTCTTCCGTTTATATCATAGATAACTATATTCGGTGCGTCTGTTTCATTCAGGCTAAAGTGTAAGGTAGCCATACTATTTGCAGGATTAGGATATAAATATGCATCGGCAGTAGTTGAATATAAGAAAGGCACTGCGGTATTTCCATCCAGTTTCAATTTGAACAAAAGGTAATTACTTGTATTAACATGACCGGCAAAAGTGATGGACTTATCATTAGTATCTACCACCATATCGTTGCTAATAATTTGACTAATGTGTCGACTGAATAAAGACGCAGGGATATGAGTCAAACCATTTGTTCCAAAACTGCTATCAGTGCTGCCGTCTGGTTTATACCTGCTGACTACAAAGCCTGAATCATATTGGCCTCCTGCGACAAAGCAGCCCGTGGGAAGCAATGTTAATGCTCCGTTTGCCTCATTGGCTTGTACAAGGCCGTTTTTGCCCCAGGTACTATCGGTTGTTCCATTTGTATTGAAACGCTTAAGAAGCACTGGTTCCGCAGTATATAGCGGATATATTGAAGCGATTATCTTTCCATCCGCTTGCTCCATCAATGATCCAAATCCTTGGGAGTCGAGCCGTACTTTCCCTTCAATTCCGAAACTTGAATCGAGTTGTCCATCTGTGGTTATCATTGCAATCACATTGTTATGTATAGATGGGCCTGCTATACAAATTTTACCATTTCTCAACGGCACACAGCTTTGTAATCGTTGCAAAGCAGCGGTATCTGTTGTTACAGTGCAAATACCATTATTACCAAATGATGAATCGAACGAAGCATTTAAATTTAATTTGATTACTGCCGCATAGGTATTGTAAAAAGAATCAACTACGGTAGCACCTATAATAATCTTATTGTCTTGCGTTATACTTATTTTCTCGCCTAAGAATGTCTGGGCATGAGTCGGAGGATACACAATTATATGTCCGTTAGTGCCAAAAGTTGAATCAGGAGTGCCATTTTTTTTCAACCTTAAGCACAGCAATTGGTAAATATTGTCTTTAACTATCGTTCCAGTTGTTAGTATTTTCCCATCCGCCTGTAAGGCAGCACCGAAACAAATGGATGTTGAATCAACTCCCGTCATAGCATTACCATCTGTGCCAAAGCTTCTATCCCTTGTGCCATTTTTTAAAGTGCAACGGATTACCATTCCGAAATCGCCAAATCCCGTATCTCCTAAAACAATAGTCCCGCCATTACGTAGAGATAATATTTTATTCACCTCAGAGTAAGGCCTTTTTGAAAAGGAATCATTGAAATGACCATTAACACCATATGTTGAATCGAGGGTACCGACCTGGGCAAATGAGGTAGCAGTTAGCAATACTAAAGCAAGTAATAGAATGTTCTTCATAGAAAAGGTGGTTTTAGTAACTTTAAAATATAATCCCAGAAATACATAGACGATATTTTACATGAAAATCTTTGTAATGACAATGTCATATAACCCTATGTTAGTGACGAGGGTATATTTATATAATATTCAACTCCTGAAATTTTACTTTTGCTTTCTCAATCTTAAGTTCCATGTTCTATTCTTTTAAAGGATTTATTCCAGTTGTACACCCTTCCTCTTTTGTGCATCCGCTGGCCGCGGTGACAGGTAATGTGGTGATAGGTAAGGATGTATATATAGGTCCAGGTGCGGCATTGCGTGGCGACTGGGGGGGTATAGTGATAGAGGATGGCTGCAATGTGCAGGAAAGCTGTACCATACATATGTTCCCTGGGGTTACGGTGCTGCTGAAGGAAGCAGCGCATATAGGCCATGGTGCTATAATACATGGTGCTACCATAGGCAGAAATGTAATGGTAGGCATGAATGCTGTAATAATGGATGAAGTAGAAATAGGAGACGAAAGCATAATAGGCGCTATGAGCTTTATAAACGCCAATACTAAGATACCGCCGCGCTCCCTGGTAGTGGGCAACCCGGGTAAGGTGATAAAGCAGGTAAGCGATGAGATGATAGCCTGGAAAACAAAGGGTACCCGTCTGTACCAGGCTTTGCCTAAAGACTGCTATGACAGCCTGAGGGAATGCCAGCCGCTAAGCGAAATGCCTGCCAATAGGCCTAGCCAGGAGCTGCTATATGAAACATGGAATAAAATAAAGGGAGAGTAGCCTGGCGAGTTAAGAAAAGCTATTAAGTAAGATAAAAGTAAAAAGTCAGGCTCTGAGAGCCTGACTTTTTTTGATGGGTAATCTGAAAATTATCTAATTAAGCTTCATCAGAATTAACCAGGTCGTTCACAAACTTAGCTACAGATGCAATACGAGCGTGGTTAAGAGCATAGTGGATGAATTTACCATCACGCTCAGTAATCACGATGTTTGCACGACGAAGGATAGCCAGGTGCTGAGACGCTACAGACTGTTCCAGGCGCAGCTTCACATAAATATCAGTCACATTCATGCGTTTATTTTCTTCCAGCAGTTTCACTATTTGCTGACGCAGTTTGTGGTTAATGGCTCTCAGTGTCATTGCAGCACTTTTCACAGCCATGTAATCTAATTTAATGTGTTCGTTCGAACCCTCGTCCTTGCGAATTACCAGCGTGTTAGCTGACATTGTCGTTTCCATTTACATTAAAATTTTACAGGAGTTAATAAAATAATTACTTCTCTTATTGCGTTAAAAAAAGCGTTAATAGACGCGGTCTATACCGCTTCGATAACATTTTGCAAACATACGATAGTAAGTAATATGAAACAACCTTTTAAATGCACATTGTGTTAACCCCGCGTTAAAAAAAAGTCTAATTAATTTTTTTATAACTTACAACTAACTGATTTTGTTTTAACTATGTGTAAAAACTTGTTTCAAATAAAACGGCTCGGCTGTGGATAAATTGACAATTTCATTACACTTATATTGTTCGTATGCATACATAGCCCACGCATCCTTATCAATTAACTTATTAAAAAAAACGGCAGATTTTTTAATCTTAAATATATTTTCTATATATTCTGTTCCCTCGCCTGTTATTAGCAGGTTGCCGTTAATGCCACTTATCAACTTTTCAAGCTCGGCGGCATGTATATGCTGAGGCTCTATGTAGATATTGAAAATTTTATCGTAGGCTGCAATGAAAAATTCGTTTTCGCGCGCTACGAGCATACTCATAAAAACCTCATATTCATTCAAATTATTATGATACTGCTGCCATGCTAAAAGCGTGAGTTTGTTATGCAGTAGTAATGGCTTGTCTAAAACATAACAAAGGCCTTTAGCCGTGCCCATGCCTATGCGCAGGCCGGTGTAAGAGCCGGGACCAGCGCAAACTACTATGCCGCCAAGCTGCTGCAGTACAATACCGGCATCGCTAAGAACTACGTCAATTAACGTATTGAGTATAGCCGATTGATTTTTACTATCTTCTATTGCCTGCGAGCTAAGAATATTGCCATTTGCTGATAGGGCAACTATGCCATTGTCTGCAGAAGTGTCTATGTGTAATAAGTATATCATGTATTGAAACGCAAAAATAGGGTAAATGTCAGGAGCATATTACATTTGTGGGTATGGAAAAGAAAATCATTAATACTACTAATGCACCAGCCCCAATAGGGCCATATAACCAGGCAGTACAGTTTGGCAATCTACTCTTCGTATCCGGGCAAATACCGCTGGATGCAGCTACAGGCAGCCTGGTACAGGATGATATACAGGCAGAAACACGCAAGGTGATGGAGAACCTGGCTGCTATACTGAAGGAAGCGGGAATGGATTTCTCGAATGTCTTAAAGTCAACTATATTCCTGATGGACATGGGAAAGTTTGCGCAGGTGAATGAAATATATGGCAGCTACTTTACTGAAAATGCACCTGCCCGCGAAACAGTACAGGTAGCAGGCCTGCCGCGTGGTGTGAATGTGGAAATATCAGTGATAGCAGGAAAGTAATATAATGCTATAACCAAATAATGTGGAAAATGCTGTAATGGAATGTGCTTAACTATATAATGCATTCCATTTTTTATAGTCGTTAGGGGCATAGGATGTAGGATTGTAGCGGCTTTCAAATAAAAGCTAAGAATTGGGGATAGTGTGTGGCTTATGCGAAGTATTCCATAGCTTATGTGTTGTGAAATGGTGAACAACTGTGGATATTGCGTAAGGTGATCGAGTTATTTGTATGATAATAGCAGGTTTTACAAGTGATTAAATAAAAGGACGAAATTGAGGATATGCTATGGACTGTGTGTTTAGTATAACACAAGGGATAATGTGATGGAACGGATTATCCACGCTCCATCACATTGGTGTATTCATTTATCCTTTCTTCATTTCTTTTGCCCAGGCATCTTTTAGCGTTACTGTGCGGTTGAAAATGACTTTGTCGGCTGTGCTGTCCTTATCTACGCAGAAGTAGCCTTTGCGCATGAACTGTACGCGCTCACCGGGTTTTGCAGTTGCAAGGCCAGGTTCTATATATACAGATGGCAGTACGTGCATAGAGTCTGCATTGATGTAATCTTTAAAATCACCCTCCTCGCTGGATGGGTCTTCCACTTTGAACAAACGATCGTAAAGGCGTACTTCGGCAGTTTTGGCATGCGGTACGCTTACCCAGTGTATCGTACCTTTAACAGTAAGGCCGCTGGTGTCGCTGCCGCTTTTGCTTTCGGGCAGGTATTCGCAGAGTACTTCTGTTATATTGCCCTGGGTGTCTTTATTGAAGCCTGTGCAGCGTACTATATATGCATTTTTTAAGCGCACCATGAGGCCGGGCCCAAGGCGGAAGAATTTCTTTGGTGGCTCTTCCATAAAGTCTTCACGTTCTATCCATAGCTCGCGGCTGAAATGTAGCTGTCTGCTGTCTGCTGAGGCATCTTCAGGATTGTTCTCTGAATTGAATATATCTTCCTGGCCTTCCGGGTAATTAGTTATAACCAGCTTCACAGGGTCGAGTACGGCCATGACGCGGTTAGCTGTTTTGTTGAGATGCTCGCGCACGCAGAATTCCAATACGCCTACGTCTACGATATTCTCGCGCTTTGCTATACCTATGGTATCGCAGAACTGGCGTATAGCCTCTGCGGGATAACCACGGCGGCGCATACCGCTGATAGTAGGCATACGCGGATCGTCCCAGCCACTAACGTGCTTTTCATTCACCAGTTGCAGCAGCTTGCGCTTGCTCATAACCGTATAGGTAAGATTGCGGCGGGCAAACTCGTACTGATGCGAT
>Ga0268266_10001422_pt1 | contig 28594 bp, 19 predicted proteins | sample KBSS13metaG_FD_190356 | JGI IMG/M metagenome (GOLD analysis project Ga0268266, IMG submission 190356) | Switchgrass rhizosphere microbial communities from Kellogg Biological Station, Michigan, USA - KBS S1-3 metaG (SPAdes) (version 2) | ecosystem: Host-associated > Plants > Roots > Rhizosphere... | reverse complement strand
CTAGCAGCCCAATGCGCCCCTCCAGCAAACCGCGACCCACTTTTATGGTGTGCAACGAGCGACCTGAACAGTACAGCCGATGACCCACAGGCCAGTGCTGAATGAGCAGCCCCAACAACAGCTGCGCCCTCGGCGAGGACAGCATTTCGATTCCGTCCAGGAAAACGACTGTCGTGTTCTGAGGTACAACAGCGAGAATGTGTTGGGCAGCGATCTCCGCCCAACGGACGTTTGCGGCGTCCTCATGAAGGGTCACGGGCGACGGACAGCCCAGCGAGTCTTCGAACAGCTGCAACAACCCGAGAGCGGAGGTTTCTCTGGACAGTCCAATCCAGCAGACTCGGGCACCACCCTGGGCTGCGGAATGGGCCAGCTGAATGAGCAATGAGGTTTTGCCCGTGCCGGCCGGCGCGATCATCAACCAGATTTCGGGGCGCGGCTCCAGGGACAGGCAGCGCCTCAGGCGCGGGCGTTCAATCGTTTCCGCCGGCAAAACTGGAATGGCGCTCTGGCCTGATTTCACGTGCCCACGAACAGTCTCCCGCGTCGCGAGACGTACTACCGGAGTGGCGATAGAGGGAATCTGCGCATTTGGCACGTGTTGGCCGCCCTCGTATGCAGCACCTTGCACACCAGAGGTTCTTCGTACCCGACGTGTCGTACCATCGTCCAAAAGGTTGATCCCCTCAGCAAGGATTGCATTGGCCATCACACGCCGATAGGACACCTATGGTAAGCCGAAACGAGATCGTTGCAGGACAGCGGTCTCGCTGACACTCCAGCATCGGTCAAAAAGTTGATGGATCGGCCGGACCGGGCGGCTTACAAGAGTGCGTACCCTCCTTCGGAGCTGCCATCATTCCTAGGCTCACATTTCCGCGCTGCGCTTCAATCAGCGCGGCGGTCACGATGCTGCTCATTGATCCTTTTTTCCCAGCACTCGCCCAATCATTGCACGCCGCAACTCCGAACATGGATTGGAGCCTCATCGGTGGCAATGAATTCGAACAGCATTTCAGCCCCTTGGATCAAATCTCCGAGGCAAACGTAGCGCGTCTCGGCATAGCCTGGTTCGCCGACATGCCGACGCCTGACGGAATGGTCGGGACCCCGCTGATGGTAGACGGGGTCGTGTATCAAAGCGGCTCTCACAGCATCATTTACGCAAACGACCTCAAAAGCGGTGCTCTCTTGTGGACCTATGATCCGCAAGTCAAGGGTAACGGAGCCGTGATGGCGTCCGCTGGCGCCCTTACGAATCGGGGCATGGCACTTTGGAAGGACCTCGCATTGGTGGGGACCGGTGACTGTCGCTTGATCGCGGTTGACCGCAAGACCGGCACCCAGCGCTGGGAAACTCAAGCATGCGATAGCGACGGTGAAAGGATGATTTCCGGAGCTCCGCGGGTCGGCGCAGATAAGGTGTTCATCGGCAACGCGAACGGTGATGCCGGCACGCGTCGAGGTCACGTCGATGCATTCGATGCGCGGACGGGCCGGCACCTGTGGCGCTTCTACACAATTCCAGGAGATCCTGCCAAAGGGTTCGAGAGTCCCGCACTCGCGCGCGCAGCCAAAACATGGGGCAAGGAATGGTGGAAGAAGGTCGGCGGGGGCAGCGTCTGGGAGGGTCTGAATTTCGACCCGACGCTGAACTACCTGTATATCGGCGTCGGAGGCCCCTCTCCGTTCAATCCGAAGGCGCGGGGCGAACAGCGGGGCGATGAACTCTTCACCAACAGCATCGTCGCACTGGACGCGAACACCGGCGAATACGTCTGGCATTACCAAACGACGCCCAACGATGCCTGGAATTTCGAGCCGGTCATGCACATGCTGACTGCAGACATCGTCATCGACGGCCGACCGCGCCACGTGTTGATGCAAGCTCCCAAGAACGGCTTCTTCTACGTCCTCGATGCGAAAACCGGCGAGCTGCTCTCCGCCAAGAATTTCGTCCCGGTCAATTGGGCCTCCGGAATCGACAGCAAGTCCGGTAGGCCCGTCGAACTGCCGGACGCCCGTTACTACGAGCACGCTGACGGGATAGCTATCGTGTGGCCTAACCCTTACGGCGCGCATAGCTGGCAACCGATGAGTTACAACCCGGCGACGCGGCTGGTGTATTTGCCCGCGATGGAGATGAAAGCTCGGTGGCAACTGGCCTCCGGCCATGGACTTCTCGGTGGCGATTTGCGGTTCGATGTCCTATACGATTTTGAACACGACAAGGGTCGGCTCATCGCCTGGGATCCGATCAGCGCAACCGAACGTTGGAACATTCAACTTCCATCGATCTGGAACGGAGGAGTGCTGTCAACCGCTGGCGATCTGGTTTTTCAGGGGACCGCGACTGGCGACTTCACTGCCTACAGAGCCACGGATGGCAGCAAGCTATGGTCGATGCGGTTGGGCTCTGGCATCTCTGCATCACCGAGCACGGTCATGGCTGACGGCACACAATACATACTCCTGCCCATCGGATCGGGCGCCGCGGCGATATCCGCCCGAACGTTGGCGAAGCTGTCCCCGAAGGACCGTCCGCTCGGTCCGGCTCGGTTGGTGGCGTTCAAACTCGATGGCACCGCACACCTGCCCGCAGTGACAGCGAGTATCCCACCAGTGGAGAGACCGCCTCGTGCCCGACCAACAGCGGCTGCCCTGATCGCCAAAGGGCAAGAGCTGTATGAAGGTGCCGGTTGCGACGTGTGCCACGGTGTATCCGTCGTTGCGTTACCCAACGGCTCGGTACCAGATCTGCGGCGCCTGCCAGAAGGGATTTTTGAATCGATGCCCGACATTGTCTTGAATGGTGCTCTATCCGCTGCCGGCATGCCTTCATTCAAACACACATTGACAGGCAAGGATCTCGAGGCAATACAGGCTTATATCCTCGACCGAGCCTGGGCCGCTTATCAGGCACAATCGCCGGAGCACTCAACCAGCGTGAACCCATTATCTTCCCGAACGTGGCCGCCATAACCCGCGTCGTGGGCGCGCTGCTGCTGTTGCGTCCACGTTCGCATTGAAAGCCAACTAGTCACATCAGACTTCCAGTGGCCTTCGGGGACCCCCGATGAGGCACCTTCTGATTTCCTGGACCGCCTGATGTGTCAAGGCTATTGCGGCGTAATCAAGCGGCACTTTGTGGGAGGACAGCTTTGCGATGACCAGCCGGTTGGCACGGTCGACAAACAGATTCTGGCCGTAGATGCCCATTGCAAAGAGGATTTGCGGCTCATCGTGGATCACGTACCAGCCGCTGCGATAGCTCATGGTCTCGTACGGAAAATACTTTGCGAACTCGCCGTTCTTCCATGCCTGCCGGTCGCCATTTCCCGCGATGTCGTCGATCCATGCTTCTGGAATCACCTCGCGGTCTCGGTGACGCCCGCCATCCACCAGGAGCTGACCGATCCGCGCCAGGTCGCGCGCGGTCATGCAGAATCCCCCTGTGCAACGCGCCAGACCCCCGCGGTCCACTGTGACGTAGGCCCCGCATTCCGCGCCCATGGGCTTCCAAAGCAACTCTGTGACCAGTGCGGCGATCGATTTGCCGCTCGCACGCTCTAGTGCCCAACCCAGCAAATCTGTATTCGCCGAGACATAGCTGAAAGGCCCTCCGTGGGGATTGAGACGCGATTGCAAAGTGGTAAAGAAAGCACGCAGGTCCGTCACTTGCGCTCCCTGTTGGAGGGGTACCCAATTGGTTGCCGCCTCGTAGGTCGCCTGCTCGACCGGGCTGAGGCGCACGCCCGTCCGCATGTCGAGCACGTGCCGGAACGTCGCGCTCCGATATCCGGTATGAGCGACCTCCGGCAAGAGTCTCGAGATCTGCTCGTCGAGATCGAGGGACCCACGATGCAGCAAAATACCGACGATCAGGCCTACGATCGACTTGGACGCCGACATCAAGATGTGCCGTGTGGTTGGCGTCATGCCGTGATCGTAGAATTCATATGCAATTCGTCCGTCGATTACAACAATGAGTGCGTCAGTCTGGGTCGCTTCTTGGAATTCGCCCAGGTTCATGGGCGCGCGATTCGCAGATTCCAGGCGGAAGTGATCGAGCGCCCGATGTTCCTGGGGAAGGGGCAGCGAGTCGCCGGGTCCCGCCTCGATACGTGCCGATGAGACGATTTCGCAGACGTTCTGAAACGCCCATTCGCTGAACGGCGGCGACTGCCAATTCGATAGATTGACGTCAGCCGGGTGGCGTTGAAGTGCTTTCATTGATAAGGCCGTCCAACATCGTCGCACACCAGCGCCGATGCTAACGCGCCTCAAAAGCGGCGACCATCGTCTAAAAGCCCTACCCCCTTGTACGTAGCGCGAATCGTGATACGGCCCGATAAGTATCGGCCTGCATCACAGTGGAACGGACTTAAGGTCTCACGGCCATTCCGACTCCAAGCGTGCAGGGAGACCTTACCAGTGGGCCAGTGATCCTGCCGGTACAGAGCGACACGAACTCGAGCAATCGATGGTTTGCACGTGCGGCCGTCCGCTGGCAACCCGCTGACGCTGTGGATCTCGAAATCAGTTATCTGCATCAGCAGATCAACGTCAATAACAGCTCTTACGCGAATCCGGGATTTTCCGGCTCTAGCTTTGATCTGACCGCACCGGTGGCGGGCCCCGTTACAGCCGACAACCCGTCGCTTGACCCGAACTCGGCATTCAACATACCGGCCGGCGGTAAATACACCTCGACCGCCTTTGCGTTGAGCCCCTACGCCGACCGGATTGATCTGGTCAGTGCCGTGGCCTCCATTGACTTCGGGCTGGCCACCTTGACCTCGGCCAGCTCCTATCACAATGACCGCAGCGTCGGTACATCCGACTTCACCGGTGTCTACGACAACCCGGCCTTTCGCCGCGGCGGCGCGAATGGTGTTCCGACGGCACGTTCAGGAACGTCGCCCGCCCCAGGACCCGTGGTCTGCAATTGAGATACCGGTTCTGAAGCTATCCCGGCGCGATCGGTAGAGACAGAATCCAAAGGCCGATGGCGGTAAAGGCCACCATCAGAACCAACATCGGCAATTGACTCAGGGTCGCTTGGCGGGAGGTCGCAAAGATCTGCAGAGCCTGCATATGCGCGGTCCAGACACTCACAATGTGTCCCGCCAGGATCAACCATACCTGTGAGTGCCAGACGAAACCGGCACTCGGAACGACCGTCACTGTTGAAAGACCGCGGGTCCCAAACAGGTTCCATCCGTTGCCGAATGGATCCGAGAGAAAAGCCAGCAGGCGTGGCGCCTCGGTTATCAGCAGGGTGTAGTAGTGTGAAACGTTGTACACGAATGCGATGGGTATCAGGCTGAATGCGAACCGCAAACTCAATTCCTGAACTGTCAGGTCAGTCTTCGTGATGCGCCGGGTCAGTGAAATGAAGACCAGATAGATCGCGTAGTAGATGAAAGGGGATGCGACCAGCATGGCCCACTGCCAGGCATAGTAGAGGCTGGCCGCCGTCTCGTAGGGCCGCGGACTCAGCCGCGCGACTAACGGTCCGATGACCGGATACACTCCTTTCCAAAATAGGGAGATCCAGGGCAGTGTCTCGTGAGCGCCGTCAAACGCCGTGGACGAGAGCATAAACAGGATGAAGATAACGAGACTCGCACGGTCGGCATGGGCGCGTATCAGACCGATGAACGGCCATCTCATCTGGAGTGGCGCACACCGGACAGGCGCCATTTTGCCAATCAATTTCAAACCAATTGAGAAGATCTCTCCATGGCACAACCAGCTGCGCGATCCGAACAGCCAGGCGCCGCTGACAGTGATAACCGTATAGCTGATGAGGATCATCGCCAAGGAGCGCGGCTGGGTATGCCCGAACAATTCAATCCAGATATAAAGGGCATACAAACCCAGCCCAGGCCAATAGCCCAGCCAGGCTGGAAAGGCCAGCCGGCCGGAAAATGACGCGGGCCGGAATCGCCCGAGCCACGCTATCATCACCTGCCATGGATTCATCAGGGCGGAAGCGTCGCTCACCAGCGCGCTGAGGTATGTGAGAGCCAACGCGAACGCAATCCAGAAAAAGCTCATGCAGAAGTTGTCAAACGGATTCGGGTTTCCGTAGAGGCCGGTCAAGATCGCAACGGTGAAGGTGAATACCGTCGTGGCCCGCACCACATTGCCAAACCTTGTACGCCGCAAGGTGCTGGCGAGAGGGCTGTGTGTCAGATCTAGAGTCTTGAAGCTGGCTACGGCGACCGGCGTACTCACGAAATAGGCCACCAGCGCAAAAGAAACAATCAGCGCAGCAGACGCTCCGTACGCATACATCCAGAAGGGTATGGGCAGCCTGTAAACCGTCCCGAAGAAATGCGCTTGGGCCACTGCTGGAATCAGCAGCAACGAAATGGCACCGAGCGCAAGCGGCTTAGACGCCATTAAGGCGGATATATCTCGAGGACGGCTATTTCCATATGCGCCTGGTGGAGCTCACAGGTGAACCGTCCGGTGAGGTTGGCTACGAAGGAGAGTTTGGCCGGCTCATTGGGGATCAGTCGCACGTGCAGATCGTATCCATGCAGGTGAAGCTCATCAGCCCGGTCGGAGATGACAACCAGGCTGACTCTCTCTCCCTCTGTGAGCCTGACGACGGGCTCCGCGGACTCGAGTTGCCCCTGCCTGACTCTGATTTCAACGCTTCGGGTCCCGCTGGGCGGCTCGACCGCGGCACGCCGCTTGCCGCCGTTGAGAACGACGAAGAGGCCGATCAAGGCCGCTATCGTCGCAAGGATTAACCCGATGCGAAGCATCGTCTGTCGCGCTCTCAGTCGACAGCCTCACTGCGCGAGCTCTCGGGCATCGGCCAGACGCCGTTCTCAAACTCCATCGCCAGCAGGCCGTTGTCCATGCACATGGCGGTGAGCATGTGCCGGTCAAAGTCGAAGTCCGGCCGGGAGGTACACCAGTCAGGTGCGCCTGACTGGAAGGTCGTCAACATTCCGTGAATCGATCCAGGCATCGACCTACGGGAGCCGGCGGGATTGTAGTAGGCAATCTCCTTTGGATGGACGGGGTCGCGGATGTCAAACACCCGGATACCCGAGTTGAAAAAGGCGCAGGCGAGCGCCGTCGCATTATCGCGATTGTCGACGCTGCAGTAATGGCTGCCGTAGGTGAAAATCCACAATCCCGCCAGGTCCGGCAACACCTTGTTGCAGTTGCCTGGATCATGTGTCTCCAAGGCCAATACCGACACTTCCTTGGGATTGCGTTCGTCGGAAAGATCAAAAATGTGTGCCATGGGAAACGGCGAGAGTCCTGCATTGCAAGCGGCCGTCGCATCCGCCAGGTAATCCGGCGGGCTCGCCAAGTCGTTGCCTTGTACTGCGCCACCCTCGTCTACGAATACCAGGAATGGCTTTCCTTTGACGGTCATTCGCAGTGCATGTTGCGACATGGTTCCACCTCTGACGGGAACCGTCGCGATCAACTTCATTGTCGGGTTTGGCTTGCGGGCCTGCACATCGCTGGTATCGACGACGTAAAAGCCGTTTGCTGTTTTGAACTTGGGGTCCACGGCATTTCTGGCGTCGGCATAGCCGACGGCGGTGAAATATCCCCGATTTCCATCAGTGCTCAGGGACAGTCCGTGAGATGTTCCGTTTATCAGCAGCGGCAACTTACCCTCCGCGCTGACTACCATGTGCTTCGGGGTGTTGACCGCGAGGGGGGCCGTTCTCATATCGAAATGGGCGATCAACTTCGGCTTGGTCAGGTCAGCGATGTCTATAGCGTTGTAAGTCCCATTCAACAGGTCGCCCACGTAGTAGGTTTGACCATCGGGTGCGAAACTGCCTTCGTGACCTGACTGGGTCTTGGGTAGAACCTGGCCGCCATCCTTACCGGTGCCCACTTCCGTGCTCGCCAGCAACTTCGGAGTACGGCAATCCTCTGAGATGTCGTAGAGGTCGACATAGGGACTTCCGCCCGCCAGACTCACACTGCCGTCTGCCACGAGGATTTTGCGACGCAGGTTGACTCGCAGGGATTCCCAGGGATCCATCATTGCCGCGGTTATCAGCGAGGCTGTCTGTGTGGGATGGGCCGGGTCGGTGATGTCGATGACGGCAACGCCGGAATGGCGCCGTTCGATGGGTGCACCGGTCAGTGCGTTCTTGACATAGCCCGTGCCATAGAATGCGCAGGTATGACCTGCATCATCCTTGAATGTGGCGCCGCTCCAACCGCCGCCCTCTCCCTGAAACTGCCCTGACAGGCGCAGATTGCAGTTGAACCCGTTGAAGCCACTGGCCCGCAATGCCGCCGGCACCTGCCCTTGGAGGGCGGTCTCGGGGTGATCTCCCTCACTGCAGCTCGCCACCTTTGGGACAGGCGCGATACGGGTGGCTACGGACTGTTCTCGTTGGGTACAGCCTGTGACAACCAGAGTAGCGATGACCCAGGTGGACAGGGTTCTGATTCGATTGTTTCCGATTGACGTTGCCATGGAGTCCTCAATGGGCCTCGAACGGATTGAATTCGGCCGTGAATGCGCCGGCGCCGGATTTCAGTTGGACGTTGACCTGGAGGGTGGGCGTGATCTTGTAGACACCGGAACCGAAGAAGAGATTGAAACCTTTCTGTTGCAATACAGCCGATGTGGTGCGCGTCCCGTCGATAAAGTCGATTGTGACGGCGAGGGCCTTCGCAGAAACATCCTCAAACGAATGATTTTGGAGATAGACCCAGATCGGTGCACTTTTGCTGGACGGGGGCGTGTTGGATAACACGAGCTCTACATGGAAGGGGCCCGCCATTCTCACTCGGCCACCATGTTTCGACGGCATCGCATCCAACATCGTCGCGTCATGACCCGCAAGCGGAAGCGAGCTCAGCGACAAAAGGATGGCTACGTACGATCGTCCGAATCGTTTTTTGAACGCGCTGGATCTCACCGGAGGAGGAGCTCCTGGCGGATGGGCTTTCTGATCTACCGCCTGGCTCGACGGTAAGGCGCCTCGCTCGAGACGACCATCGTCTAAAAGCGCTACCACTTTGATTTGGCACGCGAAGGGTGATGCGGCCGGATAGCATGGGCCGCATCACCGTGAAGCACGGTTTACCTGCCGTTATTCTTTCGCGGTACTTCCTGCTTTTACTGGCCCAGGCGAAGGTGCTCCACCCGCCTCATACGCGTCCCACCCCTTATTGATGACATACGCCTTGATCAGCTCGGTATCCTCTGCAGTCAGGACTTCCTTCCACGACGGCATGCCTAGACTGGCCACTGCCCCAAAGAGAATCTCTTTGAATTGTGAGTAAGTCGCCTCAGGAAGTTTCCGTAGGTCAGGAACTGTTCCACCCGATGCCGCGATGGCCGACGCACCATGACACTCCTGGCAGCCGGTGGAGTTGTACAGCGCCTCGCCTCGTTGGGCCTGCTTCAACGGGAAAGGCGGAAGCGGTGGCTTCGGGAAGGCACCCGGCTCGTTCACCGGCGGCAGCACTGCCTTGCCACCCAACTCGAAAGCGAGGAGACGTGAAGGTCCAGGAGGCAAACGCCCATTTTTCGTGAGCAGTAATGGCATGACTCGACCCGGTCCGCCACTGGCGCAGTTGCCGCTGGCAACGAGTATCAACTGCCGCCCTTCGCTCTCGACCGTAACCGGTGCCGATTCGATGCACTGATGTGTTTCGAATGACCACAATACCTTGCCGGTGTCCGCAGCGAACGCGTTGACCACGCCGTCGCCCGTACCTGCAAACACGAGGTTGCCGGCAGTAGCCAGGGTGCCGCCAACCACCAGACTACGGGTTCCGTTCCACTGCCATTTCTGACGCTGTGTCGATGGATCCCAGGCGATCAACATGCCATCCGCATGCAGATTTTTATCGTACAAAGGCGCATAGACCTCCTTCAGCTCTACGCCGCCCATGTAGGCTTTGGTGTCCAACTTCACCAGCGTAGACTGATTCGCCGCGGGGATGTACACCAGGTTCGTGAGCGGACAGTAGGACATGGGCAGCGGCCAGTGAGCACCGCTCATCGGTCCATTGGGTTGGATCAGCGTCCACTTGTCGGGGTATCGATACCACTGCGCTTCCTTTCTTTGTACCGGCCGCCCATTGGCATCGATCTTCGAAGCCCACACGACCGGGACGATGTTTTTTGCTGAGATGAACTTACCGTTGGTGGCATCCAGAACATAGAAGAAGCCGTTCTTCGGCGCCTGCATGACCACATGGCGACGCTGGCCGTCGATTTGCAGGTCCGCGATCATGAGGGGATCGGTGGCGTCGTAGTTCCAGGCATCAGCGGGGGTCTGTTTGAAGTACCACGCCAATTTGCCGGTGTCGGCATGCAGGGCCACGATTGAATTGGTATACAACTCATCGCCAGGCGCGCGGCCGCGTTGCAACGGACTGCCCTCTTTAGGCTCACCGGTGCCGAATACGACCAGTTTTGTTTCAGGATCGTAAACTATGCCTTCCCACGGAGCGCCACCCAGTGGGGTGTAGTCCTTACCCCAGGTTTTTGCGGCACTCGCCATTGCTTCGGGATCTGACTGCGGAAACTTCTGGCTCTTCTGATCGACAGGGACGGTGTAGAAACGCCAGAGACGCTTGCCGGTCCGCGCGTCGTAGGCATCTAGATGACCGTGCGATCCGTACTCGCTGATGGCGATGCCCATGAAAACCTTGCCATCTCCAACCCTGGGAGCCGCTGTATGCGTCTCCCAGTCTGATGGATCGCAGGATTGTGTTTCCCAGAGCTTGTTGCCTGTTTTGCTGTCCAAGGCAATGAGGCGGCAGTCGCCTACGGCGTCAATGACTGCGTTGTCCCAGAGAGCCAGTCCGCGATTGGTCCTGGTTCCCCAATCGGCACCCCATTTGAAATCGGCGCGGTAGTCAACATTGGCGGCAAACTTCCACAGCAGCTTGCCGGTTTTCAGATCGTTGGCGAACACCATTCCCATGGTGCCGCCTTGGTAGACCACGCCATCCTTAACCAGAGGCTCTCCTGTCATGCCGTCGGGTATGGGGATGTCCGCTGACCAGGCCAGGCCTAGTTGGCTGGCATTTTCGGAGTGGACTTGCTTGAGGGGGCTGAATCCCTGGCTGTAAGCATCCCGCCCTAGCAACGGCCAATCCTTCGATTCGACGGAATTCGGCGCTGTTTCGGCCTTGCACGGCGGTGCAAAGGAGCAGATAACTAGTGCTGGCAACGCGGCTGCCCATAATTGGGAGCTTGCGCGTTTACCCCCTGCGAGCTTCTTCGTCATTGATCGACCCTTCGTTTTGGCTGGGTGCCCCGCCGACCCGCGCTGGCGAATCGCAGCTTGCAGGACTGATGAGGATGGCGGTGGATCGTGCCCGGACTGCTTCGAGGCGACTATCACCCAAAAAGAATGATCCCCCTTCACGCTGGGATGCAGCTCCTGGCTAGCGGCTCTCGATCAAACGACTGTGAAGTGCAGCTGCCGTCAGCTGATGCGACGGTCGCGCAGGGACGTCCCATCCATTGACACGCGAAATATGCGATCTTCGTTCAGGGTCTCCTCTATCCGGCTTCGCCCAATGGTTCATACTGCATCGGTGCTGCGGATCACGAACTGGGGATTCGAGTAGAGAGAGCTGAATCAGCTGTGGGTCGAGCCAAAAACCGGAAGCTAACTCGTAATTCCGTATCGGCGGGGCGATGCCATGCCTGCGGTGCATTCGGCGCACTTACGAAGGATCATGCTCCGCCGAAAGGTGTTTTTCCAAGGAGCTGGCATCCTCGCTTGCCGTTCTTCTTGGCTTGTTTGCAATGTAACAAGCAATGGGAAACGGACAGCGAATATTTCAGAGATATGCTGCTCTCGGGTCCACTTGCGAACTGTGCGCATCCAGCATTAGCGCAAGTCCGCGCCGCATACGAGCGCGCCCGCATAAGGCGATCGCTTCGTGGCTCGAATCCGGATGTTTTACAAACGGCAGGCCGAAGTTGGGTATTCAATGAGGTGTTACTGTGCCCGACCGTGCATCACTGGATCGAATGGCAGCGCATTGCCAAGGTGATTTGGCTCTCCTGTAACACGGCACAGATACTGAAGCGCGGCAACTTCATCGGTAACGAAAACAAACCGAAGTACACCGCGCATGTCATGGACATTCCGGCTGAAAGCCCGTATTACCGGAGAGCCAGAGACATACTGACTAAACCCGGCGATCTGGGTCACGATCCTCCGCTGTATGAGGCGTCTAGCCTCGTTGCGCAGAACGACCCTAACATTCAGGAGTGGCTGGTATCGTTCTATGGCGAAGCCATATTTATGATGAAGACAATGCCCACGGGTATCGATCGTTTCGAGTCGGAATTCTTCCCCGGCGCTCGGGTGGTCAATGGCCCGGGTGACGGTTATCGGTGGCGACCGATAAATTCAACTCGTTATTAGCATGGAGTAACCGTCCTCGATCTACGCCGTAGGGTGAATGACGATATCAGCGACGTGGACATCATCGGGCTCCCCAAAGGACTGGAGCTCGCCACCTGTTCTCCCGCCAGCAGCACTCGCCAGCGCGTCAGATATCTAATGGGCAGGATGAGATGCCCGTATGATGACGGTTGGTCGATTGTGTCTACTGAAGCTGTTGGTGCGGACTGAGTTGAGCGATCGCATGTTTCTCCCATCGATTAGAGCGAAATCAAACTTACCGATATGTTGCGCCGCGATCGGGTGACAATTGCGCTGTCAGGACAGGATTCTTTAACGGCCGGGAGGGCTTGCAGCAAAGGACTGAACGGTGGATCGAATACTTCACGAAGCGCCTGCAGGAGTCCGAAAAGGAGCTCGCCGGCTTCCGTAATGCCATTGCGCAACACGGTCTGCGGGTGTTTACGCGCGATCCGGTGAACGGCGAGAAGGATGTCACTGACGAGCATCTGCGGCAGTTGGAGGATGCCATCAGCGACTATCGCAAACTCCTCGCGGATGCCTGAGCGGCTGCCCATGGGACGAATCGGCGAGTAGCGGGGTGGTTTGCGCCAAATCATGGGCTACAATGGAACGGGAGTCCGGATGGCGCGAAATCACGGACCTGCTGAGTAGTTGAGTCCACGCTCGACCGATTGCTGTATCGACTGTCCGCTTGCAACCTCAAATGCCTCACGACGTTGCGTTCATGCCATGGATCTCCATACGCGAGCCGAAGACGATTGGGGATCTGCGACTGCTGCCGTATGTTCGCGGCAGATTGCCCGGCGACCAGGGGAACATCCGGCAAGCTGATCTGGACGCGATGACGCGGGCGTACGCCAATCACGGGGGGCGCATCATCCGCAAATGCACGCTCGTCGAACGAGGTCAATTTCGCACCGGAATGGACTCCGACTCGTACAGGGCATCCCTGTTCGAGGCTCAGCGCCTGCTCGGATTCTCAGCACTGGCACACCGCTTGCTGTTCTCGGGACTTCGATACACGAACTACCATACATATACGTTGATAGTTCAGCGGTACGAGCCGGGTAGAGCCGATCGCTTTGTTTTCCGGACCCGCCGGCGCGACGGGTCGGCACAACACTACTGGGCAGCCGATCATTTCGCATTCCAGCGTCCCCTGCACGTAGATGAGCACGCGGCCGTCGATCTCGACGAACCCCTGCTCGGGACGCTGCTGACTTTGGATGCAAATTCTCAACACATCCTGGATGCGATCACGGATTTCAACGGCGCCAATACTGACTCGGAAGACGTCGATCCACAGGCCGAGATCGTGATGATCAAGTCGGCGTTTGAATCCCTCTTCAACATCAAGCAGAACGCAATCGAGCTGGTGGGCGGCATCAACCGAACGTTGGCAGATATCAACAAAGAGGTGCCCACAGCAGGGCCCATGAAGGCATTGTGGGAGAGTCATTGGCAGAAAGCGCGGAGCTATCTGGAGGCATGGGCGAGAGACTTCTGCCTCTCGCGAAACACCGCCGCCCATGGGGGACAACGAACTATCACTGTGTGGGCGCGGAAAGCGCATCTGGCCTTTGCGGCGCTGTTCTTTCCTTTGCTGGTCAAGAAAATGCTGTCTGATGCTGGACAGCTTCAATTGCAGTGTGTCGACGTCGAATTTCTTCGTAGGATAGAGACTCTCCTCATGTACGACCCGTTTACAGAAAATATTGACAAACATCCTTGGACCGAGGTTCGGGACGAAGCGATAGGGGCCTGCATGCATCAGGCGATTGCAGACATCGTTGAACGAGTCTCGCGATATGACTCAACGGATGACGGGGATGTGTGACGCTGCAGCGAACTGCCAGGGCGAAAATCGATGAAAACTCTGCGAGCGCTATAGATGCAAACCTCCGATCCGTCGTCAAATTCCTTTCCGCTGATCCTTTCCGACGTTCAGTATGACCTGGATCTGGTGGAGCTGTGCAGGATTGCCGCATGGCTCGGATACACGGATCAAGCAGAGCCGCCGATCTCCTTCAACACGCTCTTGGCGGCGTTCGTTTACGGCAGAGATCCGGTCTCGATCTGGTTTCAGAAATTTCTCGTTGAATCGCGTCCTATGATGGGAGAGTTGATTCCGCGGAACATCACCCGGATGGATCCCAATAAAGCGGTGGAGCTAGCCCGATCGAATCAGGTTCCGGATGTGCTGCAGATGTTTACGCATTCTGTGCGGGCACTCTTTGAAGAAGCCGTGGTCGTCGCTAGAGATGCGGCCCCGGACACCCCTCCGCCCATACAGCTCGGTTGCCACCATATCATGGCTGTCTTTGCGTTCTCTGTTTCGAGCCTGCATCTGGTTGATATTCGAAACTGGGGAATGAATGTGGAGGTCTGGCGGGCTGAGCTCAACAAGTTCCTGCTCACAGAGCACCCGCAGGCTCTTTGGGGACCTATCCAAGCAGCGCTGGCGCGGATTGATGGAAATGTGAATGACCCACCACCGGCCGAAATAACCAATCCGGTATCGAATCTGGCGCAGGCGTTCGCGCGAAGATCCGCCAACGAAGCAAGGGGGCTCACCCGCACACTCGTAGGGGGTTACACGGCAGATGACCCAAATAAAGCTACTGACGATCTGATAGGGGTTGACGACGAAGCGGCGGCCTTTGCCCGGCTGATTGCAGCCCGCAGCATCCACCCTCCCTTGGCTATCGGCATATTCGGGGAATGGGGCGCGGGGAAAAGCTACTTCATGCGCCGGATCCAGGAGCATGTGGAAGCAATCTCGACGCAAGGCTCGACGCGATCGGACTTCTTCTTGTCCCATATTGTGCCTATCCGCTTCAATGCCTGGCACTACATCGAGACCAACCTCTGGGCCAGCCTGGTTGAGTACCTGTTTTCAGCCCTGCATGACTGGATTCAACAGCAGGCCCGCGGCCAGTCCGTCGATACTGAATTCATTTTTAACCGGCTGGCGACTGCACAGCAGCTGCAGATCGATGCTCTGGAGACCGTAGTCGCTCGGCGATCAGAACAACAGGCAGCCGATCAACGCGCACAGCGCGCGCGTGAGCAGTACAACAAGGCCCTCGTTCGAAGTCAGCAACTCGGCCCCAAGGTGCTGCTGCTGGCGATGGTCGAGACTTTTCTGAGTACTGACAAGCAAGCGAAATCGGACATCGACCGCATTGCCGGCGATCTGGGAATATCAGATCTGAGTAACGCCTCGGAGCGTCTGACCGAGGTTGTCATGCAGTCCCGGGATGAAGTTGGCCGGGGTCGCCTCCTCTGGCAGAGCATCCTCGCGAAGGTCGGGACGGTAAAGGGCATCGTGCTGATTGGTGTTGCCGCAATCGGAATCCCACTTGTTGCTGCGTGGCTGGGGGAGCTCGCGTCCCAATCCGGTAGCTCGCCGCTCATTCGAGCCTTACACAATTCAGCCGTGCCTTGGACTACCCTTCTGGTCGGACTGGGTGCGTCGCTGAACTACTTGCGGCAGGCTGCGAAGAAGACCATCGACTCATTGACCGAATTCGATCAACGACTGCAGAGGTCCATCGACAGCCAATCTCGGGCAGTTCAAAGTTCTGCAGCAATGCGCAACGCGCTCGAGTCGGAAAAGGAGCTGCAAAGTCGCAGGTTGGCATTGGAGGCTGCCGAGAAGACGCTTGCAGACGCAAATGCTCAACTGAGCGCCGCACGACGCGACTTCGACAGCGGCACGGCGCGTGGGCGACTGAATGCTTTCATTCGGGCGAAGGTGGTCGATGGCGCCTACGCCAAGCATCTGGGGATCATCGCATCGATCAGAAAGGACTTTGCACAACTCGCGGCTCTCATCGGCGACAGCGCTCAAAACACGGAGGACGAACGGCAGTCTGAAAAGCTTCGGGTAGAAGCCCGGACCCGGGTGGAGCGGTTTCTCAACTGGCTGGAAGGTGCCTCGACCGTCGAGCTGGCAGCGTCGGAGGCGTTCAGCCTGCTTGCAATGCTCGATTCTTCTGACGTCGATTCAACGCTCGCTCAGTTCAAAACACTGCTGGAATCCCGCATCGAAGGCGGGGCCCGCGAACTCAACCGCTTGGCGGCCGACCTCGCGAAGAGATCTGCGGCGAAAGTGCCTCATTTTTCACGCATCGTTTTGTACATCGATGACCTCGACCGGTGCCCTCCCGAGAAAGTCATCGATGTGCTGCAGGCAGTTCACCTTCTGTTGTGCTTTCCCCTGTTTGTGGTGATCGTCGCCGTTGATGTTCGATGGGTCTCACGTGCTCTCCATGACAGGTTCCCGGGTCTCCTGGCGGATTCACGGGACTTCACTACTTGGAAAGAAACTTCCACACCGCTCCGAGCGCCCCTGAGCGGCGCCAGCTCCTATGATTATCTGGAAAAGATCTTTCAAGTTCCGTATTGGGTCCGGTCGATGGACCGGGAGATTGCGAGTCTGTATGTGAGCCGGTTAGTGGACCGTTTTCGAGTCTCTGAGGTCGACGCCTCGCGGAGCAACGATGCGTCAACAGCCCCTGCAGAGCCGGCTACCGCCAAGTCCGACTCAGCGAGTATTTCAAGCGTGACGCCCGCGTCGGGTGAGGAACCGAGAACCGAATCCGCGTCCGGGGCGAGCTCGAAGGACGAGACTGCGGGGCAGCGAATCGATGATTTTACGGGAATGGTGCTGACTGGCCACGAACGCGAACAGCTCGATCGTTTTGCGCCCTACGTCGGCTCGACGCCACGGCAAATCCTGCGGTTTTTCAACATCTACAGGCTGATCAAAAGCTCGATGCGCCCCTCCCTCCGCACTGAGCTCGACATGGAGGGCGGCAGCAACGCCACCGGCCTGACGTTGATCGCGCAACTGGCGATCGTGACTGGAGCTCCCCGGTCGGCGAAGCGGTTCTTTGAGCTGACGGCTTCTCGAGAGACCGACATGGTGCTGGAGCAGCTCATCAGTGTTTGGAAGGAACGGGCCGAATCAGCGGAAGTCGACGGCCAAGTGGTGACCGAGGCCCTAAATGAGTTGTCAGCATTGCGGTCGGAACGAGGTCTCGACTCGTCCTTGATCAGGGTGAAGGACATGATTGTTCCAGCGCGGATCGTTCAGCGGTATTCGTTCGCGGCTCGAATTTGAAAGTGAGGGCTGATGACTCCTCGCAAGATCACGATCTGGATCTGCTCTCATCAGTCGATGGATACTTTGCGTTGGCCACCACACGCGGGGTGTTGGCGCTCGCGCTCAGCCTCATTGATGGGGATCTTCAACGACAGATTGAATCCGTAGTGACCTCTCAACAGGGGGTCATCGTGCACGCTGTAGATTGCCTCGATTCCGCGCTGGATTCCGCGGCTGACACTGAATCGGTCATAGCGCCCATCGAGTTGCGCACGAATGTCTGCTTTTTGTTTATCAGACGTGGCCATCGGAAAATTACGTGCGATGGAGGTTACAGTCCACCGTTCCACCGCGACATCCTGCCTGTCAGATAGCAGCGCGATTTTCACGGTCGTCGGATTGCCATTTTGACTGGTGAAGGTGCCTCTCAACTCCTGAGTTGCACAGGCTGCAGTTACGTTGGGCAGCAACGCAAGTGCGGCACCATCGAAGGCTTGGTAACTGAGATACGGCGCCGCTTTCGTCAGATCACCCCGATAGATGCTCTTGACCGAGGCGTCGGCAGTGGCGGGCAAGGGGCGCGACCCGACGTAGTCTGGTTTGCCTGTGATGCTGAAGTCACTTTTGGCCCGGTCCCACTGGATCTTTTGCAGCTCCGAAAGTCCGTCGCCAATACAGAGCTCCGCGATACAAGGCAGACCCTTTTTTTCATATCCCTGCGCAAATCCCAGTGCCGGGACCAACAGGGCGAGAAACTGCAGTGATTGTCTGCTCATCCGCCGTGTACTCCTACATTTCCCTGGAGAACTGCTCAGGACTCTAGCACCGTTGTGAAGCTGACTTCAATTTCCTCGCAGGCTGATATGGCACGCGCCTGATCTAAATTCGCGGGGCCAGTGCGGCGGCCGCCGAGTCGATGTACGAATCGAAATTCTTGCCCAGGTCGCCGGCGGACCATGGAAGTGCATAGGGTCCGAACGGAGGCACTTGGAGAGCACCCCAGACATACTCGTAGTCAACGTATCCCCGGAGGCGCATCGCGCGGTTGAGGATTTCCTTGCGGAAAAAGCTGGCGATGTCGGTTGAATGCGAATGATTCATGATCGAACTGAAAAGTAGATTGCCGCCTTCGATCTCGAGGAGATCTGATTTCGTCAAGACGGTCTGAACGGCCTGCGGGTCTTTGACTCGTCCCCAGTAGCGAGTGCCGTCGGCACAGTGGGCGAATGTCTCTGTAAACAGCTCGGCGAGACCCCGCCAGTCCGTATCGCTCAGGGATTCCTGCGAGAGATGATTGTGATGGATCACCACCTGGCCGCCCGCTTTCGCACGTGCGAGCACCGTGTCGCTCGGATCTGCGCCGTCCGGTCGCATCAAAGTCCGGATCTCAATCAAGGGACCCTGGGGCGCTTCCAGAGAAGCGGAGAACTCCCATTCCCGAACTTTGGCAAATGAGACAATGGCAGCAGCCACGTCACTTTCCAGTCGAGTCAGCGCGCGCATGGACATCTTGTTACGTTCATTGTCAGTGGTAGCGCTACTATAACGGAATCAGCCGGTCCGGAAAGACTCCGGTTTGACAGTGCGGATCGGCCTGCTGAATGCGGAGCACTCCGGGATGCCTTTACTCGGCCTGTCCGACAGCCACCGCAGAGCGTGCACGACCCAAGGTGCCCGTAACTGTCCATTGCGTTTGTATGTCACGCTGCTGGCAGGCCACCTGTCACAAACCCAACTCGTCCGCTGCGCCCTCCGATTGCCCTGTGACCGGATTTCTATAACGAATGACTTGGAGTCTTCTTTCTCGGCCGCGCTCCTTTGCTACGCTGATGGGGGTAGGTTCGTGAAAAAGAAAGCCAATGGCAGTTGCAACTGATGGTCTCGAATCCTCAATCGCGGCGTTGCGACGGATTGTACAATGCGTGCCCGGTGGTCTTGGACGCAGTGGCGTACGCTCGGCCTCACTCCGACCCAGCAGATTCTTGGGGTTCTCGCGAGCCGGTAGCGAACCATATTGACCATACAGACGGGCTCAGTGTCTCCGACGGTTTCGCCGGCGGCCGTCGTGCATTCAACAATCGCCATTCCTGTTCTCCTCTTTCGATACGCACACGGCCCCTGGACGGAGGCTCGCTCATATCTATTGCATATCGCAGATCGCAGGCCGGCGCATAACCTTGGAAATACGCCTCGCGTCCCGAGCAGACCGGGAGGTCTGATCGCCTTCCGTTGTCAGCTTGGTCGGTCTGTACGTGAAAAAATTATCGAATCCGTCGTGCAGAATCTTCACAAGCGGGGTGTCACGGGCCGAAGCACCTCGCGGTCGTCCCCCGCTCACCTTCACGAGTCCTGAGATGGGTAACTTCGCTTGCGAAATTCGAGATCTTCTTCACTGCGACGCTGCTCCGCTGCCAGCTCTTGCTCCAGGCTGTAGATGTAGCGCCTGGCAAAATCCTGAACCCGATCCCGCGCGTCATCGAGCCACGGCTGCATGTCGGCGATCTTCCCGCGATAGGCCACCACGTGCCCAAACTCCCCATGCACTGTCCCTGTTCTCTCCAGCGCCAATGTCAGCTTGTCCAGCAGCGGATCATCTGTTGAAAGTCGGTCGACAATCCGTTTGCTCAGCTCGTGCGTAGAGACATCCCCATTGTAGCCTGTGAGGGCATCGATCACGAAGTCCATGTCTTCGCGCGACCCTGTCGCCATTTGCATCAGGGACTGTTCATAGCCTTCGGTCAGTGCCGGAAACACATTCAGCAGGAAGCGACCGCCGCGATATTCAAAGTGAGCCGAGTCCTGGGAGTGCCACGTGCGAGCCCGGGTGACCGCATACTGCGGATGCGCCTCAAGCACGGTCTGCAGCAGATGAAATTCATAGGGCACAGCTTCATAGCGAGGTCGTTTAGCCAAGCGCGTGTCTCGCACCCGCATGCCGAAGAAATCGATCACCGGTTCCGGCCAGCGTTTCGCGATCTGCGCCAGGACTTCCTCTGCGTGATAATTGATCCTGGGAGTTGGAAGTAGAGCCGCCAGCACGAGGCCTATCTGCCCTCGCGTCATATCCTCAAACAAGCCGTTCTCGCCGATTGACGAAGCAACGGCGTTCGGCCAGTCGCTGTCCTTCATTCTGATGAGACACCGCAATGCGCGCAGAAACGCAGCTTGCATCGCCTTGCGATCAACAACATCTGCGTATCGCGCACTGATTGCACCCACTACCTTGAGAAGTTCAGCTTCATCGCCGGCCGCGATCGCCAGGTCCAAGGCAGAGTCAATTAGATCGACATCGACTGTCTGCGCAAAGCGCTCATACCAGATTACTTGCCACAGATATTTCCGCTCCTGCAGCCACAGTCGAATATGCTCGCGAACGGCCGCTTTTCGCCCGGCCTTCTCCAGACCGCTCAGCAGCGCAGGAATGAATCTCTCGAAGTGTTCCTCGAGTCGGGCCAGATAGGACAAAACGACGCCGGGCTGCGCCACTCCTAACCGCTCTAGAAACTCACCCATGGACATGAAAGTAGCGCCATCGCGTGATTCAGTCCGCGCGCAACGTACCAGGCGAACAAACCAATCTTCCGCGTTCTCCTCATTTACCTGTGAGACCAACGCTCCAAGGCGCTCTTTTCGATCGACTTCTCGCTCCTCGACGGTGAGCCCATTGCCTTCCCACTCTCCCGGTGACACCGACTCAAATCCCACCAATGTCTTGTGGATGACATATTCGGGATCTGTGTTGATCAGGTCTCTGAAGGCGAATATGCGACTCTTGAGATCCAACCGCAGACCGGCGAGCTCAGCGTCCGGGTCATCGAGCGCAGCGCGGCATTTATGCCGGTATTGCCACAGGAGTTGGTGCTCCACATGGCTCAGCAACTCGAAGCTCTGGTGACTCGCCACTTCCATATAGAATTCCACGATGCAAATCGCGTCTCGCGTGAGCATCTTTCGCAGCTCATCTGACGGACCTGTCGGCGGATGCATCGCCATTGCAAATTTCTGCGCCACGGCGAATCGATCCTCTTCCGACATCGCTTCTTGGAACAGCTGTTTCAGAACTTGGATTGCAGACGCACGGACATGGAGCAAGGCCTCGTCGGGGCGGGCCGCCGCACGCTTGAACGTAAAAGCGTGATAGGTTGCGGAGGAACCAGTGATCTCGGTTTGGAGGGCCTGTCTCAGAACCTCCATGACCACCGGCTGCACAGCCCGGCGCCGTTCTCGATCCATCGCGGCGATCTGCCGGACCAGGCGGTCCTGAACAACCGCGCCAGCCTGCTGCCAGATATCGAGCTGAAATCTTGACAGGCCTTCAGTGGATCTGAGGAGTCGCTTGCGTGCCCTGGCGCTGGGCACGGAGCTATGTAACTTGCAGATCGCTTCCAACGTACCTTCTACATCGGAATACCGGATGTAGTCCAATATGTCAGCAACTACGTTCAACACACCGTCTGCATCTTGGCCGGGCAATGTGCCGAACGGCGTCTCGACCGAGCGAATACTCGTCTCGTACGCTTGCAAAGCTGCATCGACAATGGCAGACCGAACCTCCGATTGCACCTTTTCGAGGTCGTTGTAATGAGGGAGCACGGAGGTCGCAAAGCGCTTGAGCAAATCGTAGCGCGAATTGTTGTCCTCACAATCCGCAAGCCCCGCCAGAGAGCCCTGCTCGAGGACTTCCTTCCCGTTGAGCAGGCGATGAAAATCATCAACGACTTTCTGGAACTCGTATCCGGCGGGTAACAGATGCTGGCGCATGATGTCTTTCATGCGTACCTCGATCCCCTGCAGGAGATCCCGGCCAAAACCCTCGAGCTGAGGCGTCTTGTAGATTGTGTCGTGGGCCATCTCCGACCAGGCGTGGTTCAATGTAGTCTGGACCTGTATTTCACACCACAGACCGCGGAACTCCTGGTATTGCGGGCGTGACAGCAGTTCGTCGTTCAGCCGGACCACGTAGTTGTTGGATATGAAAAGGTCGGCAGCGTTGGCGGTGTCCGGTTGCGGATGATGGATCTTGGTCCGGCTCCAGTCGATCACGAATTGCGCCTGGAGAATGCGCGAAGTTTGGAAGCGCCTGACATCCGAGTTGGTATAGAAGATGATTCGGCAGCCGGCCAGGTCCTTGGCCACTGCCCCGATGTCATTGCTGTCCATCGCGGCTGCCCGTTCGAGCTTCCTTGCAACCGAGCTGAGCTCCTTGGCACGGTTTTGCACGTGTTGGAGCCGTAACTCCCTTTCCTGAGCGATGGCCTCGTTCAGCAGTGAGGCGATCACCTGCGACAGACGGAGGTAGCGCGCCCTGCCCTCCGTTTCATAAGCCTTCAGGTCCATGGTGCATTCTCAGTTCAGCCGGCTTCATTCGAGTGTCTGCGGCAGCGCCGCGAGCTTGGCGAGGTTGGCTGCCGTTGCCAGGCTCGATGCGAGCTCGTCGTCGAGGTGTTGCAGGGTGACTAGGGCCTGTTGCAGTCGTGTCGCCGCGGCTCCCTGGGGTAGCTGGCCGGCCAGGTTCTCCAGCTGTCTAGCCAGAACTTTTAGTCCCGCATCGCGGTCGCGTTGGGCTCCATAACATTCGAGCAGCAACAGTACGCAGGCGAAGATATCCGCATCGCGCGGGGAGCGCAGATAACCGTGGACGAGTTGGGTCGCGACGAAGTCTGCAAGCTGGGGTATGCTCAGGATGGCGGCCATTCGCGCGGCACTCCAATTGAGGTCTGCAAAGGACTGGTGGTCCAACCCGCCCGCATTGACGATTTGCTCATACGTTCGGACCAGAGTTTCACGACCGTCCGGCGGGACACCCGCCATCTCGACAGCGCGGCTGAATTCGTTGAACTTCCGGGCGGTGGGCTCAGATTGCAGTGCCTGATGAATTGCTTCCACCTGCTTTTGAAATGACTCGGGGAGCGTGGGGGACACGTCGAGTCGCTCGCCTTCCGTCACGGATGGCAACACGATGCGTGGCATCCATTTCTGTTCCCTGACCCATTGTGTAGCCGCCGTGAGCTTGTCGTTCCATGACGCTCGCTGCTGCTCTGGCGGCAACGCATCGACCATCGGTTGGATTCGTCCGAACAGTTCGGGCATCAGCCAGCGAGAGTCGATCCACTCCGGGTTCCAGCGGGGCGACTCCGGGATGTCCAGATAGACGGACAAAAGATACTCCTCTCCCCTGCGCTGAATCGTGGTCTCCATTACAGAGTCGTTGAAGGTATGACCTGTACTTTCCATGACGCGCACCACCAGCGAAGCATGCGCAGCTGCGGCCAGTCTGCGCCAGAAGGCGGGCCGCGTTCGCGTGGCCGAATGGGTTACCAGTCGTACCGTAGCCAGCATGAAAACGGATCCAAACTGGGAGCAGCGTCGTTGCAGGCCATCCGAGTCGGAAAACAGGCGCTGCAGCAGATCATCGCCTAAGCTAGTGAAGCGTGTGTCGGCCGCGGACTGTCGGGCACAGATTTCAAACGCACCCGCCAGCGTGTAGGGATCGTTGCACGTGCTCATTGCCTTCAGGCACTCGAATACACCTTCGGCCCCGAGGGACTCGAAAAGCTCGTGTGGAACGAGCCTCGAAGATGAGAACTGCAATGCCATCGCCAACGCATATCTTACGGGATGCGCGTTGAGTGCCGCGGAGCGGGCTTCTGCGAGCTCGTTCGCAATGAAGGATTGCTGGGTCTTTGAATCCCGCACCGGCGGGATGAGTTGCTCCCAGTACAAGGGGTCATCGGGCAGCAGATCGTTTTCACCGAGCTGCGACTGGCTCTTCAGCTGCAAGGCCAGGCGGCGCGCGAACTCCTCAGGCGCCGTATCCAACAGCGTGGTCACCGATGCAAACACGTCGGTCGAGAAATCGGCGGCGGCGATCAGATCATGCGCCTGCCTCACTGACTCTGCACTGAGAGAGAGACTCTCGAGGAGTGTCGTGAGGACTTCCCGCCGGCGATCGAGCTTCGGGTTCCATAGCGCGCCGTACGGGAGACGAACATTCTGGCTATCAATCTGGATCCAGGCGGACGCGTCCGAGTCGAGTCTCAGGTGAGCCTCGGCGGGGATGCCATTCCGTGTTATCACCAGGGGTACGGGCTCACCCTGGGCAGCCGCCAACAACGCCTCAAAAAGCGCGTCGGGTGTCACCGATGTCTCGACACCCAAGGGTATCGATCGAGCGTGGGCTCCAATTTGGTAGGCGGATAAGATTGCGCCGTCCCCGATGACGGACGCTTCGACCGTGGGCGGCAACGCCTGCAGGGCGATCTGCGCCCGTATTTTCGCCATGTCACGTGGGTTCATCGGATGTGAATGCAGTCAGTATGTAAGAGCGAATGCGCGCGATTACGGCCTCATATCTGTCCGGTGCAGTGAGTTGCATCGGGTCCGAGATGCGCTGCTGCACCCATTTGAAATAAGCCGCACGCCGCTGTGGATCATCCAACTCCATGGCGAACACGATGGCGATCGACATGACACGCTGCATGGACTCGGCCCAATCCGCAGAGGTGCCTGGCGGCCACAGCGCAATCCATTCAAAGGGATTGGGCAGCTCGCCCAAGATCAGATCGGCAAGCCGTGCGGCCCGCTGCAGATCCTGCTCCTGTATCCAGATTTCCTTAATGGCCTTGCCAACAGCACTGATCAATGAGGCCAACCACGGAATCTCGGACGGAAAGCGCGGCAATCTGTGAACCAGAATGAGCGCGATGCTCTGGCGCCACATCCTGAACTCGGCCGACTCGGTGCTGAGGCTGCGTTGCGCCATATCGCGGATCTCCTGAGCGTCATGCGGCACCAGCGCCGCACCCGAGGCTCGCAAGCGGTAACGCAGGTTCCATACTTCCTCCTGCGAGATCAGCTCTCGCGCTCGCAGTTCTTCAATCAGATCCAGGGACGTGGCCAGCCGGACCTGTTGCTGTTGAGGCCCGATGACGAGTGCCTCCTGGTTGAGCGCCCGGTCGTCGATCACAATTGCATCCGCACCGCTGAAGTCGTGCAGCAGGTTGAGTGTCGAGGGGTCTCGATCGTCATTGGCTGCGCCCGAGCGGCGCGGCCCGAACACAATTCGGCCGCCGTCATCGGCCGCGGTGATCGCGCGCCGGATTTCCTCTATATGCAGCAGTATCTGGTCTGATTGCCGCTCATGGTCGATCAGACTGATGGCTTCCTCCTCGATCCCGGCCGGGATGTACACTTCATCGAAATAGGCGATGACTTTTTCGAGCAGGTTGGTTGTTTGCAGATAGGATAGGGCGACGTCATCCAGATAGAGCGGGCGATGGATGTCCGCAGTGGCCGCCGCTGGCCACTGTTGATCCTGGGCCGTCAAGTATCGCTGTGCAGTTTCGGCAGTGTTTTTTTCGAGAGGGACTTGCGCCTCGAGAGTCCGGAGCAGGCTGACTGTGTCAGTGAGGCAATCGGAATACTCTGACAGATCGGCGAGGTCCCGTCCCTGCGACCCCAACGTGTGGACCGGAGCTGGCCGGACCAACACACCGCGTGACTGCCGCGCCATGTGCAGGAGGTTGGCCAGGTCGATGCCGACCAGGTCAACGAGCGCCTTGGGGGGAAGCTCAAGGGGCCGAGCCACTTTGAATTTGTCCGATCGCAGCCTGAGAATCTGGGACGCGCGCTCGATGCGCGATCGCTGGAAAGTCCGGATCCGGCGCTGGCCTTCGAAGAGCTCGGACACGGCGCCGCCGGGGATGACAACGCTTTGAAAGGCTTCCAAAACCCGGGGCAGCAGACCCAGGTAACCCAACACCATCAGTGCGGTTGTGTCCAGAGCGATACGGTTTGCAGACTCGATGCGAGCTGCGACGCGTCGCCCGGAAAACAACGGCAGACTGGTCCGCTTGCGCGCATCGGCCTGACCGAGATTGCGAACGAAGTTCCCGAGTAGTGCATCCACCGGGGTGGTGCGCAATGCAGGAGCCGCTATGACCAACGGCAATTCGCCCTTGATCAGTGACTCGTTGATCTGACGGGAGTGCGTGCTCCAGGCGAGCTGTTTTTCCAGTAGCTCCTGAAGCTCGAATTTCTGCACCGGCCCATCGGGCCCCGACAGCGCGAGCGCCCGTGAGAACCACTCGTGGGCCGTGGTGTCCCGATCTTCGAGTCCGGCTCCAATGGCGAGGCTGTATGCGCCCAGCAGGACCTCGGCTGCGGCATCCGGTTTTGCTACAGCTGCTCGCAGCAACTCGCGAAACGGACCATATCCCGATGTCAGCGCCAGTTGAGCGGCCTGGATGAGCATCAGCGCGTCCAGTGATGCAGCGGTTTCGAGAATGGTCGACAGCAGCGAGCTGAGCCTTTCCCACCGGCCGCTCTCAATGGCCAGCGCGATCTCCAGAGATAGATCTCTGTGCTGTGGATCGGAACGTAAAGTCTCGGCTACAGAATTCGCTTCCCGCAGGCGACCCCGCTGAAATAGAAGCTGGCTGTAGTAATGCTTTATCGGGATACTACGATCGAGGACAAACGCATGCAGGTCCACCAGGCGCAAGAAGTTGGTGTCATCTTTTATAGCCGCATAGGAGCTCGCGGCATCCACGATGTCCTGTGGATCCTGTGTTTCGATGTATAACCTCTCCAGGTACGGCCCCAACATCTGATGACGGCGCGCCTGCTTCAGCGCATTCACCAGAATCTGCAATGTGGGGGTCGCCGGGTGCGCTTCGTATACGCGCTGAAACTCGGCAACCGGATCGGCTCCCTGCGCAGCGCGAATCTCCGCCTCGAGTACCGCCAACTCCTGCGGTTGCAACTCCGATCGATTGGACTCGAGGAGCGCACGTGCCGTAATTGCCTGGCCGGATTGGGTCAGCGCCTGCACCTCGTAGAAGACGGCTCGTGACTTCGTGAGCAGACTCTCCAGTCGTACACGATCTTCAACGAACAAGGCAGCGAGACCCGCGTGATCGTCCGCGTGGATGTGAATTATCAACGCTGCGGCCAGATCCGCATCGTCCCACCCGCCTGTGGCTGCGCGCCGTCGCAGATGTGCCTCCAAGTGGGCGGGATCGTATCCGTCCAGGTACTGGAGCGCGAGTTGGACGTAGCGGACCGCCTTGCCGGGATCTTCCATGTCCGCCTTCAGCTGATTTCGGGCAGCGGCCTTCCTTTGTGGATGCATGAGGGATGCCCACAGTATGTACCATTCAGCACTGAGCCGGGACTCGGGCAGATTCAGGCGTTGTATCAATACAAGACAGCGCTGGAGGTCAGCGATCGCGCTGTCCAGCCGTTCTGCCAGTTCGTTTGCTTCCAGAACCGGCGCGGTAAAACTCACGGTAGGCAGGAAGCTGACCAGAGCGCTCAACTGATCCGCTGGTGGAAATACGCAAACCAACCGAACGACACCGCGTAGATAGACCAGATAGGGCGCTGCATCGAGTTGCTGGGATGTTACTTTGTCCAACAGCGCGCGCGCGTCATCAACCCGCCGGAGTCTGATGTAAACCTGGCTCGAGACTATCCAACCGGATGTCGTCGGTTGCTCGGCACCGAAGCGTTGCTCAGCCATGCACTCCAGCGCTACCTCATCGCCACGCTGGCGCGCGAGGATACCGATCAGCGTTGAGCGCGACTCCGGATCGCTCAGGTCACGCAGGAGCTTCAGCGCTTCATCGACCTCGCCACGCGCTTCCATCAATAGCCCGAGCGCGGGGTGCTCCGGTGTCGGGCCGGGGAAACGGATCGCCTGTTGATAGAACCGGTCGGCATTCTCGGCTCGATGTCGCAATGCCTCGAATCGGGATGCGCGCAAAAGTATCTCTCTGCGCAGTCCGGGCGAAAGTGGGTTGCCGTCATCAGAGCCAACCTGCTCGGCAAGCGGTCGGAAGGGGCTCAGGATCGTGCACTCGGGAAAGGGTGATCGCTGTAAGGCCTGTTCGAAGCGATTCGCGACGTCGCGTTCCAGCACCTCCTGCCAATCGGCAGACAGCGGCGCGCTTCGGTTACTGTCGTGCTTTCGAAGTATGTTCGCGATCTTCTGGAGACGGTCGACGTCAAACGTGCTGTAAAGCTTCAGCAGATCTCGGTAGTCGAGGACGTCCCGCGCGGCGTTGAAATC
>Ga0268266_10001421_pt1 | contig 28599 bp, 27 predicted proteins | sample KBSS13metaG_FD_190356 | JGI IMG/M metagenome (GOLD analysis project Ga0268266, IMG submission 190356) | Switchgrass rhizosphere microbial communities from Kellogg Biological Station, Michigan, USA - KBS S1-3 metaG (SPAdes) (version 2) | ecosystem: Host-associated > Plants > Roots > Rhizosphere... | reverse complement strand
TGGGCGATCCTCTGGTGCGGATGCGCAGTGCTGTTCTTTGTCGTGCAATTCATCACGGGCGATCAACCCAGATAGGCATCCAGCCCGCCCCGAATTTGTCCACGCCGCCTAGGCATCGCCGACAAAATGAGATCATTCGCTGGGTCGCGCCACTGTGCCGGCCCCTATGAGCCCGCTTGTGCAGAATGGAGCAGCCACAATGTCCTATGATCCATTCTCCGCGCTGACCTTCGTCACTGGTCCGGCAAGCCTCACCGATGCCTGCGCGATCCTGCAGAACGGCACGACCACCCGCTACAATCTCGCCGTCACGCAATGGCGCGAGTTTCAGTCGTCCATCGCGGCGGACGAAGACAGGCTTTCCCTGCTCTATGTCGATCCCGACCGCGCCCGGTGGCTCGCCGAACGGCGCATCCACCTGCAACTCCGGGCACTCGGCCTGCTGAATGCCGGCGTTGCGCTGTTCGGGGCGACCAGCATCTGCGGCCTGATCGGCGTCTTCCTCGTCCAGGCGCTCTCCGTGCCATTCGGAGCCGTCAGCGTGTTCATGGCAGTGGCCAGCGGCGCCGCGCTCACGGTCATGCTCGCGGCGATCGGTACTCTGTTCACGGAGGGCGCGTGCGGCCGGGACATGGTGCGGCTGCACCACCGTCTGAGCTCGGTCGTACGGCGTCACACGCCACTCCCGCAAACCGCCAAGGGCCGAACGGCCTGAAGCCTCACCACTGCCCCGTCGGCGGGCTGCCGACACATCAAGCACCACGAAAGGACTGACCAATGACCACCATTTCCATCGTTACCGGCGGCAGTCGTGGCCTTGGCCGCAATACCGCTATCAGCATCGCCCGCCACGATGGCGACGTGATCTTCACCTACCGCAGCGGCGAGAGCCAGGCTCAGGCCGCCGTCGCGGAGATCGAAGCACTCGGCCGCAGAGCGGTCGCGTTGCAGCTCGACCTCGGTGACATTGCTTCCCTCAAGCCGTTTGCCGACCGGGTTCGCACTACGCTTCACTCCTGGGGTCGAGAGAGCTTCGATCATCTGGGCAACAATGCCGGCATGGCGAGATGGCGAGCTTCGCCGAGACCAGCGAGGCGCAGTTCGACCAGCTCTTCAACGTGCATGTGAAGGGCGTGTTCTTCCTCACCCAGGCACTGCTGCCGCTGATCGTTGACGGCGGCCGGATCGTGAACTTCTCGTCGGGCCTGACCCGCGTCTCCTATCCCGGCTTCTCGGCCTATTCGGCCGCCAAGGGTGCGATCGAGATCCTCACGCTCTACATGGCCAAGGAACTCGGCAGTCGCGGCATCACCGCCAACGCGATCGCGCCGGGCGCGATCGAGACCGACTTCCTCGGCGGCGCAGTGCGCGACACGCCGGAATATAACGAAGCCTTCGCCAACATGATCGCACTTGGCCGGGTCGGCGTGCCCGACGACATCGGGCCGGCCATCGCTAGCCTGCTCGGCCCCGACAATCGCTGGATCACGGCCCAGCGGATCGAGGTCTCGGGCGGCCAGAACATCTGACCCCTTCCCATTCAATCAAGCCGTCGCGCACGCGACGACAAGCAGGAGATTTTCCATGACCAATATCCTCATCGTTCTCTCGGCCGCCGACAAATGGACCCGTGCCGATGGCTCCATCTATGAATCCGGCGTCTGGGCGCAGGAGTTCGTCGATCTCGACCAGGCCTTCGTGCGGGCCGGTTTCAAGGTCGATCTCGCCAGCCCCGGCGGCGTCGTGCCGACGATGGACAAGCGCAGCCTAGATCCAGACATCGTCGGCGAGCAGATTGCTGAACACGCGCGCGCCTATCTCGACGAGAATGCCACGCGGATCAAAAAGCCGCTGGTGCTCGCCGAGATCGACACCAGCAGATATGACGCCATCGTCGTCCCCGGCGGTCATGGCCCGGTCGAGGATCTCTACAAGGACCGCGATATGGGCCGAGTACTGATCGAGGCCGATCGCGCCTCTAAGGTCATTGCTGCCGTGTGCCATGGTCCTGCGGCACTGCTGGCGGCGCGGGACGAGAACGGCCTCTGGCCGTTCGCCGGTCGCAAGATGACCTCGCTCAGTGACGAGGAGGAGATCGAGTTCGGAACGGCGGAGAATGCACCCTGGCTGCTGGCCGGCACGCTACGCAAGCAAGGCGCCAACTTCGAGCAGGGCCCCAGCTGGCACGCCTATGTCGTCAAGGACGGCAACCTGCTCACTGGTCAGAACCCGCAATCCTCGACACCTTTGGCAGAAGTGGTGATCGCGGCGCTGCGGTAATAGACCGAGGGCAGCAGGACCCGGCGGTCCGCGCTATCACGGGCTGCCCGATCGGCATGAGTGCACCGCGGCCCGTCAAACCTCGATGAACAAACGACAAATATCGGGACGATTTTCGCGAAGTCGGAAAGTCCGACCTGGGACGATTGTGTTGAAAAAGGCGGCTTCGAGCGCCGGTCGGCATGATGGGTGAGCGCCGCTGACGAGTAGCCCCGGCGCTTACCGCGCTCCGGCCATGGCCGGCATCGGGATCAGCTTGGCGAGCTTGCGGAGGTTCTGGGCGGTGGCGGCGAGGAGGAATTCGTCCTTCGCGCCGTTGGGTCCTCGCAGCCGCAGGCGCCGCAGATTCAGGATGCGCTTGAGGTGGGCGAACAGCATCTCGACCTTCTTTCGCTGGCGGCGGGATGCGACATAGGCGTCGGTGGTGGCGATATCGCGCGCCATGTCGCGGGCGCCCTCGTGGATCGAGCGCAGGATCTTGCGGGCGGGCGCGTTGGGGCAGCAACGCGGCTTGAGGGTGCAGGCGTCGCAATCGAACTTGCTGGCGCGGTACCGGGTCATGCCCTCGGCGTCGACGAAGGGCAGCGCTTCCCGATAGCGTTTCCGGCGCTGCCGCAGGCGCTTGCCGGCGGGGCAGACATAGCTGTCGTCGTCATGGTCGAAGACGAAGTCGGCGCGCGCGAAGCTGCCGTCACGCCGAGCCGACTTGTCGAACACCGGGATGTGCGGCTCGATGCCGCGTTCCTCCACCAGCCAGGCCAGGTTCCTGGCATCGCCGTATCCGGTGTCCGCCGCCAGCCGCTCGGGCCACAGCCCGAACCGGGTGTGGGTGCGCTCGATCATCCGGCGCTGGGCGGTGACCTCGGCCTGGCGGATGGCGGTGGTCGCCTCGACATCGACGATCACCGCATGGTCGAGGTCGATCAGATAGTTGGTCGAATAGGCGAAGAAGGCGCGGTCGCGCGACGCTGCCGTCCAACGCGCTGCCGGATCGGCCACGGCCAGCTGCTTGGGCGGCACCGGCGTCGCGCCGCCGAACGCGGCATCGTCGAGCGCGGCCAGATATTCCCGCACCGCGTGGCCGGCGCCGGCCGGCGGCAGCTGTCCGGCATCCTCGACGACGTTCTGCCGGCAGGCATCGGCCCGGATCAGGCTGGCATCGACCGCGAAGCCTTCGCCGCCCACCAGCTTCTCGGCGATACAGCGCGCCACCGTCGCCTCGAACAGGCGGCGAAGCAGGTCGCTGTCGCGGAACCGGCCGTGCCGGTTCTTGGAGAAGGTCGAGTGGTTCGGCACATCGCCTTCCAGCCCAAGCCGGCAGAACCAGCGATAGGCCAGGTTCACATGCACTTCCTCGCACAGCCGGCGCTCGGAGCGGATGCCCATGCAATAGCCGATGATCAGCATCCGCAGCATCAGCTCGGGATCGATCGAGGGGCGCCCCGTCTCGCTGTAGAAGGGACGCAGATGCTCGCGCAGGTCCGACAGGTCGACGAAGCGGTCGATCGAGCGCAGCAGGTGGTCCGCCGGCACGTGCCGCTCCAGGTTGAAGCTGTAGAACAGCGACTCCTGCGACACGGTTCGCTCGCCCATCATCCGCACGTCTCCCGCTGACCGACGAGAGTGAATCAGACCGTCACCGCGACTTCAAGGGCGGGTTTTTCAACACAATCGGACGACTCCGGCCGCAGCGACAGCCTGGCCCAACTCAGGACGTTCGTCCGCATCAGAGCGAACGTCAGCCCGCGCTGAAATCGGCCGTTGGCACATGTCGTGCATTCCGACAGAGGGCGCCTCTATTCTTGTTGTTCCATTGCCCGGACAAGTTTGTCATGACTCGCCAACCGTTCGTTGAGACAGTGGTGTAAGAATCGACGGAGTCTGTGACTGTCCCATCCTCGGCTCTTTGGCGCGGCATTACCAAGACAAGCGTACACTCATGGCTGCATTGATGCCCTCCCCAATGTTGGTTTGGGTCCAGTATTTTGCGTTCAGCAGATTGTTGAGGTTGCCGATGAAGGTCACGTTGCGCCCGCCCACCAGCGTGTCGAACTGAAAGCCTGCGTTGGCCGTGGTATAGGCTGGGACGAACAGGGTGTTACTGTCGCTGATCGGGGCCTTGCCGGTATAGCGGATATTTCCGTGCAGGGTGAGACCGGGCATGGCGGGTATTTGATATTCTGCATTACCGGTGATTTGCCATTTGGCAGCCCCTTCTGGCACATTGCCGCGTAGATCTTCGTTGCCGGCTGACACATTGCGGATGCTCGGATCGAGATAGACCGCTCCGGCCCCCAGCTTCAGATCATCGCTGAGCCGATAGGTCCCAATCGCCTCGGCTCCCTTGTAGAGCGTCAGGCCATCCTGCGTCAGGCGGCGCGCACCATCGACGAACCGGTCGATCGTGTTGGCGCGCTCAATGCGGAAGGCGGCTAGGGTCAGGCTCAACCTTTGATACTCGTACTTGGCGCCGATTTCATATTGGCGGCTCAGCGTCGCTTTGAGCACCTCGCCGACATTGGCATATTCGCCGCTAACCCGGCTGCCTGGCTCCATCGCCTCGACATAGCTGCCGTAGATCGAGACATAAGGTGCAGGCTTGTAGATGAGCGCGAGCGTGGGCGTCACCGCCGAGGTGCGATAGCCGGAATCAACCGACGGGTTCCCGTCGAGGTCGGACAGCTTATATTGCGTATAGCGCGCACCGAGCATGGCCTGGAGATGGTCGCCAAGGTGCAGCGTGTCACTGAGGAACAAGGCTTTTTGCCGTTCCCGCGTCGGCGATCCGTCGGTGCCGAAACTGATGTCGCGCGTCACTAGAAATGGCTGATCACGATAGATATTACCGTTAAAATCGTTTCCCCAATAGTAATCCTTGTCGTTATAGCCAAAGGCGCTGTCGGTGATCTGGAAGGACGCTCCGGCCACGATCTCATGCCGGATCGGTCCGGTGACGACATCACCCTGCACCATGGCCTGGACGAAATGGTTCTTGTCCAGCTCGGCGAAATTATAGGCGAAGCCTTCATAGTCGCCGGCCTGGTTGCGCATGTAGACGAACATCTTGTTCGAGCGATGAAGCTTGCTGGTGTAGCCATAGGTCAGGCGAGCGGACCAGCCATCAGCAAAGGCCCAGTCCAGCCCGGTGGCCGTGGCCAACGTCCTGCCCTTGTAATAGCTATTCGCCACGTCGAGCTTGTCGTAGTCATAGGTCGGGCGGGGCAAGGCAGTCCCGACATAATCTGCCCAGTAGAACTGGAATGGCTCGTGCTGAAGATTGTTGTCCTCATATGTCGCGGTGGCGTACCATTTAAGGTTAGGATTGAAGGCGTATTCGAGCGCCAGTGACCCGACCATGCGGTTAACGCCGGCCTCATTATAGGCGGTGCCCTTTTCTCCCGCCAGATTGACACGATAGCCAAGCTTGGCGTTGCGGGTGAGCGGCCCGCCCGCATCGGCACGAGCATAGAACACGCTATTGGTGCGATAGCCGATCTCCGTCGTCAGCATCGGTTCGGCGGTCGGCCGCTTCGTGCGGTAGCTGATCACGCCGCCCGGTGCGCCGAAGCCGTACATGAAGCCGGTCAGGCCCTTCAGGGCGGTAACGCTCTCGATCGGTTCAAGCGGAAAGTCGCCGCCCCAGTAAAGCAGCAATGGTACATCATCGATATAATAGTTGCGCACGCCCAGCCCCCGGATCTGGGTGCCCCACCAATTGGTCGAACCGGATGGCGCGGAGGAATAGACAGACGGATCGTTGGCGAAAATCTGCGCTATGCTGTTGGCGTGGCGCCGGGCGATATCATCTGCATCGACGACCGTCACCGAATAGGGTGTGTCCAGCAAGGCTTTGGCGCCCAAAGCGCCGCCCTCGCTGACCTTGTTCTGGCCCTCGTCGGGCCTCAGGCCGGTGACGATGATCTCCGCATCGGCACGCCTCGCGCCCTCTGACGAATCGGCTTCCCGTGCCGAGGCAGCGGAGCCAACGGCAATTTTTGTCAGCACAGTGACGCACAACAGCGACCGGACGAATTTGCGCGTCATGAATGCTCCCCTTTTTCAGCAGGGCGAGCCCCTATTAACAATGCTATTGCGAGTCAATCGCATTAATGGCTATAGCGCCTCGACTGTGCAGCAGGGGCGAATGATGAAGCGGATGCGTTTGAAGAGGCTGATCAATGCATTGGTCAGTGTTTCCTGCCTCACGATTTCGGCAGTGACGAACGCGCAGCAGGCAGCGGAAACCAGCGACGGACGGGGCGACATCATCGTCACCGGGGTCAAGAATTCGGATGTCGCGATGGCATCGAAGGCCGATATCCCGGCGTTGGAAAACGCGCAGGCGATATCGATCGTCACGCAGCAGATGCTGATCGATCGAGGCGTGATACGGCTTGGCGATGCGCTGGCAGGCGTTGCCGGGGTGTCGCGCAACAATACCTACGGCTTTTTTGACGGCTTCAACATTCGCGGGTTCAATGCCTCGTCCGGTGCGACCTATCTCGATGGGCTGCTTGACGACACCGGCTATGGCACGTCGGAGATGAGTGGGCTGGAACGTGTCGAAGTGGTGAAGGGGCCAGCCTCGGGCCTGTTCGGCCAGGGGCCGCTATCGGGCATCGTCAATCTGGTTAGCAAACGGCCACGGGATGATGCGTTTCTCGATCTCGGTTTCAGCGCTGGCTCCTATGATCTGGTCGAGGTTCGCGCCGATGCGAATGGCCCGCTGACGGCGGACGGCGTCCTGACAGCGCGTCTGGCGGCCGTCTATCGCGACCAGGATTTCTTCGTCCATTCCTCGGGGCAGAAGCGGGTTTTTCTTTCCCCCTCGATCAGTTGGCAAATGGGGAGTCGAACCAACCTGACCCTGCTCGGTCGCTATCAGAAGGACGATATCCGTCCCTGGTCGCCGACCACCGCCTATGGCACCGCGCTGCCCAATCCCAACGGGTCGCTGCCGATCAGCTTGTCCATCAACGACACCGTCTATCCCGCCGTCCAGAAGAATGATTACTGGAACCTGGGTTATGCGTTCGATCATCAGGTCAATGATGCCATCGCGATCCACCAGTCGATGCGCTATCAGGATTTCCACAATAGCTGGGACAACTGGCTGTTCGTCACCGGGGTCAATACGCAGGATATTCCAGCAACTGCGACCAGCCCGCTCATTCCCGCCTATAGCCGAGTCAGTCGCGCCTTTTATGGTCCGTTCGACGAGAACGGCACCTATTTCCGCGTCGACACCAACGCCAGCGCCCGTTTCGATACCGGGCCACTGAACCACTATCTGCTTGCCGGAGTCGATTATGGCCGGCGCCGATCGGATAACAGCAATCTCTACGACACCAGCAATCCTTATTATCTCAATCTCTATGCTCCGGTCTACGGGACGGTCAGCACGCATAATCCGGCGGTCCCCTTTTCAACGGCGGGTAGCCGGACACGCCAACTGGGCTTCTACGTCCAGGACCATATCAAGCTGGGCGATGCCCTGACGGTTACGTTCGGCGGGCGATGGGACGATGCCTCGGCGACCAATCTGAGTGGCGGAGTGGCAAGTCCGCAGACCACCGCCAAAGCGTTCAGCCCGCGCGCGGGGGCCACGCTCGCCGTCAACGAATGGGCCTCGCTCTATGTGAATTATTCCAAATCATTCACGCCTCAGTTCAGCTATCGCGACGTCAACCAAAGGGTTCTGCCGCCCGAACGCGGGGTCAACTACGAAGGCGGGGTGAAGATCGCCCGCGGCGATGGTCGGCTGAGCGGGATGGTGACGCTCTTCTCGCTGACCCGCGCCAATGTCGCCACCGCCGACGCCGTGCTACCCAATGTCTATGTGCTGACGGGCGAACAACGCACGCGCGGCGTCGAGGCGGAAATGGCCTGGCGTCCCGGCAGCGGCGTCGAACTGACGGCGGCCTACACCTATCTCGATGCCAAGGTGACTGCCGACAACCGGCTGCTCGTCGGTTCGCGCCTCGGCAGCGTGCCCCGCCATATCGTCGACGTGTGGGCGCGCTACACGATTCCATCGGGGCCGCTTGCCAACCTGGGCGCGGGGGCAGGGCTTCATCATGAAAGTAACCGTGCGGCCAGTACGGCGTCAGCGGTCGCGGGGGCGACGCAGCCTTTCATCCTCGACGGCTATGTGCTCGTGGACGGGACAATCTTCTATCGGTCCGATGACTGGTCGATCCAGGCGAACATCCGCAACATCTTCAACGAACGGTATTTCCCTACCGCCTCCCTGACCCGCACGACGCCGGGCGAACCGCGGACCTTCATGGTCACGCTCCAGCGGCATTTCTGACGCCATGGCTGTTCACCCGAACAAAGCGGGCGTCCGCCGTCACCGCCTGCATGTGCTGGCCCGTGCGATCGCCGCGATCATCGGCGGCTATGTCGTCACGGGGCTAGTCGTCGCATGTCTGGCCCGTCTGCTGCCCATGCGGGCGGCCGAGGCGAGCATCGCGGCCACACTGGCTTCATTCGCCATCTATGCCGGCATCGTCGTCACGGTCTTTTCGACCAGGTCGATGCTGCGCGTCTGGATAGGCCTAGGCGGCGCGCTGCTGTCGCTCAGCGCGATACTGTATTTGGCGATCCTGGCGGGAGGGCGGCTGTGAAGGAGAGTTTTCGGCAGTCGATGGCGTGGCTCCATACATGGACCGGGCTGATGTTCGGATGGCTGTTGTTCGCGATGTTCGTCACCGGCACGGCGGCCTATTTCCAGCAGGAGATCAGCCGATGGATGCGGCCGGAGCTGGCGGCTACCGCCGATCCCGTCAGCGCCACGCAGGCTGCCATGACCTATCTTCGGACAAGGGAGCCGGACGCGGAAAGCTGGTTCATCACGCCGCCTTCTGCGCGCAATCCGGTGACCGAGGTATTCTGGCAGCCTAAAAAGGAGGAGGGTCAGCCGCCGACCCGGCGCAAGCGAGGGGAAACCAGCGCGACGCTTGATGGGCATGGACATCCCGTGACGGTTCGCGAAACGCGCGGCGGCTACTTCCTCTACCGCTTCCATTTCGATCTTCACTATATGCCGGTCATGTGGGCGCGCTACCTCGTCGGCGCGGCGGCGATGTTTATGCTCGTCGCGATCGTGTCGGGGATCATCACGCATAAGAAAATCTTTGCGGACTTCTTCATGCTGCGTTTCGGCAAGGGGCAGCGAAGCTGGCTGGACGCGCACAATGTTACGGCGGTGTTCGCGCTGCCTTTTTATCTGATGATCACCTATACCGGGCTCGTCACGCTGGCGACGCAATACATGCCCTGGGGTGTCATGGCGAACTATGCCTCTACGGACACATTCTTCGAAGAGGTGTTTCCAGGTCGTGCGGATGTTCCCCGCAGCGGCGTGGCCGCGCCGCTGGTCCCTGTCAGCTCGCTCATGGTGATGGCGAGCCGGTCGTGGGGCGGCGCGGGGATCGGATTTGTGAAAGTCGCCAATCCAGGTGACAGCACAGCCACCATCACCATCACCCGCGCCGCCGACACTGCCATCGCTGCGCGGGGTGAAAGCATGGTCTTTGCCGGGCCGACCGGCACGTTGCTGGACCGGCACGTGCCGGAGGGCGGTGCCCTGGCGACGCAGAGTGTCATGGTTGGACTTCATGCCGGGCGCTACGCCGGCTGGGGCTTGCGCTGGCTCTATTTCCTCTCGGGCATCGGCGGCACGATCATGGTTGGCGGCGGGCTGGTGCTCTGGACCGTGAAGCGGCGGGCAAAACTTCCCGATCCCGCGCATCCCCATTTCGGGTTCCGTCTGGTGGAGCGGCTCAATATCGCCGCGATCGCCGGCCTTCCCGCAGGGCTTGCAGCCTATTTCCTGGCGAACCGCCTGCTGCCCATCGCCATGGACAATCGCGCGGAATGGGAGATCAACAGCCTGTTCCTCATCTGGGCGGGCGTCCTCCTCTGGGCCTGCGTCCGGCCCCAGCGGCGCGCATGGGTCGAAAGCCTGTCGTTCGCCGCCGCCCTGTTCGCGACGGTGCCGATCGTGAACGCCCTTACAGTCTCGCGTAACATGCTGACCGGCCTCGTGACCGGTGACTGGCTGTTCGTTGCCTTCGACATGGCGATGGTGACCGTTGCCTCTGCCTTGGCCTGGTCAGCGCACAAGGCGGCACGCGCTAAGCCGAACGCGACGCGCGGAACCCGCCAGAAGAACAAGGAACTGACCACGGCATGATCCATATATTGGCAATATGCGCGTCAATCCTAGGGTTCGGATGCCTCTGTGCCGCAATGGCACGACATCAGAAGGATATGCTGGGCCGGACACTGCCTTCCCCTGTACAGCAGCGGTTCCGCAAGGCGGGCTTCACTCTTCTGCTTGTCGCGCTGGTCATCGACATGACAGGCTTGGGCACCGCCTATGGCGCGATCGCGTGGTTCGGCCATCTGACAACAGGTGCTGTGATGGTGGTAGCCTCTTTGAAATGGAAGACAGCCTGACGAAGCGGACATCGTTCTTTGCCCAATCCCGATACGCCGAGGCGAGCGCTTCACGGCAGCGAAGCTACGACTCAATTAAGCAGCTTCCGCTTTGCCTTCTTCGTTTCGAAAGCGGCCAGTTCGGACCGGTCCGCAGATCTAGATCTGGGCACAGGAGAGAGCGTTTCACGGCCCGAAGAACGGCCGGTATCAGCGTAGCCGGACCTTCTGGGTCGCAGCGCTGACCGGCGGCAAAGTCCCACGAAGTGGCATTCGGCTTCCGCCAGCACGCGACCAGTATACGCCCGCCCTTCCGGCGCCATGCCGCGAATGTCCGCTAACATCAGCACCGGACATCGCAACTTGCGAAAGCTTCGCGGCAGCAAGCGCCTAAATCGCGGTTCTTCAAGTAGCACGAGAGCATGCCCGAAAGCCGACGGCCATTCATCAGGGGCGCGGCGTAGAGCGCGCGATTGGCACGCTGCAGTGCTAGTCCAAGGACTTGGCAGCCACGGCATCTGTGGGCACCAAGCAGGGCCAACATCGCTGCTTTTGCGCCCGGTTAGATCAACTCTTGTGCAACTGACGATTGCGCGCGGCCGACAATAATGTTGCTTATCGTAATGTCGCTCGCACCAAGTTGAGTATTCAACTCCTTCAGGATCACCGGATTCGGTCAGGAACATCCAACGCGAGCCTATTGGCTGCTCTCGGCTTGCTGCCGCGGAAAGCCAGGGTTGCGCCGACACTGCCAACCCAGCATCCAGCTCATTCTTACGTATGATTTCCACCCGCCACCAAAGGGATCAGGCATTCGCTTCCGGTACCTCCGTATGGATAGGAACGAGACCATGCACCCTTTGTCACCCTTCCAGCAACAGCCGAGGTTGCTCACGGTCATATCGGACACGATCTGCCCGTGGTGCTACATCGGCAAGCGCCGGCTCGACGCGGCGTTGGCAACCTTGGCTGAAGAGGGGCTTGCCTTCGACGTCGAATGGCGTCCGTTCCAGCTCAATCCCGGCATCCCGGAAGAAGGCCTCGCCCGTGCGGAGTATCGCTCAGCCAAGTTCGGTGCTCTCAAGAGCGCAGCGTTAGACCGGCAAATGGTCGAGACCGGCACGCAATATGGGATCGCCTTCCGCTACGATCTGATGGAGCGCACGCCTAGCACCTTGGCATCGCACGTCATGGTCGCCGACGCCCGACGTGCGGGCGGGCTTGCGATGCAGGGCGCCGCGGTAGAAGCGCTGTTCGCCGCCTACTTCAATGAGGGGCGTGATGTCGGCCGACCGGACGTGCTCCGTGCCATCGCCAGCGAGGTCGGCTTCCATCACGGTCCTTCGGTGAAGGCTGAGCTTTGGGAACTGGTCGAACAGGAGGATCTCGCAGCGCGGCAGTCGGGCGTAAGCGGCGTGCCGACGTTTCTGCTCGATGGGCGCTTCCTGTTCAGCGGCGCGCAGCCGCCCGAGGTGATCGTACCCGCCCTGCGTAGTGCCGTGGCGCCGGTGGAAGCCGGCAACGCGTCGGGCGATTTGCTGTGACGCGCGTTGCCGTATCAGGAGGCTCGATCGCCGGACTTGGGGCCGGAGTGGCGCTCAACCGCGCCGGCATCGAGGTCGATGTTTTCGAACGCGATGGCGGGCCCTTGCGCTCGACCGGCGCGGGGTTGGTGGTCCAGCCAGAGCTTCTCGCGTTGGTGCAGGGTGGTGGTTCGAGGCTGCCGATGACCCATTGCTCGGGGAGGCGGTACTTAGGATATGACGGCCAAGTCGGCCCGCTGCAGCGCACGCCGCAGCAGTTCACGTCCTGGGACGCGGTTCATACGACTTTGCTGCGCGAGCTCCCGGCCGAACGCTACCACGGCGGCAAGACGATATCCGGCGTTGCCCGCCACGCCGACGGTGGCCTGACCATCGCCATGGGCGACGCCGGTGAGGTAAAGGCCGATATCCTGGTCGCTGCCGATGGTGCTCAGTCGTCGACACGCCGCTTAATCTATCCTGGAATTGAGCCCGATTACGCCGGCTATGTCGCCTGGCGGGGCACTTTGCTGGAGCGGGACATGAAGCCCCAGGTGATTGCCGCGTTCGACGACGTCTTCAGCTTCAGCGAGGCGCGTTCCGGAGGCCATGCTCTGGCCTACTTCATCCCCGGCAACGATCTGGCCACGGATGTCGGTCATCGCCGCATGAACTGGGTCTGGTATGTGGGGGCCAACCCGCAGGAGCGTGATGCGCTTCTGGTCACGCGCGACGGCTACCAACGGCGCGCCTCGCTCAACCGCGGCATGGCGCGCGATGACGAGATTGCAGAACTGGGGCGGCGGGCGGCCCGCGAACTTCATCCCATGTTTGCACGACTGATCGAGGCGACAGCGGATCCGTTCCTGCAGACGATCGTCGATCTGGGCGTCCCGCGGACGGTGTTCGATCGCACGGTGCTGATCGGTGATGCCGCCTTCGTCGTGCGCCCTCATACCGCCGGCGGCGCGGCCAAGGCAGCGCGCGATGCGCTTGCGATTGCCAGGGCATTGGCAAACGAGAGAGTGGGCATCGACGTCGCGCTGGCTTCCTTCGAGCGCGAGCAACTCGCTTATGGCCGCGAACTGCTGCGGTACGGGATCCAGCTTGGGCAACAATGGGCGCGGCTTTAGGCCATGCCCACGAGTGTTCACCGCAAAGCTTCCACCAGGCACATGGCGAGCGGCGCTGTCGTCATTACGCTGGGCGGTGATCCGCTGGTCGCGGTGGTCACATTCGCTGCCGCAGCGCAGACCGGAAGCTCGCAAAGGATGAGCGAGGGTGTTCATTCGGTGACGGACCTAATGTGCGATCCTAGAAATCGATCGATGCATCTGGAGGGCGCGCACCCCAATTTGGTGCTTCACCTGATCAAGCAGCAGTGGGCCAAGCAGTTCGAGACGATCAGCAGCGAGCGCGATCTGTAAGATCGTGCCGAGCTTCTGACTTCGGGACGACTCATACCTTCATGTGTATGGCGTCGGCTTTCTCGAGGGATATGGTTCTGGGATGAACCGCTTCCTCCTCTTCGCGATGCGCCGGCGCACCATCGCCACCGCTCTCGCGCTGCTTGTTTTGGTCGGGACCATCGCACTGGTAGCGACCTGGCGGCCCTCCATCGCACCGATCGCAATCCCCAAGGTAAGTGCGTTCACCCAGGCGAGCGTTGAGCGCGGAGCCGTTCTTGCCAAGCTAGGCGACTGTGCCGTCTGCCACACCTCAGAGGGGGGCGCTCCCCTTGCGGGAGGACGCCCGCTGGCAACGCCGTTCGGCACATTGTTCGCCACCAACATCACACCCGACCGGCAGACAGGTATCGGTGTCTGGTCGCGAGCGGCATTCATCCGAGCCATGCGCGATGGGGTGAGGCGGGACGGCGCCCATCTCTATCCCGCCCTGCCATATGAGCACTTCACCCATGTCACCGACGAGGATCTTGGCGATCTTTACGCCTTCCTCATGACGCGTCGGCCGGTCCGCGCGACGCCACCGCCGAACCGGCTGATTTTTCCGCTTGGCTTCCGGCCTTTGCTCGCCGGGTGGAAGTTGCTGTTCCTGCAGAAGGGGCAAGTCAAAAGCGATCCCACCAAGACGGCGGAATGGAACCGCGGCGCGTACTTGGCGGAAGGCCTGGGCCATTATGCCGCCTGCCACTCGCCGCGCAATCTCGCGGGCGGGGAGGAGCGCGCCCGCGCTTACGCCGGAGGTGTAGCCGAGGGTTGGCGCGCGCCTGCACTCGATGCCAGTAACCCGGCCGCGCGGCGCTGGACGCAAGAGGCGCTCTACACCTTCCTGCGCACCGGCATCTCGCCCGATCACTCTGCGGCAGCGGGGCCGATGGCGCCGGTCGTCGAAAGCCTGTCGACCGTCCCTGAGGAGGATGTCCAGGCCATTGCCACGTACTTCGCAAGCAAGCTGGGCGGCGGCTCGCCCGTCGCACCAGGCAGAGTAGTCGAACGCACCGCCCTGGCGGCAGCCGCCGAACCTGCCGGTGCCGTGCTGTTCGCTGGTGCTTGCGCCGGGTGCCATGGCGTGGGGGCGCCGATGACCGCGCAACAACGTCCTTCACTCGCGTTGTCGAGTGACTTGCGCGATGCCGATCCTACGAACGCCATCCAGTCCGTGCTGCAGGGCATCGAGCCGCCCGTCGCCGGTCGGGGCCCCAAGATGCCACCGTTCGCGGCAAGTCTCACCGACACGCAGGTCGCCGCCACGCTCGCCTATGCGCGCGCTCGCTATACCGATCGCGCGGCTTGGCCAAAGCTCGCCAAGACCGTGCGCAAGGCTCGCAGGGAAGGAACCCAGCCATGACGATTACTGTCTCCGTTAACGGCCAGGTGCAGCGGCTGGAAGCCGACCCAGCCACGCCCTTGCTTTACGTGCTGCGCGAGGATCTTGGCCTCAACGGTGCCAAGTATGGCTGCGGCCTGGGGCAATGCGGTGCCTGTACGGTGCAGATCGACGGAAAGGCCGCGTTCTCGTGCGTTACGCCACTCGCTGCGGTCGAGGGCCGTGAAGTGCGCACCGTTGAAGGGCTCGGGACTATCGACCGGATGAATCCGCTCCAACAGGCTTTCGTCGAGGAGCAGGCGGCGCAGTGCGGATATTGCATCGCCGGCATGATCATGCGGGCGCAAGCCTTGCTCGACATCAATCCGACGCCGAGCGATGCCGAGATAAGATCTCACATGCAGCCCAATCTCTGCCGCTGCGGCACGCACATGCGCATTCTTCGCGCCATCCGCCGCGCATCGGGGCAAGCAGCATGAGCACGGTGGTGAGTCGGCGCGAGCTACTGGCAGCAGGCGGCCTTGTCGTGGCGTTCAGCCTGGCAAGGCGCGCCATGGCGCAGCTTGCCGGCGGCGGTGAAGGCGGTGGTGGACCCAAGCTGCGGCGCCCCGATCTTGCCGGAAGCCTCAAGACCACGCCCGAGCTTGATTCCTGGATCCACCTGGCTCCGGACGGCCGAGTGACGGTGTTCTCCGGCAAGGCGGAACTGGGTCAGGGTATTCGCACCGCTCTGCTACAGGTCGCTGCGGAGGAACTCGACGTGTCACCGGCAAGCATTACGTTCGTGACAGCCGACACAGCGCGCACGCCGGATGAGGGGCTGACGGCGGGCAGCCACTCTATGCAGGACAGCGGTACTGCCATCGCCAACGCAGCCGCGAACGTGCGTATGCTGCTTACCCGGGCGGCGGCGCGGCAGTGGCGACTGGCCCCCGAAGGGCTCCGCACCACGGGAGATGGCCATGTCGTAGCGCCGGATGGACGCCGTCTTGACTACGGCGCGCTCGCGAAAGGGCTTTCGTTGCAGGTCGAGGCGGTGGCCGATGCTCCGCGACGTGATCCGGCTAGTTATCGCACGCTTGGCCGCGATCTGCCGCGTGTCGACATCCCGGCCAAGCTGACCGGCGGCAAGGCTTATGTGCAGGATTTACGCATGGCCGGCATGCTCCACGCGCGCATCGTGCGAGGTCCAAGCCATGGCACTCGGCTGATCGCGCCTCAACTCGCCGCCGCGGCTAAAGCGCCGGGTGTCGTCAAGCTGCTGCAAAACGGCAGTTTCGTTGCGGTGATCGCCCGAACCGAGTGGCAGGCGATCCAGGCGATGCGGATGGCACAGGCGAGCGACTATGTGCGCACCGCTCCGCCGCTGCCGGTCGAAGATGGCGTGCGCCACCTGCAGTCGCTGCCGAGCCGTGAGATCGTTGTACTCGACACCCACGATGGCGACCGCCCGAAGGCAAGTACGTTGCGGGCACAGTATAGCCGCCCCTGGTACAGCCACGCATCGATCGGGCCGTCTTGCGCCGTCGCGCTGCTCAAGGACGGCGGCCTCACCATCTGGTCGCACAGTCAGGGCGTGTTCGACATGCATCGCGCCACGGCCGAGCTGGTCGGCTTGCCGCCGGAAAAGGTGCGGGTGATCCATACGCCATCGGCCGGCTGCTACGGCCAGAATGGAGCGGACGACGTCACCGCCGAAGCGGCAATGATCGCGATGGCCGTGCCCGGTCGTCCGATCCGGCTGCAGTGGATGCGCGAGCAGGAGTTCGGGTGGGAGCCGCTCGGTTGCGGCATGGTGACGCAGGTGGAGGCATCGCTTGGGCCGGACAAGCGCATCGCCAGCTGGACTTACGAGGTGTGGAGCAATTCGCACAACAATCGCCCGGTGAGGGCTGGCGGCTACGCAGTGGCGCAAGAGATCGAACAGCCATTCACGAAGCAGGAGCCCAAGCCGATCCCAATGCCGGAGGGTGACGGAGACCGGAACGCCAACCCGCTCTACGATCTGCCTAACATGGACGTGCGCTATCACTTCGTGCCGCAGATGCCGCTGCGGGTCTCTGCATTGCGATCCCTGGGGGCGCACCTCAACATCTTCAGCCTGGAATCGATGATGGACGAACTGGCGTTGACCGCCAGCATCGATCCGCTCGCCTTCCGCCTCGAACATATGCGCGATGAGCGCGCGCGAGCGGTCATGAAGGCGGCAGCACAAGCATTCGGCTGGGAGGGGCGGCGGAGGAGCGATGGTCGGCGCGGCTGCGGCTTCGCCTTTGCGCGCTACAAGAACGAGGGTGCCTATTGTGCGCTGGCGATGGAGATCGAGGTCGAACGCGAGACTGGCGGCATTACCATCCACCGGGTTAACGCCGCGATCGACGCAGGGCAGGCGGCCAATCCGGACGGCATCCGCAACCAGGTCGAGGGCGGCATCATCCAGTCGCTGAGCTGGGCGATCCATGAGGAAATGACCTTCGACGAGAGCAAGCGCACTGGCTTCGACTGGGGCAGCTATCCCATCTTGCGCTTCGATCAGGTGCCCGGCTCGATCGAGGTCGAGGTGATGCACCGACCAGGTCTCCCATTCCTTGGCGCCGGCGAAACAGCCCAAGGACCCACCTCGGCCGCCCTGGCCAATGCCATCGCCGATGCCACTGGCGTTCGCTTGCGCGATATGCCGCTGACGCCGGCCAAGCTGAAGGCGGCAATCGGCGTGGGTGCCTGACGGTGGGCCGTGAGCTGCCGTCATATCTTTGGATGATAAGCCGATCCCGCACAAAGCGCTACGTATGCAGGCAGCGAGCGGTCCAGCGCGGGCCAATCCCTTTGAAGCAGGAGGTCACCATGACGACAACTTCTCTTGATGCAACAGCGGCGCAAGGAACCCGGCTCGGCGGTGGCCTGACGTTCGCCCTGGCAGTTGCGGCAGGCGTGGCCGTGGCGAACATCTACTACAATCAGCCCATGCTCGGCATCATGGAGCGCGACTTGCCCGGGCCGCTGACCACGCTGGTTCCAACCGCGACGCAGCTCGGCTACGCGGCGGGTTTGTTCCTGCTCGTGCCGCTGGGTGATCTGGTCGAGCGCAAGCGGCTGATCGTGCTCCAGTTTCTCGGCCTTGCGCTCGTGCTTGCACTAGCCGCGGTTGCGCCAAGCGCGGCGCTGGTCGTTGGCGCCTCGCTGCTGGTGGGCCTGCTGGCGACTGTGGCCCAACAGGTCGTGCCGTTGGCCGCCCACTTGTCCACGCCCGAGCGACGTGGTGCGACCGTCGGCACGGTCATGGCCGGACTGCTTTGCGGCATCCTGCTCAGCCGTACCTTGGCCGGCTTCGTCGCGTCGCACCTGGGCTGGCGCGAGATGTTCTGGCTGGGCGTGCCGATGGCGCTCGGCATTGGCGCCCTGATGGCGGTGATGCTGCCCAAGAGCCAGCCTGACTCCGACTTGCAGTATCCCGGGCTGATCCGTTCGCTTGGCAGCTTGTGGAACGAGTTCGGCACTTTGCGCAAAGCGGCGGTTACCCAAGCGCTTCTGTTCGGTGCATTCAGCGCGTTTTGGACCATCCTGGCGCTCCGGCTCCAGCAGCCTCGCTTCGGGCTTGGAGCCGATATCGCGGGTTTGTTCGGCATTGTTGGAGCAGTTGGTGTGCTCGCTGCTCCAGTAGCGGGCCGGATCGCAGACCGCCGGGGGCCGCATCTCGTCATCCTCCTGGGATCGGGCATGACGCTTGCCGCCTGGGTCGTCTTCGGTTTGTGGCAGTCGATCGCAGGAATGGTCGTCGGTGTGATCCTGCTCGATTTCGGGGTGCAGAGTGCGCTCGTATCCAACCAGCACCTGGTCTATGCGCTACGGCCCGAGGCGCGCGCCCGCCTGAACACGATCTTCATGGGCGCGATGTTCCTAGGCGGTGCGGTCGGTTCTGCCGGAGCGACCTGGGCGTGGAGCATAAGCGGTTGGATCGCGGTGACGACCCTGGGAGCAATGCTCTCTGCCACGGCGGTCGCAATCCAGTTAGTCGGCGCCAAGCACCAATCTTGAGCCCGCGATGCTATAACCGACTACTGTCACAATCCAGGCGCGTCCTTCGATAGGACGCGCCTGTTACTTCAGCCCGCCTTGCGCTTAGCGAGGATGGCCGCCCAAGGGTTCGGCTTCGCTTCGCCGATGCGGTGCAAGGTGTTTCGATCGGCATGAGCGAAAGGCGGGTCGCGCCCCTCAAGCATCAATTGGGTGTCGGTGACGTAGCTCCATGATCCGTCGGCATGAAAGGTGATGGTCATCGTGTAACTGTCCGTGCGGAAGGCCTGCTCGAGGAACGTGGTCGAGCAGATGCCGAAGTCGGTCTCGCCGCGCTTGGCCGCAACGACGATCTCGTCCGCATCGGGCGCGGCATGGCCTGAGGCGAGTGCGACCTGGCCGCGCGGGATCGCCACCGTTTGCTGCACCAGTCCGGTTGCGGGCTCCCACAGCCAGTAGCCGACCTGATCGTGGAAGGTGATGTCCTCTTCGACGGTCGTGATGTGGGTATGGTAGCGCAAGCCATAGAACAGCTGCGGGCCGTTCGCCTGCGGATCGATCGGCTGGAAGTCCATCGTCTCGATGAACACCCGGCGTTCGGGGCCATCGGCCTTGGGATTGAGGTCCACGCCCTTGCGCGCCCGCCACCGCCCGGCCAATCGGCGCAAGGGACCAAGGTTTGACAGAGTATCGGGGTCGACGTCGTTGGGTTCGGTGAAGATGTCGCGCGATGCAGTTGTCATCATGAGTGTCCTGTTGCCTCGATGCTGTTGGTGTACCTGCCGCGCCTATCGTGCCTGAGCAGCGATTAGGCGATCGCCGTTTCGATCGCGGCGAGCAGCTCGTCCGGATCGACCGGCTTGGTGAGGAAGGCATGGGCGCCGCTTGCCAGCATCTGCTCGCGCACGATCAGCGTCGGAAAAGCGGTCATCACGATCAGCGGATGTCGGCAGCCGCGGCGGGCCAATTCAAGCTGGAGCTCGCGCCCGTCCACTCCAGGCATGTGCAAGTCGGTGACAACGCATGCGAAATGGTCGAGCTCGGGGCTTGCCAGCAACTCGCCGCCGTCGCCGAACTGCGTGCCATCGAGGCCGGCGGATCGCAACAGGCTGGCGATGCTGCCACGCACGCCTGGATCATCGTCGACGATTGCCACGAGGTGGTGATGGGGCATGCGAACTCCAAGCCGGGCCAATCACCCGTAACTCACTGCATTTGGGGTGATGCAGCCGGGCAAGCCATCATACTCAGGTATGGTAGCGATGGATGGTCTCGTCGCGGACGCCAAGCTGCTCGGCCATGCGGACCAGGTCGGCGAGCGATTGCGCTGCCATCTTGCGCATGACGTTGCCGCGATGGATCTTCACTGTGATCTCGCTGAGCTTCAGTCGAGCCGCCACTTGTTTGTTCATCAGTCCGGTGACGACCAGCCCCATGACCTCCTGCTCGCGCGGGGTCAGGTTTGCGAACGATGCCTTGAGTTCGGCCGAGCCCGCCGCCGCCGCGCGCCGCGTCCGATCGACGGCAAGCGCCGACTCGACAGCGCCGAGCAGTTGCTCGTCGTCGAATGGCTTAGGCAGGAAATCGATGGCGCCCGCGCGCATGCCGCGCACGGTCATGGGAATGTCGCCGTGTCCGGTGATGAGAACCACCGGCAGTGCGATGCCGTGCCCCGCCAGGCGCTCCTGGAAGTCAAGTCCGCTCTCACCGGACAGGCGGATGTCGAGCACGAGGCAGGACGGTACCTCGGGCGAACCTGCGTCGAGGAAAGCGTCAGGGCCGTCGTAGAGGCGCACGTCGAATCCGCTCGATCGCAACAAGCTGCCGATTGAGCCACGAACCTCGGCATCGTCGTCAATCACGCAGACGCAATCTTGAGGTGAGCCCTGGCTCATGCTGCGATCCTTTCGCTGCCGGAGAGGACAGGAAGTTGAAAGCGGAAGGTGGCGCCCCCTTCCGGGTTGCTGCTGGCTGCCAAAGTTCCGCCGTGCTGCTCTATGATCGACCGGCAAATCGAAAGTCCCATGCCCATGCCGTTCTGCTTGGTGGTAAAGAAGGGGCGGAACAGGCTTTCGGGGTTGTTGTCCGCAAATCCGATGCCGCAGTCGCTCACCTCGATGACGACGTGTGATTCCTCCTGTCGACCGTCGATACAGATCTGCCGATGATCCACCGGAGTGTGCTCCATCGCCTGCTGGGCGTTGAGCAGAAGGTTCATGAGCACCTGCTGTAGCTGGACGCGATCACCGGTTACTTCGGGAAGGTTGTCCTCGAGCGTAAGACTCGAGGCAATTCCACTTGCAGCCAGATCCCGCTCCAGAATGGCCAAGGTGTCATGAACGAGAGCCTCGATCTGCAAGGTCTCCTGCTGCGGTTCGGCCCGACGCGCTAGGTCGCGGATGCGCGAGATGATCTCGGCCGCGCGCGTGCCGTTCGCGGCAATATGGTCCAGACAGTCGCCCGTTTCAGCGGCTTCCGGCGCTTCGCGAGCGAGCCAGCGCCGCCCCGACTTGGCGTAGGTGATAATCGCGGAGAGTGGCTGGTTAACCTCATGGGCAATCGAGGCGGATAGTTCGCCGAGCGTGGTCACGCGCGCCATGTGCGTCAGTTCCGCTTGCGATTCTGCAAGCCGCGCCTGCGCCCGGTTGCGCTGGGTCACGTCGAGCGCCGTGATCAGCACGTGATGCCAGCCCTTGTGATCGGGCGGCAAAGTTACGCGCAGCACGACGTCGATAGTCTCGCCAGCTGTCGTGAGGAACTGCACTTCCTCCTCGACCGGCCCCTCCTCGCGCAGCAGCTTGTCGAAGATGCGCATCTGCGCGGTCTGGGCATTGGCGGTGTGATGGCTGATGATATTGCCGCCGATCAGTTGGGAGCGATCGGCATATCCGAACAGGCGCGCGACTTCCTGGTTTGCATCCCGGATGAACGATGCTGCGCCCGCTCGTTGGACCAAGTCGAGGTCAAGTGTCTGTCCCGCACCCAACATCTTGAACGCCGGCGACCAGTCGGACTCCCAGATGGGAAATCCGGTGGCGTTGAAGATCATGCCATAGCGCTCGTTGGCGCGGTGCCGTTCTTCCGCCACGGTAATTTGGCGCGCGCACAACAGAGCAGTGGTGGCGATCGCGACCAGGCTAACGCAAAGCCGCATCGTCGCCGCGCTGAGCCCATCACGGCCATGGCTGATCCAGTAGGCCAGGATCGCCAAACAAGCGCAGCTTGCGCCCGCTGCCAGCACCGCACCGCGCTGCTGTTCGCGCGCGACGATCAGCAGGACCACGGTGTAGAGCACCGCGACGGCACCCTGAAATGGGCTGAGCACGTCCAGTGCAAACAAGCCGAGTGCAAGCAAGGCGGCCATCCCGATCCTGCCCGAGACAAGCCATCGCATTGGCTTCCCGTTTCCACCCATCGCTGCCTCCCGTGACGAGCGCCATTGGCGCCCTACGGCTTGGCAAGCTGGCGTACAAACCGGGTTTGTGCAAACCATGTGCGTCATGCGCTACTTGGATCAAAGACGAAAATCCATGACGAAGCGCGTTCCGGGCTGCGCGTTCTCCCAAGTCGCCGTTGCGGCGAGACGAGCGACGGTGGCTTTGATGAGGCGGCTTCCGATGCCCGATCCGGCTTCTGGCATGCCGACGCCCGTACCGCGGTCCTCAACCATCAAGCGATAGCTGCCGTCGGCCCGACGGCGCAGCGTGATGACAATGCTACCGGGTTCGTCCGGCGCGTAGGCGTGCTTGCAGGCGTTGGTGACTAGCTCGCTGACCAGGATACCGATCGCCGAAGCTGTTTCGCTTCCTGCTGGCACCGTGTCGGCATCCACGACGATGCGCCGATGCGAACCGCAGCTGCCCATCAGCTGTTCGCCCAAGATATCGAGGTAATCACCCAGATCTGCCTCGCATGCCGTGCTTGTGCAAAGTTGCCTGTGCACGCCTCCGACCGCGGCGATGCGCTTCTCCATGCGCGTGAGCACCGCCAGCGCCTCCGGAGCGGATACGCGGCGAGCCTCGACGGCGATGAGCGCCGAAATCAATTGGAGATGATTGGCGATCCGGTGGTTCGCCTCTTCATGTGCGCCTACTGCCGTGGTTCGGGGAGGAACGCGCGTCGGTCGCGCCATCATGTCGCTTGCCATCGTCACCTGGATCATGTGGAACCTCCCTCGTATTCGGTTCCGGGATCAGAGCGGAGGGCACCCGCTGGCGCCATCATACGCAGGTTTGTATCGCTGGCCGGCGCAACCCCAAACCTGCGTATGATAGCGCGAGTGCCAACGTCCGACCTAATCGGTTTGGCCGCATCGGCGAGTATGGAGACGAGCATGAGCACGGTCGATACGCGCGATCACCAGAGATTTCCCGTCCTCAATGCATTGCAGATCGAGACCGCGCGGCGCTTCGCCAGCGGCCTCGAAGTGCGGTTCGCGCCGGGCGAGACGCTCTTTGCGATCGGCGATCACGACGCTCCAGCCTGGCTGGTCCTGGCAGGGTCGATCGAAGTCATCCGCCGCGACGGTCTCGATCATGAAGCATTGATCACTACCCACGGCGTGGGCCAGTTCTCGGGTGAAGTGAACCAGCTGGCGGGCCGGCCATCCATCGCGGCCGGGCGAGCAGGGCCGGACGGCTGCACCGCGCTACCGCTCGATCCGGCGCATTTGCGTGCGCTGATGGTCGGCTCGGCAGACTTGGGCGAAGTGGTCATGCGCGCGCTCATCCTGCGGCGGGTGGGCCTGATCGAGAAGGGGGGCGCCGGCACCATCATCATCGGCCTTCCCAACAGCCCCGACGTGATCCGGCTGCAGGACTTTCTCTCGCGCAGCGGCCTGCCCAACTTGCTGCTCGACATCCGTTCCGACGAGCAGGGACGTGCGCTGGTCGAGCGCACCGGCGTGCTCGACGAGGAACTGCCGCTGGTGGTCTGCCCGAGTGGCCCCGTGCTGAAGCGGCCGAGCAATGAAGAGCTGGCCGCCTGCCTGGGCGTCGTTCCCGAACTCGATCCCGAGCAGGTGTTCGATGTCGCTGTGGTCGGCGCCGGTCCTGCTGGACTCGCGACCGCGGTCTATGCCGCTTCGGAAGGGCTATCGGTCGTGGTGCTGGATGGGCACGCGATGGGCGGACAAGCCGGCGCTTCGGCGCGGATCGAGAACTATTTGGGCTTTCCCACCGGCATCTCCGGGCAGGCACTGGCCGGACGTGCGTTCAACCAGGCGCTCAAGTTCGGGGCGGAGATCGCCATACCGCTTGGCGTCGAGCGGCTCGATTGCGACCAGCCAGGCCTGACGCTGGTCTGCGCGGATGACCGGCGCATAAAGGCTCGCTCTGTGGTGATCGCATCGGGCGCACGATATCGCCGACCCGACGTTCCCGATCTTGCCGAGTTTGAAGGTGCGGGCGTCTCCTACTGGGTGTCGGCGATCGAGGCGCGGCTTTGTGCCGGCGAAGAAGTGGTGCTGGTAGGCGGCGGGAATTCGGCGGGTCAGGCCGTCGTCTTCCTCGCGCCCCAGGTCAAGAAGCTGCACCTGGTGGTGCGGCGTGACCTGACGGCAACGATGTCGCGCTACCTGATCGACCGCATCGCCGCGCTGCCGAATGTCGAGTTGCACGTCGGCAGCGAGGTCGCCGGCCTTGAGGGTGATCGCAAGACCGGGCTCGCCGCCGCGACCTTCCGCGACAGGCGTGACGGCGCTATCACCCGGCGCGAGGTGCGGCACATGTTCCTGTTTATCGGCGCAGACCCCAATGCCGGCTGGGCCAGCGAGTGCGTCGAAACCGACGGCAAGGGCTTCATTCTCACCGGCACCGGTTCCTTGCCGCTCGAGACCAGTCGACCGGGTGTGTTCGCCATCGGCGACGTTCGGGCTGGCTCCACCAAGCGCGTCGCCGCCGCTGTTGGCGAGGGCGCCGCAGTGGTCGCCCAGATCCATGCCATGTTTGCCGCTCAAGCCGCCGAGGAGATACATTGATGTCCTGTTCCCATCTGCGCACGATCCGCGACGTGATCCCCAGCGCGAGAGGTTGCGAGGAGTGCCTGAAGATCGGTAGCGAGTGGTTGCACTTGCGGCTGTGCCGCGAATGCGGCCATGTCGGCTGCTGCGATCAGTCGCCGCATCGCCATGCCCGCGCGCACTTTCATGCGACTTCGCACCCGATCATCGAGGGCTACGATCCGCCGGAAGGTTGGGGATGGTGCTGGGTGGATGAGGTCGAAGTCGACCTGCCCGACCAGACGCCGCAAGTAGGGCCGATACCTCGGTACTATTGACGTGGTCCGGAGCGTTTCGGCGAGCCGGCCTTGATGGCGCCCTGGCTCGCCATCGCGTGGTACGTGGCCGAGTGGATCGTTCGGCTTGGCGCGCTGATCGTGGTGCCGCGCCAACGGTCGCCGGCCGAGACCCGCGCCTGGCTGCTCCTGCTGTTCTTCCAGCCTGTCCCGGGGTTGCTGCTGTTCCTGGCGATTGGCCGCTCTCGTTTTCCCGAATGGCGCCGAGCTCGGTTCCGTGACGTGCTGTCGTCTCTCAAGCAGATGAGCGACGGGCTCGTGGCTTATGCGCTTGACGACGACGACCCCATGCTTCCAGCGGCAGCGCTCGCCACCAAGCTGGGCTATCTGCCAGCAGTGCGCGGGAACACCGTCGAATTGATCGACGACTACGATGCGGTGATAGACCGTCTTATCGAGGACATCGATGCGGCCACTGTGTCGGTTCACCTGCTCGTCTACATCTTCGCGAATGATGGCGTCGGCACGCGCGTCGCCGAGGCGCTTGGGCGGGCGCGGGGGCGGGGCGTGGATGTGCGTGTGATGTTCGATCCGGTGGGATCGCGGCCATGGCGACGCGATACCTCGAAGCTGCTTGCCCGTAACGATGTGTGTGTGCAGGAAGCCCTGCCGTTTCGCCTGTGGCGCTATCGAACCCGGCGAGACATGCGCAATCATCGCAAGCTGTTCGTTGTCGATGAGAGGATCGGCTATATCGGTTCGCAGAATATCGTGGCGAAGGATTTCCGCGCCGGTATCGTCAACCGCGAGTTGATGGCGCGGGTCACCGGCCCGATCGTCACGAGCCTGGCAACTGTGGTTCGCCTTGACTGGACATTGGAGGCGGGCGGGCAACCTGCCGATCCTGTGGCGATATGCGCACCGACCGGTAACACCGTAGCCCAACTCTTGCCCAGCGGTCGCGATTACCCGGTGCAGGGTTTCGAGACGATGCTGGTGTGGCAGTTGCACCAGGCCTGCCGCCGAGTCGTCATCGTCACGCCCTACTTCATCCCGGACGAGGCATTGCTGAGCGCGATGCGAACTGCAGCTTTACGCGGGGTGACGGTCGATCTGGTGTTATCCAGGGTGATCGATCAGCGCCTCGTCCACTTTGCGCAGAGTTCGTACTACGACGAGGTACTTGCCGCCGGCGTCAGCATCTGGCTGTTCCGGGACTACCTACTGCACGCCAAGAACGTGTCAGTCGATGGTGCATTTGCAGTGGTCGGGTCGAGCAACGTCGATTTGCGCTCTTTCCAACTCAACGAGGAGGCGAGCCTGCTCCTCTACGACGCGGCGTCGGTCACAGCCGTAGAGACGATCCAGCAGGGCTATATCGACGCCAGCGACCGGCTTTTGCCGAATGAATGGACCCATCGCTCGCCAGCGCGCAAGCTGTTGGAGAATTGCGCCCGGCTGATCAGTTCGCTGCTGTAGTCTCAATAACCTGAGACGAAGCGGAGGGTGGACAGGCGTCCACCCTCTTACGTCAGATCGCCTTTACCCCCTGATGAAGGCGAGCAGGTCAGGATTGATGACGTCCGCGTGAGTGGTGAGCATGCCGTGCGGGAATCCGGCGTAGACCTTCAAAGAGGCATTCTTCAGCAGCTTGGCTTGCAGCAGAGAGGCGTCGGCATAGGGTACGATCTGATCGTCGTCGCCCTGCAGCACCAGTGTCGGGACCGAGATCGACTTGAGATCTTCGGTCTGGTCAGTCTCGGAAAAGGCCTTGATGCCTTCATAGTGGGCGTTTGCGGCACCCATCATGCCCTGCCGCCACCAGTTCCGGATCACGCCGTCGGAGACCTGCGATCCCTCGCGGTTGAAGCCGTAGAACGGGCCGGAGGCGACATCGAGAAAGAACTGGGCGCGATCGGCAGCCAGCGCCTGGCGAAAGCCGTCGAACACCTCGATCGGGGTGCCATCCGGGTTAGAGTCGGTCTTGAGCATCAGCGGCGGAACGGCACTGACCAGCACTGCCTTAGCAACGCGGCCTTGGGGCTCGCCGAACCTGGCAACATAGCGGGCAACCTCGCCGCCGCCTGTGGAGTGGCCGATATGCACGGTGTTCCTGAGGTCCAGGTGCTCGACAACCGCCGAGGCATCCGCGGCATAATGGTCCATGTCGTGGCCAGTGGCGATCGGCGACGAGCGGCCGTGGCCACGTCGGTCGTGGGCAACCACGCGAAAGCCATGCGCAAGGAAGAACAGCATCTGAGCGTCCCAATCATCCGAGGATAGCGGCCAACCATGGTGGAACACGATCGGCTGGGCATCCTTGGAACCCCAGTCCTTGTAAAAGATCTCTGCACCGTCTGCGGTCGTGATAAAGCTCATGCTGTCCTCCATCTTTGCCGGCGGCGCGACCCCGTTCGGCAGGGATCATGTGCGGCATGGCCGTGCCCCATCACATTATACGGAAGTTTAGTCGCTACTGCGGGCTGCGGCACCTGCTAGCGATAACGACTCAATACGGCTTTGTGACGAGAAAACGCTGGATGTCAGCTCCTTTGCAGAACCGGACGTACCGAATTTCACCTGACTTCCGGCAATTAGGGACGCGACGGGAGCGAGGCCATGCCGAATTCTGGTCCCAAAGTGGCCGTACGATACCTTTCGCTGATCGGCATTGACATTTCGCCATATCACGAAATGATAGAGCCATCGACGGAGGCAGCGATATGACACAGACTGTGGCGACGATCGGGCATTTCGATATTGCTGGCGACGATATGGCGGCGCTCACCGATTTCTACGGCGGCCTGTTCGGCTGGGACATCACGCTGCGCGGTCCGGGCTATGCGCAGGTAGCGACTCCCGGTCTGCGTGGTGCGATTGTCGAGACGTCCGAAGCGGCCCTGACGCTGGGGGGCATCGTAGACGATCTGGACGCGGCACTGGTGCAGGCAGGCAAACTGCGCGGTGTGGTCGCCATGCCGGCGACCGACAATGGCTGGGTCCGCAAGGGGCAGGTCCGCGATCCCGCAGGCAATGTGCTGACGCTGATCCAGAAGTAACGCTTGGACGACGACGATCTCGATGAAATTCTGCGCGCACTGGCACATCCCGCACGGCGGACGTTCCTGCGTGCTTGTCTGACCAAAGCACGGGCGGCGGGCGACCTGTCGGCGTTGTCGGACCTGTCGCTCGCCACTGTGTCGGAGCATCTGAAGGTGCTGCGCAAGACCGGACTGTTGCAGTTGGATCGGCGGGGCCGGTTCTGGATGTACCGCACCGATGCCGCACTGATCGAGGGGGCCGCGTCGGCAAT
>Ga0268266_10001420_pt1 | contig 28612 bp, 25 predicted proteins | sample KBSS13metaG_FD_190356 | JGI IMG/M metagenome (GOLD analysis project Ga0268266, IMG submission 190356) | Switchgrass rhizosphere microbial communities from Kellogg Biological Station, Michigan, USA - KBS S1-3 metaG (SPAdes) (version 2) | ecosystem: Host-associated > Plants > Roots > Rhizosphere... | reverse complement strand
GCAGCCCGACGGGCCGGGGCCGGCCGGATCGGTCGGATCGCACGCTTCGCGGAACGACGTGCCGTCGCTGTCCGTGAAGTGGTCGCCGCACCGGGCGAACTTGCAGGCGACGCAGTCGTCGTTGTCGTCGCTGCCGCCGTCGTCGCACTCCTCGCCGGGATCGACGAAGCCGTTGCCGCAGCCCGAGCCGCCCTGGCAGCCGGGCTCGCACGCCGCGCCGATCGCGTTCGCGCTGCCGTTGTCGCAGATCTCGCCGAGATCCTTGATGCCGTTGCCGCACGTCTCGTTCGACTGGCAGTCCTTCGAGCAGCCGTCGGTCGCGCAGACGCCGGCGTTGCTGCAATCGTTGTTCGAGTTGCACGGCGTGCCGTCGGGGCACTTGCCATCAGCGGTGCCGCCGTCGTCGCAGACCTCGTTGAAGTCGACGATGCCGTTGCCGCAGGTCTGGAGCGACTTGCAGTCGTGCGAGCACTTGTCGGGCGTGCACTTGCCGCTCGAGCAGTCGGAGTTGCCGTTACACGGCGCGCCGTCCGCGCAGGTGCCGTTCGACGTGTTGCCGTCGTCGCACTTCTCGCCGGGATCGAGGAGGCCGTTGCCACAGCCTTCCTTCGACATGCAGTCGTGCGAGCAGCCGTCGCCGTCCATGATGTTGCCGTCGTCGCAGACCTCGCCGGGATCGACGATGCCGTTGCCGCACTCGTTGGAGATGCACACCGCCTGCACGGCCGCGCACTGGAGCGGCGACGGGCACACGATGCCGCTCGCGCACACCGTCGACGTGGGCTGGTTCGAGCACGAGAGCAGGAAGATGCAGAGCGCGAGACCGGACCAAGCTAGGACATGCTTCAGCACTTAGAACCTCCCCATGAGCGCGGCGCCGGCAAAGCTAGGTGATACGACCGGCGTGACTCGAACTTGCGCGGGCTCCGGCGTCGGCGTCTGAAGGTCCTCGGCGCGGATCTGATAGGCCTCGGGCCGATTGATCCACCACAGCACGGCGCCGGTGACCAGCGCGGCCGCGCCGACGCCGTACATCACCTCGCCGGCGGTCTTGAACGTATCGCCGCTCGACCGCAGGTCCTTGAGCGCCGGCGAGTTCATGCACGCGGTGCCGCAGGCCGCGACCTGGCGATCGTAGTCCGCGTACTTGTTGCTCGACATCAGCTCGAACACGCCGCCGAGCACGCCGACCGCGATGCCGCCGCCCATCACGACGTACGGCATCCACGTGGCGTCCCACTTGCGGCGATAGCGCGTGAGCTCGGCGACCGTGTAGAGGTGGAGCTCGATCTTGAACGGCGCGCCGGGCTGGATGTCGGTTGCCTCGACGCGCGTCGGGTGACCCTCGAGCGTCGCGACGATCTGGTGGCGGCCGACTTTGACCTTGCCCTTGTAGGTGCCGGGCGCGGTGAACACTTCTTTGCCGTCGATGGCGACCTTCGCGCCCTTCTTGGCGCAGGCCACTTCGATCTCGCCGATCGCGTGGCTCAGCACGACGATGTAGTTCTTCGCGCTGTCGAACTTGTCCTTCGACTGGAGCGGCGCTTCGCCGAACTTCATCGATGCGTCGAAGTTGTCGTAGGCCTCGATCGTTCGATCGAGGTTCATGAGCGCGAGCGCGAGGTTGTAGTGAATCGCGGGGTGGTCCCAGTGCTTGAGCGCTTCCTCGTACTTCTCTGCGGCCTTCGCGAAGAGACCGTCGTTGAGCTCGATGTTGCCGTCGTGGAACAGCCCGAGCGCGGCCTGCTGCTCGCTGGACGACACGCCGGTCGCCCACGGCCGTGACGCCTCGGCGCCGTTCTGCAGGGTCTCGTTCGTGCCGGCCTTCTCGTGGTTCGTGGGGTCGGGCTTGGGTTGCGCGTACGCGGCAGACGCCGCCAGCGCGATTGCAATCGCGATCGCCTTCATTGGATCTCCCCTGCGGTTACTTGAGCTCGTCGACGATCGGGCTGCCGATCTGGGTCTGCAGGCTCTTCACGCGCTCGGTTTCTTGCTTGAGCAGGTCGTTCGCGCGCTTCTCGGCGATCTCCGCCGCAGCCTTCGCCTGCTCGGCCGCGTGCTCGTTGTCTTTCGCGCGCGCCTCGGCGGTCTTGCTCTGGTCGAGCGCGATCGAGAGCTCTTGGTTCTTCTTCGCGAGGTCCTCGGCCGACTGGTGCTTGACGTCGACAACCTCGGTCAACGCGGCCTGGCGCTCGCGCTCCTTCTCCTGCATCTCGTGGAGCGCGTCCTCGGCTTCTTTCTTCTTCTCGGCGAGCTGGCCGTTCGCGTTCTCGGCGACCTGCTGCGCGTCGACGGCCTTCTTGCGGTCGAGCTCGGCGGCCTGCTGCGATTGCGTCGCGATCGCGGCGGCGCGCTTGGCGTCGGTCCGCGACTTCTGGATCACGACGAGGGCGACCATCGCGGCCACGACGAGCGCGCCGAGGCCGATGAAGCCGCCGACCACCGCCGCGCGGCGCCGGCGCTGCACGGCGACCTCGTAGTTGATGATCTCGTCGAGGAACGCGCGCTCGACGTCGGACAGCGTGCCCTTGTAGCGCTTGCGGAACTTCTTGGCCTCGTCGGCCGTGTCGCCGCGCCACAACAGGTCGGGCGAGCGGCCCTTGCTGTTCCACTGCCGCGACGCGGTGCGCAGCTGATCGATCAGCTCGGCGTCTTCCTGCGTCTCGTCGAGCCAGCGCCGCAGCGCCGGCCAGCCGTGGATCAGCGACTCGTGCACGATCTCGGCGGTCGAGCCCTTGCCGCCTTCGACCGTCTGGACGACGAGCAGGCGAGCGTCGACCATCTGATCGACGAGGCGCTGGACCTCGCCGACCTCGCGCGACAGCTCGCGCATCTCGTCCATCGGTACGATCGCGCGGGTGCGCTCCGGCGTGACGAGGCGGAGCAAGATCGCGCGGACCAGCCACTGCTTCTGCGGCCCGATGTCCTGCACGACGCGGTCGGCGTGGCTCGCCAGCGCGCCGGCGACGCCGCCCATCGCGGTGTAGCTGCTATGCGTGAGCAGCTTGCGGCCCGCGTCGCGGTGGTCCCACAGCTTGGCGGCGGCGAACTGCAAGAGCGGCAGCGCGCCGGGCGTGGTCTCGAGGTGATCGAGCATGTCGTCGACGGTCGCGGCGAGCTCGAACTGATAGCCCGCGAGCTCGAGCGGCTGCTGGATCGCGTCGCGCAGGCCGTCGCGGTTCGGCGGGCCGAGGAAGAACAGGCCCTGCGTGAGCTCGCCGACGAACTGCTGATCTTCGGCGACGCGGTCGAGGAAGTCGGAGCGAATCGACAGCACGACGCGCAGCGGGCTGGTCGCGTCGTCGGCGACGGCCGCGAGGCACGCGGTGAACGCCTGGCGCTCGGCGAGGTCGGCGACCTGCGTGTAGAGCTCCTCGAACTGGTCGACGAACAGCAGCACGCGGCGGCTGTCGCGGCGCGCGCGACCGCGGAGGATCGTACCGAGGTGGCCCGGCTCGGCGCGCAGCTTCTCGACGAGCTTCTTCTGCTCCTCGGCCTCGTCGGCGAGGTTCGCCGACGTCGCGACCATCGGCGAGATGATCGACGCGAGCGCGTCGAGCGGGTTGCGACCCGGGCGGATCACGAGCGTCTCCCACTGGTCGCCGGAGCGCTTGAGTGCGGGCACGAGACCGGCGCGCACGAACGACGACTTGCCGACGCCCGACGAGCCGACCACCGCCATGAGCGGCTGGTCGCGGATGCGAGTGACCATCGCCGCGATCTCGCGGTTGCGGCCGAAGAACTTGCCGGCGTCGCTCTCCTGGAACGACGACAGGCCGGCGTACGGGCTCTCGTCGATCTGCAGCTCGGTCGAGCGGCGGCCCGGCAAGAACGGCTCGATCGCGCGCATCAGCTCGGTCGCCGTCGGCCAGCGCTGCTCCTTGAGCTTGAGCAGGCAGCGATCGACGGCCTGGATCAGCTCGCGCGGCGTGCCCGGAGGCGCTGCCTCCGCCATCGACGGCATCGGCAGCTCGAGCATCGCGGTGACGACGAGCTGGTTGCCGTCCAACGGATGCAGCGGATGCCGGCCGCAGATCATGCGATGCAGCATCACGCCGCACGCCCAGATGTCGCTCAGGTGATCGATCTCGATCCCGATGCCCCACTGCTCGGGCGACATGTACTTGAGCGTGCCCATGATCGTGCCGCTGCGCGTGAGCGCGGTGTTCGATCCGGTCGCGAGCTCGAGCGGGCTGGGCATGCGAATCGCGCCCGACGACAGCTGCACGCCTTCGGGTTGGCGGCGCTCCTCGAGCACCTTGGCGATGCCGAAGTCGAGCACTTTGATCGTGCCGCTCTCGGTGATGAAGATGTTGTCGGGCTTGAGATCGCGGTGGACGATGCCCTGGTTGTGGGCGCACTCGAGCGCCTTCAAGACCTGCATCGTGATCTCGACCGCGCGCGTGTAGGGCAGCTTCTGGCCCTCCGCGAGGATGTCCGTCAGCGGTTTGCCGTTGAGGAACTCGAGGACCATGTACGGCGAGTTGTTGTGCTCGCCAACTTCGTAGATGACGACGATGTTGTCGTGCTGGCAGCGCGCGGTCGCGCGGGCCTCGACGAGGAATCGCTGCGTCAGGTCGGGCTGGTTCGACTGGAGAAACTTGATCGCGACGCGGCGGCCGAGCCGCAGGTCACGGGCGAGATAGACGGTCCCCATGCCGCCTTCGCCGATCATCTTGATCATCTCGTACTGGTTGATGCGGACGCCGGGGTGCGGCGCGGCCGAGGTCGCGTGAACGCCGGTCGTGCCCTCGAAGTGCTGATCCCACTGATTCGTCGACGGCGCCACCGAGCTTCGGCGCGCGCGCTGAACCTGCGTGCCCGCGGCCGGCGTCATCGGCACCGGCGTTCCCGACGCGACCTCGCGCGGCGGCGTCGGCGTCGGACCGTTCGGTCCGATCGTCGCGGCGTTAGGACCAGTCATCGGCGGAAGGCCCGCCGGAATGATCGCCGTCGCTGCCTGATGGCTCACCGGCCGTTGAGCAGCGCCTTGCTGCTCGAAGCGCTGATTCGGACGGTGAAGGCTGTACTCGTGCGGGCTCTGCGGGCGCGGTCGTTGATGAGCTCCGCTCCCCTCTCTCCCACTAGTTCCGAGCTTGGTCTTTTCGTCCCTCTTGTCGTCGCTCATGGACTCGGTTGCCCATGATACGCCCCGTGCGAAAACAGATCACGAGTACTGACACGACTGTTTTAGTAACCTACATGTCGGTCAGAACAGCCAGAGAGGCTTTCCGCCTGCGAAAAGCACGCTCTCGCCTTCGGCAGCCTTGTTGGTGAGCTCGATCTCGACCATCGTGCCGCGCTGGATGCTGTCGTCGTGCGGGTGCGTATTTTGCGCCTCGCCGTCGATCGTCGCGGTGACCTTGCCCACGCGCGAGCACAGCACGAGGCCCCACGCGCAGCTGTAGAGCTTGGTGCCGAGCTTGACGTGATCGTTGGTGTACGGGACGAAGGCGAGCACGACGTTGTGGTTGATCGCGCGCAGGTACGGCGACGCGCCGAGCTTCTGCACGAGATCGTCCTGCGCCTTGATCTGCGGCGCGAGCCCGTCGAGCCGCGACTTGAGCGGCGCGCGCTTGCCGACCTCGTTCTCTTTATCGAGCTTGGTGTGCTCGACGGTGACCCACAGGTCCGGCGACTTCTTCGCGTCGACGTTGCTGAGCTCGCCGAGGATCTTGTCGTCGGTCGCGACGGTGCGATCGATCTCGGAGAGCTGTGCTTCGATCTCGACCTTCTGGGTGGAGAGCTGGTTCGCGCGCAGCCGCGCATCTTCGAGCTGCGTCGAGGCTTCGACCACCTCTTTGGCCGTCGGCGACAGCACGACCGGCCGGATCCACGAGTGGTCGAAGAAGTAGAAGATGTTGACGACGAGGAATCCGAGCAACCCGATCAGGATGGCCGTGAGAGCCACGAGCCCGGCGACCTTGTAAAGCCGCACGATCGACGGCTGGACCGCGACCCAGAACCCGGGGCTCTTCCGCTGCGCTTCCATGCGGGGTGAGTCCTACTCCAAAAATCGGGCCTACGCAGCAGGTAGTTGCTGCGCTTGACCGGTCTGACGGCCGACCTGGCGGCCGAGCGCGACCTGGGGCCCCGTGTAATCGGAGATATCGACGATCGGCTCGTCGGTCGCCAGCGGCGCCGACCGGGTCTCCCAGCTGCCGGAGTCGAGGGTGAACAGCGCCAGCGGCGCGAGCAGCGCGTAGGCGATCGGCATGAGGATCGCGAGCGGCATGAAGGCGACGGCGCTCACGCGCTCGCTCTTGGGCATCTTGCGAACGCGGTAGCGATACACGACGCCCATCACCGCGATGATCATCATGTGGATCCACATCGCCTCGAAGAAGCGGTGCGAGCCGAGCGCGCGGAGCAGCGCGAGCGGGTAGGCGAACTGCAGCGCGAACAGCGCGAAGTAGTGGATCGCGATGATCGGGTTGAGCCGCCAGACGTGGGTGAACCCGCCGGCATAGTCGATCGTGTTGGAGCGGCGCCAGCGCAGCTGCTGCGAGAAGTAGCCCGACAGCGTGGATGGCACCGTCGTGTAGCAGCGCGCCGTCAGCGTCATCGTCGTGAGGTAGCGAGCCTTGACGATCTGACGGGTCAGGAACCGATCCTCGCCGTACTTGATCGGCACGCCGCAGATCGCGCGGTGCTCGAGGATCGGCTCGAGCTCGATGAGCACGTCGCGGCGATACGCGGTGAGGCAGCCCGACAGGCAGAGCACGCGGCGCATGCCCCACTCGAGGTTCTTCATGAAGTGGTAGGCGTACCAGTACCGGACGACCTGCATCCGGGTCAGCCAGTTCTGCTGCTTGTTGCGCACGTCGACCCAGCCGCCGACCGCGGCGATGCGCGGGCTGGTGAACCGGCGGACGAGCTGGCGGATCGCGTCTTTGTCGACGACGACGTCGGAGTCGACCGACACGATGATCTCGCTCTTCGCCTCGCGCACCGCGCGGATGATCGAGCAGCGCTTGCCGATGTTCTTCGGATTGCGCATCACCTTGCAGCGACCGTTCGACGACCGCGCGATCTCGCGCCCCTGCTCGTAGCTGTCATCCGTCGAGCAGTCGTCGACGCAAATGATCTTCAGTTTCGCGTGCGGATAGTCGGAGTCGAGAATGCTCAGGAGCGTTTCCTTGATGGTCGCGCCCTCGTTGAACATCGGAATGACGGCGGTCACGGTCGGTTCGAAACTGGTGTCGAACACGTCCATTTTCTGACCGCGAATGAGACGCAGGAGCACGCCCGCGATGTAGCGGTTGATGAAGACCACCAACGCCAGCATCTTCACCAGGACCCAGAGGACGTGCGTGGTCATCCGGGGCCTCCGTGTGCGAGGCGCGAGCCAATGGCTGTGCAGATGAAGCGAAGTTTCACGACGTAATTTCGGAGAGGCTAAGCAGCGTCGCGAGAATGGATAGACTCGCGACCAAAATCAAGGATATGCAAGCAAACTAGTACGGTTCACCAGCCAACTCAAGAAGGATGACGCGTCTTGCCACCGGCTCCGTGACGGGTGCACTGAACATCAGGTTCCTGAGGGTCCCGTGCTTGTGTTTGCACGATCGTGGTGGGATAGAGAGCCGTGCGCCGCGGGTCGTGCCGGATCGCGTGCTTGCCACAGCGCTCGTGGCCGGACCACCGACTCCCGGTTCACGCCACTGTGATCGAGATGGCGCGATCGCGTCGCGCTGCGAGTGATGCGTAGCTGGTGCTTTGCAATCTTCATCGCAGTGCTCGCATGCAACTTGCTGGTGTCGAGCCGCGAGGTCGCATGGGGTGACGCCCACCCGATGTGGGAGCTGGCCGACCGGATCGTTCACCATGGCGCGCTCGACATCACGACCCGCTGGCCCGAGGACATCCCCAACGGACCCGACGGCAAGATCTACGGCATCGCCGCGATCGGCTGCGGGCTCGTGCACGTTCCGGGCGCGCTGATCGCCGCCCTGGTCCACGACGTCGCGCCGAGCGCCGACGGGCTCGTGCGGCCGATTGCCACGCACCTCGCGCCGGCGGCCGAAGGCGCGCTCGCCGCGGTGTTGTTCTTCCTTCTGCTGATCGATCTCGGGATCGGCAAGCGCACCGCGAGCGCGTGCACCGCGATCCTCGTCGCGTCGACGACGACCGCCGTCTACGCGCACTACGCGTACGCCGACATCGTGCAGCTCGCGTGCTTCCTCGGGCTGTTCCGCGCCGCGCTCCGCACGTCGGCCGATCCGACCCGACGCGAGGCGCTCTGGCTCGGCGCATGGGCCGGCATGCTCGTCAACACCAAGTACGTGTTCGCGCTGTCGGTGCTCGGCGCGGCGGGCCTGGTCGCGTGGACGCTGCGCGCGCGCAGAGCCGATCTCAAGCGCGTGGCGCTCTGGGCTTGCGTTGCCGGCGCGCCGTTCGTCGCGATCGCGCTCGTCTACAACGAGATCCGCTGGGGATCGCCGTTCTCGACGGGCTACGGCCCGTACCTGAGCGCGTACTTCGGCGGCAGCATCGTCGACGGCGCGTGGGGCATGCTGCTGTCGCCGAACAAGAGCGCGTTCTTGTACTCGCCGGCGCTCGTGCTCGCGCTGCTCGGCATGCCGGCGGCGTTTCGCGCGGTGCCGCGGCTCGCGCTCGCGATCGCGTTGATGGTCGTGCCGACGCTGCTGGTCTACTGCTCGTATCGATCGTGGAGCGGCGACTACGCGTGGGGCCCGCGCTACTTCGTGTGGTGCGTGCCGCCGCTGCTCGTGCCGCTCGCGTGGTTCGTCGATCGCGCGACCCGTGCGCGGCGCTGGCTGCTCGCCGCGATCGTGACCGCCGGCGTGGTCGTCCAGCTGCTCGGCATCGCGCTGTACTGGGATCACTTCATTCGCATCGCGAGCGACGCCAAGAACCAGTGGCTCGGTCAGCCCAACCGCCGGGGCGCGTACATCGCCGAGCGCGGCCGCGGCCATTGCGACTCGTGCTTCGAGGACACCTACGAGCTGCTGTGGACGCCGGCGTTTCAGCCGATCCGCGGCCAGTGGTGGCTGCTCGAATCGCTCGCGCGCGGCGACGACTCGCAGGCCGCGCAGGCCGACGCGCCGTGGCGCACGTACACGACGCTCCAGGTCAACATCGACGCGAGCTATCGCCGCGCGCGGATCGACTGGTGGGGCCTCCTGTGGCTGCGCGACTTCCCGGGCACCCGCGCGCTCGGCATCGTGCTGCTGCTCGTCTTCGCGGCGGGCGGCACGCTCGGCGTCGTGCGGTGGATTCGCCTGCACCGTATGAGACAATAACGGCGATGTTGCGTCCGGTTCCCGATCCGCCGAGCACGGCGAAGCGCATCCCAGACTCCGACGAGATCTTGCGGTGGGCGCTCGCCTACGTCCGGCACGCGCCGCTGTCGCTGACGCTGCGCGAGATCAACCGGCTCGTCGCGTTTCAGACCGTCGCGAGCGGCAAGGGGCCGGTGCTCGACGTCGGCTGCGGCGACGGCTTCTGGTGGACCGTGCGCGACGACGATCGCCAAAAAGATGGGGAGGTCTACGGCATCGACATCAGCGCGTCCGAGATCGCGCAGGCGCGCTCGCACATCCGCGCCGAGCTCACCGACGTCTCGCGCGAGACGCCGTTCGTGGGCACGAAGTTCGACGAGATCATCGGCAACTGCTCGCTCGAGCACGTGCCCGACATCGACGCCGCGCTGTCGAACCTGCGACGAGCGGCGAGCGATCGCGCGCGGCTGTTGATGTTCGTGCCGACGCCGCGCTGGGCGTACTCGGGCAATTTGCAGCGCCTGTTGCTCGCGCGTGCGCCGCGCGTCGCGATGGCGCTGTCGGGCGCGCTCAACGGCTTCTTCCAGCACTGGCACCTCTACGACGCGAAGGTCTGGCAGCGCCTGCTCGAGCAAAATGGCTGGCGTGTCGAGCAAACGGTCGGCCTGGGCTCGGCGCGCAGCGAGTTCCTGTTCCGCCTGTTCATGCCGCCCGCGTTCGTCGAGTTCGTGTTCAAGAAGCTGACCGGCTTCTATCCGTCGCGGCTCGCGCGCCTGTTGCCCGACGCGGCCATCGCGCCGCTCGCCAAGCTCGTGCGCTGGGGCGTCTCCGATCCGATCGTTCCGGCGGACTCGCCGCACGCGTACGAGTATCTGATCGTCGCACGGGCCCAGTGAGCGACTACTTCGTCAACCACGAGCGCGCGCGGAAGTTTCCGTGGACGCTCTATCACGCGCCGCTCGAGCGCGACCTCGTGCGGTTCCTGGGCGGCGTGCAGGGCCGCGTGCTCGTCGTCGGCTGCGGGCTGCTCCACGAGATCGATCGCGCACCGCCGGAGCTGCGCTTCACCGTGGCCGACATCGATCGCCGCGCGGTCGACGCCGTGCTCGAGCGGCGCGATCCGCGCATCGACGGCGGTTTCGTCGTCGCGCCGGAAGCGCCGATCGAATCAGCCGACCGCTTCGACGCGATCTACGCGAAGGAGGTCGTCGAGCACGTGCTCGCGTGGCCGGGCTGGCTCGCCGGGTTGCGCCGCTTGCTCGTGCCCGGCGGCAAGCTGTGGCTGTCGACCCCGAACTACGGCGAGCCGTGGTTGCCCGCGCTCGAGTCGACCGTGCTCGAGCTCGTCGCGCGGCGCAGCGGCTTCTCGCGCCGCGACATTCATCCGACGCGGTTCTCGAAGCGGTCCTTGGCGCGCGGGCTGCGCGATGCCGGCTTCGACGACGTTCACACGCGCGTCACGCCGACTCGGCTCGCGATCACGGCGTGGGCGAGGGCGTGACCGTTCGCGTCCTCGCGCCGGCCGACGAGCCGGCGCTGCGTGTGTTTCTGGTCCCACGCGCCACCAGCTCGATGTTCTTGCTGTCGAACTCGCGTGCCGCCGGGCTCGTCGATGAAGGCAAGCCGCTGCAGGGCACGTACGTCGGCGCGTTCGAGGCGGACGAGCTCGTCGGGGTCGCCGCGCACTTCTGGAACGGCATGGTGGTCGTGCAGGCGCCGACGGAGCTCGTCCGCGACCTCGCGACGCACGCCGTCGCGCGAAGCGGTCGCGCGATCGCCGGGTTCTCGGGAACTGCCGATCAGGTTGCGGTCGCGCGCGGGGCGTTCGAGCTGCCGGCGCCGAAGCTCGATGAAGTCGAGGCACTCCACGTGCTCGTGCTGGCGGACCTGCAGATCCCGGACGCGCTGGTGCGCGGTGACGTCGCTTGCCGCCGCGCCGGCGTGACCGAGAAGCCGTTGCTCGCGGCGTGGCGCCGCGCGTACTCCGTCGAGACGCTGGGCGCGCGGGATGGCGACGACCTCGCGGCAAAAGCGGCCCGCGAGATCGACCAGCTCGTCGCGGCGTCGCGCGTGTGGGTGCTCGAGCACGCCGGCGAGACCGTCGCGATGACCGCGTTCAACGCCGCCATTCCCGGCATGGCGCAGGTCGGTGGCGTCTACACGCCGCCGGCGTTGCGCGGGCGTGGCTACGCGCGCGCGGTCGTCGCGGGATCTCTCTCCGACGCGCGCGACCGCGATGGAATCGAGCGCGCGATCTTGTTCACGGCGAGCCCGGCAGCGGCACGCGCCTATGACGCGATCGGATTTCGACGCATCGGCGACTACGCGCTCGTCCTGCTGTAGGACCTACGCCGTGGGCTGCGCGTTGCGCTCTTGATAGATCCGCATGATGTCGGCCGCGGTCTCCTCGATCGCGCGGTTGGTGACATCGATGACGGGCCAGTTCGCGTGCTTGCGGAAGATCTCGCGGCAGTACGCGATCTCGTTGTCGATGTGCGCGCGCTGGCCGTAGCTCGAATCGTTCGGCATGCCGAGGTGCGAGAGCCGAGCCTGGCGGATGCGCATCAGCATGTCGGGCTGGACGATCAGGCCGAAGACCTTGCGATCGTCGACCATCGACAGCTCCTCGGGCGGATCGACGCCGAGCACGAGCGGCACGTTCGCGACCTTGAGCCCGCGCTGCGCCAGATAGGTCGACAGCGGCGTCTTCGACGTGCGCGAGATCCCGACGAGCACGAGGTCGGCCTTCGGCAGATTGCGCGGCTCGGCGCCGTCGTCGTTCTTCACCGCGAACTCGACCGCCTCGATCCGGCGGAAGTAGTCGTCGGTGATCATGTGGAGCAGGCCCGGCACGCCCGCTGGAGGGGCACCCAGGTACAGCGCGAGCTTCGAGATCAACGCGCCCATCAGGTCGACGTTCTCGATCGTGTACTTCTCGACGAGCCGCGCGACGATCTCGCGTTCTTCCGGGTTGACGACGGTGAACACGATCAGCGCCTTGAGCTCGGCCGCTTTCTCGAGGATCGATTCGAGCTCGCTCTCGAGGCGCACGCGCGAGAACAACCGGATCTGGACTGGCTCGCTGAACTGCAGCGTCGCTGCGCGGACCATGCGCTCGGCGGTCTCGCCGGTGGCGTCGCTGATGATCATCACCGTCTTCATGACGAGCTGTCTATAACACGAGGGCACTCGGGATCCGGTGCCGCGGGGTCGCCGTGAACGTGCGCGCTCACGACCTTGCAGCCGCCGCGGCACAAGGCGTGGTAGGCGCACGACGCGCACGGCTCGCGCGCGGCACGCCACGTGCGGAACGCGCCGAACGCTCCCGGCTCGTTCCAGTAGCTCGCGAGCTCGGTGACCACCGGGCGCTTGCCGAGCTGCACCAGCGCGGGCGGTGGTGAGGCGAAGCTGCACGCCGTGATCCGCCCATCGGGCTTGGCACCGATCAAGAAGTCACCGCCGGTGCACCCGTACACGGCGAGCTGTGCGAGCAGCGCGCGCTCCGGCTGATGATGCGCGAGCATCGGCGTGTACGAGCAGTCGACCTTCACGCGGATCTTGTGACGCTTCGCCGCGGCGAGGATCGTCGGCAAGAACAGCCGGTGTTGCGCGTCGGTGCAGCGCAGCTCCGCGTACGCGTGCGCGCCGCGCCCGCTCGGCTTGAACCGCAGCAGCTCGACCTCGGACAGCCGCATGCGCCGCGCGTAGGCGAAGATCGCGTCGAGCTCGCCGAAGTTCTTGCGCGTGACGACGACGTTGATGCCGATCTCGCGCTTGACCGAGCGCAGGCGCGCGATCGCGGCATCGGCGCGCGCGAAGCCGTCGAAGCCGCGCACGGCGCCATAGGTCGCGCCGAGGCCGTCGAGCGAGACGTTGATCTGGCCGAACCGATCCGCGATCGCGACCAGCGCATCGAGCCCGTCGAGCCCCGACGTGGTCAAATTCGGGACGACGCCGCGTTGCCGCGCGTGGGCCGCGAGCTCGCCGAGCCACGGCAGCGCCGCGCTCTCGCCGCCGCCGAGGGCCAGATGAAACACGCCGGCGTCGGCGAGGGCATCGATCGCGCGCATCCACTCGGCGAGCCCCCATTCGTGCGGTGCGCCATTCGGCGACGCTCCCGTGTAGCAGCCGACGCAGCCCGCGCCGCAGCGATTCGTGAGCTGGAGGTGCGCTTCGAGCGGCGCCGACAGCACGTGATCGCCGAGTTGATCTTCGGGATCGCGCCACGCGGGCGGGCTCGCAGGCACGCGCGCCACGCGCCGGGCCATCGCGCGATCGACGAACACCAGCGCGCGCGGCACCGCGAGCTGCACGATCGCGCCGAATCGCTCGAGCCGCACGCGCCGCAGCGGCCAGCGCAGGCGATCGCGGAGGGAGCGGACCAGGCTCGTCACGGACAGGTAACCGTCGTCGTCTGACCGGCGACCACGTCCACGGCGACGCGGTCCTTGCCGTACCAGATCGCGAACGAGCCCGCCGGCACGTCGTGCAAGACGACGTGGCCATCCACCGCAGACGCAGCCAGCTCGCCATGCGGAGCATCCATCGCTTGCGCGACCAGCTCGACCTCATCGCCGACGTGCAGCGCGCATTCCCCGATGCGCGCTTCGATCGTGCCGACCGGGTGCACCACGACCGTGTCGCTGTACGCCACGCTCACGCTCGCGAGCTTGGCGGGTGGCGATGTCGCGTCTTCGTGCGGAGCGGGCGCACTCGCACACGCTGCGATCGCCACGAGCAGTAGCCGCGCCATGGCACGTTGATAGCACTATGCCCGCGGGGTGAGGCCATTGCTCTTCGTGCTCGCCGCCGGCTGTACGTCCGCCAACGCCGCGCCGGATCCGTGCAGCGCTGCCGCGCTCGGCATCTCGAACGCGTCGCTGATGACCGCATGGACGCCGCCGGCCGGTTGCACGGTCGTGCACGCACCGGCGCGGGGCATCGTGAGCTCGCAAGCCGATCTCGCATCGCTGTTTCGCTGCGACGCCACCGCGACGCCGCCCAAGCTCGACTTCACGCACAACTCGCTCGTGGTCGTGACCTGGGACATGGGGCCGGGCGCGACCAGCGTCGACGCGCTCGACGACGGCACGACGGTCACGCTCGTCACGAAGGCGCGCTCGCCGTGCCCGCGAGAGCCGCGTCCGCTGGCGATGCAGCGAACCGACTGGTTCGTGATCGCGACGGCGAACGCATCGCGCAATTTCGGCGATCGCTCGTGCACGAAGCCGTCGACGTGCGAGTGAATACGCCGCGCGGCGCGCGCGTTATGCTCGCCAGATGCGCGCAGCGCTTGTCGCATTGTTGTTCGCGATGGGGGACGCCGCGGCGTCGCCGGCGGTCACGCAGGTGAAGCCGGTCGGCATGGCGGGCCCGTTCTCGACGATGGACGACGCCTGCGAGAGCGCGAAGCCGTGCGGGTTCACCGACATTGACCCGAAGACCGGCGCGGAGATCAAGCCGCCGAAACTCGCATCGTGCCCGGCACTCGAGCCGGAGAGCTCCGGCCATACCGATCCGAACGCGAACGATCCGCGGCCGAACGGCCCGAAGGTCGAGCTGCGGCACACGTCGGGCGCGCTCGCGTTGCAGATCGTGAGTCAGCACTGCGCGGAGCCGGACGGCTCTCGCGGCGAGAGCGACGTCTATTACATGTTCGTCAAGCGCGCCGACGGCTGGTGGCGCAGCGATCCGCTCTGGGCGTGGTCGTACAACGACAAGTACGGCGCCGGCAGCATGACCGTGCGCTGGAACGATCAGCCCGGGCGGACGTTCGTCGGCGTCGGTGCGGGCCTTCACGATCTCGCGTGCGACAGCAACGCCGACGCGGTGACGACCGAGGAGCTGATGGTTCGCGTCGAGGCGGGCAGCGCGCGGCCGCTGGTGTGGGGCCCGCTCGTCGTCGGCCAGCGCCACGAGGTCACGCCGTACGACAAGAGCGATCCGAAGTGCAAAGCGTCGAAAACGGCGCAGGAGCTCACCGAGCACTGGACGTCGCCCGACGAGCTCGAGCTCACCGGCTCGGCGAAATGGGCGAGCCTGGAGAAGCGCGACGGCATCCTCCAGATCGGCTGGCACTTCCACGACCCGCAGCCGTCGTCGGCCGGCAGCTACAAGTTCATTCGGCCTTGAGGGCCGTGACGACCTGTTCCATCGCGGACTTCGCGTCGCCGAACAGCATCTTCGTGTTCGGCTTGTAGAACAGCGGATTGTCGATGCCCGCGTAGCCGGCGGCACGCGACCGCTTGTTCACGACGACGAGCTTGCTCTTCCAGACCTGGAGCACCGGCATGCCGGCGATCGGGCTCGTCGGATCGTCCTCGGCCGCGGGGTTCACGATGTCGTTCGCACCGATCACGATCGCGACGTCGGTCTGCGGGAAGTCGTGGTTGATCTCGTCCATCTCGAGCACGATGTCGTACGGGACGTTCGCCTCGGCGAGCAGCACGTTCATGTGGCCGGGCAGGCGGCCGGCGACCGGGTGGATCGCGAACCGGACCTCGACGCCCTTGGCGCGCAACACCTCGGTGAGCTCGCGGACGGCGTGCTGCGCGCGCGACACGGCCATGCCGTAGCCGGGCACGATGATGACGTGCTTGGAATCGCCGAGCGTGCGCGCGAGCGTGGACGCGTCGATCTCCTGGACCTCGCCGGCGGGCTGCTCGGCCTTCTTCGCCGACGGCGGCGGCGCCGCGCCGAACCCGCCGAAGATCACGTTCCAGATCGAACGGTTCATCGCGCGGCACATGATGTAGGACAGGATCGCGCCGGACGATCCGACGAGCGCGCCGGTGATGATGAGCAGGTCGTTGTCGAGCATGAAGCCGGCCGCGGCGGCGGTCCATCCCGAGTAGCTGTTGAGCATCGAGACGACGACCGGCATGTCGGCGCCGCCGATCGCGGCGACGAGGTGGAAGCCGAGCACGCCGGCGACCGCGGTCGCGGCGCCGAGCTCCCAGGTCACGTGCTGCTGCGCGTACATGACGCCGAGCACGATCACCGCGCTGAGCATCATCAGGTTGAGGAAGTGGCGCGCGGGCAGGAGCAGCGGTTTGCCGGAGACCGAGCCGCGCAGCTTCAAGAACGCGAGGATCGAGCCGGTCGTCGTGATCGCGCCGATGATGACGTCGATGTAGACCTCGATGCCCTCGGCGGTTGGCACGTGGCCGTGGAGCTGGAGCGAGAACCCGACGAGCACCGCGGCGAGGCCGACGAAGCTGTGGAGCAACGCGACCAGCTCGGGCATTTGCGTCATGCCGACGCGCAGCGCGAGCACCGCGCCGATCAGCGCGGCAACTCCGATCGCGAGATAGAGGAGCGCGTTGAAGTCGCCCTGCCGGTTCGTGAGCGTCACGCCGATCGCGATGACCATCCCGACGATGCCGTACATGTTGCCGCGACGCGCGGTCTCCTGGCTGGACAGCCCGCGCAGCGCGAGGATGAACAGCACCGCGGAGATCAGGTACGCGGCGTTGGCGAGCAGATCGCTGTTGTGAAAGACGTCTTCGATCTGCATCGTCATTTCCTGAACATCGCGAGCATGCGTCGCGTGACGATGAAGCCACCGGCGATGTTGATCGATGCGAAGAGCGTCGCGACCACCGCGACGATGACCGGCGTCTCGAGCCCGCCGCGACCGCTGAGCAAACCACCGACGACGATGATGCCGCTGATCGCGTTGGTCACGCTCATCAGCGGCGTGTGGAGCGCGGCGGTCACGTTCCACACGACCTGGAAGCCCACGAACACCGCCATCACGAACACCGTGGCGTGCTGGAGCAGCTTGAACGTCGCGAGGTGCTCGGCGACGTCGGCCTGGCCGTAGCGCAACGCCAGCCACGCGGCGGCGGCGATCAGGCCGAAGATCGACAGCACCACGCCCTGCAGCCGCGACGGCGGCGACAGCGCGGGTCCGTGACTCTTCGCCGGCGCGGGCAAGCCGGTCGTCATCGGCTTCGACGGGCGCTCGGGCGGTTTCGGAGCGACGGCCGGCTTCGGCGGCTCGGCCTTCTTCGCCATCGGCGGCGCCGGCCACTTCTTGTCGCCCTTTTCGAGCACGAGCGCCGGGCGGACCGCATCGTTCTCGTGATCGATCTTCCAACCTGCCGCGCCGCCCATCTCCTCGAGGAAGTGCCAGAGGTTCATGCCGTAGAGGTCGCTCGCGACGGCGGCCAGACGGCTGGGCAGATCGGTGTAGCCGATGATCGTCACGCCGTGCTCGGTGACCGCGTCGCCGGGCTTGGTGTACTCGCAGTTGCCGCCTTGCTCGGCCGCGAGATCGACGACGACCGAGCCGGGCTTCATCAGCTCGACCATGTCCTTGAGCCACAGCTTCGGTGCGGGCTTGCCGGGAATGAGCGCCGTCGTGATGACGATGTCGACGTCCTTGGCCTGCGCGCGGAACAGCGCGTACTCGGCGTCGATGAACTCCTTGCTCATCTCTTTCGCGTAGCCGCCCTGGCCTTCACCCGATTCCTTGATCGTGACGGTCAGGAACTCGCCGCCGAGCGACTTGATCTGCTCCTCGGCGGCGGCGCGCACGTCGAACGCGCGGACGATCGCGCCGAGGCCCTTCGCAGCGCCGAGCGCGGCGAGCCCGGCGACGCCGGCGCCGATGATGAGGACCTTCGCGGGCGGGACCTTGCCGGCCGCCGTGAACTGGCCCGTGAAGAAGCTGCCGAACCGGTTCGCCGCTTCGATCACCGCGCGGTAGCCGGAGATGTTCGCCATCGACGACAGCGCATCCATCTTCTGTGCGCGGCTGATGCGCGGCACCTGATCCATCGCGAGGACGGTCACCTTGCGCGCGGCGAGCGCCGCGATCAGCGCTTCGTTCTGCGCCGGATACAAGAACGAGATGAGGCACGCGCCTTCGCGGAGCTGTGCGACCTCGGCGGTTTCGGGCGGCCGGACCTTGAGGACGATATCGGCGGACCACGCGGCGGCACGATCCACGATCGTCGCGCCGGCGGCCTCGTACTGCGCGTCGGGATAACTTGCGGCTGTGCCGGCGCCGCGTTCGACGTCGACGGCCCAGCCGGCCTTCGTCCATTTGGCGACCACGTTCGGGGATGCGGCGACGCGCCGCTCACCAGAATGTGTCTCCAGGACAACTCCTAACTTCATCGGCGGGCCGAGTCTGCCCGAACGGGGAGGCCGTGCAAAGATGTTCAGGTGCTGGAAATCGGCCGGCTGCGGATCTCTCGCGAGCTGGTTTCCCACGCGCTATTCGGCCGCGCGCACGTGATCGAGCACGATGGCGTCGCGATCACGGCGATGTCCGAGCTCGATTGGGAGCACCCCACGCAGATCCCGGCGATCGCCGCGCCGGGCAAGCTGCCTCCGGGAGAAGGTGCGCGGCTCTTGAACGCGATCGCCGAGCGCGCGCGCGATGCCGGTGTCGCGGCGCTGCGCTACGCCGGGCCGTATCCGACGCCCGCGTTGTTTCGCGCGCTCGCGCGGTCATTTCGCACGACCGGCGACGAAGCGGCGTTCACCGCAGATCTGCTCGGTCGCGCCGCGCGGCTCGCGCGCGAAGAGATCCCGATCGACTTCGTGCCGGCGCCGCACGTGCGCGTCGATCATGCGCATGGCTGGTGCGAGCTGCGCGCCCCGGCGAGCGCGCGAGTCGCAGCGGGCGACTTTGCCCGCGTAGCGCGCGAGCCGATGATGATCGAGCGCGTCGTGATCGACGGCGCGTCGTTCGAGCCCGCCGGCTCACCGGGCAGACTGCGCGAAGGCAACGCCGAGATCTGGTTCGGCGACGCGCTCTACGCGTCGATCGCGATGGTCTCGCCCGACGGCGCGCTGCTCGACGGCCCGCACGCGCCGCCGGCGCTGACCTCGAGCGTGATCGGCCAGGCGTTCCCCCGCGAGCTGCGCGCTGCGATCGCCGAGCTCGTCGCCGAGGTCGTGCCGGCGCCGCTGGCAGATGCCGCGCGTGCAACCGTCACCGAGCGAACGATCGCGTGGGCAGATCTCGGGATGCGCGCCGCGCGGCGGACGGACGACGGCTTCGCGGTCCACGCGGCGCTGTGGGAACGCATCGCGCCGCACGGGCTCGCACGCGTCGCGCTCGCGCTCGCCGAGGCGCTCGCGCCGGTCGTGACCGCCGACGTCGTCGCGCGGTTATGACTCGTCGTTCGCGCTGGGGCCGCCGCTGGTCGCCGCGAACTCGTCGAGGTCGAGCTCGAAGTCCCACGTGCCGCGCTTGGTCGGCTCGTCGAGCGCGTGGCGCAAGAGCTCGAGGTAGTCGCGGCGTGGAATCTCGTAGGCGCCGAAGCGCTCGAGGTGCTCGGTGTGAACCTGGCAGTCGATGAGCCCGATGTGCCACGCGTCGAGCTGGCGCACGCACGCGGCGAACGCGATCTTCGACGCGTCGGGCGCCTTCGCGAACATCGATTCGCCGAAGAACGCGGCGCCGAGCGACACGCCATAGAGCCCGCCGACGAGCTCGCCATCGAGCCACGCTTCGATCGAGTGCGCGAAGCCGAGCGTGTGCAGCTTCATGTACGCGTCGACCATCTCGGGGATGAGCCACGTGCCGTGCTGGCCGGGACGCGGCGTGCCGGCGCATCCGACGAGCACCTGCTCGAACGCGCTGTCCATGCGCAGCTCGTAGGGTTTGCGCCGGATCTGCTTCTTCAAGCTGCGCTGGATCACGAGGTCGCGCGTGGTCATCACCATGCGCGGATCGGGCGAGTGCCACAGGATCGGCAGGTTCTCCGCGTACCAGGGAAAGATGCCCTTCGTGTAGCCGAGGATCAGACGCTCGGGCCGCAGATCTCCGCCGAGCGCGAGCAATCCATCTTCTGCGAGATGGACCGGCGGAAACACGAGGCGGTCATCGAGCCGGTACACCGGCATGTCTCGCGGAGCATAGCGCGCTAGCGCTTGCGGCGCCGCGACACGAACGCGAACAGCGCGATCGCGATCGCGCCACCACTGCTGTCGCCGCCGACGTTGCATCCGGCCTCGTGGCTCGACGTCGCGTCCGATCCGGAATCGTCCGAGCCATCGCCGGGCTGATCGGGATCGGCATCGGGCGCGACGGTCAGCGACAGATCGATCGAGCCGAACGTGGTGCCGGACGCGTTCAGATCGAACGTCTGCGTGATCGGCGTCGACGCTTCGACGTCGGGCGTCGTGACGTCCAGATCGATCGTCGCCATCGCGCCGATCGCGACGGTCCCAGCGATCGATGTCACGACCGTGTTCGACGTCCAGCTCGGATCGTAGAGCGGGCTCGCGCTGCCGCTGCCGAGCGCGAGCTCGGTGTCGGCCGGCCACGCGGCCTGACCGTTGTTCTTCACGACGATCGCGTAGTGCTGCTGCGATTGCGGCGGCGCTTGATCGGGCCCCTGCACCGACACGACCTCGGCATCGAGCGAGCCGGCTCCGCACGACGGGCCGACCTTGAAGCCGGCAGCGGGCGACTTCTGGAGGCGCGCCTCGGTCGCGGGTCCGTACGCGCCGTCGGTCGCGATCGTGTCGCTCGGATTGTTCGCGTTCCACAGCACCTGGAACGCCTTGATGTCCTGGCCGCGATCGTCGGGCGACGCGGTGTGATCGAAGTGCACCGGATCGCCGGCCACGTCGTGCGCCCAGCCGTGCGCGGCCATCGCCGTGATCCGCGCGGAGTAGTTGCCGAGATCGACCGCGCGGCCGCCTTCGTGGTTCGAGTTGCCGACGGTCGCGGCCGCCGTGATGCCGCACTTGCCCTGCGCGTGCCACTCGTAGAGCAGATACTGCTGCGCGAGCGTGCGCAGCGCCGACGTCACGTCGAGGCTATTCGCGGCCGAGACCTTCTCGAGATCGTCGCGCGCGCCCTTCACCAGAAACGGCAGCACCGCGTTGCTCGCGAGCGTGATGCCGCTCGCGCCCTGAAACGACACGAAGCTGCTCGGGTTCTCGCAGCCGGCTTCTTCGGCGATCTGCTTCGACAGGCCGATCACGACCGCGGTCGAGCAGCCCGTACTGTTCACGTAGCTCTGCACCGTCGCGGTCGTCGCGTCGTCGTGGACGGCCACTGCAGGCGCGTCGACCGGGGTCGCACACGCCGCCACCGCAGCGAACACGACGAGCTGCACATTCGAGGTTGCAGCGCGCACCAACTCGCCGAAACCTCGTCGCGAAACGCCGCCTGGTCGCATGACCGGCGACGTACAGCAACATGCAGGCCGTTAGCGCCGGCGCTTGCGCACGAGCGCGAGCAGGCCGAGCGCGAGCGCGCCGCCGAGCCCCGCGTTGCCGCCGGCGTTACAGCCGCCCGCGATCTCCTGCGACGCGATGCCGCCGCCCGGCTCGTTGTCGGTCGACGACGACGAGCCCGGCGTCGTATCCGGCGAGACCGTGAGCGCGATCGTGATCGTGCCGAGCGTCTGACCCGCGCTCTCGAGCACGAGCCCCTGGTTGATGACGGTGTCGGTCGTCACGGCCGGCGTCGTGACGTCGATGTCGAGCGTCGCCGCGTCGCCCGCGAACACGTCGCTCGGCAGCGCCGTGACCTCGGTCTGCGACAGCCAGCTCGTGTCGTAGAGCGGGCTCGACGTGCCGTCCGCGAGCTGGAGCGTCGTGCCGGCCGGCCAGTCGACCGTGCCGGAGTTCTTCACGACGATCGTGTAGTGCGCGACGGTCTGCGGCGGAACGGTATCCGGGCCGTCGACCGACACCACGCTCGCCTGCGCGTGCGAGCTCGTGCCGCCACTGCCGGTGTCGCTGCCACTGTCGCTGCCGCTATCGCTGCCGGTGTCGCCGCCGCCGCCGGTGTCGACGCACGACGCGCCGATCGGGAAGCCGGCCGCCGGCGCCGCCTTGAGTCGTGCCTCGGTCTGCGGGCCGTAGTCGCCGTCGACCCCGATCTGGTCGTTCGGGTTGTTCGCGTTCCACAGCGCCTGGAACGCGCGCACGTCCTGGCTGCGATCGTCGGTCGAGGCGGTGTGATCGAAGTGCACCGGGTCACCGGACACGTCGTGCGCCCAGCCGCGGGCTGCCATCGCCGAGATCCGCTCGTCGTAGTTGCCGAGATCGACCGCGCGGCCGCCTTCGTGGTTCGACTCGCCCACCGGTGCCGCCGCGGTGATGCCGCACTCGCCGGCATCGAACCACTGGACGAGCAGGTACTGCTGGGCGAGCGTGCGCAGCGCGCTGGTCACGTCGAGCTCGTTGTTCGCGGCGACCTTCTCGAGATCGTCGCGCGCGTCGGCGACCAGGTACGGCAGCACCGCGTTGCTCGCGAGCTCGATGCCCGGCGCGCCGTCGAACGACACGAAGCTTCCCGGATTCTCGCAACCGGCTTCTTGTGCGATCTGGGTCGATAGACCGATCACGACGGCGGTCGAGCAGCCGCTGCTGTTGATGTAGCTACCGACGGTCCCGCCCGCGGCTGTATGCGGTGAAACGGCGACTACAGTTCCATCATTCGCGTCAACGGCGCATGCCGGTGCCAGCAGTCCCAGGCCAAGGACCAGAGTCTGCACATGTCCGTTTGCAGTGCCGAGGAACCGAGCGAAACCGTGACGGCGAGATCCCGTGTCGTGCATCGTGGCCGCAGGACGAGCAACATGTACGCCGGATCGTTCGTGAATTTGTTTGCACGACCTGCGATGTCCAGTGCGCGATGAATTGCGCACGAGACGTTGAGCACCTTGCCCGGATGTGGTGGCATCCCACCCAACGTGAGCTGGTTTGCACGCTACTTCCGATCCTCGATCGGAGCGAAGCAGGCGATGGCCGTCAGCGGCCTACTCCTGCTGTTGTTCGCGATCTTCCACATGCTCGGCCACCTTCAAATGTTCGGCGGCCAGGACATGTACAACTCGTATGCGCACTTCCTTCAGGACTTGTGGGAAGTGAAGTGGCCGACGCGCATCGGGCTGCTCGCGCTCGTCGCGATCCACATCGTGCTCGGGATCGGGCTGTCGATCGCGAACAAGTCGGCGCGCTCGACGAAGTACGCGGTGTACCGGCCGGTGATCGCGCGCAGCCCGGGCCGCACGATGGCGTTCACCGGGCTGATCATTGCCGCGTTCCTGACCTTCCACATCCTGCACTTCACGCTCGGTCAGGTGCAGCCCGGCTACTTCCACCAGATGGATCCGAAGGATCGCTACGACGCGTACTCGATGTTCGTCTACGGGTTCCAGAACCCGGGCATCTACATCGCATATCTCGTCGGCATCGGCCTGCTCGCGTTGCACCTCGGCCACGGCGCGTCGTCGTGGCTCCAGTCGCTCGGCTGGCGTCATCCGAAGTATCGGATCGACACGATCGGCGCGTGGGTCGGGGCCCTCTTGTTCATCGGCTACATGGTGCCGCCGACCGCGGTGCTGGTCGGCTTCATCCGGCTGCCCGGAGCGTAAACAGATGTTGAAACTAGACCCCCGCACGCCGACGGGACCGATCGGCGAGCAGTGGACCAAGGCGAAGTTCGACTTCAAGCTGGTCAACCCCGCCAACAAGCGCAAGTACAAGGTCATCGTCGTCGGCTCCGGCCTCGCCGGTGCGAGCGCCGCCTCGACGCTCGCCGAGCTCGGCTACAACGTCTCCTGCTTCTGCTTCCAGGATTCGCCGCGCCGCGCTCACTCGATCGCCGCGCAGGGCGGCATCAACGCCGCGAAGAACTACCAGAACGACGGCGACAGCGTGTACCGGCTGTTCTACGACACCGTCAAAGGTGGCGACTTCCGCTCGCGCGAGCCCAACGTCCATCGGCTCGCCGAAGTCTCGGTGAACATCATCGATCAGTGCGCGCAGCTCGGCGTGCCGTTCGCGCGCGAGTACGGCGGAACGCTGGCGAACCGCAGCTTCGGCGGCGCGCAGGTGTCGCGCACGTTCTACGCGCGCGGCCAGACCGGCCAGCAGCTGCTGCTCGGCGCGTACTCGGGCCTGTCGCGCCAGATCGGCGCGGGCAAGGTCAAGATGTTCCCGCGCACCGAGCTGCTCGACATCGTCGTGGCCGACGGTCGCGCGCGCGGCATCGTCGTGCGCGATCTCGTGACCGGCGCGATCAGCTCGCACTCGGCGCACGCGGTCCTCTTGTGCACGGGCGGCTACGGCAACGTGTTCTACCTGTCGACGAACGCGAAAGGCTGCAACGTCACCGCGACGTACCGCGCGTACAAGAAGGGCGCGGGCTTCGCGAACCCTTGCTACACGCAGATCCATCCGACGTGCATTCCGGTGTCGGGCGACTACCAGAGCAAGCTCACGCTCATGTCCGAGTCGCTGCGCAACGACGGACGCGTGTGGGTACCCAAGAGCAAGGCCGACATCGCGAAGCACCCCGATCAGATCGGTGACGGCGATCGCGACTACTACCTCGAGCGCAAGTACCCCGCGTTCGGCAACCTGTCGCCGCGCGACATCGCGAGCCGCGCCGCGAAGGAACAGTGCGATGACGGCCGTGGCGTCGGGCCCGGCGGGCGCGGCGTCTATCTCGACTTCCGCGACGCCATCAAGCGCGACGGCAAGCCTCGCATCGAAGAGAAGTACGGCAACCTGTTCGAGATGTACGAGCGGATCACCGGCGAGGATCCGTATCGCGTGCCGATGCGGATCTATCCGGCCGTGCACTACACGATGGGCGGCCTGTGGGTCGACTATCACCTCCAGACCACGGTCGCCGGCTTGTTCTGCCTCGGCGAGGCGAACTTCTCGGATCACGGCGCGAACCGGCTCGGCGCCTCGGCGCTGATGCAGGGTCTCGCCGACGGCTACTTCATCATTCCGTACACGCTCGGCAACTACCTCGCCGGCGTGAAGGCGGACTCGCTCGTCGACACGACGAACGCGGCGTTCACCGATGCCGAGGCCGGCGTGAAGGCGCGGCTCGACAAGCTGATGAACATCCGCGGCAAGCGCTCGGTCGATTCGTTCCACAAGGCGCTCGGCCAGATCATGTGGGAAGACTGCGGCATGGCGCGCAGCAAGGAATCGCTCGAGCGCGCGCTCACCGCGATCCCGAAGCTGCGCGAAGAGTTCTGGCGCGACGTGAGCGTGCTCGGCGAGCGCGACTCGTTCAACCAGTCGCTCGAGAAGGCCGGCCGCGTCGCCGACCTGCTCGAGTTCGCCGAGATGCTCGTCAACGACGCGCTCGTCCGCGAAGAGAGCTGCGGCGGCCACTTCCGCGTCGAGCATCAGGTCGAAGGCGAGGCCAAGCGCGACGACGACAACTTCTGCAACGCGACCGTGTGGGAGTACAAGGGCGACGGTGTGGCGCCGGAGCGGAACCTCGAGCCGCTCGTGTTCGACAACGTCCACCTCGCGACGCGGAGCTACAAGTGAGCGACAAAGGTTTGGATCTGACGCTTCACGTCTGGCGGCAACCCAACCGCAAGGCGCCCGGCAAGTTCGTCGACTACAAGGTCACGAACGTCTCGCAGCATGCGTCGTTCCTCGAGATGCTCGACATCCTCAACGAGTCGCTGGTCGCCAAGGGCGAAGAGCCCGTCGCGTTCGATCACGACTGCCGCGAAGGCATCTGCGGCATGTGCTCGCTGATGATCAACGGCCGGCCGCACGGCGGCAACAAGGCCACGACGACCTGTCAGCTGCACATGCGGTTCTTCTCGAGCGGCGACGAGATCTGGATCGAGCCGTGGCGCGCGAACGCGTTCCCGGTGATCAAGGATCTCTGCGTCGATCGCAGCGCGTTCGACAAGATCATCCAGGCCGGCGGCTTCATCACCGCGAACGCGGGATCGGCGGCGGATGCGAACGACATCCTGGTGCCGAAAGAAGAAGCCGACGCCGCGATGGACGCCGCCGCGTGCATCGGCTGCGGCGCGTGCGTGGCTGCATGCCCGAACAGCTCGGCGATGCTGTTCACCGCCGCGAAGCTGTCGCACTTGCACCACCTGCCGCAGGGCCAGGGCGAGCGCGGCCGCCGCACGCTCGCGATGGTCTCGGCGATGGACGCCGCCGGGTTCGGCAACTGCTCGAACCACTACGAGTGCGAGGCCGCTTGCCCGAAGGACATCTCGCGCGAGGTGATCGCCGAGATGAACCGCGACTACGCGAAGGCCAGCTTCGCGCACAAAGAGCACGCCGGCAAAGCCGACGGCGCCTAGGCGCCGCGAGCGAGTGCAGCGGTCGACTTTGACCGCGTAGCGAGCGGCGCTATGTGATCGTCACCAGCGGCGTCCGCGATGCGGGATGCGAAACGGCGCCATCGGCTCGCGTAGCGGGCGCGCCCCCCGGAACGGCTGGCGGAAGAATCGCGGATCGAGCTGCGGCGCGATCGCGGCCGGCTCGATCGGCACCACCGCGGGCTCGGGCTCGACGACCTCGGTCACTTCGTACGTGCCGACGACCACTTTTGCGGGCCGGAGTAGCGCGCCGTTGAAGCGATAGCCGGGCGCGACCTGGTCGAGCACGTGGCGGTTTTGCTCGGCGTCGGCCACCGGCACGGTCGCGACGGCATCGTGAAGCTGTGGATCGAACGTGTGGCCGGTGGCGTCGATGCGTTCGACGCCGTAGCCGCGCAGGACCGCTTCGAGCTGGCGGCGGACCAGCTGCATGCCGGCGACCGCGGTCGGCTCGCCCGCGGCGATCGCGCGATCGACGCTGTCGAGCACGGGGAGTAGCTCGGAGACCAGCTGCTTGCGGGTCTCGCTCGCGACGAGCTTGGCGTCGCGCTCGACGCGGCCCTTGGCGGCCTCGAGCTCGCCGAGTGCACGCGCCAAGGAGGCGCGGTCGGGAGTCTTCGGGTCGACGTCGTCGAGTTGCATGCGGCCAACGTGATCACCGACGGGCCCGCTCGCAACGCCCGATCGGGCAGGGCGCGTTATTCGAGCAGGCGAGCCTCGGGGATCCGGGTATCCATGAGCTCGCGCAGCTCGCGCCTCGCGCGGTAGCCGCGGAGTAGCCCGGCGGCGAGCCAGAACGAGCCGAGCGTACCTCCGCAAACCGCGTAGAGCGCGGCGGCGATGATCGGCGTGAACGAGTCGAGCCAGGTCCCGAGCAGGACGCTGGCGGCGACGAGGACCGGGACCAGCGCGATCGCGATGCAGCCGCGGTTCACGAGCGAGCGGGCCTCGCGTTCCTGGTCGAGCAACACCAGCTCGATCGACTGCCGATCAGTCGACACGCGCCACCGTGCCCGGGCCCGCGACCTCGTCGACCGCGTGGAGCAACAGCGACAGCGAATCGGTGGGCCGCAGGTTCGCGCGGAGGCCCGAGCCGTCGGCGACCCAGTACACGCGGCGGCGATACGGATAGACCGGCTCGCGCGCGACGACCGCGACGCGGCGACATCCGGCCTTGCGAGCGTCGACGAGGATCGCGCGGACCTGGGCCAGCGTCTGCTCGGGATGGAAGTGCAGCTCGATCACGTCGCTGGTGCCGCGCAGCTCTTTCAGCACGTCGATGCGGAGCTGGTTGGGGCCGTAACTGTGGCCGTTCACGACGATGTCGCCGCGCAGCGTGAGCTCGGCTTCGGGCAGCTCGGGATCGTCGTCGGACGCCGCGCCGGCGATCGGCCAGTTCGCAGGATCGGCCTGAACCTCGGCTTGCGTCGACCAGCCGGCGGCATCGCGATCGAGCGCTTCCCACGCCGACACCGCGTTCTTCCAGCCCGGATCGGCGCCGCTGCCCGAGCATTCGAGGCATTCGTCGAACGCGGTGCGCGCTCGCTCGGTGCCGTGGCGCAGCACGCGCGCGTCGACGACGGCGCCCTGCCACTCGGGCACGACGTGCTTGCACGTCGTCGTGAGCGGGCCGCTGCACAGCCGCAGCAGATAGTCATTCGGCGATTCGCCCGGCTTCGGCGGGATGTCGCCGGCGCGCGCATCCTTGATCTGGTCGAGCTGGTCGGCTTCGATCGGCGGCGCGAGCAGCGTCGGCCAGACCGTGATCGCGAGCGCCGCTTCCTGATCGGCGAGCGGCTGCTTCGCGAGCGCCTGCACCGGCACGAGCGCGAGCGTGATCATCCGGCGCTCGGCTTCGGCCGCGACCGATGCGTCCATGCCCGGCCGCAGCTGCACGACGGCCTGCGCGAGCTTGCCGTACGCGTCGGGCGTTTGCTTGGCGGCGATGAACGCGTCGACGGCGGCGATCAGCTTGCCGTGGTTGTAGTCGTCGGCCGGCTCGGGCTTGACGTCGATCGCGTCCTGCTGACAGGCGGCGAGGACGACGAGCGCGGCGACGAGCTTCTTCATACGGTCGCCGCGGCGATCGCCGAGGCGAGCCGATCTTCGCGCAGATCGCGGCCGAGCGCGACGACCACGCCGCGTTCGCCGTCAAACCCGCGCGGCGGCGCCGGCAAGGGCTCGCTCGACACGCGCAGCCCGACGCGGTGGAACGCGACCCAGGCGGCCTCGCCACGCTCGTCGATCGCCCGCGCGATGCCGACGACGACGAGCGCCTCG
>Ga0268266_10001416_pt1 | contig 28634 bp, 29 predicted proteins | sample KBSS13metaG_FD_190356 | JGI IMG/M metagenome (GOLD analysis project Ga0268266, IMG submission 190356) | Switchgrass rhizosphere microbial communities from Kellogg Biological Station, Michigan, USA - KBS S1-3 metaG (SPAdes) (version 2) | ecosystem: Host-associated > Plants > Roots > Rhizosphere... | reverse complement strand
CACCTTGTCGGACTCGGTCGCATTCGATCCCGCGCGCGGCGGCACGAACGGCTTGAACATCGAGAACGTCTGCTGAAACAATTCCATGTTGCGGCGGACATGTTCCTCGAGCGGCGCGAACGGCGTTCCCGAGAAGGTGTTGGTGAGTTGCTTGCGGAATTTTTCCTGCTCGCGCGTCAGTGTGTCGATCGACTGCTCGAGATATTTCGGCACCACCATCTGCATGCTGTCGCCGTAGAAGCGGATCAACTGCCGCAGGAAAGTGGTCGGCAACAGATTCTGGCCGGCCTTGTTTTCCTGTTCGAAGATGATCTGCGCCAGCACGGAGCGGGTGATGTCGTCGCCGGTCTTGGCGTCATAGACGAGAAAGTCCTCGCCTTCCTTCACCATCGCCGCGAGATCCTCGAGCGTCACGTAGGTACTGGTGCCGGTATTATAGAGCCGCCGGTTGGCGTATTTCTTGATGGTGGTAGGTTGGTCTGACTTTGCCATAAGCTCACACAATACACCGAGAGCGGGGAACCCAACGGCTTCGCCGCAGGGCAGACGAGCAACGCAACGCAGCAAAGTAAGCATTTTCAATGCGGTTCGGCTACCGTTTTGTGCGGCACGGTTAATTCCAAGGCATGGACGCTGCTATGGAAACCCTCATGGGGATCAATTTGAATGCGCCGCGGCAGGAATTTAAGCTCTGGCCGATTGACATGGGTCAACGGGGTTAACAGGATAAGGTGAGAGACAGGCACGCCGTCCGGCCGCCCGCCGTCAAAAGAAACCTCAACCTCAGGAGATGTCCATGTCAGACGATGTCGTCATCGTCAGCGCCGCCCGCACCCCGGTCGGCAGCTTCAACGGCGCGTTCGCCACCACCCCGGCCCATGACCTCGGCGCCATCGCCATCAAGGCCGCGCTGGAGCGGGCCGGCCTTGAGCCGGGCCGTGTTTCCGAAGTCATCATGGGTCAGATCCTGACGGCGGCGCAGGGCCAGAACCCGGCCCGTCAGGCTTCGATCGCCGCCGGCATTCCGGTGGAAAGCCCGGCCTGGGGCGTCAACCAGCTCTGTGGTTCCGGCCTGCGCACCGTCGCGCTGGGATATCAGGCGCTGCTCAATGGTGATTCCGAGATCGTCGTCGCCGGCGGTCAGGAATCCATGAGCATGGCCCCGCACGCGCAATATCTGCGTGGCGGCGTCAAAATGGGAGGCCTCGAACTGGTCGACACCATGATCAAGGACGGCCTGTGGGATGCCTTCAACGGCTACCACATGGGCAACACCGCCGAGAACGTCGCGCGGCAATACCAGATCACTCGCGCGCAGCAGGACGAGTTCGCGGTTCACTCGCAGAACAAGGCCGAGGCCGCGCAGAAGGCCGGCAAGTTCAAGGACGAGATTGCTCCGGTCACCATCAAGACCCGCAAGGGCGACATCATCGTCAGCGACGACGAATATCCGCGTCATGGCGCGACCATCGACGCGATGGCGAAGCTGAAGCCCGCCTTCGAGAAGGACGGCACCGTGACTGCCGGCAGCGCTTCGGGCATCAATGACGGCGCCGCCGCCGTGGTGCTGATGACCGCCAAGCAGGCCGCCAAGGAAGGCAAGAAGGTGCTCGGCCGCATCGTGTCGTGGGGCCAGGCCGGCGTCGATCCCAAGATCATGGGCACCGGGCCGATCCCGGCCTCCCGCGCCGCGCTGAAGAAGGCCGGCTGGAACATCGGCGATCTCGACCTGATCGAGGCCAACGAGGCGTTCGCGGCGCAGGCCTGTGCCGTGAACAAGGATCTCGGCTGGGACACCGGCAAGGTCAACGTCAACGGCGGCGCGATCGCGATCGGCCACCCGGTCGGCGCGTCGGGTGCCCGCGTGCTAGTGACGCTGCTGCACGAGATGCAGAAGCGCGACGCGAAGAAGGGTCTCGCCACGCTGTGCATCGGCGGCGGCATGGGCATCGCGATGTGCATTGCACGCGATTGAACTAAAGGCAGAGTGACTGGTTGAATGATGAAAAGATCATCTCGCAACCGCGGCTCGAATTGCTAAAGATGAAATGCCCGGTCTCGCGCCGGGCATTTTCATCTCCGGAGCGTTTTCAGGAGCGCTTCAAAAACCTGCAGGTTGAGCTTCGTCAAAAGACCGGGACAATTCCGGCTTATAAAGAAGACCACCAAGGAGGACTACGACATGGCACGTGTTGCATTGGTAACGGGGGGGACGCGGGGCATTGGCGCTGCGATAAGCAAGGCGCTGAAGGCTGCGGGCTACAAGGTTGCGGCAAGCTACGCCGGCAATGACGCCGCCGCCGAGAAATTCAAGTCAGAGACCGGCATCCCCGTCTACAAATGGGACGTCAGCTCGTTCGATGCGTGCGCCGAAGGCGTCAAGAAGGTCGAGGCCGATCTCGGCCCGGTCGACGTGCTGATCAATAATGCCGGTATCACCAAGGACACCGCTTTCCACAAGATGACGCTCGAACAGTGGACCGCAGTCATCAATACCAATCTCGGCTCGCTGTTCAACATGACGCGTCCGGTGATCGAAGGCATGCGCGCCCGCAAGTTCGGCCGCATCATCTCGATCTCCTCCATCAATGGCCAGAAGGGCCAGTTCGGTCAGGTTAATTATTCCGCAGCCAAGGCCGGCGACATCGGATTCACCAAGGCACTCGCGCTGGAGAATGCCAAGGGCGGCATCACCGTGAATGTGATCTGCCCTGGCTACATCAACACCGAAATGGTGCAGGCGGTGCCGAAGGATGTTCTGGAAAAGAACGTGATTCCGCAAATTCCCGTCAACCGCCTCGGTGAACCCGAGGAGATTGCGCGCGCCGTGGTGTTCCTCGCCGCCGACGATGCCGGCTTCATCACGGGGTCGACGCTGACCGTGAACGGCGGGCAGTATCACGCCTGACGGTGGCCCGTCATCATTGCCTGCGACAAACGCAACGCGTTTGCTTGAAGGGACGCTAGCGACGAAGCAATCCGTTTCCGGTATGCAGGAAAGATGGATTGCTTCGTTCTACTCCCAATGACGCGCCGATGACTCCCCGTACCGCCACACTGGTCGGACTGACCGCGATCCTGATGTGGTCGCTGCTGTCGGTCCTGACGGTCGCGACCGGAAAGATCCCGGCGTTCCAGCTTGCTGCGATGACGTTTGCGATCGGCGCGGCGTTGGCGTTTGCAAGCTTCCTGTTCCGTCCTTCCGCATTCGTTGCATTGAAACAGCCGGTGGTCGCCTGGGTCGTCGGCGTCGGCGGTCTGTTCGGCTATCACGCGCTGTATTTCCTCGCGCTGCGCTTCGCGCCGCCGGCGGAAGCGGGCTTGTTGAATTATCTCTGGCCGCTTCTGATTGTGCTGTTCTCCTCGCTGCTGCCCGGCGAGCGGCTGGCATCGCATCACATCATCGGCGCCGTGCTTGGATTGGCCGGAACGGTGCTGCTGCTCGCCGGCAATATCGGCGGCTTTGCGCCGGGCCAGGTTCCGGGACTGGCGGCCGCCTTTGTCGCCGCCTTCGTGTGGGCGGCCTATTCGGTGATGTCACGCAAGCTCAAGGCGGTGCCGACCGATGCGGTTGCCGGCTTCTGTCTCGCCACCGCGCTGCTGGCCGCGCTCGTGCATCTCATGGTGGAGACGACGGTGTGGCCGGAGACGTTGGGACAGTGGCTCGCGATCATCGCGCTCGGCGTCGGCCCCGTGGGCGCCGCATTCTTCGTCTGGGACATCGGCATGAAACGCGGCGACATCCGCGTGCTGGGCGCCGCGTCCTACGCAACGCCGTTGCTGTCGACATTGTTTCTGATTCTCGCGGGCTTTGCGCAGCCGACTGCGACAATCGCGATCGCCGCAGTCCTGATCGCCGGTGGTGGACTGATCGCCGCGAAAGACATGGTTTGGAGAAAGTAGGGTGGGTTAGGCGAAGCCGTAACCCACCGAAGTGGAGACAGATGGTGGGTTACGCCTTCGGCTAACCCACCCTACAATTTGCGAGTTTCTATTTCGGCTCCCAGCCTTTCGGCGCCAGTTCGAATTTCGAGAATTCAAATGCCGGCGCCACTGTGCAGCCGACCAGAGTCCAGTCGCCATTGCTCTCGGCCGCCTGCCAGGCATGCGGCGGGACAATCGCCTGCGGTTCTTCACCGGCGGTGAGATCGCTGCCGAGCTTCACGCTGCGCTGCCCGTTAGCGTCTGCTATTTGCAACGTCAGAGGTGCACCCGCGTAATAATGCCAGGTCTCCACGGCATCGACGCGATGCCAATGCGAACGCTCGCCACGCGCCAGCAGGAAATAGATCGCGGTCGACCGCGAGCGGCCGTCGGCATCCACGCTTTCGTCGCGAAACGTCTCGCGATAGTGCCCGCCTTCCGGATGCGGCTTCAGGCGCAGCCGCGCGATGATGTCGGCGGCTTCGTTCGGAAGTGCCATCAGGACTTGTTCTTGCGTTCGCGCAGTTCGCCGAACACTTCGACGGCGCCGGCGCCCTTCATGTGCAGCTTCGCTGCTACCGATGGCTCGTCGGCGCGCAGGAACACGTTGGCCTTTTTCTCCTCGCCGAGCAGCACCGGGATCGTCGGCTTGTTTTCGGCGCGCAGCCGCGTCACTTCCTCGGCGCGTGCCTTCAGCGCCGGATTGTCGCCGTCGACCGTCAGCGCGAACTTGACGTTGGAGGCGGTATATTCGTGGCCGCAATAGAGTTTGAAATCGTCCGGCAGCGCCCGCAGCTTCAACAGCGAGTCCCACATCATGGGGTAGGTGCCCTCGAACACCCGGCCGCAGCCGATCGAGAACAGCGTGTCGGCGGCGAATACGGCCTTCTCACCGTCGAACACATAGGAAATATGGTCGAGCGTATGGCCCGGGGTTTCGAGCACCCGCACCAGCAGGCTACCGACCTTGATGACGTCGCCATGGCTTGCGCGCAGGTCGACATTGGCGATCTTGGTGGACTTGTCATTGGGCGCGACGACCCGGCAATTATACTTCTGCTTCAGTTCGGCGACGCCGCCGACATGGTCGTGATGGTGATGGGTGACGAGGATATCCGTCAGCGTCCAGCCCTCGCGCTCCAGCGCCTCGATGATCGGACCGGCCTCCGGCGCATCGATCGACGCGGTGGCCTTGGTCGCGGGATCGTGGATCAAATAGCCGAAATTGTCGCTGAGGCAGGTGAAGGTGCGAATTTCCGCGGCCATGGTAACTCCGTGAGTAAGGCTTCCAGCCAGCCCCATTAATTCCAAAGAAATATGGCGTTAACGCTTGCGCGGCAATGCCATTTTCGGCGCGCCGCAATGAAACACGGTGTGGTAGATTGTGCCCATGACCATCGACGTCATCGATCTCCGCGACTTCTATTCGCAGCGCCTCGGTATCGTGGCGCGGCAGCTGATCAACCGCGGCATCCGCGCACGCTGGCCCGACGCCACCGGGCAGCGTGTGCTCGGGCTCGGCTACCCGACGCCCTATCTTGGCCTGTTTCGCGAAGATTCCGAGCGCTGCATCGCCTTCATGCCGGCGGCACAAGGCGTGCTGAAATGGCCTACGGCGCGGCCCGCGCTGGCGACCCTGATCGATGAATTCTCGATGCCGCTGCCGGACGCGGCGGTGGACCGCATCCTGCTGGTTCACGCGCTGGAAATGTCCGACGATCCGGAGCGACTGCTGCGCGAGGTGTGGCGCGTGCTGGCGCCGTCGGGGCGGCTGATCGCGGTCATCCCGAACCGGCGCGGCGTGTGGACGCGCACCGACGCTACGCCGTTCGGCCACGGCCGGCCCTATTCGCGCGCGCAGATAACGCAATTGCTGCGGCAGACCTGGTTTACGCCGGCGGCGTGGGGCGAGGCGCTGTTCCTGCCGCCGGTCGGGAATAGCTGGTTCCTGCGTTCAGCCATGGCATGGGAGCGTGTCGGCGCGGCGCTGTCGCTGCCGTTCGCCGGCGTCCATATTGTGGAAGCGACCAAGCAGGTCTACCGCGCGATCCCCGCGGGGCGCGAGCGCACGCGGCTGATTCCATCGCTGGAGCCGGTGTTGGTGCCGTCGTCGACTGCGACAAGGGGCAGGGCGTAGTTGCCCGGCCGTTGTCCCCGCGAACGCGGAGACCGATAACTGTCATCAGCAGTTTTTACAGAAAGTCGTCGAACGGCTTGCCTCAAATGAAAGGCCCTGCCGACGCGACGAGCACAATTGCGCTTACGCTCGGGGTCGCTACGTTCGCAAGGAAGACGAAATAGCGAGCGTTGCCGCTATCTATTCATTCCCCGGATTGAAATCTTCGCTGGGGGCGGCCGGCGCGGCCATGCCTTCGGGGCGCGGGCCATGCGGCCGGCGACGCCGGCGCGGGAAACGCTCACCGCCACGACCACCTTCTTCATATCCACCGGGCGCGCCGTTCACCTGCGGCTGCGGGCCGGTGATGAAGGAGGGCAGGCGATCGACGCCGCCGCCATCGGCAATCACGGGCTGCGGCTGTGGTTGCGGCTGATATTGCGGCTGCGGACGGTGCTCGCGATCGCGATCCCGTTCTCCACGATGCTCGCGCGGCTGCTGCTGGTCGCGCTGGAAGGGCTGGTTGTCGCCGCGATCGCGCTGATTATTGTCGCGCATATAGGGCTGCGGCTGCTGCGGCACGAAGCCCGGCTCCTGGCCGAAATGCGAGAAGCTCTCGCCCTCGTCCTCGCCGTCTTCCGTCGCCGGCGCTTCGTTGTCGACGCGCGGCTGCGGCTGATTCTGACGGAACTGCTCCTGGGCGGCTGCGATTAGGCGGAAGTAATGTTCGGCGTGCTGGTAGTAGTTCTCGGCCGCGACCGGGTCGCCGGAAGAGCGCGCGTCACGCGCCAGCTGGACGTATTTTTCGGCGACGTGCGAGGCGGTGCCGCGGATCTTGATATCGGGTCCGTTCGATTCGAACACCCGGGTCATCGGGTTTTGACCCCGGTTATTATTGTTGTTGTTGTTATTATTGTTGTTGTTCCGGTTACGCATCCGCTTGTTGTTTTGACCGTTTCTCATGTCTCGCCTTTATTCCAGCCCTGAAAGTTATGCAGTTGCCGTCGTGGCCTGATCCGACCCGGCGCGCGCCTGATCGCACCGAATCACGATGCCGTTCAAATTCATGTCACCGATTTCGCCAACCATCGCGTTCAGCAAAGACGCGTTCCCCAACCGGCAGCGCACACTCGCCTGCCGGATCAAATCGTTCAGCCTGCCAAAACCAGCCTAGCCGTCTTGCGTGACGGCTTCGCGTGACCAGTTTTTTGCGTAAGTCTTCAAGCGCAATATCAGGCTTTCGTTCGCTTTGCGGTCGAGAGCAGCACAGCTCCAGCTATTGCGCTCAATTCGACCTGCGTTTTGGAACCTTTCACTCGGCGGGCTCTCGTTTCGAGAACTCTGGCCTCACCCGCATCGTCTTACGGGGCCAGTAACCCTGGACCGATGTTGTGGCCGGAACGTAGTCGCTCCGGGGGAATATTCCAAGGGGTTTTTTTGCGTTCCAAAGGGACTTTATCGGGCCGTTTTGTGGCCTGCGATTGCCCTCGGAATGCCTGCCAGATCGGCTTTCGGGGTGATCACGGGCATTAACCCTGCCGCCGTCATCAAACCCCGAATCTGGGCGCTTTGACCCTCTCCGGCCTCCACAACAAGGGCTGCTCCCGGCGCAAGAAGTGTAGCAGCTTGGGGAATCAACGTACGGTAGGCGTCGAACCCGTCGACGCCGCCATCGAGAGCGGCCATGGGATCGTGATTCCGGACCTCTGTTGCCAGGCCGGCAATATCCGATGAGCGGATATAGGGGGGATTCGAAGCGATCAGATCGAATGGACCCGCCAGTCCGCTCGCATAATCGCAAGCGATGAATGTCGCCCGATTCGATAGGCCGGCGTGAGCGGCATTGGCCGAGGCCGTATGCAGGGCGGCTTCGGAGATGTCGGTCCCGAATCCCTGCGCCGCCGGCAACTCGGACAAGAGTGCGAGCAGAATTGCGCCACTGCCCGTGCCGAGGTCGGCAATGCGCAATGGGCGATCGAGGTTTCCGCCGGCGCGCAGCAATTGCAGCGCCAACTCGACTACCGTCTCGGTGTCGGACCGCGGCACGAGCGTCGCGGACGAGAGCTGCAGGGGCAGTCCCCAGAATTCCTTTTGCCCGAGTATGCGTGCGATCGGCTCGCCCGCGATTCGCCGCTGCGCATATTGCGCCAGCAGCGCAGTCTCGACGGAGGTAAGTTTCCGGCTCGCCTGCGCGATCATGCCGGTGAGGTCGAGGTCGAGCGCGGCTCCCACAAGCATGCGTGCGTCGAGCTCGGCTTCATCGTTGCCGGCCGACTTCAATTGCGCCGCCAGCGTCCGGCGCGCGCTTTCAATGCTTGGTCCGGGATCTGTCACTGACGTGCCCATCTTGCCTGCCATCGTGGATAGGCTGGCGCGCATGCTTGCGTCAACGGACCTGGTCGCGTTTGATCGGCCGGCTTCAAGAGGCACGGTGACAGCCATGACGGCCTATGACGACCAGAACGTCTTCGCAAAGATCCTGCGCGGCGAGATCCCCTGCTTCAAGGTCCACGAGAACGAACGCGCGTTCGCTTTTCTCGACATCATGCCGCGCTCACCCGGTCATACGCTGGTCATCCCCAAGGCGCCGGCGCGCGGCATCCTGGACATTGCCGAGGACGACCTTGCCGAGATTGCCCGGTCGGCGAAGCGGATAGCGATTGCGGCGATGAAGGCGTTCGACGCGGACGGGATCATCATCCAGCAATTCAGCGAGCCCGCCAGCGGCCAGGTGGTGTTTCACCTGCACATGCATGTCATGCCGGTGAAGACGGGCATTGACCTGCTGCCGGCGCAGACGCGCAAGGAAGATCCCGCAATCCTTTCGGATCACGCCAGGCGGATGATCGCCGCGCTCAGCGGCTGATCGCGCGCTGGCGAGTTAGACCCCCAGGTACCGCTGCAGCAATTCCGGTTGCGCCTTGAGCTCCTGGGACGGTCCCTCGTGGACGACATGCCCATTGTTGATGATGTAGATGCGCTGGGCCAGCGCCAGCGTCGCGGCGAGATTCTGCTCGACCAGCACGATGGTCTGGCCTGCGGCGGCCAGATCGCGGCAGGCTTTAACGAGATCATGGACGATGACGGGAGCGAGACCTTCGAAAGGTTCATCCAGCAGGATGATCTTGGGATCGCGAACCAGCGCACGCGCGATCGCCAGCATCTGCTGCTCGCCGCCGGAAAGCTCGGTGCCGCGGTTGCCACGCCGCTCCTTCAATCGCGGGAACATTTCGTAGATGCGTTCGATCGGCCAGCGATTCTCGGCCGTGATCCCGGCAATGACGATGTTCTCTTCGACACTCAGGCTGCCGAAAATACGCCGCTCCTCATGAACGAGTTGCATGCCGGCTTGCGCAATCTTGTGGCTCCTGCGCCCGGCGATGTCCTTGCCGTTGAACATGATGGTACCGCTGCGCGGCGTCACCACACCCATCAAGCTCTTCAGCGTCGTGCTCTTGCCGGCCCCGTTGCGGCCGAGCAGGGCGACCACCTCATGCCGCTCCACGCGGAGTGCGACGTCGAACAGGATGTGCGAGTCCCCGTAATAGCTGTTCAGGCCGTTGACCTCGATCAGGCTCATGCGGCGATCTCTCCGTGAACACCGCCGAGATAGGCTTCCTGCACCGCGGCGTTGGTCTTGATTTCCTCGGGTGTGCCGTCGAGCAGCACGCGGCCTTCCTGCAATACCGTCACACGCTCAACCAGTTCGAACAGCGAATCCATATCGTGGTCGATGATGATCATGGTGCGGTCGCGCGCGATCGATTTCAGCAGCTTGACGGTTTCGATCCGCTCGCGCGGGCTCATGCCGGCAAGTGGCTCGTCCAGCAGCAGCAGGCGCGGCGAGGTTGCGAGCGCCAGCCCGATCTCCAGCCGGCGCTTCTCGCCATAAGCGAGTTCGGACACCGGCGTGTCAGCCCGCCTCGTCAGGTTGACGAGGGCGAGCGTATGCTCCACCTGCTCTGACAGTCCCTTGACGCTGTCGAGCTTGCGGAACAGGTCGAGCCGGAACTTGCCGCGCAACTTGGCGAGGGCGGCGATCGTCAGATTTTCACGCACCGTCAACCCGGCGAAGAGCTGGTTGACCTGGTAGCTCTTGGTCAGCCCGAGCTGGCAGACGTCGGTGACGCGCATCCCCGTGATGTCGCGGCCTTCGAACACGATCTGACCCGAGGTCGGCGCGACCTCGCATGTCAGCATCTTGAAGAAGGTCGATTTGCCGGCCCCGTTGGGGCCGATGATGCCGCGCAGCTCGCCGTGGTTGACGCTGAAGTCGATGTCGCTGTTGGCGACGAGGCCGCCGTAGCGCTTGGTGAGGCCGCGGGCCGACAGGATTGGTGTCGAATGGTCGTCGCGCTTTATGCCCCCTGCGGTGATCGGGACGAGGGGAGCTTGCTTCTCGGCATCCATAGCTTCCCGCCCGGCTTCCGCGGAAAGCGCTTCCTCTGGCGGCTCCTTCTTGCGCTTGCCCATAAGGAAAGCGGTGAGGTCGACAATGCCGCCGATAATGCCGCCGCGCAGGAAACAAACCAGCAGCACGAAGACCACCCCGAGCACGAGCTTCCAGGCAGCACCTAGCCCCATCGCCGCCTGCAGGAAGTCCTGGAGGAAGAGCCAGACCGCTGCGCCGACCAGCGGCCCGAACAGCGTGCCCCGGCCGCCGATCGCGGTCTGCATCACGAGCTGGCCGGATGTCTCGAACATGAAGGCGTCCGGCGGCATGAAAGCCTGCAACACGCCGAGCAAACCACCGGCGAATCCGGCATAGGCGGCAGCGATGACGAAGGCGGTCAGCTTGTATCCGTGGATATTATGGCCCACCGCGGTGGCGCGCAGCGGATTGTCGCGGATCGCACTGAAGATGGCGCCGACCGGCGAGCGAACGATCCGGAGCGCGATCACGACGCCGATCAGGTAGCACAGCGCGATGAACTGGTAGAGCGACCAGCCATTGGTAAAATGAACGGTCGTGAAGCCGAGATTGAAGCTCGGCGTCGGGACGCCCGGCAGTCCGTTCTCGCCGCCGGTGAAGGCCGACAGCGGATTGAACTCGACGAAGAAGAATACTTCGGCGATCGCGACCGTGATCATGGCGAAGTAGATGCCGGTGCGGCGCAGTGCGATCAATCCGATCAGGTATCCGGTCGCGGCGGCGGCGATCATGCCGATGATCAATGCACCGAGTACGCTGCTGAAGCCCATACGGGTCAACAGATAGGCGGCGACGAAGCCGCCGGTGCCATAGAATGCGGACTGGCCGAACGACAGCAGTCCGGTGAAGCCGAACAGGATATCGAAGCCGAGGCCGAACAGGCCCCAGACCAGAATGCGGTTCACGGTGTTCGGGGCGAAGCCGAGGTGAGGCAGCACGAAGGGAGCCGCGATCAGGCCGATGGCTGTCAGCGTCTCGATCAGATAGGGGCGTTGCTTGAGCATCAATAATTCACTTATTCGCGGCCCTGAACGCCGAGCAGTCCATGCGGCCGTACCACGAGCACGAGCGTCATCGCCGCAAACAGCATCACGTAGGCATAACCGGGGTTGAACATGGAGGTTACGCTGATGATCTCGCCGGCGATCAGTCCGCCGAGAATCGCGCCCGGGAACGAGCCGACGCCGCCGATCACCACCACGACGAACGTCTCGACGAGAATGTCGTCGCCGATGCCCGGCGTCAGCGAGACCACCGGCGCGTTGATGATGCCGGCAAATCCCGCGGCCATCGCGCCGATGCCGAATACGACCATGAAGACGCGGTAGACGTTGATGCCGAGCGAATCCACCATCACCGAATCCTCGATGCCGGCACGCACGATCATGCCGAGTCGTGTCCGATAGAGGATGAGGAACAGCGCGCCGAGTGCGATCGCGACGATGCCGACCACGGCGAGCCGATAGGTCGGATAGAACATGAAGCCGAGATTGGTAATGCCCTGAAACAATGGCGGAGGCGGAATTACCTGCGACTGGCTCGAGAAAATCAATCGCACGATCTCGACGAACACGATGCCGAGCCCGAAGGTGACAAGCAACTGGTCTTCGTGCGGGCGATGATAGAAATGGCGAATGATGACGCGTTCCATCGCCACGCCCAGAATCATCACGAACAGGGAGCCCGCGATGACGGCGACGATGAAGGAGTCGGTGTACTGGTAGGCGACAAAGCCGGCGTAACCGCCGATCATGAACATCGCGCCGTGAGCCAGGTTCAGCACACCGAGCGTGCCGTAGATGATGGTCAAGCCCGAGCTGATGAGCGCGAGCAACGCGCCGAGCGCGAGCCCGTTGAAAAGCTGCGAAACGAGATTGGGCCAACTAATCATGATGGGCGATCGGGGTTTCCGGTTGGCGTATGAAAAGCCGGGATACGAAAAAAGCTGACGCCGCAGGGAGGCGATGCCTGCGGCGTCACGAAGTGCTTGGCTTAGGTATAGTCGCCGAGATTGCAGCCGAAGGCGTCCGGCTTCTGCATCAGGCTGTCGCCGGGGACGATATCGACGACGTCGTAGTAATCTTCCTTGTTCTTCATGTCCTTCTGCATCTTGCCTTTGACGATGATGACGGGACGGACGCACTGATGGTCTTCCTTGCGGTAGTGCACGTCGCCGACGAGGGACGGGATCGTTTCGCCCTTCTCATAGACCTTGATGATGTCGGGTGGATTGAAGCTGCCGGCTTCCTCGGTCATGCGGGCCCAGTGCGCGAAGCTGATGTAAGCGTTCTCGGCACCCCATTCCGGCTTGTAACCGTACTTCTTCTCGAACGCCTCGTTGAACATCTTGGCGAGCGGAAACTTGTCTTCGATGGTCCACCAATAGTCGGTGGCGGCGTAGACTCCCTGCATCAGGCCGCCGGTCTCGCGTGCGATGAACGGTACCTGGTAGGGCACGACCAGCTTCATCTTGTCGAGAATGCCGAACTGCTTGGCCTGCTGGGTCGACAGCACGGCGTCGTGTCCCCAGTTGACATTGATGAGGACGTCGGCGCCGGAGTTCGCGACGTTCAGGAGGTAGGAGGAGTAGTCGGGAGCGCCGAGCGGCGCGACCTGATTGGTCGTGGTGGTCCATCCGGATGCCGCGAGGAAATCCTGCATCGATTTGGTGACGGTGTGTCCGTAAGTGTAGTCCGGCGTGAGATAGGCCGCTTTCTTGTTCTTGCCGAACTCCTTGACCATCACGGGGCCGATCGCCGCAGCGGCCGTCTGGCCGAAGAAGTTCTGGCGGAAGCCGTAGCGGACGCAGTCCTTGCCGGTGGTGTCGTTCGAGCCGGAGATGCCACACACGAACAGCACCTTTTCGCGCTGTGCGAGCTTGTTCAGCGCAACGGCGACGGCGCTCGACGTGCCGCCCGTGATCATGATGGCCTTGTTTTCGCTGATGAAGCGCTGCTGCGCCTGGACCGCTTCGTTCGGCTTTGCAGCGGAATCGGCAACGCCGAACTTCAGTTCCTTGCCGAGAACGCCCTTGCTGGTCTTTGGCGAGATCTTCTTGATCAGGTCGTGGCCGGAGTTGATGTGCTCGATCGCGAGCTGGTAGCCCTTGAGTTCGTCTTCACCCTGCACGGCATAGGTACCGGTACGCGGGACCGAAATGCCGATGAAGGCCGAGGAGCCGGAGACGCCGGCCGGATAGGAGCCGATTGCCGGCTTGTCCTCGGCAAACGCCGGCATGGCGGGCAGCAGCGAGCCACCGATGATGCCGGCGCTGCCGCGAAGCAGCGTGCGTCGCGACACGTTCATTTCGCCGGCGCGTTCGAATATTCTGGTTTTCATCGTCGAATCCTCCCGGAAACTCTCAATAATTAGCTCGCGCGGGAACGTTCCGCGCAAACAGGCAAACGCCTGCGCGGACCCCCGGCGAGCACGGGCTGCATTTTGCAGCCTTCTGGAGGCCAGCATGACCTTCCTGCACCTTGAGTCAATTTCACTTTCGTCGAATTATATCGTGGTACGATATATCGCCAGGTGAGCTATACGTCGCCTGTGTCCTTCCTTTCTGGTCTCGATGGGTCCGCTTCATGAATCTACAGCGCTGGAAGTTCAACCCGCCGCAGGAGGATGCGGTGCAACCGGTGCCGGCGGCCGGTCCGGGTACATCGCATTCCGGGCTGAGCGGGCGCGCGCTCAACGTGTTGAAGGTATTGTCGGCCGAATTGATCGACGAGATACCGCCGAAGGGAGCGTGGGACCCGCCTGCGGAATTGCTGCGAAAGCTCACGGCAAGGCATCTTGCGGTGGCCCGGAATTGCGGGCCGCGGACGACGCGCGAAATCATTGCGTGGGCCGGGGCGCGGGGCGTTCACATCGAGCCGCTGCCCCGCACCAACAAGTCGTTGTCGGCCGCCTGGCAGGAGCTGACGGCCAATGCATCGAGCGGAAAACTGACCAGGGTCGAAATCACGGCGGCGCTGGAAAGATCGATCCGGCGCAGGAGTGCCCGCATTCCGGTCGCCTTCCAGATCATTCTGCTGAAGATCCTGAGTTCTACCTACGAGTAGGGTTACGGGCGCAGCGTCATCGAGCCGTTGAAAACACGGGTGCGGGATGGTCCTGCGGCGTCGTGCTTGATAGCGTCGGTCCCGGCACGCAGACAGTATGCTCGCTGCCGGGAACCGAGATGTCTCAGCCAACGCGGCGACCGCGAAACCAGATCGCTGGCCCCACTGGAACGGCCGGCCGTCACGCTCCGCCGGCTTCCGTCGACTATCAGGCGCTTGCACGGTTCCGCTACCAGCTTCGGCTGTTTCTGGCCTTCAGCGAAACCGCGGCCAGGAAGGCCGGACTGACTCCGCAGCAGCATCAGGCATTGCTTGCGATCAAGGGATTCTCCGGTCCTGCGCCGGCCTCGGTGGGGGACCTCGCCCGTTTCCTGCTGATCCGGCATCACACCGCGGTCGAACTGGTCAACCGGATGGTGAAGCTCGGATTGCTGTCGCGTCTCGTCGATGACGAAGACGGCAGGCGCGTGCTGGTGCGGCTGACAAAAAAGGGCGAGCAGAAGCTGCAGGCACTCTCCAGGATTCACATCGAGGAGCTGCGATCGGTCAGTCCGGCACTGGGCAAGATCCTGCGCTCGCTTCGGCGGTCGCTCGGACGCTAGGGCGTGATCACGCAGCCGCGCCCTGGGCGGCGAGCTGCGCGGCCTGGTGCTCGGTCGTCAACGCGTCGATCAACTCGCCAAGCGCTTCGCCTGATATCACCTGCGGCAATTTGTAGAGCGTCAGGTTGATGCGGTGGTCGGTGACGCGGCCTTGCGGGAAATTATAGGTGCGGATGCGCTCGCTTCGGTCGCCGGAGCCGACCTTCTCCTTGCGGTCGGCGGAGCGTGCTGCGTCGACGCGCTGGCGTTCGGCATCATAGATGCGCGAGCGCAGGATGTTCATCGCGGAAGCACGATTTTTGTGCTGCGAGCGGCTGTCCTGCATCATGACCACGATGCCGGTCGGGATGTGGGTGATGCGGATCGCCGATTCGGTCTTGTTGACGTGCTGACCGCCGGCGCCCTGCGCGCGCATGGTCTCGATCCGCAGATCCTCGTTCTTGATGTCGACGTCGACATCCTCGACTTCCGGCAGCACCGCGACGGTAGCGGCCGATGTGTGAATACGCCCCTGCGTTTCGGTGTCGGGCACGCGCTGCACGCGGTGCACGCCGGATTCGAATTTCAGTTTTGCAAATGCGCCGCGGCCCTGCACTTCGGCGATGATTTCCTTGAAGCCGCCCATGGTGCCTTCGGAGGCCGAGATCACCTCGACCTTCCAGCCCTGCAGGGAGGCAAACCGCTCATACATCCGGAACAGGTCACCGGCGAATAGCGAGGCCTCGTCGCCACCGGTGCCGGCGCGGATTTCCAGCATCACGTTGCGGTCGTCCATGGCGTCCTTGGGCAGCAGCGCCACGCGAATCTTCTGCTCCAGTTCGGCCACGCGCGCCTGCAGTGTCTCGAGCTCGGCTTCAGCCATGCTGCGCAGTTCCGGATCGCTCGCGGAATCCGCCAGCAGCGATTCGGCGCCTGCAATCTCGGCCCGTGCCCCGCGATAGGCTTTCACCGCATCGATCAGCGGATTGAGCTCGGCGAGCTCGCGCGTGATCTGAACGTATTTTTCGGAATTCACCTGGCCCAGGAGCTCGGCCTCAAGCGAGGCGTGGTGGGCTAGCAGGATATCGAGTTTGGCTTCGGGTAGCATGGCGTTGTTCTCGAAAGGCGGATGCGGGCTAGGTCGTCGGGGCCGAGCCTCGCTATAATGACAGCCCCTCGCGTTCGGCGAATTCCGTCAGCTTCTGCCGGATCGAGACGCTGCCAGCCGGCGCGTCGAGCAGCGGCATGATGGCGGCCTCGGCCTTCTTGGCGTCGAGGTCCAGGATCATCGCCTTCACCGGACCGTGCCCGGTCGCCGACAGCGACAGGGAGCGATAGCCCAGCGCAATCAGCGCCAGCGCGCCGAGTGGCTTTGAGGCCATCTCGCCGCACAGCGACGCCGTCTTCTTCGCCGCCTGCGCCTTGCGCACGATATCGCGCAGCGCGCGCAGGATGGGCGCGGACATGGTGTCGAACCGCTCGGAAACCTTGGCGTTGCCGCGGTCGACCGCGAACAGGAACTGGAACAGATCGTTCGACCCGACCGAAACGAAGTCGACCTTCTTCAGCAGTTCGTCGAGTTGATAGAGCAGCGCCGGGACCTCCACCATGGTGCCGACGTCGATGCGTTCCGGCAGCGCATGGCCGTGCTGGCGCAAATATGTCAGTTCACGTTCGACGATCGCCTTGGCCTGGTCGAATTCGACGACATCCGAAATCATCGGGAACATGATCTTCAGCGCGCGTCCGCCGCCGGCCCGCAGCAGCGCGCGGATCTGGCCGCGCAGCAATCCCGGCCGGTCGAGCCCGAGCCGGATCGCGCGCCAGCCGAGCGCGGGATTTTCCTCGACCACAGTCTCCATATAGGGCAGCGCCTTGTCGCCGCCGATGTCGAGCGTCCTGAACGTCACGGGCTTGGCGCCGGCGGCATCCAGCACCGTACGATAGAGCGCGAGCTGATCTGAAGATCGTGGCAGGCTCTGGCCGACCATGAACTGCAGTTCGGTGCGGAACAGCCCGATACCGGCGCTGCCGGTATCGTCGATATGCGGCAAGTCGATCACGAGGCCTGCATTGATCATCAGTTCGACCGGCTGGCCGTCCTTGGTCACGCAGGGCTTGTCGCGCAGCGCGGCATATTGCGCCTGCCGACGCGCGCGAAACCGCACCCGCTCGGCATAGGCCGATTCGATCTCGGACGAGGGGCGGACATAGATCGAGCCCGAGGTGCCGTCGACGATGATGGCATCGCCGGGATCGGCGATGCCGGGAGCGTTCGGCACTTCGCCCACGGCGGGGATGCCGAGCGCGCGCGCCACGATTGAGACGTGGGAATTTGTGGTGCCTTCTTCGAGCACCAGGCCGCGCAGCCGTTTGCGATCGTAATCGAGCAGCGCCGCCGGTCCCATCGCGCGCGCGATCAGGATGGCATTCTCGGGAAGCTGTTCGCGCGACGGTGCGTGATCCTGTCCCACCAATTGCCGCATCAGGCGATGGCCGAGGTCTTCCAGATCGTGCAGGCGGTCGCGCAAGTAGGGATCGGTCGAGCGCAGCATGCGCGCGCGGGTATCGGACTGCACACGTTCGACGGCGGCTTCGGCGGTGAGGCCGGTGGCGACCGCTTCGTGCAGCTTGTGCGACCAGCCATGGTCGTTGGCGAACATCCGGTAGGCTTCGAGCACCTCGCGGTGTTCGCCGCCATCGGCGACGTCGCCGCGCTCCAGCATGCGGTCGAGATCGGCGCGCAGCTTGGTCAGCGCCGCATCCAGCTTCTTGATTTCCTTCGGCAGGTCCTCGGCGATGTAGTTGGTGATGACGACGCGCGGCTCGTGCAGCACGACATGGCCGAGCGCGATGCCGTCGGAAAGGATAGCGCCGGTCTTGTGCAGGGAGTGCCGCGCCGCCGGTTCCGCGCCGGGCTGCGCCAGCGCCGCCAGTTCACCGGAAGCGATCATTTCCGCCAGCACCATGGCGGTGGTCTGCAGCGCCTCGACCTCTTCCTCGACATAGGTGCGCTTGGCGCGGTTCTGGACGACCAGCACGCCGAGCGTATTGCCGGCCCTCAGGATCGGCACGCCGAGGAACGAATGGTAGATTTCTTCGCCGGTTTCCGGGCGGAACGAGAAGGCCGGGTGGCTTTGCGCGTCCGACAGGTTGAGTGGGTTCGCCTCGCTGGCGACCAGGCCGACGAGGCCCTCATGCGAGTTCAGGACCGTCCGGTGCACCGCGTCGCGGTTCAGACCTTCGGTGGCGTAGAGTTCGAGGGTGTTATCGATGCGCAGCACATAACAGGAGCAAACCTCGGCCACCATGTTGGCCGCGATCAGCACCACGATCTTGTCCAGGCGCTCCTGCGCCGAGACCTGCTCCGCCATGGTTTCGCGGAGCCGTCTCAACAAGACGCGGGGGCCTCCCGACGCGCTCCGCATGTGCTGCTATCCTCCCCCCGCGAGTCCAACCCGCCGGATGGCCGGCGGCTGGCGTGAAACGCACGAAAACTACAATTTTATTCATTCGATGCGGCCGCAGGCACCTGATCCCAGCCGAATCCGGATCGCCGTGGCGCAGTTTGCGGCAACCCGCCTCACAGGCCGTATAGCCAATCGAGGCTTGCTTTGCCAAGCAAAACGCCTGCCAGAAGCAATAACGTGTGTGTCAATCCGATGCTGCGCCAGCGAAGGATATTGTCCGCCAAAACGCCGCCGGTCTGGCGATCAGACCATGCGCCAAACCAGGGAGAAAATCGTTCTAAGTCTGGTCCAGCCCGTAGAGCGTGTGCAGGGTGCGTACCGCAAGCTCGGTGTAGGCGGCGTCGATCAGCACCGAAAACTTGATCTCGGATGTGGTAATGGCGCGGATGTTGATATTGCGCTCGGACAGCGCCTTGAACGCCTTTGCCGCGACGCCGGCATGGCTGCGCATGCCGCTGCCGATCACGGAGACCTTCGACACGTCGGTGGCGCTGTCGAGTCGGGCGTAGCCGATCTTGCCTTTCGAGGAGGCAATGGTGTCGCGGGCGCGGTTATAGTCTGACGCCGGAACGGTGAAGGTGAGGTCGGTGGTCTTGCCGTCCTCGGAGACGTTCTGGACGATCATGTCGACATTGATGTTGGCATCCGCCAGCGGGCCAAAGATCGCGGCGGCAACGCCGGGCTTGTCTTCGATCTGACGCAGGGAAATCTGGGCTTCGTCCTTGGTGAAGGCGATGCCGGTGACGACGTGGCTTTCCATGATTTCCTCCTCGCTGCAGATCAGCGTGCCCGGTGGCGTGCCGTGCGGGTCGATATCCTCGGGCTTGTCGAAGCTGGAACGAACGAACACAGGCATGTTGTGCACCATGCCGAGTTCCACCGAACGAACCTGCAGGACCTTGGCGCCCAGCGAGGCCAGTTCCAGCATGTCCTCGAAGGCGATCTTATCGAGCCGCCGCGCCTTTGGAACCACCCGCGGGTCGGTGGTGTAGACACCGTCGACGTCGGTATAGATGTCGCAGCGGTCGGCGCGAATCGCAGCCGCGATCGCGACCGCCGAAGTGTCCGAGCCGCCGCGCCCGAGCGTGGTGATTCGGTTGGTCTGCGGATTGATGCCCTGGAAGCCGGCGATGACGGCAACTTCCTTGCGATCCGCAAAACGGTTGATGATCTCGGTGCCGTCGATTTCGAGAATCCGCGCCGAGGCGTGGGCGTCGGAGGTCTTGATCGGGATCTGCCAGCCTTGCCAGGAGCGGGCCTGGATGCCGATGCCCTGCAGCACGATCGCGAGCAGGCCCGAGGTCACCTGCTCGCCGGATGCCACCACGGCGTCATATTCGCGCGCATCATGCAGCGGCGAGGCGTCGCGGCACCACTCCACCAGTTCGTTGGTTTTGCCGGACATCGCCGACACAACGACGGCGACATCGTGTCCGGCATCGACTTCGCGCTTGACGTGACGCGCGACGTTGCGGATTCGATCGATATTGGCGACGGACGTACCGCCGAATTTCATCACGAGGCGGCCCATGACGACGCGTGCATTCCCTGTGAGGATAAGTTAGGTGACCCGCACGGAAATGAGAGCGTCCGGGCCGAAAGCGGCGTATACATAGCGACGCGGTCCGGGGCAAGCACCCCGGGTTCCATTTTCGACCGAAAATGACGCAAATTGCTGTAGTAGCGGGTTAATTCAGGGCGAGCGTATGGGGCGTTACATTGATGAGATACTGCAGCCCGGCGAGCGGGTGCTGTATTCGACCAACGCGCACTGGATATTTTTCCTGCCGGCGATCATCGGCTGGATCGTGGCCGCCGTATTGCTGGTGCTCTCGGGCCTGGTCCCGGCGGGCCCGCCTGTACTGATCTGTCTGGCGCTGGCGGCGATTGCAGCCATCGCGGCGTTGTACAAGACCGTAACGGCCTGGTTCCATCGCTGGACCACCGAGACCGACGTCACGAATTTTCGCGTCGTCCACAAGACCGGCTTTGTCAAACGGCAGACGTTCGAGATGAGCGTGGACAAGGTTGAGAGCGTTGACGTCAACCAGAGCATCCTTGGTCGCATCCTTAACTACGGTGACGTAACGGTCCTGGGGGTTGGCGAGGGTGGAAAGACCCTCGATATGATCGCTTCGCCGCTGTCGTTTCGCAATGCGATCACCGCACGACCGGCCGGTACCTAGACCATGGCTATGCAGCAAAATTCGTCCGCCGGCGTTTCCGCTACCGGCTCTACGGTCGACCCCGCCGAAGTCGCGAAGTTTTCAAAACTGTCCGACGAATGGTGGGATCCCAAGGGCAAGATGGCCCCGCTGCACAAGATCAATCCGCTGCGGCTCGGCTTTATCCGCGACGCTGCCTGCCGCAAGTTCGATCGCAACGCCAGAAGCCTGAGCTGCCTGTCGGGCCTGCGTATCCTCGATATCGGCTGCGGTGCAGGGCTGTTGTGTGAGCCGTTCACGCGGCTCGGCGCGCAGGTGATCGGCATCGATCCGTCGGCGACCAACATTGCCGCCGCGAGGCTGCATGCCGACAAGGGGCATCTGTCGATCGACTATCGCTGCACCACCGTCGAGGAGATGGACGTGCGCGAACGCTTCGACATCGTGCTGGCGATGGAAGTGATCGAGCATGTTACCGATGTCGGCGCGTTCCTCGCCCGCTGTGCGGCTATGCTCAAGCCGGGCGGAATCATGGTGGTCTCGACCCTGAACCGCAACTGGAAGAGTTTTGCGCTTGCGATCGTCGGCGCGGAATACGTGCTGCGCTGGCTGCCGCGCGGCACCCATCAATGGGACAAGTTCGTTACCCCCGATGAGCTCGCCCAGCATCTCGCCAACAACAGGCTCGCCATCACCGAGGAGGCCGGCGTGGTCTATAACCCGCTCGCCGACCGGTGGAGCATCTCGTCCGACATGGACGTGAACTACATGGTGGTTGCCGAGGGGATGTAGGCGAAGCCGGTAACTTTAGGGCCGGACGCAATCCTGTCATGACGGTGTTCCCGTTGACCTGACGCATCCCGCCCGGCACGGTGCGGCAGCTTCCTGCCGGTATTTCCCAAAATGTTCACTGTCGCCACCCTCTGGATTCCCTTCACCATCATCGCTGCGCTGGGCCAGGTCGCCCGCAACGCCATGCAGCGCTCGTTGACGGGACCACTCGGGACCTGGGGCGCGACCAATATCCGCTTCCTGTTCGGCTTTCCGTTCTCGATCGTCTTCTTCGTGCTCGTGGTGATCGTGACCGGCGACGGCGTGCCGTGGCCGACGGCGGCGTTCTGGCCATGGCTGCTTCTGGGCGCGCTGAGCCAGATCGTCGCGACGGGCTTGATGCTGCTTGCGATGAACGATCGCTCGTTCGTGGTCACGACGGCGTATCTGAAAACCGAGGCGATCCAGACCGCGATCTTCGGCTTCATCTTCCTCAGCGATCATTTGACCGTGCTGAAAGTGGTCGCGATCCTGATCGCGACCGTCGGCGTGGTGATCACCGCGCTTCGGCCAGGCGGCGAAAAAGGGTTTGCGGAGCTGAAGCCGACCATCATCGGCCTGGTCGCCGCCGGGTGCTTCGCACTCTCGGCGATCGGCTTTCGCGGCGCCATCATCACCGTGTCCGGCGTCTCGTTCGTGACGGCGGCGTCCTACACGCTGGTATTCGGGTTGTTCGTTCAGACGCTGGTGCTGACGGTCTATCTGCTGTTTCGCGCACCGGACGTACTCAAGAAGATTTTCGGCCTGTGGCGGCCCTCGATGCTCGCCGGCTTCATGGGCGCATTCGCCTCGCAGTTCTGGTTCCTGGCGTTTGCGCTGACGGCGGCCGCGAATGTGCGAACGCTGGCGCTGGTCGAGGTGCTGTTCGCGCAGGGCGTTGCGTACTACTCGTTCAAGCAACCGATTTCGGCGCGGGAGCTGTCCGGGATCGTGTTGATCGTGATCGGTGTTGCACTGCTGGTGGCGGCATAGCTAGCGCTTGAAAGCGATCAATACGGCACCCGCGGCGATCAAGGCAATGCCGACCCAGCCGTTAAGGGAAGGCCGCTCGCCGAGAAACACCACGCCGAACAGTGCCACCAGCACGACGCTCAATTTATCGATCGGCGCGACCAGCGTCGCGGGGCCGAGCTTGAGCGCACGGAAATAGCAGATCCAGGAAGCGCCGGTGCCGAGACCCGACAGCAGCAAGAATACCCAGCTCTTGGTCGAGATTGGCCCCGTTTGATTGAACTGGCCAGTGACAAACAAAATCAGCGACAGGCTGGTCAGCACAACGACGGTGCGGATCAAGGTGGCGAGATCGGAATTGATGTCTTCGACGCCGACCTTGGCAAAAATCGCAGTCAGTGCTGCGAACGCGGCCGAGAGCAGGGCCCAGACCAACCAGGACGGATAAGTCTCCGGGCTCATAGGCCCTCGATCAATTGCGGTCGTCCGGCAGCACCGGCAGCGGGGATACTTCGACGCCTTCGTCGATCAGCGAGCGCGCCTCTTCCGGCGAAGCCTCGCCGTAGATCGGACGATGTTCGATATCGCCGTAGTGCATCTTGCGGGCTTCGTTGGGGAAGCGCTCGCCGACATTGTCGGCGTTCTTGACGATGTGATCGCGCAATTCCTTCAGCTTGGCGCGCAGCTCCCGTTCCTGCGCCATCAACAGCGGCGTCGATTCGGATGGCGCCGTCACCTCAGTGGGCGCGGCCGGCGCCGGCGCTGCCGATTCGCGGCCCTTCTTGCTTACGATCTGCGGAGCCATGATGGCGCGCTCGACCTTGACCGAGCCGCAGGAGGGGCAACTCACCAGCTTGCGCTTTTCCTGGCTTTCGTAGGCCGCGGAGCTTTGAAACCAGCTCTCGAACGCATGGCCCTTATCGCAGCGCAGGTTGTAGCGGATCATGCTGAGCCCCGGACGAGGTGCAGATGCTCCGGGCCTGCCTTGGGGTCGGCGATGCCGAAGCGCCGTCCGTGCTGCAGCGACGGAACGCTCTTGCGGGCCGCCTCGACCTTGGAGGTGTCGATTTCGGCAAGGAACACGCCGGGCTCGACGCCGCCTTCGGCGAGAATTTCGCCCCAAGGCGAGATGATCAGCGAATGGCCGTAGGTCTCCCGCTTGTTCTCATGCATGCCGGCCTGCGCGGCGGCGAACACGAAGCAGCCGTTCTCGATGGCGCGGGCGCGCAGCAGCGTGTGCCAATGCGCCTCGCCGGTCTTTTTCGTGAATGCCGACGGGACGGTGAGGAACGATGCGCCGGCTTCGGCCAGCGCCCGGTAAAGCGCGGGGAAGCGCACGTCGTAGCAGATCGTGAGACCAATCCGGCCCCACGGCAGGTCGGAGATCACCGCCGTCTCGCCCGGCTGATAGTTGGCGGACTCGCGATAGCTCTCGCCGCCGGGCAGGTCGATATCGAACATGTGGATCTTGTCGTAGCTGGCGAGCACATTGCCGTCGGGCCCGATCAGGAACGACCGGTTGACCGCGCGTTCGGGCGAGAAGCGCAGCGCCAGCGAACCGATATGGAGATGAATCTTCAGTTCCGCCGCCAGCGCGCGGTAGGCTTTCAGCGAGATATCGTCTTCCTCTGACGCGAGATGCTCGAACAGCGCCTTGCGGTTCAGTTGCATCATGTTGCTCACTTCGGGCGTGAGCACATAGTCGGCGCCTTGCGCTGCGGCTTCGCGGATCAGCCTGGTGCCTTGCTCGAGGCTCGGCTCGGGCAACAACCCGGTGCGCATCTGCACCATCGCGGCGGTAAAGGTCGAGCCAGCGCTCATGAGGAAGCCTTTTCTCCTGCCAGCAGAGCATCGAGCTTGCCTGCGCGGTCCAGCGCGTAAAGCTCGTCACAGCCGCCGACATGGGTTGTGCCGATGAAGATTTGCGGGAAGGTCGAGCCGTGGCCGGCGCGATCGTACATCTGGTCGCGATAGGCAGGGTCGGCCGCCACGTTCAGTTCGGTGAACGCGGCGTTCTTGCGCGTCAACAGCGATTTGGCGGCGGTGCAGTAGCCGCAGCCCGGACGAGTGTAGATTTCAATGGCAGCAGTCATGGCGCGCTCTGGTTGGCAAGTCTTTGAATTATATGGGAGCACGGTGGCTGTCCACAACCCGCGCGAATACCAGCACATCGACCTGCGCAGCCTTGGCGCGGAGCAGGGCGCGAGCGCAGGCATCCGTCGTGGCGCCCGAGGTCAAGACGTCGTCGATCAGGACGACGCGGCGGCCGGTGATATCGGCGCTGCGCTCTGGCGCGACCTTGAAGGCGCCCTGGACGTTGCTGGCACGCTGTGGCCGCGATAGCCCGATCTGCTGCTCGGTCGCCCGGATGCGGCGCAGCGCCTCGGAGGCCAGTTTCACGCCGCTTTGTCGTGAAATCACCCGTGCCAGCGCACCGGACTGGTTGTAGCGGCGGCTCCATCCGCGCCGCCAATGCAGAGGAACCGGTACCAGCACATCGGCTTCTTCAAGCAATTCCTTCCCCGCGCGGGCCATCCAGCGGCCCATCGCAGGCGCCAGATCCGTGCGATCCTGGTATTTCAGCGAATGAACAAGCGTGCGGGCGACGTCGTCATAGCGCACTGCAGCGCGGGCGCGCTGGTACGCCGGTGGGTTGGCGATTGCCTCCATCGACAGCAATTCCGGACCGGGATCGTACACAAAGGGGATGCCGAGCCGCGGACAGAACGGCGGCGCGATGAACGATAGCTTCGCCCAGCACGCCGCACACACGCCTTCGCCATCCACAGGCTCGCGGCAGGATACGCACAGCGTCGGCAGCGCGATGTCGAGCGCGAGTTTTGGAAGATGCGCGAACGCGTCGCGGCAGGCGCTGAACGCGCCGCGAAGCTGGCCGGAGATGGAGCGTGGTGGTGATGCCTCGGCGTCCATGGCAGGAGGCTAGCGTCGGCAGGCTTCATGCTCAAGCGCGGGATTGCCAGAGACAGGGGAGCCAGCGTACCAACCGGCATGGCCTCGAACCCGCCCGCCGCACCCATCCTGTTCGATCGCGCATTGCTGCGCGCGCGGATGGAGCGTGCGCGGCGCGGCGGGCCGGCGACGTTCCTGCTTGATCGCGCCCGGGAGGATTTCGAAGAGCGGCTGCAGGCGGTGATGCGGAATTTTGCCGATGCCGCAGATATCTGGACGCCGGGCGGACTGCTGCGAAAGCCTGTCGCGGATCGCTTCCAGTCGATTACGCGCATCGATTTCGATCCATCCGAAACGCTGCCGCTGCAACCGCACTCGCTCGACCTCGCCGTTTCGGCGCTCGCTTTCCAGTTCGTCAACGATCTCCCCGGCGTGCTGGCGCAGATTCGCCGTGCATTGAAGCCGGACGGACTGGTGCTGGCGGCGATGATCGGCGGCGATACGCTCACAGAACTCAGGCAATCCTTTGCTGCGGCGGAAGCCGAATGCGAGGGCGGTGTATCGCCGCGCGTCGCGCCGTTTGCGGATCTGCGCGATATCGGCGCGCTGCTGCAGCGCGCGGGGCTGGCGCTGCCGGTCACCGACGTCGACCGGGTCGTGGTGCGCTATGACAGCGCGTTTGCGCTGATGGCCGATATCAGGCGGATGGGCGCGACCAACATTCTGATCGAACGCCGCCGCACGCCGACCCGCCGTGCCACTATGTTGCGGATGGCGCAGATCTATAGCGAACGGTTTGCCGATCCTGACGGCCGCATCCGCGCCACCTTCGACGTGATCTGGCTGTCCGGCTGGGCGCCGCATGAAAGCCAGCCAAAACCGTTGAAGCCGGGATCGGCGAAGGCGAGTCTTGAAGAAGCGGTGAAAGGGAAGAAGCCTTGATGCCCGACCTCATGATGAGGAGCTCGCAGGCGCGTCTCCGGACGATGCAGGCATCGCCGGGCGAACCATGAGGCCCGGCTCGTGCCATTCATCCTTCGAGACGCTTGCTTCGCAAGCTCCTCAGGATAAGGTCGGAGATATCACATCAACAAATCGATCAGATGCGGGATCAGCGGAATGTCCGCGGGCGGCATCGGGTAATCGCGCAGCTTGTTGGCGCGGACCCAGGCCAGTTGCTGGCCTTCCTTGGCGATCACCAGGCCTTCCCAGCGCCGGCAGATATAGAGCGGCATCAGCAGATGGAAGGTGTCGTAGGCGTAGCTCGCGAAGGTCAGCGGCGCGAGACACGGCTCGCTGACGTCGATCCCGATCTCCTCGTGCAGCTCGCGGATCAGCGTCTGCTCCGGCCGTTCGCCAGGCTCGACCTTGCCGCCGGGAAATTCCCAGAGGCCCGCGAGCGCCTTGCCTTCAGGGCGTTGCGCGATCAGCACGCGCTTGTCGGTATCGACCAGCGCGCAGGCAACCACGAGGGTGAGCTTGATGTCAGCCATGGGCTGTTGTCTCGCTCATGAGCGATAGTCGCCGTTGATCGCGACGTATTCCTTGGTGAGGTCGCAGGTCAGCACGCGGTCGCGGCCCTTGCCGAGGCCAAGGGCGACCTTGATCTGGATCTTCGGGTTCTTCATCACCTCGGAAACCTCCGCCTCGTTGTAGGACGGATCGCGCGCGCCGCTCTTGGCGACACGAATGCCGTTGAACGAGATCGAAAGCTTGTCGCGGTTGGCGGGTTCGCCGGCCTTGCCGACCGCCATCACCACGCGGCCCCAATTGGCGTCCTCGCCGGCGATCGCGGTCTTCACCAGCGGCGAATTCGCGATCGACATCGCGATCCTGCGCGCCGAGACCTTGGTGGTCGCGCCTTCGACGACAACCTCGACCAGCTTGCGCGCGCCTTCGCCGTCGCGGGCCACTTGCTCGGCGAGGTCGGCCAGCACCGCGTGGAAGGCCTTCGCGAACGCCTTCAGCCTGGGATCGCTGGCGCGGCTGATCTTCGGTGCGCCGTTGGCCGCGGCCGCGCCGGTGGCGAAGGCCAGCAGCGTATCGGAAGTCGAGGTGTCGCTGTCGATGGTGATGGCGTTGAAGGTGTCTTCGACACCGGTCTTGAGCAGAGACTGCAGTACGGCGGCCGACAGCGGCGCGTCGGTAAATACAAAGGACAGCATGGTCGCCATATCCGGCGCGATCATGCCGGCCCCCTTGGCCATGCCGTTGATGGTGACCTTGGCCTTGCCGAGCTTTACCGTGGCGGTCGCGACCTTCGGGAAGGTATCGGTGGTCATGATCGCCTTGGCGGCGTCCATCCAGTGGTCCGGCGTGGCGGCCTCGGCCAGCGTCGCCAGCACGCCGTCGAATTTTGTGGCGTCGAGCGGCTCTCCGATCACGCCGGTGGAGGCGAGGAACACGTCGGAGGTCGAGCAGCCCACCGCCTTCGCCGCAGTTTGCGCGGTCAGCGCCGTCGATTGCTTGCCGGTCTTGCCGGTGAAGGCGTTGGCGTTACCGGAGTTCACCACCAGCGCGCGCGCCTGGCCGCGGCCGAGTTTTGCACGGCACCATTCGACCGGGGCGGACGGACATTTCGACTTGGTGAAGACGCCAGCCACCGTGGTGCCCTTGTCCATCACCGCGAGTAGTACGTCGGTACGCCCCTTGTAGCGGATGCCAGCCGCGGCGGTTGCCAGCCTGACGCCGGCAATCGCGGGCATGTCGGGAACATCGGTCGGAGCGAGGGGGGAGACGGCAGTGGACATGGGTGCACCTTCTTCGACCAGATCAACCATAGCCGGAACTGTGCCGGCATCGATGTCTTTGGGGCCTGCCAACCAGTCCCCGGACATGGAACGGCCGGGCGCTTCGGCCCGGCCATGACGATGGTAGATACTATCGGTCTCGAAGAAGTGACAGCGATTTTTTACTTCTTCGCAGGTGGCGCCATCTTGGAGTCCGCGGGCTTGGCGGCGTCCGGCTTGACGTCGTTCTTCGCGGCCTCGGCCGGCTTGTCCATGCGCTCGACCTTGGCGGCCTCACGCAGCTTGGCGACGTATTCGGCCTGCGCCTTGCGCGTCACATAGGTCTCGATCTGGGCCTTGACCTGCTCGAAGTCGGGCGCCTTGCGGGCGCGCTTTTCCTCGACCTTGATGATGTGCCAGCCGAATTGCGACTTGACGGGGTCCGAGATCTTGCCGGGCTC
>Ga0268266_10001414_pt1 | contig 28640 bp, 21 predicted proteins | sample KBSS13metaG_FD_190356 | JGI IMG/M metagenome (GOLD analysis project Ga0268266, IMG submission 190356) | Switchgrass rhizosphere microbial communities from Kellogg Biological Station, Michigan, USA - KBS S1-3 metaG (SPAdes) (version 2) | ecosystem: Host-associated > Plants > Roots > Rhizosphere... | reverse complement strand
CACAATCCTTTGCGCATCATCGTTCCCCTTTTTGAAGCATCTTTGATAGACGGTTGGCAGCCTGGTAAGACGCGAGCGGCACATCCGCGCATGGAAATTTTACTCCGCAATGACAATTCAAGGTGTCAGCGAGCGAGAGCCTACTCCGCGACGATGGCAATGTTCGCTTCGTTCGCGGCGGTCACAATGCCTTCAGGATCGAACATCAGAGTTCGTCCGGCCTCGAGGGCAAGACAGGTTGCCCCTGCGCGCTGCATGGTGCGGATGGTAGGAACCCCAACGACTGGGACGTCGAAACGCATGTCCTGATTGGGTTTGGCGACTTTGATGACCGTCAGCGCCCGGCGCAGTGTGGTGACATCGGAGCTGTGTTCCCGGTCCGCATCCTCGGCTTCGAGGGTTCGGAAGAGCGCGCCGGCCCGTTCGATGGTAGCGTCCGTGCCTTCCATCGCCTCGACCGCCACGCAGGCCTGAGCGGCAACGACGACGGTCTGGCCGAGATCGTACCCTGCGATGGCGCGAGCAACGGTACGGCCGTAGACGATATCCTTCTGCTCCTGCTCGTCTGGGGAGCGTCGTGTGAGCACGCCGGGCTTTGCCAGCAGAGGCTCGAGAAACTGGGTCGATGAGATCAACTCAATGCCTTCATCGCCCAGAACCTTGGCGACTGCACCCAACAGCATGTCAGTCGAGCGCGTGCGCAGATTGAGCAGCAGCTTCGCCAGCCGCCAGTCAGGACGGATGCTCGAGAAGATCTGCTTGTGCTTCACCTGCCCTGCCATCACCGCCCGGCTGACGTCTTCGGCGTGAAAGGTCTCGATAAGGCGCGAGAGCTCGCCAAGTGACATCCAATGGACACGGACGTTGGGATCGGCGGCGGCGCGATGATTGATTGCCGGATCGGTCTCTTCCTTGATGGCGGCGACGACGACGGTAAGGCCTTCGGCGCGCGCCGCGTCCAGGAGGAGAAAAGGGAAGCTGCCATTGCCGGCGATCAGGCCGAGTCGGGAGTGGTTCGTCATTTCGATCGCATTACCGTGATGTTGAGAGTGGAGTTTGTGGAGACGCGGAAGGGCTTGCCATTCTGCATCGGAGGCTCGAAGAGCCACTGTGCGATCTCGTCGTGAACCTTCTTTTGCAGGCTTGGAGAAGAGATTCCCTTCACGTCAACAGTCTGGACAGTTCCATCGGGATCGACCGCGAAGCTGACAGCCACGGGGAGTCTACCTTCGAGATTGTCATCGACGTAGATCGGACTAATGCTACAGAGCACGCACGTCAGAACACTGGGAGCGGCGGGCTTTGCATTCAAGGGAGCCGGTATCTGTTCGGCGGGGAGTGGACCGCCCGGAGCGGACAAATCCTTCATCTCTGAGGCGGTTGCGCAGGAAAGCGCTGTGCCGATCGAACAGATGTGAAGACCGGCAGAGGCCCACTTCGAGGTGAGAGCGCCTTTGGGAATCGGGAGGTAGGTCGTCTTATCGCCGTAGAAGTTGACGACAAGAGAGTCGGAGGCGAGGCAGCCCGACACCGTACAGACGCCGCAGGTCTGCGCCTGGCACATGTGGATGTCGTTGGTTGTATGTTTCCAGTCGCGGCCATCTGAGGAACTCATAGCAAGGGGGCTGCTATGCCCTCCGCCGGGCTTATCCTTATCGGCAACCTCGTGTCCCGAGGCCCAGTAGAGGCCATTCACCGCGAGGAAGCTTGCGATGCCCGTACTTGGAGGAGCATAGAAGCTCCATATTTTTCCGCCGTCGATGGTGCTCAGGAATCCAGCCTCAGAAGATTGTCCTTGCGAGAGCAGAACGGCCATCTTCTCAGGCGTGATTGCGGCTAATGCCATCGTGTATGGGAGACGTTGCAGGACGTCGGCGGGTTCGCTTATAGGGTGTAGCGCGCCATCGCCATTCAGGTAAGCGAGAGCTGTCCGAGTGCGGATAACACCATGTGTCGGGTCTGCGAACGATGCCTGCACGATGGTGTCCGAGCCGAACTTCTGCGAAGACCACGTAGTCCCGCCGTCGGTGGTGGTTACAACAGTGCCCCCGGTGCCAAATGCATATCCGAAGGTGTCAGAGGAGAAACGGATACCTAGTAGGAGGGCGCCACCATCGACGTGATGCTTGACCTGCCAGTGTTGTCCATCTTCTGAGCTGGAGATCCCCTCGGCCACGCCACAGACCCACATGCCGGTTCGTGAAGAGGTGATGTTGACGGCGCGAAAGCCGGGATCGACAGAGGTCCATGGGGAGCTGTTCTGCGCGGAGGAGGAGTATGCGCTTGCGATCAGGATTGCACCGAGGAAGAGGGAACGCATGGGGCCGATTCTATCGCTTACTTGATTACGCCGCGCTCGCTTCTCGCGATGAAGTCGGCAAGGTAGGCGACCTTTTCGCCGAATTCTCCTGAGGCTACCTTCTCGCGAATAGCGGAAAGAGCATCCGAAGTGTTGAGCTTTGAGCTTTGCAACAGCTTGTAAGCAGCGCGGAGCTGTTTGAGCTCTTCAGGGGTGAAGCCCTTGCGCTCGAGGCCGACCTTGTTGATCCCGTAGGCACGATTGTTCCTCTCGATGCTGGTGAGGGAGTAAGGAAGGACATCCTGCGTAATGGTGGTGCCACCACCTACGTAGGCATATCTTCCGATCGTGCAGAACTGATGCACCGGATTGAGAGCGCCGACCGTGGCGTAGTCCTCAATCGTGACGTGCCCGGCGAGCGTGGCAGCATTTGCCAGGATGCAGCCATTCCCAATGATGGAATCGTGCCCGATGTGGGTGTAGGCCATGATCAGGCAGTCTGAGCCGATGCGGGTGACGCCTCCTCCGCCAGAGGTGCCGCGTGAGATGGTGACATACTCGCGGATGTCGTTTTTGTTGCCCATTACAAGCTGTGTGGGTTCGCCCTTGTACTTCAGGTCCTGCGGCGCAATGCCGAGACAGGCGAAGGAGAAGATGCGGTTGTCGTTCCCCATCGTCAGGTGGCCATCGAGCACAACATGGGAGACCAGTTCGCAGCGCTCGCCCAGTACGACGTCTTCTCCGATGGTGCAGTAGGGGCCGACGGTACAGCTTTCGGGGACCACAGCCCCTTTCGCGACGATCGCCGTAGGGTGAATGCTCACTCTGGCTTTGCCTCGGCTTTTTTGGCGGAACGCGGAACCAGAGCACACATCACGGTCGCCTCACAGACTAACTTGCCGTCGACGGTTGCCATTCCCTGCATTCGCACTGCAGCGGAACGCCAGTTGAGCACCTTCACCTCGATACGGACCTGATCGCCCGGTACAACGGGCTTACGAAACTTCGCAGAGTCGATTCCGGTGAAAACCATCAGCTTGTCTTCGCGGTCAGGAATCTCGGTCAGCAGCAGAGCCCCTCCTGCCTGCGCAATTGCTTCAACCATGAGCACGCCGGGCATGATGGGGTAGTCAGGAAAGTGGCCCTGAAATTGAGGCTCATTGAACGAAACATTCTTGATGGCCACGATGCGCTGCTTCCGCTCGATTTCGACCACGCGGTCGATGAGAAGAAAAGGATAGCGATGGGGCAGAATGGACATGATCTCGAGGATGTCCATGGTCTGCTTGGTCTCCGGCGTCTCGGCTGCCGGAGACACAACTGCAGTTTTTTCAGTCGATTCAGTCATGACAGCCCTGAGTATAAACTGCTCGGCTTACGGGATTCAGCAATCCGGCCCATCTGTTCGAAGGCAATGGGCTACTTTTTCTTCAGCAGATTGTCCGGGTTGAAGAGGTCGGCAGGCAATGCTTGATCATAGGCGACCTTGGTAATGAATCGCTGATTGACCATTTCGCCGTTGTGATAGCGGGTGATGTTGTAGGGGGTCGGAAGTCCTTGCACCGTATGGTAATCGTCATAGGTCTCTGCCTCTTCGTCCAGGTCCTTGTAGGTGTTGTTCCTCCATTTGAAGGTTCGCCGTAGGGGTAGATGCGACGTGGCGTCCAGGTCCAGGGTTACGGCGTCATTGTTTGCGCTGAGCACCGTGACCTTGTCAGCTACGCGACGTTCGACCATGGTTGAGCCCTCGGAGATGATCATCACTCCCGGCGCCTTGATCCAGTTGCGTATGACGCTCTCTACGGAGTGGTCCTGCCTTCGGTAGTAGTCTTCCACCTGGTCCTTCGGCAGGGTATTGCGGCCCTTGTAGGTCACCTCGTAGCCGCTGCCGTCTGTCCAGACCTGCACGACGTCGTGCTTCTTGCCAAAGACGAGCCGTTCGGCCTCGGTTTGGCCCGCAACGGGAAAGCGCCGGTATCCGATGTACTGGATCACTATGCCATTTGGTCGCCCTTGAAAGAACGCTGCGGTGCGAGCTTCGACCTGCATATCTTTACGGCTGAACCAAGCTTCGCCCCCCAAAGCCTCAATCATCTCGTCCAGTAGCTTCTTTCCCAACTGTTCCTGAGTCAGCCCTTTAGGCTCGACGGGGGCTGCGCTCGGGATCGTGTTTGCCTGAGCCCAGAGGCGTGTCGATCCTGTGAATCCAAGTGCGAGAAGCAAAGCAAGAAAAAGGTTCATCGTCGCTCCAGTTATCCAACCAGTACAGCGCCACCGTTGACGTTTAATATCTCACCGGAGATGAAGCCAGCGAATGGCGTACATAGAAACAGAATCGGTCCGGCGATCTCCTGCACCCGCGCGGGCCGCCCCAATGGGATCGTCGCCAGCACCCTTTTGGACGTCTCGGGGTGCGTGAGGGCAGCGGCAGACATCTCTGTGTCCACCCATCCCGGTGCTACGCAGTTGCAATAGATACCTTCCCCCGCGAGCTCGCTGGAGAGACTTTTGGTCATGCTGATGAGTGCCCCTTTGCTGGCCGCATAATCCGCATGAAAGGCTTCGCCGCGCTGAGCCGCCGTGGAAGCGACGAGCACAATATACCCACGCACGCCTGCTACAGGGGATTGCTGCTGCATCTGGGCCGCGGCGGCACGTACCAGACCGAAGGTGCTGTCCAGGTTGATCCCGAGGGTCGAACGCCACTGCGCGTCGCTCATTTTGCTTATGGGGGTGTCGTCGGGAGGCCAGACACCATGGTTAACCACAAGACAATCGAGTCTGCCAAAGGCGTCTACCGCGGCCTGCACGAGCCCCTTCCCGTCTTCTGGTGTCCCTAAATCCCGCCGTGCGGAACGGCACCATGGTTCACCGCCGCACTCTGTAACCAGCTTTTCCGCCTGCACTTCCGCTGTTCGGTAGTTGAAGAAGACCCGTGCTCCTGCCTGACGAAACAGACGTACGGTCTCTGCCCCAATCCCACGAGAGCCACCGGTGACCAGAGCGGTCTTGCCTGTGAGCGATAGGCCCACACTTTCTTCCGTCACATTTCCCATATGCTGACGCTAATCAATCCACTATGATGGTGCAACTTAACGGAGCCGTCACGGAGTTCAGTTCATCCCAAAGGAGAATTGCTCGTGAAGATCGCAATCGTTATCGCTCGCATCCTGCTCGGTCTTATCTTCACCGCTTTCGGCCTGAATACGTTTCTTCATTTCTTCCCGATGCCACCGCCGGCGGGAGACGCCGGGGTCTTTGCGGGGATTTTGTTCAAATACGGCTGGTTTGTCTTTATCAGTGTTCTTTATCTCGTCGCCGGTATTCTGCTGCTGATTAATCGCTATGTCGGTGTGGCTCTCACGATCCTCGGGCCTATCATCGTGGTGATTCTGCTCTTCCACATCACCATGAATCCGGAGGGAATCGGCCTGGCTTTGGTGGTTGCCGCACTGGAGATCTTTCTGATCTATGCCCACTGGCATCACTTCAGGTCGATCTATCACGGGCCTAACAACAACCATCTCAACAATCACTCCATCTGAGACCGTTCAGCGTCCGCGACCAGTCTGTTTAGAACGCAGCGCTTTGTTCTGGCGGATCAGATGTTGTCGTTCTTTGGACGGCAGTGCCAGCACCTGCTGTACCCGCTTCGGCAGTTTGGCTCGAACGATCTCATGAGCTGCGGTAAGCTCGCTCTTCCACTCTGCGGAACGAAAGACATCCCAGCGCTCCACCGCGACCCAGTACGCTCTCGCCAGGTAAGGCGCCGGAAGAATGCCCTCCCGCTCCAATAGTTCCGCATAACGTTCAGGCCCGGCGCAATAGGAGATGATCGCTCGCCCATCTTCATCGAGGTTTACAAGCGCAAACATCTTTCCGCCAATCGCCTTGTCTCCGACCCAGAAGACAAGATTGGCACCCCATTGCATGGTTTCGGCTACGTGGGGCAAATCGAGAAGGATTTTACGGATCTGCTCGGCGTCCATGCGTCCGAGTATAGGTCGTGGGGAGCTAGAGGCTCGCCTTCGGATTCGGTTTGCCTTGCTTTTCGAGCTTTGAGGCTGCCGCAGCCTTTTGCGTCGCCTGGCGGGTCGCTTTGCTGTGCGGTCCGGGCACTCGCCTACAGCTCCCTTTTGTGCCACGCGATTTTCCAGGAACAGGCTCGAACCCCGGCCAGCAGCTCTTGTCACTGGCGGCACGGCCGGAACTCTTCTTTGCCGTTCGTTTCTTCGCGGGTTTGGTTGCGGCAGCCATACGTTCTGGTTAGTAGGAAGCAGATCGCCCCGTTTGGGCAGCCTGTCTCTTCCATTTTTCCTGATCAATCTTTTTGCAGCGCTCAGAGGGACTCCAAGGCTATCGCTGCCGCACCTCTTTATACTTAAAGACGACCATGCCGACATTTCCACCCCTTGAAGAACAGCTCGATCTCATCACCAAAGGTGCGGCTGAGATCATCCCCCTTGACGCTTTGAAAGAGCGCATTCAGAAGTCCATCGCGACTGGCAAGCCTATGCGTATCAAGGCAGGCTTCGATCCCACTGCGCCCGATCTCCACCTAGGCCACACAGTGCTGATCCGCAAGCTGCGCCACTTCCAGCAACTCGGCCACACGGTCATCTTTCTCATCGGTGACTCAACGGCGCTCATCGGCGACCCCACTGGCCGCAACGTTACCCGCAAGCCTCTCACCCCCGAGCAGATTGCCGCTAACGCCGAGACCTATAAAGAGCAGGTCTTCAAGATTCTCGATGCTGAAAAGACCGAGATTCGATACAACTCCGAGTGGCTGGATAAGCTCAGCTACTACGACCTGGTTAAGCTTCTGGCGCAGTTCACCGTATCTCAGATGCTGGAGCGCGAGGACTTTCACAAGCGCTTCAACGACGAGCAGCCCATCGCTCTGCACGAGATGATCTATCCCATCGCCCAGGGCTACGACTCCGTCGCCCTTGAGAACGATGTTGAGCTTGGCGGCACGGATCAGAGGTTCAACCTGATGCGCGGTCGCGATCTGCAACGGCATTTCGGTCAGCCTCAGCAGATCATCCTGATGACGCCCATTCTCGAAGGACTGGACGGCGTGCAGAAGATGTCGAAGTCGCTTAATAACGCCATCGGTATCCACGATGTGCCGTTCGAGATGTACGGCAAGTTGATGTCGATCTCCGACGAGCTGATGTGGAAGTATTGGACATTCCTGACCGACCTGCGCGGCTCCGAGATTGCCGCCCTGAAGGAAGAGGTTGCCGGCGGCAAGCTGCATCCCATGCAGGCCAAGAAGAATCTCGCCTATGCGATCACCCGGGACTTCCATTCGGCAGAGGCAGCGGATGCGGCTGCAGAAAACTGGGCAACGCAGTTTCAGCAGCGCTCTGTCAGCGAAGATGTTCCGGTGATCCAGATCGCTCGCGATACCGAAGGGCTCGTTGCTCCGGAGGGGGATGGGGTGCGCGTTCCGAAGTTGCTGCAACTTGCAGGGCTTGCCGCGTCGACCGGGGAAGCGACTCGAAAGCTCAACGAAAACGCGGTCAGCATCAACGGATCGAAGTTTACCGGGCGAACGATTTCGACCGAGGAGCTCGGTGCGAGCCCGGTGCTTCGGCTCGGCAGGCGCGCCGTTCGCGTCGAGTGGGCTTAGTTTTACGGCGCGGCGAAGCGGTTCATAGGAGATGCTTTTTGAGATTATTTGCAACTCCTTCGCGTCTCATGCGTCCAAACTTCACCTATGACTGGCTCTTGGAAGGCTGAGCACATTCCCCAATTGGCTGGCCGGCGCTTCCTGATTACAGGCGCCAACAGCGGTATTGGGTACGCAGCGGCTTTGAAGCTGGCCCGCAAAGATGCTGAACTTATCCTTGCCTGCCGCGATCTGGAGAAGGGAGAGGCTGCGTTAGCTCACCTTCGCGAAGAGGCTCCGAGTGTTCGTGCCGAGCTCGTTGCTCTCGATCTCTCCTCCGTCGCATCGATCAGGGCCTTCGCGGCTCAGGAGATCGCACGGCGAAGGCCTCTGCATGTGCTGATCAACAACGCGGGTGTGATGGCCGTTCCGGCTCGCACCCTCACCTCTGATGGTTTCGAGATGCAGTTCGGGACGAATGTTTTGGGTCACTTTGCACTAACGGGATTGCTTTGGCCAGCCCTGGAACAGGCTGCGCAGGAGTCCTCCGATCCTCCTCGTGTGGTCACCATCGCCTCGATCGCTCACAAGAGAACGCATCTTCAGCTTGAGGATCTGCAATCCGCTCGCTCTTATTCTCCTTTGCGCGCCTATCAGCAGTCGAAGCTCGCCAACTTGATGCTCGCTCTTGAAATGAGCCGGCGTCTGCACAGGAAAAACTCTCCGATCCTCAGCATCGCCGCCCATCCAGGCGTAGCTTCGACGGCGCTGTTTCGAGCGCACAACGATTCGAACCTGGCTCGCACGCTCCGAAAACTGGCCGGACAGGCGATCAGCATCTTTCTGAACGATGAAGCTGAGGGTGCCCTTCCTACGCTGTATGCCGCAACCTCTCCTGAAGCGGAGAACGGAGGCTATTACGGCCCGCAGCAGTTGAACGAGATGAAGGGGGAGATCGTTGGTCCTGCAAAGATCGCCGATCACGCCCGCAACGAGTCTCTGGCCTCTGCGCTGTGGAGCAGATGCGAGGAACTGACGGGAGTTCGCTACCTTGATGAAGACCGCGACACTCTGACAGAGAAGATTGCATAGTCGACCACGCCAGCTGAAGGCGCGGTTGCGTACAATTGAGCGGCTGGTGGAACTTATTCCCATATTCATGTCTTCGAAACTGCGGTTAGGCAAAATGACTCGAAATCGTGAACGGTTCGAGAGGATGAATCCAAGCTGAGGAGAGTTGACTATGCTCAATTTGAGTGCACGACGGCTTGCCGCGTGTGTCGTAGTGCTGACTGGACTTGTACAGGTGGCGTCTGCCGCTGAAGTTCTTATCGTGGATGCGAAATCGCAGCCGGAGAGTCTGACGGTCGCGCCGGGTGGGCTGTTGATCGTAGGCAGCGCGAGCACACCGTTCATCTACAAAGTCGCCCCAGGCGGCACCACCGCGGAAAAATTCGTCGATGCTAGCGCTGAAGGTGCCGGTACCTTTTTCTTGGGTATGCTCGCTGATGCCGCTACCAACATGGTGTGGGCATGTCAGCTGACACCTGTGCCAGATACAACGCCGGCGAAGCGCCATACCACTCTTAGAGGCTTTGACCTCTCAACCGGCGCCCAAAAGGTTCGTTGGGACCTGCCCGGCGATAACACCACCTGCAATGACTTCGCGATTGGACCGGACAAGGCGCTTTATATAACCGACACAGCCACGGGCAGGATCTTCAGGCTGCCGGCAGGTGCCTCCACAGCGGAACTTTATCTGGAGCACCGTGTGCTTATGGGTATCGATGGAATCACCTTCCTGAATGGCACGATGTATGTGAACAACGTGGTATTCAACAAGCTGTACCGTATTCCCGTCGATGCCTCCGGCAAGCTGGGGCAGCCTGTCGATATCTGGATGGACCAGCCGGTAAAAGGCCCAGACGGCATGCGTGCTGCCAACGGCAAGATCTTCCTTGCCGAGAATGCCAGCGGCAAGATTGATGCCGTCACGATCGATGGCGATAAAGCTCACATTACCGTGATCAAAGAAGGATTGAAGACGCCAACCGCAGTCGAGCCTGCAGGCGACATCCTCTGGATCGCTGAACGAGGTGCCGGTAAAGCTGTATCGATTCCGATGCCAAAATAAAAAAGAGCGAACCGGACAGCGGTCTTTGCCCAGCTATTTGGAATGCTTAAGGGCCCACCATCGAACTGATGGGGGCCCTTAAGCTCGTCCTGGGACAATTCTCCGAAGAGAACTATTATTTCTTCGGCGTCACGCGGTACAGACAGCCTGTTCTGGAATCTTCGAGCATCCACAATGCGCCATCAGGGCCGACTTCGACGTCGCGGATCCGATGACCAACATCCCAGCGCTCGGCAGGTTTGGCGCCTCCCTTACCATCGAAGGTAATGCGGTTAAGCGTCTTGCTCCCCATACCCCCAATGAGGGCAGAGCCCTTCCACTGTGGGAACATTGCGCCGTTGTAGAAGATGAGGTTGCCAGGCGCGATGACTGGAGTCCAGTAGATGACAGGCTTGGTCAGGTCAGATCGCGTATCCGGACTGGGAATCGGCACACCGTTGTAGTTGGTCGCGTACGAGACAAGCGGCCAGCCATAGTTTTTGCCGGGTTCGATCAGGTTCAGCTCGTCGCCGCCCTTTGGTCCATGCTCAAGCTCCCACAGGCGGCCGTCCGGGCCAAAGGCCAGACCATAGGGGGTACGGTGTCCCATGCTCCAGGTCTCAGACGGTGTCTGGTTTGAACCCGGGAAGGTATACGTTCTGACAACGGGCGCCGTCTTTGCGGCTTCTGTATCCGACGGCGGATCAATTACGGGCACAGTGGGTGTTCCCGTTTTGCCGGCCATGGGGTTGCCTTTCGCCGGTTTGCCATCCAGCGTCAGGCGCAGAATCTTGCCGAGCGGCTGGTTGGGATCCTGGGCTGGCGTCATGCGCTGCCGATCACCGACGGCGAGGTAGAGATATTTGCCATCCGGAGAGAATGCGATCTGCGCTCCAAACTGTCCACCCTCACCGCGCTCGCCATCGCGCCAGATGACCTTGAGGTCTTCGAGGCTGGCCGCATCCTGCGTGAGTTTGAGCTTGGCGCGTGCGAGCGCGAGGCTCGAGCCTTCAGGCTCGCCGGGTTCGGAGTAGGTGAGGTAGACGTAGTTGTCCTTGGCGAAGTGCGGTGACAGGAAGACACCCAGCATGCCACCTTGCCCTTTGTGCAGAACAGCTGGCACGTTCGCAACGGGTGTCTTGGCTCCCTGCTGCGTGACCAGCTGCATGCCGCCTACCTTCTCCGTGATCAGCATCCGTCCGTCGGGCAGGAAGGCAATCCGCCAGGGCAGATCGAGGGTCGTTACCTGAACCATGTCGAACGGCAGGGAAGCTTCGGGCTTCTGGTCGCCTGCATTGATCTGCGCATCTGCCTGCGTTGCCGCGAGAGCCAGAAATAACCCCGCGATGGCTAACTGTTTCATCTAGTCTTCCCCTATCTGGATCGGTTTAGTTAACTTGGTCTGACCAAGTTCTCCTTAAACCATAGTAACTGTGCCGGATTCGGGATGGGGTGGTATGTCGTGATTCTTGGTGGCGTAACAAAAGAATGACAGACACGCTTTTATGTGGACTTGTTTAGCGATCGTGGTCTCAGGTTGTGTGTGACTTCGCCAGAGCCTGGTTAAATCGATCCTGTTGCGAAATTCATAGTGGTCGGCAAAACTACTGTTTGTCGGTGGGATTCCATACGTGACTGAGCAAAGCCCTTTTGACCCCGACCTTCACATTGAGCCGAATTATGTTTTCAGTGAAATTGAGTTCATTTGCAGGAGCCACTCGACCCCAGTTCGCGTAGTACAACAGCTCGATGCGGATGCGGGGATTGGCGACGTACCCGAGGCCTACCTGTGCGCGGAAGGGATCCACGTCCCCCTTGTCGAAGCGAACCAGCGGCTCTATGTTGGCAATGCCGTAAAAGGTGTTCAACTTCCAGGCCTTTTCCCGGGGGGTTAGTGGAGCTTCGATACCGAACCTCGTTCTCAAGCGTTCTACGTTGGTCCAATCGTGTGTGGAGTGGCTATATGTCTGCCTGAACTCAAGCCGGCTGAAGTTATAGATATTCCACCGGAATTTGTTAGGCATAAATATCTTCGTCCCGATGAAGGGGCGCAACTCAAGCGAGTCCTGCTTTTCGGTGACGTTCGTGTAGTTGTTGGTGTAGATGTCTAACAGGCCTCCCCACAACTGAAGCCATGGTTTGACGTTGTAGATCAGCCCTGGAGCTCCCGCGTACCAGAGAGAGTAGTCAGCGCCAGGATTCTTCACCCAACCGAGATAGCCGAAGCCGCTAAGGTTTCCCTTGATGGGGTAGTGCGGAAAAGCAGTGATACGCCACTCGTTGGTGACGTCGGTGCCTGTTTGCGAGACGAGAGGGCGAGTCGCGATAAGGCCAACCACGAAAGAAAAGCAGACAAGGCTGTGCCGATCTCCCCATCTCATGGAAGGTCCTCATAAGCGGATGTCGGGTCCTGTCTTTCTGATTCAGGAGGACCCGACCTGTTGGCTACTTACCGCGGGAAGAGTTCGAAGGTGACTTTTCCTTGAGGGTCGATAACATCAGTTCTGCTGAAGCGGGCGGTTGAACTGAGCCACTGAAAATCTGCTCGCCGCTGATTTTCTTTCCATAGACCTTCTCATTGGCCCCGGAATCAGGTCCGAGGGAGGTTCCGGAGAGGGAGACTCCAGCAAAAACTCCCTGTGCGCGCGAATAAGAGAGCATTTCAGCACTCATAGCAGCATTGGTAGAAGCCTCAGCTTCGCGGCCCACAGGACCCGCGGCGACGCTCGCGTCCCCACCGAGCTTGGCCTTGCCGTGCAACATCGCACGGGCTCCCTTATCGTTCATGACGAGAACGACAAAGTCGGTAGATTGGCCTCCTGCTTGTAGGCCAAAGCTTCCGCCGCTGGACTGCATCATGACAGGAGCGCTCCACTCGCCATCGAAGTTTGATCCGCTTCGGCAGCTCATGGCTCCGCGCCCATACTGGGCGCCAACAATAAAGCCGGCTTTTTTGACGGAGGGCAGAATGATCACGCACTCTGACTTGTTGAGGACACTGAGTGGGATACCGTTTGGTCCGTTCATCAACTCTTTGAGAACGTCCCCTGCTGCCTTCAATCGGTCTTGTTCCGCATTGTCGTCTGCGGCTCGCGCCGCTGAAGAGATTACAAGAGAAAGTAGTATGGTGGCTGCGACGAGCCAATTAGTCTTTGGTTGCCTGCTCATAGTTGATCTCCTTAGGTCACGGTTCGGTTAGGAGTTGCCCGTTGGAATCTGCTTTGTCTTGAGAGTGGCGTTTCGCTGATCGCTGTTCGATATGGGGAGCATCAGCATCCTCGTGAACTTACTGAAGCCCTTCGCATTGCTGCCAGGTGAACGAGCCCGCGAAGCTCTTGTTTCTGCTGTGTGCGTGGGCCTGCAGGGTCTCTCCGGATCCCTCAGTTGACTTTGCGATAAAAAACGGAACCCAGCCTTAGGCTGTGATCCGGCTATTCTTCGCGTTCGCAAATTTTCCGTTCCAGGGGGCGCAGCTTTACTCTTTGCTCAACGCGAAACGCACTAATTCTTCTTCTATGACAACGGCTTGGGATTCGGAGAATCGCGTCCTACGGAACGAGTGAATCACCCAACCATCCTCCCTCTCTTTGGGATCACCTGTCGGTGATCGCGCACGCTGGAAGACCTGGAGCCCGTTGGATCAAAACGAACCGGCGTGTGGGAAATCAGCACAACAGTGCTACACAGAATCAGTTCGGATGAACACGATACCTCTTTTCAAGTGATGACGCAAATGATTGTTACGATTGAGACTGAGAATCAAGACCTTTGTCGGGCCATCCCGGATCGAGGCCCGAGAAGGGATAGGGTTCAGGTTGTCGACTACGACGCAACCACCCGCGCTCTTTCCGGTTTCCGTATACCTGCGCCGAGCCTTAAGGTGTGGCCGGGGGCGAAGATATGGACAGCATGAAATGGATGGGACTATAAGGGCTGATGGAAATGCACCTTCCTGATTCCATCCAACAAGGCAAACGATGAAAGTTCATCGCCGCACAAGCACACAAGGGCGACGTGTGCTGACATCTGTGCTCTTTTCGACCTCGATGATCGGTATCCTTCATGCTCAGGATCATGGTGCTATCCAGGACTGGCCTGCCTATGGGGGCGGTTCGGGAGCTACCCACTATTCGAAGCTCTCTCAAATCAATCGTGACAACGTGAAGAATCTGAAAGTGGCATGGACTTTTGATACAGGCGATGTACCAGAAGGAGCGCACGCAGAACTTGAGGCTACGCCCATCAAAATCGGCGAGACCCTCTATCTCATCAGTCCCAAGGTGCGCCTTTTCGCCCTCGATGCTGCGACTGGCAAGCAGAAGTGGGTGTTTGACCCGAGCGAAGGTCGCAAAGTGATCGGAAGCACCAGGAATAGAGGGATAAGTTACTGGACCGATGGAAAAGGAGACGAACGCATCTTTGTTTCAATGCGTCAGTATCTCTATGCCGTCGACGCCAGGACAGGCAAATTAATTGAGAGTTTCGGTGACAAAGGAAAGGTCGATCTTCGCGTTGGCTTGGGACACGAGGGCGAGGGGCTTGCTGTCGCTCTATCAACCCCAGGCATGGTCTATAAGGATCTGCTGATCTGCGGCAGCATCGTCGCAGAGCAGCTGCCCGCATACCCCGGTGACATTCGAGCCTTCGATGTGCGGACCGGAAAGATTCGATGGCAGTTCCACACCATTCCCCATCCCGGAGAGTTTGGCTATGACACCTGGCCAAAAGATGCATGGAAATACACGGGGGCAGCGAACGATTGGGCCGGTCTGAGTATCGATACGGAACGTGGCATTGCCTTTGTTCCCTTGGGCTCCGCAGCTTCAGACTTCTATGGTGCGGATCGGCCTGGCAACAACCTCTTCTCTGATTCTCTCGTCGCTCTCGACGCGAATACAGGCAAGCGCATCTGGCACTTCCAGACCGTGCATCACGACATTTGGGATCGCGATCCCAACTCGCAGCCCGTGTTGGTGACTCTTCATAAGGATGGAAAGACGATCGACGCTGTCGCTCAAACGACGAAGTCGGGCTATGTATTCCTGTTTGATCGGGCTATGGGGAAACCTGTCTATCCAATCGTCGAGAAGAAGTATCCCGCGAGTGATGTTCCCGGAGAGTGGACTTCTCCCACGCAGCCACTGCCGGCCGCTCCGCCCCCTTTCGCACGTCAGCGTGTCGATGAAAAGGATCTGACGACTCGTACGCCGAAGGCTCACGAAGAAGCCCTTGCGTGGTTCAGGAAAATCAAGAGTGACGGCCAATTTATTCCCGGCAGCTTGCAGGGCACGATTATTTTTCCAGGACTGGACGGAGGGCAAGAGTGGGGAGGTCCGGCTTTCGATCCTGAGACCGGCTATCTATACGTCAATACGAATGAGATGGCCTGGGTCGCGAAAATCGTCAAACCTCCTGCAACGGCGGCGAAGGTGAGCGGCAAGTCTCTCTACGAAGCCAATTGCGCGCAGTGTCACAAAGCGGATCGCACAGGAACACCTCCAGACGTTCCGTCTCTTATCGGTGTCGAACAACGATACACGGATGGCGAAATCGAACAGATTATCCGGGGAGGTAACGGTCGAATGCCTGCTTTTCCCAATCTCGGCGATTCGGAACTTGACTCAATCGCTAAGTATCTTGTGAGCGGAAAGGATGATCTGGTCGCAGCTGCTAACAGCAGCCTTCCGAAAGCCGCATATCAACTCGCTGGATATACGAAGTTTGTGGACTCTGAAGGCTATCCGGCAATCACGCCTCCCTGGGGGCAACTGTCAGCAATTGATCTGAACAACGGCAAGATTGTCTGGCAGATTCCATTCGGCGAGTATCCAGACCTCGCGGCGAAGGGCATGACCAACACTGGCTCTGAGAACTATGGCGGCGGAATCGTTACTGCTGGCGGTCTCTTCTTCATCGGTGCGACAGACTTCGATAAGAAGTTTCGTGTATTCGATAAAACAACGGGCGAGTTGCTATGGGAGACGACATTGCCCGCTTCGGGCAACGCTACCCCCGCCATGTATGAGGCCGATGGCCGACAGTTCATCGTGATTGCAGCAGGCGGTGGTAAATCGAAAGATCCTTCTGCAGGAAAGTACGTTGCCTTCGCTCTCCCAAAGGAGTGAAGCATTTAGCTGCAAACTCTACTTTCGACCGTGTGAGAAGGTCTCGTGTATTTGATGAAGCCGTTCCAAACATTTAAACTCATGTTGAGTCTCGGACTCCTTCACTGGACGCCTTCAGAGAGGTCCTCCCGACCGATCTCGATACGAAGTGAATGTATATTGCCACTGATCTGGTCCGACGCGGCTAGGTTCTTTTGCTAGACCAGATAAGGCGTGTGTTGTAACACCTTCTGGAAGGCGCCAACGAAATCGTTGACTTCACCCAGAAGGTGCCCCATGGGAGTGATATGGAACGACGTGAAGTACTAAGGCTACTGGGCTCAGCTGCAGCCATCTCTGCTCTTCCGCTGGAAGCTATAACCATCCTTCAACGAGCGAACGCAGAAGTTGCCCATTCGACGGGACTGAGGACCTTAAACCCTCACCAGAATGAGACCGTCACCATGATCGCCGAGATGATCATCCCGGCTACCGACACGCCAGGTGCCAAGGAAGCGAAGGTAAACGAATTTATCGACCTTCTGCTGACCGAGTGGTACGAGCCTGCGGAGACGAAGGAGTTTCTCGCAGGTCTCGCCGATGTAGATGAGCAGAGCAAGAAGAAATTCTCCGCGGCCTTCGTTGACTGCAAACCCGCTCAACAGACGGAGCTACTGAAGCTGCTCGACGCAGAAGCGATGGACTTTGCTGCGAAGCAGAAGCAGGCAGTCACCAGGAGCAGCATTTCGCCGCTGCAACAGACGACACCGGCTCCAAGCAACTTCTTTTACACCATGAAGAAGCTCACGCTAACCGGCTACTACACCTCACAGATCGGCTTCTCGAAGGAGCTCGGCAAGTTCATCATTCCGCCTGAACATGCTGGATGTGCACCTGTAAAGGAGGCGACACGATGACCATGGAGACGCAGACACCGAACGTGCAGACAGAAAAGACCAATACCTACGACGCCATTGTCATCGGCTCCGGCATCACCGGCGGATGGGCCGCCAAGGAACTTACCGAGAAAGGCCTGCAGACGCTTGTGCTTGAAGCGGGGCAGACCATTGTTCCTGAGAAGGACTACGTGGAGCATGTCCCCGTGTGGGAGGTAAAGTTCCGCGGCATGCGCGATCGCCAGTACGACAATGTGCATCGCGAACGTCAGAAACATATCGGCGATGAGTGGAACGCGAAGTTCTTCGTCGATGATGTCGAAAATCCGTACACCACTCCGCCTGACCAGCCGTATCTATTCCTGCGCGGTCGACACGTCGGTGGACGTTCTGTGATGTGGGGGCGACAGAGCTATCGTTGGAGCGACCTCGACTTCGAGGGCAACCTGAAGGATGGTGTTGCGATCGACTGGCCCATCCGTTACAAGGACATCGAGCCCTGGTACGACTACGTGGAGGACTTCATCGGGGTCAGCGGTCAGGCCGAAAATCTGCCGCAGCTTCCCGATGGCAAGTTCCTTCCGCCGATGGAACTTAATTGCGCCGAAACTCACATGCGCGATGTCATTGCGCAGAAGTTTCCCGACCGACGCCTCACCATCGGACGGACTGCCATTCTGACGCAGCCGCATCGCGGACGCGCTGCCTGCCACTACTGTGGGCCGTGCGCGCGAGGCTGCATTACACGCTCTTACTTCAGCAGCCTGCACTCCACCTTGCCCGCGGCCGAGGCTACGGGCAAGCTGACCATGCGGCCGTTCAGCGTCGTGCACAGCCTCATCTTCGACTCGAAGACCCGGCGCATCACCGGCGTGCGCGTGATCGATGCGCAGACCAAACAGACGGTCGAATTTCATGCGAAGGTCGTCTTCCTCTGTGCTTCGACACTGGAGTCGGCGCGCGTCCTGATGAACTCGGCGACACCTGAGTTCTCCACCGGGCTTGCCAACTCCAGCGGACAACTGGGCCGCAACCTGATGGACCACATGATGGGCAGCGGAGCCTCGGGCATCATCCCCGGCCACGAGGATCGCGAACAGCTCGGAAACCGTCCCAACGGCATCTATGTGCCGCGCTTCCGCAACGTAAAAGAGAAGCACCCGGGCTTCCTGCGCGGGTATGGCTTCCAGGGTGGCGGCAGCCGCGACGACTGGGGACGAGGCAGTGAGACTGCCGGTTTTGGCGTCGATTTCAAGAACATGCTGCGTCAGCCCGGTCCATGGCGTTTTACATTCGCGAGCTTCGCAGAGTGTCTCTCAAACCCGGATAACCGCATGGAGCTAGATAAGAACAAGGTCGACGCCTGGGGGATTCCCGCCATGAAGATCAGCTGCAAGTGGCGCGACAACGAGTGGGCTCTCTTCAAGGATGCGCAGCAGACCGCTGGCGAGATGCTGGAGGCGGCCGGAGCGAAGGAGATCACCCTGCGCAACTCGCCGTCGGCTCCCGGCGAAGGTATCCACGAGATGGGCTCCGCGCGCATGGGTAAGGATCCAAAGACTTCTGTGCTCAACCAATGGAATCAGGCGCACGACATTAAAAACCTGTTCATCACGGACGGGTCGTTCATGGTGTCGTCAGGATGGCAGAATCCGTCGCTCACCTACATGGCGATGACGGCGCGGGCCTGCGACTACGCCGTGAAGGAGATGAAGCGAGGAGAACTCTAGACGGCCTTTGTGTCCTTCCTAGATCGCGGAATCAATGCACGTCTCGACGATATCTTGCGATTCAGGCAAAGACCTGAACCCGGTTCCGGCCGCTCCTCTTGGCTTGGTAGAGAGCGCGGTCGGCCTCGTCAATCAGATCCTGCGGTGTGAGTTCTGACGGCCAAGTCGCCGTGGCAACTCCAATACTGAGCGTGATCGTCCTTGGCGTCGCGTTCAAATCTGCCACGTTAATTTCAGTAATGGCCGAACGAATTCGTTCGGCCAGAAGTTGTGCTCCTTCGCTGTAGGTCGCCGTAAGAATGACCGCGAACTCTTCTCCCCCGTAGCGCGCCAGAAGATCGCCCTTGCGGGGGACCAACTCCCTCAACGCTGCGGCGATCTCAACCAGGCAGCGATCTCCCGCAAGGTGGCCACATGCATCATTGAGGGCCTTGAAGTGGTCGATATCTATCATCAGCAGCGACAACGGCAGTCGGGTACGAACTCCACGCGCCCATTCACTCTGCAGCGTGTTATCAAAGTGGCGTCGATTGGCGATGCCAGTCAGACTGTCCTGAAGCGACATCGCCTCTAGCCAATTGCGCGCCTCCCGCAGCGATCGCTCTGACCGCATAAACCGGCTTTGCAGCATGATGGCGCGAATCGCATAGATCACAAGAGCCAAAGCGAGTGTGGAGACGCCGAGATAGAAATGACGCCGTATCTGCATGATTGCAAGCAGAAATAAAGCGACGGTGTAAAAGATCGGACTCGAGTTCTCAATAAAGAGCGCAACTGGACGGTCCAGTAGGTCGACGGGTAACGAGTCCACATATTCCTGGTTGGGAGTAAAAGCAAAGACCAGAAAGACAAGAAACGGAACTGAACTCAGCGCGTTGTAGGCACCCATGTTATTTTGCAGGGCCACAAACAGGTGGTTGTAGATCCCAGCGAAGAGAGCATATGTCCAAAGGAAACTTGCCAGCAGCATAAAAAAGTGCCGGCGATGTGTGCGTTCGGTCAAACTCAAAAAGCGAATCGTGGCACCGAAGGCGAGAAAGATGTTTTCCACATCATAAGCTCGAGTCGTTGCATCGATCGGTATTGGATCATACTGCTGATGCATAAACGGAAGAACCTGGAAGAAGGTGACGAATACGAGGATGGCCGTCACAATGACCTGTGTTACCTCAAGCCAGATGAACAGCGATCGAAGTTCTTCGCGTGTGGGGGATGCAATCGCCAGCAGGATGGGGAAACCATATAAGTAATACGCCAGGTCAGAGTAACCGGCCACTGTAGTCGTGGGATTTGCGCTCGCCAGGTCGTCCCAGGCCGCCAACGACATGCCGATGCACCATAAAAGCAGTGCCAAAGAGAGCAGGCCCCAGCTCAACCGCATACGTGGTGAACTGAGGCTGAGTCTCCGTAAACAGGCGCCGAAGGCCAGCCACGGAGCGGCCAGCTGAAAAAAATACATCGCTGACATCTGATCTGGACCGCCCCGTCCAAGTACAAAGACAGCAACGCAAAGATAGATGACCGCGAACGGGACGAGAAATCTCCATGTGGGCCAACCCAGCGATCCAACGTCCTTCTGGCCTCTGAGACTCATCGTCCCTAGGATGTACTACATCTGCTGGCATCGAGCCAATACCACAAATGTCACCCCTTTTGGGCGTGTCTCATATTTTAAAGGGCTTGCTCGAAGTCTAATGTTTTCTCGGTGAAGCTCTCCAAAGCCTATTTGCCATCCGAACGCGAAAAAGTCTGAACAGATTGCCACCTTTTGGAATTAACCCAGTGAAGACCAAAAAGTCGAAACTTTCCGAAGGAATCATCCCTGATGCCGTCCTACCTGCGTCCCGCCATTCTGTCCATGGCCTTGTCCTATCTCGCAGTACCATGCGCTGTAGCTCAGAACTCCCAAACTTCCGCACCGGCGAGTACCGGCGAGGTCCGGCTTCAGATTCACGATCCCGCTGGCAGGCCACTCAAGGCGAGGGGAATGCTGACCGGGCCAGTTTCGACACATATTCGATCCGTCGCAACGGCTTCGGATGGTTCCCTTGTATTAGCCGGATTAGCCTTCGGGCGATATAGCCTTCAGCTGACCCATCCAGGCTTTGCGACCCAGATCCTGAACTTAGAAGTCCAATCTGCGTCGCCGACTGTCCAAGATGTCACCCTCCAGATTGGCAGCGTCTCAACCACGGTTGATGTCATTGCTTCTACGCCGATTGGGGCTCTTGATCTACCGCAGTCTGACGTTCCCGTCCCCGTTCAGTCTCTGACGGCACAGACAATTGAGGACACCAACGCAATCGATCTGACCGATGTGATGAAGCGGAGACTGAATGGGGTCTACGTCAACGAAAATCAGAACAACCCCTTTCAGCCCGATGTTAACTACAGGGGCTACACCGCATCCCCTCTGGTCGGCTCTCCTGCCGGTCTCTCGGTTTATCTTGACGGTGTCCGTCAAAACCAGCCCTTCGGTGACGTGGTCGCCTGGGATCTGATTCCCAAAGTCGCGATCGACACAACCGAACTTATCCCCGGATCGAACCCGGTTTACGGTCTCAACACGTTGGGTGGGGCCATCGCCGTACAGACGAAGAATGGCCTCACAAATTCAGGATTGGCCGTCAGCGGGTATGGCGGAAGCTTTGGTCGCATGGCTCTCGATGCCGAGTATGGCGGGAGCAACAAAAACGGCTTCAACTGGTTTGCTGCCGGTACTCTGTTCCACGAAGACGGTTGGAGAGTCTCTTCGCCTTCCAGTGTGCGCCAGTCCTTCGCGAAGCTCGGATATAACCGGGATCGGACTGTCCTTTCTCTCTCGGGTGGCTATGCCATCAATGACCTGACAGGCAACGGCACGCAGGATTTTCGCGCGATCAACCGTACTGTCGGCCTCAATCATGGCTACAACAGCGTGTACAGCATCCCCGACCGCACATGGCAGCACTCGCCTTCTCTCACCTTCAACGCTACTCATGCTCTTTCAAACAGCCTGAGCTTCAACGCCAACGCGTATTTCCGATATGTCCGAACCAACACCATGAATGGCGACATCAATGACGACTCGTTCGACCAGTCGCTCTACACCTTGAGCGCAGCCGACATGCGAGCCCTTACTGCAGCCGGAATCCCATACCCTCCAAGTATTACGCCGCAGAATACTTCGTTCCCCTACCTTCGCTGCATCGCACAAGGCCTGGAGCTGGATGAGCCGGGAGAGAAGTGCACCGGTGTCGACACCGATACGGTCAACAAGCAAAATGCCTACGGCCTGTCAGGTGTCTTCACCTGGCAGACGGCGCACAATCGCCTGTCCGTGGGAGCCAGTTGGGATAGAGGATCTCTCACCTTCGTCCAGAATGCGCAGTATGGCTATCTCAACACCGACGGAATTACGATAACCCGCATTCCGGTATTCCTGGACGGCTCCACCGAAGTTGATGACACACCACAAGATAACCGGGTGAACCTGCACGGAACCACGAACACGCCGAGCTTCTTTTTGACCGATACGTTTTCGTTCGGGAAGTGGGTGCTCACGGCATCGGGTCGTTACAACCACACGACGATTGATAACCGCGATCGCCTGGCGCCGGTTCCTTATCGTGGCACACTGACGGCGATCAACAGCTTCCAGCGGTTCAATCCATCCGCAGGAGTTATCTATAAGGCCTCGACTGCCCTCAACGCCTACTTCAACTACGGTGAAAGCAGCAGAGCCCCTACATCCACTGAGCTTGGATGCGCCGACCCCGATTTTCCCTGCAGTCTTCCCAACGCCCTGGTGAGCGATCCACCCCTGAAGCAGGTCGTAAGCAGAACGTTCGAGGCAGGTCTTCGTGGAAGTCCGAACGCAATTTTGCGGTGGAGTGCTGGATTCTTTCATAGCGACAACTATGACGATCTGTTATTCGTCGCCTCGCAGCAAACCGGTTATGGCTACTTTCAGAACTTTGGCAAGACTCGCCGCCAGGGCGTAGAGACAAGCCTTTCGGCTAATCTGCGACACTTTGACGGAGGAGCCGAATACACCTTCCTCGACGCCACTTATCAAAGCTCGCAGACCCTGGGCGGCGGCAGCAATAGCAGCAACACCAATGCGGAGGATGGAGGTAAAGGCGTCGCTGACGGCGGAAACATAACGATATCTCCGGGAAACCGGATACCGCAGGTTCCGCAGCACATGCTCAAGCTCTTCGGCGACTACCACCCGATACGCAAGCTCTCCATCGACACTGACTTCAATCTCATCAGCTCGTCTTACGTCCGCGGTAACGAGAACAATCAACATCAGCCGGACGGAGTTTATTTTCTCGGACCGGGGAAGAGCCCCGGCTACGGTGTTGTGAACATCGGTTCCAGATATAAAATCTCGAACCATTTCGAACTATTCGCCCAGATCAATAACCTGTTGAACAGGCATTACTACTCTGCTGGGCAGCTCGCCACCACGCCTTACGATGACAACGGCAACTTTACCCCAAGGCCGTTCAAGCCAATTCAGTTCGATGGAGAAACCGAATATCCGGTTCGCAGCAGCACATTCCTGGCTCCTGGGGCACCAATTACCGTCTTCGGTGGCTTGAAGGTGTCGATAGGAAAACGGTAAGCGCAGTTCACCCGTCAGCCGCTAAACAACTCAAACTTGTACTCGAAGAGGCCACGATGCTGTGGCCTCTCTCATTTTGCATACCGACTGATTGTTCGGTACGCATCTCTGACGCGACGACACTATGGCCCGCAATCCCCTCAATCTGTTACGTTGGAGTCGTCTCAAATCAACTTGATTACCCGGATCCGTATCATCAGACAGCTTCAATGAAGCTGTGTCGGACTCCGAATCCCAGCGCGCGCAGTCTTCCAAGGAGATCAAAATCATCATGCGCCCCATCGCCGCCTTGTTCCTGGCTACATTCGCTGTCACCGCCGTTGCTCAGCAACAGGCCGCCGCCCCAGCCACACCACCGCGCCCAGCCCCCGCCCCTTTGCAAGTGCCCAACCCGCATTACGTCATCTTCGCACTGAATCAGGACGTCAATGCACCCGCCGACCTCGTCTGGTCGCGAGTAGGCAAGTTCTGTGACATCGGCAAGTGGGCATTTCCCGACTGCAAACTGCTTGCAGGCGACGGCGGCTATGCGTCCGAGCGCAGCATCGTGAACGAGGTATTGGTCGGCAAAACTGACCACAGTTACACCTACACTCAGCCCGTGCGGAAGGACGTCAAGTACAACCTCTACCACGCCACGCTGGAGGTGGTACCTGCTACTGCTAAGACCTCGCGCATCGTCTACAGCTTCCTCTACGACAACAGTATGCTGGCCGACGATGCGGCGCGCGACGCCGAGATCGCCACCCGCAAGAAGCGCTTCACCGCATTTCTCCTGAACATGAAGACGCTGGGTGAAAGCGGCAAGCTGCCGGCTTCAGCGAAGGAAGGCACGCAGCCCCCAAGTCCCACACCGGATCAGCTGCAGACTCCCAATCCCCACTACGTCGCCGTTCCCATGACCATTACCGTAAACGCACCGGTCGATGCCGTCTGGGCTCGTATCGGCAAGTACTGCGACATCGGCGAGTGGGGCATTCCTAACTGCACGATCCTCTCCGGCGATGGCAACAGCCTGGGCACCATCCGCTCTATCGGCCACGAGGTGCTCGTAGGAAAGACTAAGTACAGTTACACCTACACCCAGCCTGTCCGCGAAGGTGCAACCTACAACCTGTATCACGGCACGCTCGAGGCAGTTCGTCTCACAGACAAAACTGCTCGCCTCAACTACACTCTGGTCTACGACAACAGCAACCTCGCCGACGATACCGCACGCGACAAGGATCTCGATAACCGGCGCACCCGGTTCACCAAGATGCTTGAGAATATGAAGACCTTATCCGAAGGGGGAACGCTGCCACCCGGAGCCTTGGGTGGAGGCGCTGGCGCCCCCCGCCCCGCCGGTCAGAGATAAGCCCTATACTCACGCAAGAAACAGTGTCAGTTCGATGATGAGAAGCGCATATCTCAGGACTGAGCCAATCAAGTTTCGTAAAGACTTCGAAAATCACATAGGCGATCATAGGTAGCTGTTACAGACTGATGGGAGGTGAGGATAAGATTGAGCTCTCATGCGCGTGCTTGCAATCGCAGTCGGTCTTATTCTCACCTCTTCGGATCTCTCGGCGCAACGGGGGCAGGTTGCCACTCCCAGCATCCGTTCTGTCGTGCAGGGATCTCTCATCGCTCCGGGTAGCCAGTCGTTTCACCTCGAAGCAAACATCACCGAAGGCCGACAGGCGACACCTTACGCGACGATCGAGATGGATTGGATATCTCCTACCGTCTATCGCGAAGTCATCCGCTCCGCTGACTTCAACTCCGTTCGCACGTCCTCGAATGAACGCTTTTACGAGAATGATTCCGCTCCCTACTTCCCTTTGATACTGCAGACACTCGCAACCGCAATGCTTGATCCCAAGCCGGTCGTTGATTCAGTTCAAGAGGGCGACCGCGTCCTTACCAAGTCCAACGGATTCGTCGATGAGTCAGGTCTCTCATGTTTCGATGCACAGCGTCGTATGTGCTTTCGCGATCCGAGTGGACTGAAAGAGACCGTAGCCGCTTCGGGTCATGCCGTGACGTTTGGAAACTATCAGCGATTCGGAGATAAGAGAATCGCACGAGTGATCACCAACGCTCCCCGGCTTGGCGAAGACCTTTACACACTAACCGTCACTAAATTGAGAGAGATCGACAAGGCCACTCACATCGATGTTCCAGGCGACGTCGGAAGTGGCCGAATCGAATTTCAGGATGTTTCTGAGGCTGAGTTGAGGAGCCACCTTGAAGGTTCGCCCGCGATCATTTGGCCTCAACCTCTTGACGGAGCAGAGAAAGGGCCAGCCAGTTTCTTCGTTTCGATCGATACAACGGGACAGGTACGAGAGGTCCAGCAGCTCTATACCGTCAATGAACGGACAAACGACTCGGCAAAGAACCAGCTTGCGCGATGGCGCTTCAAGCCCTTCTCTGTCGACGGCAAACCGATGCAGACCAGCGGCATCTTGAGATTCACGTTGAACACTCGTGAATTTGGCCCGCAGATTCCTCTCACAGACACGGAAGCGAGAAAGCTCGTGGCAGACCCGGCGAACCCAAGGATCGAAGGTGGCGCCCCGCCTGCGGGAACGACGTACTCACTTTGGGCAGCCGTTGATTCCGACGGTCACGTCATCGAAATCATGGCAGGTGATGGCCCCAATGAACTCTTCACCCCCTGCATGCAGGCGGTCCAAAGCTGGCACTTCAAACCACTGACCGTCGACGGCAATGCCGTTCCTTTTCGAGCAAATCTGGTCCTCCGTTTCTGATTGGTTGAGCGGGGCTCCGTCTGGAGTGTTCCGACGAAACGAAATCGGCCTCTATGAGGCCTCGATCAAACATTGGAGAAGAATCTCCATATTTCGATGGAGGACAATATCTAACCGGATGAGCAAGAATGCTCGCAATTAGCGAGGCGGAATTTCAAGTATTAGAAAGCAAGGCCAACACGGACTTGCGCGCCGATAGTACATGTTTGAGGAGTCGTATGAGATGCAAGCAGTGGTTCTTTTTTTTGCCGATCCTATGGATTTTCGCAACTGTCGCTGGAGCACAGGCAAACTATGTGTCCTTGCGCGGCATGGTCATGGATCCTCAGTCTTTGGGGATCCCCGCGGCGAGCATCAAGCTGACCGACGAGAAGACGGGGAGTGAGCGAGTAACCACCGCCGATTCGCATGGGACGTATGAGATGGGAGGTCTGCTTCCCGGGCTCTACGTTTTGGAAGCTGTAAGTCATGGATTTGCTCCAACAAAACAAGAGGTGCTGCTCGAAGTAGGCCAGCAGGTGACATTGGACCTGAAGTTGAAGATCGGGCCAGAGAAACAGTCGGTGACGGCTGAGGCGGTGGCAGAGCTATTGAAGACATCCGATGCAAGCGTTGGCGAGGTTGTTGACCAGCGCGCTGTATCGCAGCTTCCGTTGAATGGCCGCATGCTCGTGGACCTTATGCTGCTTGTTCCGGGTGCGCATCTCAGCCATGGGGCGCAGACCGGAGACATGAACCCGCTTTACTGGCGGCCGGGACAGCGATCGGCGATCAGCGTGGGAGGCAACCGGCCCAACGCGAATTATTTCCTGTTGGATGGAGCAACAAACACCGATCCCACCTTCAATACTCAGAATCTGAGTGCGTCTCCGGACGCCGTGCAGGAGTTCAATGTACAGATTGGAAGCTACTCGGCAGACATGGGAGGTGCGGGTGGTGGACAGGTCAATATCGTGACTCGCTCCGGCGGCAACCATCTGCATGGAACGGTGTATGAGTTTCTTCGGAACGGGGCATTGGACGCGCACTCCTTCAATGACATGGGAGGAACGAAGCATCTGGTGCAGAACAACTTTGGAGCCTCGTTGGGTGGACCTGTTCCGATAGGGAAGCACACATTTTTCTTTCTTAACTATGAGGCGCTGCGGCATGTGCAGGCCGATTCGATGACGCAGACGGTCCCAACAACAGATGAAGTGAATGGCGACTTCAGCATGAGCGGCGTAACTATCTACGACCCCGCGACGACGAAGACGAATCCCAACTACAATCCAACTCTTCCGGTTACTGCGCAGAACCCGCAGTTCACGCGTCAGCCCTTTCCCGACAATAAAATTCCGAGATCACGGATGAGTCAGGTTGCGGTGACGATGCTGACTCAGTACACACCGATGCCAGGCATGATGATGGATGGCATGGGTGGAATGACAATGATGGGTCAGCCAACGGTGGTGGGGGCCGGAAACGACTCCAACAACTACCTCGACGTGCGTAACGAGATCCACGATACGGATCAGGGAACAGCGCGTGTCGATCACCAGTTTGGCTCAAACGATACGGCGTTTATCCGCTACAGCGCGAGCGGAGAGCATGGCTTCATGCCGGAGAATCTGCCGGGCTTCGGCTATCCGCACGACAATCTCTCGCAGCAGGGGGTGGGATCGTACAGCCACATCTTTACGCCGTCCTTGTTGAACGTTGCGACGATTGCGGTATCGCGGCTGAGCATGAACCACACCACCGAGAGCGCGAACAAGACCGACATCACAGGTCAATTAGGGATCGCCGGAGTTGGGTTCGGTGGACCAGGGGCGTGGGGTGCCCCCTACTTCAACGTTCAAGGGTACTCGCCGATTGGCGATAGCTACGCGGCAACCCCAATGCACTCCTGGGACACTCTGGTCGAAGGGCGCGATACGGTAAGTTGGGTCAAGGGTCGGCATAGTATGAAGTTCGGCGGGGTGTATCAACGGTTCATATGGCCGATGTGGGGATTCTTCCAGAACCGTGGCTACTATCAGTTCACCAACGGATTCACGACTGACATTGGAGCGAACAATGGTACGGGATCGGCTCTGGCAAGTTTCCTGCTGGGGTTGCCGGCGGTAAGGCAGAGGCAGGCTGGAATCCCTCAGATGAATCTTCGGCAGTGGTACGCGAATGGCTATGCTCAGGACACCTTTCGGATCACTCAGGACACGACCCTGAACTACGGTGTGCGTTACGAGTATATGAGCGCGCTGGTGGACATTCGATACACGAACAGCAACCTGACATTTTCAGAGAATGGGAATCCCAGCGTTTTTATCGGAGGTCAAAACGGCTATCCCGAGGGATTAATGTATCCCAGCAAGACCGACTTCGCCCCAAGGCTCGGTATCTCCCATAGCGTTCCGAGGATGGGTTTGGTCCTGCACGCGGCATATGGAGTCTTCTTTACGCCGGTGGATATGAACACGTGGTGCAATCAACGCCACAACGTGCCGTATGTCTTTCCGGAGACGAATCAG
>Ga0268266_10001413_pt1 | contig 28643 bp, 26 predicted proteins | sample KBSS13metaG_FD_190356 | JGI IMG/M metagenome (GOLD analysis project Ga0268266, IMG submission 190356) | Switchgrass rhizosphere microbial communities from Kellogg Biological Station, Michigan, USA - KBS S1-3 metaG (SPAdes) (version 2) | ecosystem: Host-associated > Plants > Roots > Rhizosphere... | reverse complement strand
ATCCGGCTGCACCCCGAACATGCTGACCACCTGTTCGGCCGTCGACGGAAACGGCACGATCAGGCCGTCGCTGTGCCGGCAGGCGAATTCGATGCAGCGGCGCTTGATGGAATATTTCAGGAAGTTGTCGTAGCCCCGCGCCAGAAAGGGAATGAGATCATAGACCCCGGTTACGACCGGCCGCTTGCGCGCCAGGATCGTGAAGATCGACGACACCGAATAAACGCCGAACCAGACGTCGTGGTGAACGCCGCGTAAATCCCACAGGAAACGCGGCACTTGCTGAAGCACGGCGGCTTCGGTGAGGAGCATGCCGCGATCGTGGAAGACGTAAGGCTGGCCGATGGCATCGAGGCCTGTGACCAGTTCCGCAATCACCCGTTCCAGCCCTCGCCCGGTGTCGCGGCCCATCGACAACGGAAACGCACTGATGCCGACCTGTTTCAGCGGAGCCGATATCGGAGAGGCTTCGTGGGTCATTTGCTGCGCGTTCGCCGCGATCATGGGACGTCCGTCGACGCGCACCCGGGACGCCCTTCGCCCACCTTGTTCGGGAGGTCGGCTGCCTTGATGACTAGCCCGTTCTTTACGATCTCGCGAACCGAATAATAGCGCTCGGCGGATATGGCATAGTAGATCTTGATCAGGATGTCGGTCAGGATTCCCAAGGACACGAACAACAGCCCCGCGATGAAGCTGAAGACGGTCAGCAGCGGCTCCAGGGTGCTTGACAATTTTCGGTCGGTGACGAACAGCCACACCGTGCGGCAGCCGAAAATCGCCGCCACGACGAAGAACAGGACGCCGATTCCGCCGAGCAGATGGATCGGCCGGACCGAATAGCTGCGCCAGAACCAGAGCAGCACGATATCGGCGAGTCCCTTGATGGTGCGGACCGCGTTGTATTTCGAGGCTCCGCTCCGACGAGGCCGGTGGTTGACGGGGAGCTCTCCGACGGAGAACCCCCGCATTTCGAGCAGCGCCGGGATGAACCGGTGCATTTCGCCGTAGAGGTGAACGTTGTCGAAACACTCTCGTCGGTAGACCTTCAACGAGCAGCCGCTGTCGTGAATGGTGTCGTTGAGAAACAGCTTACGCAGCAGGTTGGCGCCGCGCGAGACGAAGCGTTTGGCGAACGTGTCCTGCCGGTGGACGCGCCATCCCGAGACCACGTCCAGATTGTTGGCCTCCAGATGCGCGATCAAATTGGGGATGTCGGCGGGATCGTTTTGCCCGTCGCCGTCCATGGTGATGACGTATTCGTACTGGGCAGCGTGACAACCGGCATCGAAGGCGGCGGTCTGGCCAAAATTGCGTCGGAAGCGGAATACCGTGACGTTCGGCATGGAGCCGGCGACGCGCGCGCTGTTGTCGGTCGAGCCGTCGTCGACCACGATGATCTCGCGCACCCAGCGGCGCGCATCGCAGACGGCGTTGATCTCGTCGATGAGCGCCGAGAGGTTGTTCTCCTCATTGAAGACCGCGATAACAACGCTCAGCCGCGGCTCAACGGATACAACAACGCTGCTCGTCATCTTTGCCCCTCAGAACGGTAATCGAGATCGAAAGTATCTGGCTCGGCGAAACCAGGATACTTGACCGGATCCATGCTCGCTTTCTGCAAACTGAAAGCCGAGGCATCGCAACGACAGAAGGCCGTCGGCGCCTCCCGGGCTGTCAACACCATTTCCCCTCGCGGGGAAGCCCCCAAAAGACTTCGCTAGCCTAATCCGGCGAAAGAGGGAAGTGCCGGCCGGCACTATCAGCAGCGACGCTGGCATCCGTGGCCATAACGCATCACTCGGCAGTTTTCCGCACACGTCCCGGGCGCATTTGGCCGTTTGAACGCTCTTTATCTCCCTAAAAGGCCGATAGCCACGGTAGTCTCGATTTGTTAGAGCATCGTCCGCATTGACACGCGTTGCGCCTTCCGTTCGGACTCGGGGCAAGACATAAACGGACGTTGCAAAATCGACGGCAATGGTTCCGGGCGGCCCATGGCGGGCCGGCAAAGGATCTGGATTTACATTTATCTGATGACGGAAACGCTCAACACGTGGCTTCAGCATTTTGGTAGTTTGACGCCTGTTTCCGCGGCAGCGCTTTGCCTGGTATTTTTGTTGACCGCCTTCGTTGTCTTTCCTCGCACCTTGCTGATCATTGCGGCGGGCGTGACGTTCGGGGTGGCTGCGGCTCCGATCATTCTGATAAGCGGGACGATCGGCGGTATCCTGGCGTTCTGTTCGTCCCGGTACCTTGCTTCGAACTGGTTCCGCAGAAAGTTGGAGACAAGGCCGACGCTGAAGATTGTTGCGCAGGCCGTGGACCACGAAGGTTGGCGTATCATCGCCCTGACGCGCCTCGGGGCGCCTGTTCCCAGCGCCTTGCAGAACTATCTATTCGGGCTGACGGAGATTGACATCGTAAGCTATTCGATCGCCACCTTCGTGTTCAGCGCTCCGCAAGTATTCCTGTTTTCCTTTCTGGGCGCGACCGGGAGGGCTTCGCTGCTTCACGATGGGTCCTCGCGCGTGTCGCTGGTGTTTTCGCTGGTGGCGATCGTGCTTACCGGAACGATCATTGCCCTTATTTCGCGTCGCGTGAAAGTGCTGCTGTTGCAGCTCAAGCACTGACCGTATTTTCGCTTGATCAGGAGCTCCATGGCCAGCCGGCTGGAGTCGGCCGCATCGGCGAGACCTCCGACAGGAATCTGCGCCCCACGTGTGAGATATTGGTTTGAGGCCGCTCCTCGTGCGTATGGATCAGAGCCCAAAGGACCGTAGAGCCTTTCCCTTGAAAAGCGCCATGACGGCGAAGTGGTGGTTACATATCGGTACGCCGTCAGCTATTGTTCCATGAAGATCGTCCACGCAGGAACGAGGGCCGCGGCGGAACGCGATATCACAGGCCGGGATCATTGATGCGAAGGTTTTTACTGTTCCTGAAATTCGTGACGGTCCCGGTCATCATAGGGGGCGTTGTCTGGTTCAGCGGCATTCGCGAAATTTACGCCGTCATTCTCCGCTCGAGCTTTGGCGTCATCGCGGGAGCTTTCGCGCTGTCCATGCTGGCCGTCGGCCTTACTGCCGTGAAATGGCGCTTCGTCATCCCGACGATTTCGGTTGCCGCGCTTTTCAAAACGGCACTGATCGGCCAGTTCTACAGCTTCTTCTTTCTGGGGCAGGCGAGCGGGGAGGCTGCGAAGATCTACCTGATCTCCCGTCAATCAGGCAATGTCGGCGGTGCAACCGTTTCCGTCATTACCGATCGGCTTACCTCTTTCATCGGGATGTTGGCGATTTCGGTGATAGGCTTTGCGCTATCCTCAAGTCAGTATCCGCCGCAACTCCAGCAGATTGCGCTGATCGGGCTGACGTTGCTGGTCGCCGTGTTGATTGCGCTGCGTCACGATGTTGTTTTTCTTCGTGCCGAGCGGCTTGCATCGTGGGTGGAGGGCAGGACATCGGCCTATTCATCGGTCGTCGCACGTGAGTTGCGCACTGCGATTCAGCAATGGCATGTGGCGACCAGCAACCCGTGGCGCGTCCTGGCCGGGGTGATGGTTGGCGCGCTGGTGCACATCGTAAATGTTCTGACTTTCATGATTTTGGCGTATGGGGTTGGGGTCCATGTCGATTTCTTCGACTGGTGCTGGATCGGAGGGCTAACAAGCGTAGCAGGACTCATTCCGATCACGATCGGTCAATTGGCTTCGGGCGGCGCGCTCGTGGCGCTGCTACGTCTTCAGAACGTTTCAATGGTCGACGCACTGGCGCTTTCGGCCCTTATGATAGCGGTCAATGGCATGCTGGCAATCGTCGGCGGCCTTCTGGAGTGGCACCGGCTGCGCGTTCGGGTCGCGGCGCCGGCGCAAGCCGCGACAGACGGAATATCAAATCCAACATGATCTCCGGCACGCAACCGTCCACCGACCGCAAGCAGGCGCTGATGTCGAGCGAACACGCATCGGACCCAGCATCGGGTCCGACCGGAAAGCTCATCGGCAAGGCAGGTGATCGTTTCGCCTTGCCGATCCTGATCGTCTGCCTGCTGTTTGCCGTCTGCCAGCTCGCCTTCAACGCATTCACGCTCGATACGTGGATGGACGAGGGAAAATACCTGATGAAGGGGTATTGGTACCTGACTGGCCAGGTCCCGCCCTATTCACCGATCGATCCGACGTTCTACATGCCGCTGCCGTTCTACAGCGTCGGCGCGATGGAGTGGCTGTTCGGCATCGGTTACCTTCCGGGCCGGGCACTGGCGATCTTCTTTGCGATCGCATGTCTGGTGCTGGTCTATCTGACCGGCGCGCGCATCGGCCATTCGCGCCTCGCAGGCGCGGGCGCGGCGGTTCTTGTCGCAGGCTATCCCGTCACGCTGACTTACTTTGCGACGGCGACGCCCTACGCAATGGTGAGCTTCCTGTCACTGGCACTCATACTGGTGCTGCTTGCTGTGCGCGCGCGACGGATTGCGTGGGCTGCATCGGGGATCATCCTGTGGGCTTTGCTGTTTACCCGGCCGAACATGCTGCCGATCGCCATGATCCCGGCTGGCTGGGCGCTTCTGATCGAGCCCCGCGGAAAGATCGAGTGCCTGACGATTGCCTTTCTGACGTTCCTGGCCGCCTCGCTTGCGACGCTGTGGATATTCGGGCATGGCCTGTTGGAGGTCGTTCTCGATGTGCCCGGACTGTCGCAGATTGCAGCCCTGCTGGGTGCGCCACCTGCACCAATCTCCAAAATCCTGCCGCTGACTGTTTCTCCCCTTGATCCCGTGCTGTCGCTTCGGCAGGTCCCAACTATTTTTTATCTCTATTTCTTTCGGCCCTACTTTGCCGTATCGGCTATTACGCTCGCCGTGATCGCGTTGCGGATTTTTGCCGCCTGGCGCGAGCCTGACGAGCGACGCGTCAAGCCGATCGATCTGATCCTCATCTATTTCTGGATCACGGCGGTGCTGCACTACCTGCTGTCGTTGTCCTACTGCGTCGACTGCATCATTCCCTACACGAACTACTTCCTGCCGGTAGGAGCGCTCGGCGTAGCAGCTTTGCTCGGCGAGGTTTCCCGGCTGACGCATGGCTCACGCTCGACGTTGGCGGTATTCACTTGCGTATGCGTCGTGGCGGTGGTGATGCATGCCTCTCCCTCGTTCCCGACCCTGTTGCGCCCCAACACCGAAAAAGTCCAAACGGCGGCGACAGAGCTGGCGGCGCAATTGCGGCCGAATCTTCCCGAGACAGGCCGCGTGCTGGTGCTGAGCGACCGCGTCGAGGCCGCACAAGCCGTCTGGCTGGCGGGCGGCGTCATCGAGGCGCGGTCGCTATATCTTCCGACCAATTTTCGCGAGCCAAGGCCCGGAGTAACGCCAGAGGAGCGCGCAAGAATCGACGCGATCACCTGGGAAGCGGGCTTCTGGAACGAGGACAATATGCGACGGGCGCTCGACCGGGATTATCGCACGCTGCTGGTCGAGCGACGCGCGAGTTACGGCGATGCGCTTGGCCGCACCGTACGCGATGGCATTCCATTCGGCGACGTAGTGGCGAAGCGCTTCAGGCTTACATCGACCGCCAAGTTGGGAGATCGGACGTTCGAACTGTACCGGCGCCGCGACTGATTTCGACGCGAATCCGACGCGGCCGGCACGATCCCCAACCGCGCGGTTGGTTGTGCATTTTCGAGCCGTGTGGCAAGCTTGGAAGCAAGTTCCAGAATTCAGACATGGCCTCAGAGGGACGCGACTTTATGTCCGCACGCCAAGACAATCTCGACCATTACGAAACCATCGCCGATCATTTCGACGTAACCTACAATCGCGAGAATTCGAACCATCTTTACAAGATCGATCAGATCTCGAAGGTGATGTTCGATAACCTGCCTGCGCTCGAACGCTACGACATCATGGAACTGGGCGGAGGAACGGGCATTCACGCCTACCATTTCCTCGAGGCTAACGCGCATCGCAATATTCACTACACCCTGTCCGACATATCGCCCAAGATGCTGGAAAAGGCAAAGGTCCGGCTCGCCAGGTTCAATGTCGACTACGTGGTCTCGGCTGCGGAAAACATCGCTACCGACAGGACCTTTGATGCGATCTTTTGCAGCGGCGCGATGCATCATTTCGAAGACGCACGGGCGTCCATCGAATCCATGCGCGACCATTTGAAACCTGGCGGCGCGATCGTGGTGTGCGAGCCGATCGTCTGGAACCCGGTCAACTTCATCAAGGCCGCGAAGGATCGGCTGGAATGGAGCCAGTTCACGGCCACGCGCACGAACGTTGCGCGCATGCTGCAGGAATCCGGCATGAGCGTGAAGGTGAATCGCGTGCTTCACTGGCGCGCCGGCCCGGAATTCGTCCGAACGCTTTGGCCGTTTGAAAAGCTAGAGGCGTATCCTTTGCTCGATCTGGCGGCTGTGATGTATCTGCAGGCCGCTACGAAGCCGAAGTAATCCGACTGATCGGGAAATCAGACTGCGACCGCGACGACCGCTGCAGCCCATTTGCGCGCGCTCGCGGGCGCGTCGATTTCAGGGAAGCCGGTCAGCGCCAACAGCTGAAATCCGCTGACGCGAAGCATCAATTCGAGCTCCAGCGGAAAGAAATACCGAACCCGGTGGGTTTCCTCTGCCTGATCGAGGACGCGATCACCCTGCAGGCGCGTGACCTTGACCGTGATCTCGCAGCGCTGGCTGTCAGGCAGATGCAGGCCTGAAGACGACCTGATGATGCGCGCATCGCCAGTCTCGAACTCTCGGGTATTTTCACCCGGCGGATCCACGACCACGGCCGGCCCGTACCAGAAATCCGCAATCAGCAATCCGTCCCGCCGCAAATTTTTTCGCGCCGCGCCGAGCGCGCCCAAGGCGTCGTCATTGCTGATCATATAGCCGATGACGTTGAAATTCATCGCGGCCACGTCAAACGGTGACCTGCCCGAGAAATTCCTGATATCCCCGCAGAGAAATTCTGGATTGGCACCGAGCTTCATCAGCGTTGCGCGCTCACGCGCGCGCACCACCATCGGTTCGGACTGATCAACGCCCGTTACGTCAAGGCCGTTGCTTGCGAATATCACGGCATGCCTGCCGGTTCCGCAGCCGAGGTCCAGCATTTTCCTGATGTCGCCGCGCCCGAATTTTGCGATCAGATTCTGCACCGCCTGGCATTCGGCAGCGTAGTTCTTTTCGGCATATACCGTGTCGTAGGTCGCCGCATAGGAGTCGTTGAAGACGCCCGTCACGAAAGGACCTCGCGAACCCCAGCGCTGACGCGATCGATCTGCGCCTCGGTCAAGCCGAGTCCGGATGGAACATACAGGCCACGACGCGCGAGCCGCTCCGTCACTGGATAGCTGCTCCCGGCAAAAAGGCCGCGTTCACGCAAGACCGGTTGCTCGTGCATGCCGAGGAAAAGCGGCCGCGTGTCGATCCCCTTGGCGCGCAGGCGCTTTGCAAACTCGACGGCGTCAAAGCCAACGTCATCGGCAAGTATGAGGCAATACATCCAGTAGACGTTCTTTGCCCATTCGCGCTCGACCGGCAATGCAATCTGCGACAGATCGGACAGCCTTTCATGATAGGCGGTAGCCATCTTGCGCTTGCGCCGGATATGGTCTTCGACGCGATCGACCTGCGCCACGCCGATCGCGGCCTGCAGATTGGTCAGACGATAATTGTGACCGATTTCGGTGTGATAGAATCGCCGCTCCGGGCGGAAGCAAAGGTTGCGCAGCGAGCGCAGCCGGCCGGCATAGTGGTCACTGCTGGTGACGACCATCCCGCCTTCGCCTGTTGTCACGATCTTGTTGGCGTAGAAGCTGTAGCAGGCCATGTCGCCGAAACTGCCGACGCGACGACCCTCAACCTCAGCGCCGTGGGCCTCCGCGGCGTCCTCGATAATGCGCAGATCGTGCTTGGCTGCGAGCTTCATGACGCGCCGCATGTCGACGGGATGCCCGAACATGTGCACTGGCATGATCGCCCGCGTCCGCGGCGTGATCGCGGCTTCAACCTGATCGAGATCCATGCACCAGGTTTCGGGATCGCAATCCACCAGCACCGGCACGCAATCGGCTTCCAGTATCGCAATGGCGCAGGAGATGATGGTGTAGGAAGGCATGATGACTTCGGAGCCGGGCTCGAGGCTCAGTGCCTTCATCGCAACCTGAAGCGCCGTGGTGCCATTGCTGACGGCCACGCCGTGTGCAGCCCCGCAGAACTGCGAAAATTTGCGCTCGAATTCCGGAATGAAGCGTCCTTCCGAGGAAACCCAGTTGGTTTCGACGCACTCGCTGACGAGGGGGAGCGTGTTGTCGCCGATCAGGGGCTCAGAGACTGGAATGAATGGGGCCGCTTCCATTACGACCTCGGCGCGATCAGGGGGACTTCGAGACGAAAAGTATCCTTCTCGTAGTCCTCGCCGCCGCGCGGGCCGCGCGTCAGGACCAGAAACGTGGTGTCTTCCAGCGCCTCAAAGGCATGCCGCTCGTGGGGAACGCTGAGGATGAGATCGTTGGGACCCATGATCGCCTCGGTTGGCGCCTGGCCCGGCATTTGCGAAACCGTGCGAAGCTTGCCCGACAGCACATAGAGCCACTGCCAGGTTTCCTTGTGATAGTGGTTGGCGCGAACCGAGTCCTTCCTGCTATGAATGATGGTCGCGTATTCGATGGGCTCCCTTTGCAGCACGTCGATGATTTCCCCGCGCTTGTCGGCAAAGGCAATCGGAAGCGTTCTTAGATCCATCTCATAACTCCCCGCTGCCGAAGACAAGCTAACCAGAGCTTCCCGGCAGAGCTATTTGGAACGACGTCAGCCGACGATTCTCGGCGTCGGAATCGGGATGATGAACTTGCCACCCCGATCCGAAAACTCCTTCAGATTGTTCATGATCTCTTCAGCGAAATTCCAGGCCAGCAGAAGCGCATAATCAGGCTGATGCGTCAGTAACATATCGTCCGGAACGACTTCAATGTTCACGCCCGGCGTGTAACGCCCGAGCTTCAGGCGGGACTTCTCGGTGACGAAGTCGAGGAAATCGGTGCCGAGCGAACAATAGTTCAGCAGCGTCATCCCCTTGGCCGGCGCGCTTACCGCAACAATCTTGCTGCCGCTCTGCTTCAGGCTGGTCCGCAGCGGCCGTAGCGCCTCGCGATTGGCGGCGACGTTCTCCGCAAATTTTCGCAGCGTGTCCAGCTCGTAGATCTTCTCGCGCTCCTCATTGGCCAGCATCTGATCGACAATCGGCGCCACCGGACTTGCCGAAGCCCCGATCCGGCGCACGAACAGGCGGATCGAGCCGCCATGGATGTCGCGAAGCTGGGCGTCGAATATCTCCATGCCGAACTGCTTGAAGAACCGTACCAGCGGCTTCAGCGACAGGTAGGACAGGTGCTCGTGATAGATGGTGTCGTATTCCAGGCTGTGCAGCAATTCCAGCAGGTAGGGCGCCTCGATGACGAAGGTGCCGTGCGGGGCCAGCAGCGTGGCAACCGCCTGCATCAAATCATGCAGGTCGCCGACATGGGCGAACACGTTGGTCCCGGTGATGACGCTGGCCTGCCCCTTGCTGGCGACGATCTTGCGGGCGGTTTCGCTGTTGAAGAACGCCGCCACGGTCTCGATGCCGTTCTGGTTGGCGATCTCGGCGATGTTGGCCGCCGGGTCGACGCCGAGCACCCTGGTGCCCTGTTCCTTGAACATCTGCAGCAGCACGCCGACATTGCTGCCGATGTCGACGACGAGATCGTTGCTGGTCAGATCGAGCAGCCGCGTCGTGGTGCGCGCGAACTCGCCCCAATGCCTTCGGCCGGCCGAGGTGGTCGATGATTCATAAGGGTAGTCGTCGCAGTAGAGGATTTCCGGCGGCACCACATAGTTCAGTTGAATCAGGCCGCACTCCTCACAAACCGCGACCTGGAGCGGGTAGGCATCGCGGTGCTCGCTGAGCTGGTGCTTGTGCAGGAACTGATCGGCCGGCGGCATCTCTCCCAGATCGAGAAAGAGCGCGAGACGCTCGCTCGCGCACATGCGGCAATTCTTTACAAACATCAGCCCGCCCGTCATTTGCGATGGAAGCCATTGGCGACCCGCTAGCCGGCCAAAGGCAGGTTCTAAGAACATACTTTCCGCCCAAAATCGAGGGGGAGGGGCTATCCGAGGCGACAATCATGGAACGGCCAACCGAGGCATCGGGATGCCTTCAGTAAGACCCCATCTCTCGTCCGAAACCGGATAGTGCCGGCTTCTGCAGTTCCTGTTCCTGAAACTATCCGAAGAGACGGCGGTGTTGGCGTCTCAAGAGCTTGGACAACCGTTCGCGCATCGCGTTTTCACGTCCACTTCACCGCCCAACCCACTTGCCAGGCAAGATCGCTGTCCTCGCGTTCAGCGAGAACGTCCCGAGAACATGACGAAATCGCTGCCGTGCCCTTGCGGGTTATCCACAGGAGCGCGGCGCGGAGTCTCAAAGAAGGAGGTTATTAGATACCATTATGTGCTTGGCGGTGTCATCCAAGCGCATTCTTCCGCGAGAGCGCGGCGACCGCAGGGCCGCCGCGCCTCACCACGTCATTGAGACAGCTTCACAAAGCTCGGAAACTTGAGCTTCCCCTCAGCGATCGCTTTCGGCCAGACCGTGACCTGCTTGCTGTCCTGCCACTGAAAGACGAGGCCGGTCACGGCGCCGGGGCCTGACTTGATGCCATGGGTGAACTCGTCGTTCTTGCCGTAGAACTGGATCTTGCCGATGGTCCCCTCGAAGTCCGTCTTCTCGAGTTCGGTGACCATCTTGTCAGGGTCGGTCGAACCGGCGCGCTGGATCGCTTCCGCGATGATGTAGACCTCGTCATAGGCGGTGTAGCCGGTGTAGGCCGGCGGCGTGCCGAACTTGGCCTTGAAGGCTTGCGCAAACGGCTTGGTCTTGGAGGTGACGGCCACGTCGGGCGTTGCCACGGCGAGCGACGGCACGCCATCGGCCGCGCCATTGGTGTCCTTCCAGAACGAGGGGCTCAGCGCCTGAGCGCTAATGCCGAACATCGGAATCGGCACCTGCTGGTTCTTCCACTGCACAGTCGGCTGCACGCCGACATGCGAGATGCCGGTGACGATCACGTCGGGCTTCTGGCCCTCGATCTTGTTGAAGATCGGCGTGAAGTCGGTAGTGTCAGGCGAAAAGCGGATGTGCTCGACGACCTTCAACCCGGCCTTGGGCAGGCAGGCCTCGTAGCCGACGTCGAGCGGCTTGGTCCAGGCGGCATCCTCGCTCATGATCGCGACCGTCTTGAACTTGAGTTGATCGACCAGCAGGTCCTTGGCTGCGTCGCAGACGAGCTGCGCCTGTGCGGCTGATGTCAGGTAGCCGTGGAATGTGTACTTGTTCTTCTCGTAATCGTTATGAACTGCCTTGGTGATTTCATTCGACGCCGCGCCAGGCGTGATCAGGGGCATCTTCAGCCGCGAGGCCCACGGCTCCAGCGCCAGCACGACTTCGCTGATGTAGCTCGCGATGACGGCGGAGACCTTGTCCTCGCTGACGGCGCGCTGGAAGGCGCGCACCGAATCCGCCGACGAACTCTTGTTGTCGTAGGTCACGATCTCGATCTTGCGGCCCATCACGCCGCCCTTGGCGTTGATCTCGTCGGCGGCGATCTGGGCTCCGCCCGGCGTTGCCGCTCCCGCGATCGACTGCACCTCGGCGATCACGCCGATCTTGATCGGATCCTTGGATTGCGCATAGGCCGGCGCGGCGAGACACAGCGCGAGCGCCGTGGCGAGCGGCAGCAGGCTGCTCGCGCCGAGGTGAGAGCGATATCGTGACATGTTGGTCTCCCTTTTTGCCTTGTTGTTTTTGGTGCTGAAGAACTAGAGATATCCGGCGCCAGCTTCCGCTGCGAACCGGCCGGGATCGCCCTCCCACACGATCCGCGCGTGCTCGAGTACGTAGACGCGGTCGGCATGCGGAAGCGCGAAGGTGACGTTCTGCTCGCCGAGCAAGACGGTGATCGAGGTGGTCTGGCGCAGCTTTTCCAGCGCCTTCGACAATAGCTCCAGGATCACCGGCGCGAGCCCGAGCGTAGGCTCGTCGAGGATCAGGATTTGCGGCTTCATCATCAACGCCCGGCCGATCGCCAGCATCTGCTGTTCGCCGCCGGAGAGCGTTTGCGCCAACTGCCCCTGACGCTCCTTCAAGATCGGGAACAGCTCAAACAGCCAGGCGAGCTGCTTGGCCTTCTCTGCATCAGGCAAATGCTGACCGCCGAGATCGAGGTTTTCGCGCACGCTCATCTCGCCGAACAATTCGCGTGATTCCGGGCACTGCACAAGGCCGCTCCGGGCGATCCGTGCCGGGCCGGTGCCTCGAAGCTTTTCGCCACCGCGCTTGATCTCGCCGGTATAGGGCAAGAAGCCCGAGATGGTGTTGAAGAGCGTTGTTTTGCCGGCGCCGTTCAGCCCGACGATGGAGACGAACTCACCCTCATGGACGTGGATCGAGACGTTATCCAGCGCCTGGGCCTTGCCGTAGTGAACGCTGACATTCTCGACCTGGAGCAGCGGGACCTTGTCCTTGAAGCTGGTCTCCGGCCGCGCATGGGTTTCGATCGCGCCGCCGAGATAGACCCGCCGCACGGTCTCGTTCTTCATGACGTCCTCGGCCCGGCCGGTGACGATCTCTTCGCCGAGATACATCGCAAGCACGCGGTCGACCAGCGCGGCCACGCTCTTCACGTTGTGGTCGACCAGCATCACCGCGCGCCCTTCGTCACGGAAGCTGCGGATCAGTTCGGAGAAGGTGTCGACCTCGCCACGCGTCAATCCCGCAAAGGGCTCGTCGACCAGAACGACCTTCGGATCCCGCGCGATCGCTTTCGCAAGCTCCAGCCGTCGCAGATCGGCAAACGGCAAGGTCGGCGGGCGTCGGTGCATCACGGCGCCGAGACCGACGCGCTCCGCGATCCATTTGGCGCGCTCGGTCAGCGCCTTGTCGGGAAACAGCATGAACAGGCTGTCGGGCAACAGCGCAACCATGATGTTTTCGAGCACCGTCTGCCGGTTCAGCGGGCGGGAGTGCTGGAACACCATGCCAAAGCCCTTGCGGGCAATCTTGTGCGCAGGCAGTCCGGCGATGTCCTCGCCTTCGAAAATGACTTCGCCGTCGGTCGGGCGCTCGATGCCCATGACGCTCTTCATGGCGGTCGATTTGCCGGAGCCGTTAGGTCCGATCAGGCCGAGAATCTCACCGGGGCGCAGATCGAAGCCGAGATTCTTGACGGCGGTCAGGCCGCCGAACCGCTTGGTCAGTCCACGGACGGCGAGGACGGGAGCAGTGGTGACGGTCTGATCCATTACGAGCGCGCCTCGCGTGACAAGGCTGCTCCGAGGAAACCGCCCGGGAAGAACAGGACGACAAGCAGGGCAACGGCCGACACGATGAAGGTCGCGAGTTCGCCGGTGGGCCTGAGGAATTCGCCGGCGACGATCAGGAAAATCGCGCCGAGCGCCGCGCCCAGCACGGTGCGTCGTCCGCCGAGCACCGCCGAGACGATCACGTTCACGCCCACCGCGACGTCGACCACGGTGCCGACCGACGCGGTGCCGAAGTAGAACACCAGCAGCGCGCCGGATAGCCCGGAGAAGAATGCGCTGACCACGAAGGCGGCAAGCTTGTGCTTGACGATGTTGAAGCCGAGCGCGCCGGCCTGTACGGGATCCTGTCCGCTCGCCTGCAGTACAAGGCCGATCGGCGACTGCGACAGCCCATACAGGATCGCCGCGCTGATCGTCATGAAGCCGAGCGCAATCCAGTAGTTTGCGCCGGCATTTATGGTGATGACGTCGGGAATGGTGAGCCCGATCTCGCCACCGGTGAGATCGGCAAATACCACGATGAAGTTCTGCAGCATCAGCACCGCAACCAGCGTGGTCAGGCCGAAATAGGGTCCCCTGACGCGCAGCGCCGGCAGGGCCAGCACGAATCCCGCGACGACCGAGGCCAGCGCACCGAGCAGGATGCAAATATAGACGGACCAGCCGAGCTGGTTGTTGAGGATTCCGGCCGTGTAGGCGCCGACGCCGATCAGGAAAGTCGGGCCGAAATTGACCTCGCCGGCGAAGCCGAACAGCAGGTCCCAGGCCATCGCGAATACGCCGAAATAGAAGGCGACGGTGAGCAATCCGAGGATGTAGCCCGAGACGTAGAGCGGCAATGTCGCGGCAAAGACGACGCATGCCAGTGAGATGAAGAACAGGCGCGACGTGAAGAACCCAGCCATGTCAGCGCCTCCCCAAGAGGCCCTGGGGCCGGATGTACATCACGACCACCAACAGCAGCAGCGCCGGAATGGTTCGGTATGCGGGCGAGACCAGATAAGCCGTCAGCGTTTCGAGGTAGCCGACCACGAAGGCGGCAATCAGCGAGCCCGACACGCTGCCGAGGCCGCCGAGCACCACGATCGAGAACGCGCTCGCGGTCAGCGGGCCGACGCTGTACGAACTGACGCCAAGGAACATGCCGAGCAATACGCCGGCAATACCGGCCAACACCCCGTAGATGGCCCAGACCACGACATAGATGCGCGTGAGTTCGAAGCCGAGCAGCGTCACGCCGCGCGGGTTCATGGACGCCGCCAGCACGGCCTTGCCGATCCGCGTCCGATTCACCAGCAGCCACAGCAGGGCGATGACGAGACAGCAGACGATCGCGGTGAAGATTTCGTTCCGAGGGGTGCGGACACCGAGGATGTTGACCACGCCCTCGACGATCGGCAGCACCGTCTTGGCATTGTTGGTGAAGAAATAGGCGATCAACTCCTGGATCATGATGCCCCACAACAGCGTGCCGGTGAGGACGAAGATTTCCTTCTCCTCGTTCGGGATCCGCCGCGAATTCTGGATCGGCTTCACCACGGCGAAATAAGTCGCGAATGCCGCGACCAGTGCCACCGCAACGCCGAGCAGCGCGCCGGAGTAGGGGTCCATATGCAGCACGCTGGCGGCGGCCCAGGCCGCTACCGCTGCAGCCACCATGATGGCGCCGTGGGAGAGATTGAGGACGCCGGAAACACCGAAGATCAGCGTGAAGCCGGTGGCGCCAAGGGCGTAGAGGGCACTGATGGCAAAGCCATCGATCAGGATCTGGAACGCTTGCATCTACGATGAGCCGCGGCAGCAATGCTGCCTTTGTTGGGAAACGTCGAATGAAGAAAAAACTCCCGGGAATGACCCGGGAGCATTTCCAGCTCAGACTAGTTTGTGACCTTAACGAAGCTGGGGAATTTGAGGTCGCTCTTGGCGACCTCCTTCGGCCAGACGGCAGTCTGCTTCCCGGCCTGCCACTGCAGCATCAATCCGGTGATCAGGCCCTTGCCGTACTTGATGGAATGGGTGAACTGATCGTCCTTGCCATAGAACTGGACTCTGCCGATCGTGCCTTCCCAGTCGGTCTTCTCCAGCGCACCGACCAGCTTGTCGGCTTCGGTCGATCCCGCCCGCTTCACGGCGTCGGCAAGATAGTAGACCTCATCATAGGCCGTGTAGCCGGCGTAGGACGGGTAGTTGCCGTAGCGCTTCTTGAAGTTCTCGGCGAAGGGCACCGACTTTGATGTCACCGCGACGTTCGGGCCGGAAACACCCTGATAGAGCACGCCCTCGGCGGCATCATTGGTGTCCTTGCCGAAGGTTTCGTTGGTCGCCTGCGAGGAGATGCCGAACATCGGGATCGGCACCTGCTGGTTCTTCCACTGCACCGTCGGCTGCACCCCGACATGCGAGATACCCGTGATGATCACATCGGGCTTCGAACCTTCGATCTTGTTGAAGATAGGCGTGAAGTCCGTGGTGTCCGGAGAGAAGCGGATGTGGTCAAGCACCTTCAGCCCGACCTTGGGGAGGCATTCCTCGTAGCCGACATCGAGTGGCTTGGTCCAGGCGGCATCCTCGCTCATGATGACCGCGGTCTTCATGTGCTTCTGGTCGACCAGCAAGTCCTTGGCCGCATCGCAAACCGAAAGCGCCAGGGCCGCTGAAGTCAGATAGCCGTGGAATGTATACTTGTTCTTCTCATAATCGGTGTGAACGCTCTTGCTGATTTCGTTTGATGCCGCGCCGGGCGTTACGAACGGAGTCTTCAGGCGGGACGCCCAGGGCTCCAGCGCCAGCACTACTTCGCTGATATAGCTTGCGATGACGGCGTTGACCTTGTCTTCGTTCACGGCGCGCTGGAATGCGCGCACCGAATCCGCCGAAGAACTGTGATTGTCGTAGCTGACGATTTCGATCTTGCGCCCATCGATGCCGCCCTTGGCGTTGATCTCGTCGGCCGCCATCTGCGCGGCCTGCGGGATCGAGGCGCCGGCGATCGCCTGCGCTTCCGCGATCACACCGATCTTGAGAGAGTCGGCCGCCACGGCTGGGGTCGCCAGCATGGCGGCTGTTCCGAGCAACTGCAGCAATCCAATCGGCCGCAATCGGAATCCAAGTTTCATAGCGTTTCTCTCCTTGTTCTTATTGTTGGCCTCTTATTGAGCCGTCTCGCAAACGCTACACCGGGGCTCCGAAGCGCAGCAATGCGACTGTGCGCAGATCGCCATGCAAATGAAGGCGAGCAACTAAAGTAGGATGAACCGCCAGACAGACTCGCATTCGCAGTGAGATCGATGCGTCGCCCGGGTTATTCGCTTATCCGCGATGAAGTGATCGACGTTCGAACGTCGAGGGCGTTCCGATGAAGACCTCGGTGCCGTCATTAATTTTTCGTAATGAAGGATCTCGATGGAGCCGCTGCGCGGCGGTCATCGTCTTCATTCTAGCGGAATTCGTTTAAGCGCGAGCCTTCGTCGATGGTCGCCGCCTCAACGTGGGCGGATCTGAAAGTGCCGCCTGCAACCTTTACTCTTTGTTGCAGCGGTGCGCTGGCAGCCGGGCTGCCGATCAGTTGGCCATCTCGCTAGCCCGCTCACCTTCGCTCCGTTCCGTGATCTCGGCGATCTTGCCGTCGACGATGTGGATGCGGCGGTCGGCCCGGGCGGCCAGCGCGGGATCGTGTGTCACGACAACCACGGTCTGGCCATTGTCCGCGATCTCGCGGAGGATCGAGAACACCTGTTCGGTAGATTTGGTGTCGAGCGCGCCGGTCGGTTCGTCGGCGACGATGATTTCCGGGCGGTTGGCAAGCGCGCGGGCGATGGCGACGCGCTGGCGCTGGCCGCCGGAGAGCTGGTTGGGGCGCTTGTTGGCGTGCTCGGCGAGCCCGAGCGAGTCGAGCAGCGCGAGACCGCGCTCGTGCATCTCCTTTTCGCTCATCTTGCCCGCGGCCCGCATTGGCAGCAGCACATTGTCGAGTGAGGTGAACTCCGGCAGCAGGAAGTGAAACTGGAACACGAAGCCGCATTTGGTTAGGCGGACATCGGCCCGGTCCGATTCCGACAGTTTCGAGGTCGGCTGACCGCAGATGATGACCTCGCCTTCGCTGGGCGCATCGAGCAGGCCAAGCAGATAGAGCAGCGAGGACTTGCCCGATCCGGACGGTCCGGTGATGGCGACGAATTCGCCCTTCTTCACCGCAAGATCGATCCCGTTGACGAGCGTGTGCGAAACCGCGCCCTCGATGCGGCGAACCAGCTCCACTGCCTGCAATGCGACCTCGGTCATGATGCCCCCCGGATGATTTCGACTGGATGAACCCGCGTCGCCTTGCGTGCCGGGAAGTAGGCCGCACCCGCGCAGCAGAGCAGGGATATGGCCCCGGCGACCACATAATGCGTCAGCGAGTAATAGATCTGCAGCGGAACGGTCGTGCCCGTCAGCGGGTTGAAGATCGTGATCTTCGACCAGCCATAGCACAGCAGATAACCGAGCACCCACCCGAACAGGATACCGACCACGCCGATGATGATTGATTCGATGATGAAGATCCGTCGCACCGCGTATTCGCGCATGCCCAGCGATTTCATGATCGCGATGTCCTGACGCTTCTCATGGGTGATCGTCGAGATGATGTTGTAGGTGGCAAAGGACGATGTCAGCAGCATGGCGCCCATCACGGTGAGCACGATGAAGTCGCGTACGCTGAAGGTCGACAGCAGGTCGGCATTAGCTTCCTGCCACGAAACTGATTTGTAGCCGGTCTGCGCTTCAACCTGGGCCGCGACCTTCTGCGCCGTCATGGGATCACTCAAACGCAGCCGGAGCTGGTTGACGACCCCGCTCTGGCCCATCATGACCTGCGCCGGGCCCATCAGCGAATAGATCTGGCTCTCGTCGACGCGCTTCAGTCCGGAGCGATACAACCCGGCGACCGTCGAATTCAGCTGGACGCCCTGGCCGCCGATCAAGAGCACGGTGTTGCCAGTTTTCACGCCGAGTTTCTCGGCCAGCGCCTCACCCATGATGATGCCGTTCGGCGCTCGTGAAAGATCGTCGAGCTTTCCCTCACGCATTTGGGAAGCAAGCTTCGAGACATGAATCTCCCGGCGAGGGTCGATGCCGCTCAAGGTGATGCCGATGCGCGCGCCGCCGTGATTGATGATCGCGGTCGTCTTCACGGAGGGAGCCACGTCGCCGGGGATCCAGGAGCGCAGCGAGCTCATCACCGATTCCGGATATTTGATGCCGGGACGTTTGCCGACATTGGCGATGTCAGGCATCTGGACCGCTGCATATTCCTGCTCGGCGGGTTGCGTCGGCACGGCGCGCCGCTCATCCTCCACCGTGATATGCGGCATGGTGTCGACGAGTTGCCGCAGGAAGTCGATTTGCGAACCCTGCATCAGGCCCGCCATCATGATGGTGAAGCCGACGCCCATGGACACGCCGGCCATGCCCACGAGGGTCTGCCGCACCCGGGAGCTGACATGGGTCCATGCGATGCTGAAAAGGAGTTTCACGGCGGTTACCGGCTGTTGCCGATCATGTTGCGACGCGCGTCATTGACGACGGAATCGATGTGGGCGGTCATTGCTGCCGAAATCACGGCATCATCGGGATCCGTGGGCGTCGTGGTAGGGGTGACCGCAGCTACCACGGTAGCTTCGGGTGTTGCGACGGGCGGATCTGCCGGTTCGCTCACGGCTGCCGGTTCTGCGGCTCTGGCAAGGCTGTTGTCGATGCGAATCCTGGCGCCGTCAGCGAGATCCCTGCGGGCGGGTGAAAGTATGGTAGTGCCCTTGGAGACGTCGCCGACGATCTCTGTGTTGCGGCTGCCGCGGATGCCGACGGTCACGGGCACGCGCCGGACCCGGCCGTCATCGACCACCTGAATGGCATCGCCTGCGACGGCCTCGGCCGGAACGACGATCGCCGCCGGCTTCTCGCGGAAAATGATGTTGGTTTCGACCGACATGCCGATCCGCAGCGGCGTATCCTGGGGCAGCCGCAAATAGACGCGGAAGGTCTTGCGGGTCGGGTCGCCCTTGGGCGTAATCTGGGAGACCGTGGCGCGCAGTGCCCTTCCAGGAAACGCCTCGCTGCGCAGAAACGCCTTCTGGCCGGAAGCGATGCGGTTGATCTCTTCCTCGTTGATTTCGGCAACGACCTGCATCGGCGCCGGCGGTCCCACCCAGAACAGGACATCGGTCGGACCGGCGATCTCGCCGACCTCGCTGTCGCGCCGCAGCACCATGCCGTCGAGCGGAGCCCGCAGCAGCAGCGAGTCGAGCCGCACCTTCTGCGCGGCGATCTTCGATTTTGCTTCCTCGAGCTTGGTCCAGCGCTGCTCATACTCGGTGCGCGCGACGTCGCTCTTGTCGCGATCCTTCTCGGCGCGTGCCAGATCACGTTCGAGCTGGCCTCGATTGATTTCCATCTGTTCCAGCGCGCTGTGCTCCTCGGCGTCGTCCTGCCGGCCGAGGATCTGACCGGACTTGACCACCTGTCCTTCGCATCGGCAAAGCTCGACCAGTCGGCGGCGCTGCAGCGGCACCACCTTGGCCCAGCGCTCCGGCTCGACCGTGCCCGTTCCGTAAACGGCTTCGGAAACCGGCGCGAGGCTCGCATAGCTCGTGGTCACCAGGGGCGGATGAAGCAGATTGGCGTAGGCGTAGTAACCGGCTCCCGCGGCGGCGATGGCCAGAATTCCGGTTGCGACGAGATGCTGCAATTTCATGGTGCGTCCCCTTAATCAGAAACCAAATCGCTTGCGCAGGCTCGATGGAACCTGGTCGAGCAGCTCGCGGGCATCGTCTCTCTTTGCATTCTTCAGTGAAGGTGCCGACGTTGCCTTGGGATACGCCGGCGACACCGTGACATTGGATGGCGCCGCCTGCGAGGCGGCCGGTTGCGAAACCGCTGGCGCCGCCGCGACGACGGGCGCGGGCTGTACGGCTGCGGGGGCAGGTGGGGGCGCCGCTGGCGCCACTTGCTCCGCCTCGACAGCTCTTTCGATGCTCGGAGCCTTGCCCGCGCTGGAGGCACGGACAGGGCGCCAGGCGCGTGCGGCCACCACGGCGCGGCCGATCTCGTCGCTCGTCATCTTCTTCATGAGCAGCGTCATCAGTTGCCGCGCGCCGTTGCGGTCCTCGTCGACCTTGCTCGCCGACGCCACGATATAGGCCCAGGTGTAGGCCTTGCCATTATCCTTCGTGATGCCGCGACCGCTCGCATAGAGGCCGGCAACGATCAGCATGGAATGGGCGTGCCCCTGGTCGGCTGCGCGCGAAAACCAGCGAAATGCCTCCGCGTCGCTGCGAGGGCGACCGACGCCTGCCGAATAAAGCGCCCCAAGATAGAACTGGGCATCGTCGTCGCCCGCTTGCGCCGACTGCTCGTAGCGGTTGGCCATGTCCCGGTCGGACGCCGCGTCTGCAAGCGCGGGGCGGAGGTCGGCCAGCAGAGCCAGGCTGCAAACAGCGACAATTGCCGCTCGCTTCATGGCCCGCGAAATCGCGAAGCGAAATCCTGGGTCGATCGATCGGAAATCTGGGATGTTCCGCATTGTAGACGCTTTCAGCTTTGTTTGTTTCATGCCGGAAAGTCGTCGAGCGGCTAACGCGGGAAGTCCCCCCACAGCGCCTCTCGTGAACCGGACCCTAGCCCACTCGCGCACCAACAAATGTGAGCACCGTCACATATCCAGCTTGCCGCCTCCGGGCGGGTTGGTCCAAGCTTGCTCCCGAACTCTCCGCGATCCTGCCCGGCCTCGCGGGATTGCTGTCTGGAATCGTCCCCATGCCGATCGGCGAACTCTTCATCCTTGGCTTCCACGGCAAGGTCGTTCCGGACTGGCTGAAGCAGTTCGCCGCCCGCTACGGCCTAGGAGGCGTGATCCTGTTCGATTATTCCTGCCGGACGCAGCAATACGACAACAACATCGAATCGCCGGAACAGGTGCAGCGCCTCTGCAGGGAAATTGCTGCACTGCCGTCCGCGCCGATGGTGTTCATCGATCAGGAGGGGGGCCTGGTGCGGCGGCTGAAGGAGGGCTGCGGCTTTGCACCCCTGCCGAGCGCAAAGGAATTCAATCATCTGGCGCCCGATCAGAAACGCGCGGTCCTGACCGCAAGCTTTGCCGAAATGCGGCGGCTCGGCATCCACTACGATTTCGCGCCTGTCATCGACGTCGATTACAATCCCGACAATCCGAACATTGGAAAGATCAAGCGCTCTTACTCGGCCGACATTGCGGAGGTCGAGGCCAATGCGCTGCTGGCGAGCGAGGTGGCGCGGACGCAGCGCGTCGGGTTGTGCCTGAAGCATTTTCCCGGCATCGGCGGCGCGCTCGTCGATTCGCATCAGGAATTCATGGATATCTCCGATGCGCTGCGGCCCGAGCAGGAAGAGCTGTTCTATTCGCTCGCGCCAAGGACGTTTGGCGATGCCGTGCTGGTCAGCCACGCCATCGTGAGACAATGGGATGAGGATCGGCCGATGACGCTGTCCGCGGCAGGAATTCGCCGCTTGCGGCAGCGCCTTCCGGACACATTGCTGGTCACCGACGATATGCAGATGCAGGGATTGCAGAAGGCGCTGGGCACGCGGGAAGCCAGCCTGCACGCGCTCAAGGCGGGCATGGACATGCTCTGCATCGGCAACAACCTGATTGATCAGGAACAGGAAATGGCCGGGACGGCCGAATACATCAGCGAATGCATGGGTGACGGAACCCTATCCGATTCGGCGCTGGAGCAGTCCATCGCACGGGTGGGCCGGCGAAAGGCGCTCTTGATGCCCTGACCGGCGGAACCCGAGCCCGTCATCGTCAAATCCGCCGAACGAACTGTTGCCTTGCGAGGGCGTTGAGATTACAAGCCTTTTTTCCAACAGAGAGAGCGGCGATGGCCCATAACTTCGCGATCAATGACGACGTTCATCACCAGCAGCAGGGACCGCAGGGCCGCTCCACGGCGAAGGAACGTAGCGTCTACACCATCGTCACCTGTCTGCCGATCGAAGCCGATGGCCGCCCGCGCTACCGTATCAAGAGCAAGACCGAAAATATCGAGCGCGTCGTGACCGAGGAACAGATTTCTCGGCTTGGCTGATCCCTCGGGATCGCTGCCTCATTCCCATCGCCACTGATCAGTGCCGGCCTACTGCGCCTTTTCGTGCGCAGCGATGCCGATCGCCTTGTAGTCATAGGTCGGATAGAACTCGGTGCGATAGCTGCCCCAGGCGGTGTTCTCGAAAATGCGATTGACCTCGCGCAACCGCGACGCGGGCAGCCGCAGTGTCACCACCTGCCCGATCCCCATCATCACGTACCAGCTCACGACTTCGACGCCTTCCGGCGGGAAAGCCTTGTAATAGCCCTGGCGCTGTAGCTGCGCGTTGAGCTCGCTCAGCGGCCGCGACTGGTCGTGCTTCAGGAATATGGTGAGCATCACGGCATTCTCGGCCGTGGGCGCCGCGTTCTCCGCCGGCGCTGGTGCCGGTGCGGTTTGCGCCACTGCGCCGGCATTAAACGCCAGGACGCCCGCGAGCATAGCCATCGTTATCCATGATCCCTTTGCTTGCGACATCGCCGACTCCCTTTTCGAGTTCGTTGCGGGAAGATTTTGGACCTCGATCATTGCGGGGCAGCCGAGGCCTGTAAATCGGAATCGGGGAAACTGGCGGCGTCGCTGCCCGCGTCTTTGGCGGCCGGTTGTGAGGCACATCATACGCGCGCGTGAAGGCGCCTGCGTTAATCGTCGCGGGGGCGCGGCTGGCTTGGGTCAGCGAGGCTTGAATCTGCAAGGCTTGGCCAGCAAGGATCGAACTGATGAACGCGCGGCGGATGGCCTATTGGTGGTTCAGGTTTTTTGTGTCGGGGCGATTTCTTGAGAAGTTTCTCCAGCCGCGACACCGCTGATCCATCGCCACGACGACAACCCCTGGCCAATCAATCGATTTCGCCTGACGTCGTTCGCAGCCCGGGCACAACGACCCGAACCTCCACCTGTGGGAGGGTTGGTCGCGCGTGGCGACCAGTTGAGACCCATTAACAAAGTAAATGCGCTCACCGTTAAAGTACGGGATCGGCGGGGTGTAGTGTTTACCTTCAGATCGCGCGTTTCGATCCAAAAATGAGAGTTTTTGTTCGGTTTTTGGGTCTTTGAAGCCGTTTTCCGCCTACCGGCAGGGCGTGAGGCAAAGCTTCCCCGTATTCGTACTGGCCGGGAAATTAACCATGAAAGAGGAGTGGAACCGATAAAATAGTTATATGTCAGGACCAGATCATCGCGCAGCTGATTCGCACTTCACGAAGTGGATGGAAAGCATCACACCTCTCGAGGAGAATCCTGAGATCGTCCAACTGTCCGCTGCGCGCTCGCGTGCCGCGGAGGAGGCGAGCGCTGCGATTGCCCGGCAGTTGAACGGACCCCTGACGGCGCTGCTGCTCTACATGAATGAGATCAAGCAGCACAGCCACCAGTTTTCACAGGCGCCCGGCAACCGGCTCTATCTGCAACAGGTGGTGGAGAACGCGCTTCAGCAAACCGAACGGGTCTGCGCACTGGTGAAGCAGATGGCGGACAGTCACCTCGCATCGCCTTCCGATGCCGCCAGCAGGCCGGCGAGCGATGGCCAGGCCCGCCATCATGCCAATAATGTCCGCAAGCCGGGCCTGATGTTCGCGCCGGAGTCCGGCCAGAAGCCGCTGACCAAGCGAGAGCGCGAGGTCCTGAGCCTGATCAGCGAGGGCTGCTCCAACAAGCAGGGCGCCTTGCGGATGAATATCAGCCCAAGGACATTCGAGAGCCATCGCGCCGAGGCCATGCGCAAGCTTGGCGCCCGCAATACCGCGGACCTGGTTCGCAAGGCGCTGCTCCAGCCCGCCTGATTTTTTTTCTCCGAAGATGATGTCTGCGATGCGCCGCTCAACGCGCAGCCTCGGGCTGTCGAGGTACTGGAAGTGGACGGGCCGGGCGGTGGTCTAGCGGACCCAAGGCCGCGCTAGCGCAAGTGCCGCTTTTCCTCCGCGACGACGCGCAGCGCGTTGCGCAGAGATCTGCTCAATTAAGCGAGATCGCGCGGGATGACGATTCGAAGAGAAATCATCGCGCCTCGGGGATCGCGCGTTCTACCGTTCAGCGGAAGTCTTCCATTAAGGAGCGAGTGCGTGGTGCAGGCCGCAATGCGACTGTCGGTCTGGGCTCTTCCGGGATGATCGTGATGGTCCACGCGGCCGGAATGCTCGACTTGTTTTCCACGATCGATCGGACGTGGCCGGTGATCGCCGATTCGGCGGAACGCACGGTTGCGGTTCTGCCATTGAACTGGGCGATACGGAAACGCCGCACCTCTTTCTGATCGCTCGTTTCAAACGTAAACATGAAGGGACTCCCTTGGTCCCCGCAACTATCGTCAGTCAACGTTATCCGAAGATGAAAATCTCCAACCGTAGAAGTACGGCTAGCGGCGCATCTGCAATGTAGAGCGAGTTAGTCCAGACAAGAGCTCTGGTGAGATTCGTCGCTTGCATGCCGCAGCATCAGGGGCGGGCATGATCGGATCTGTAGCGAGGCCCTGAAAGCCTCGGCACCTTGCGGTATGATATTAGCCGGCGGCGTCCGGAAATACCGCTTCCATCTTGGTCTTCAGCGTTGCGGCGTTGAACGGCTTGACGATGTAATTATTGACGCCGGCCTTCTTCGCGGCGATGACGTTTTCGGTCTTTGATTCAGCGGTGATCATGATGAAGGGCGTCTTGGAGAATTCCGGGCTGGCGCGGACTTCCTTCAGCAGGTCGTAGCCGGTCATCGGCTCCATGTTCCAGTCCGAGATCACGAGGCCGTAACGCTTGGTCTGCATCTTGGCGAGCGCGGCCGATCCGTCGCTGGCGTCGTCGACATTCTCGAAGCCGAGCTGCTTGAGAAGGTTGCGGATGATACGGATCATGGTGCTGTAGTCATCAACCACCAGGATCGGCATCGACAAGTCAAAGGCCATGTCTTAACTCCGCGCAAACAACAAGCCGCCGAACACAGGTGAATGCGCGTTGCATACGAAAGAGCCTCGATTGCCTTTTCTCGAACCCGCACCCGTCAGCACCGTGACAAGTATCAGGGCTCATTGAACAGCGCGTTAATTCGGCGCCGTCCGAAACGCCGCGGAAGCGGCGATTGGCAGTATTAATACGGTGGGCTGTAAGGGGATTGCGCAATCCTCGCGTGAAGCGACGATGCGATGCATATCATAGATCGGGCCGCGGCCACCGGAGGTAACGGGAAGCGGTCATGCGGCCGCGCAGTGGACGCGCGAATGCAGCAGCCTGGTGTATTGCGCCTTGACCGTCGCGTAGCACTCGCACGATGTCTTGATCAGGCCTTCCACGTTGGTGATTTCGATGTGTCCGCGGCTGTAGTGGATGAAGTCTGCGTGCTGCAGCGTGTTGGCTACCAGCGAAACGCTGTTGCGGCGGGCGCCGATCATCTGCGCCATCGCTTCCTGCGTGAGGACGAGCTTGTCGCTGCCGGAAAGGTCGCGCGTGTGCAGCAGGCATCGCGCCAGCCGCGACTCGACCGTGTGCGAGGCGTTGCAGCCGGCGGTCTGCTGAATTTGCGCATAGACGGCGAGTCCGTGCCGCGTCAGCGCGGTACGCAACGTCGCGCTCTGGTCCGCTGCAGCACGAAGCTGATCGAGATCGATGGTCGAGGCGGCGCCGGGCACCAGCACCTCGGCGGTGTTCAGCGCGACGGGGTCGCCGAGCGCGGAGAAGGCACCGAAGATGCTGTCGCGGCCGATCATCGCGATCTGCACGTGCTCGCCGCGCGCGAGTTTCACGACCAGCGAGATGACGCCCTTGTGCGGAAGGTACGCGCGCTTGAGCGCTTCATCGACTTCGACCAGCACCATATCCGGGCTGAGGTCAGTGGCGCGCAGATGCGGACGAAGCAATTCGAAATCGTCCGCCGTGAGCGAGGACAAAAATCCATTCGGAGAGCGAGGGGCTGAATCCAAAGCAGTCTCCTGCCTTACGGGCTAAGCCGGTCTCTGGCGCCTGGCGCCGCTGCGTTCCATCCGAAATGCAGGATGATCCTCGCACATTTCGTTGGCAAGCAGAATTGGCAAATGGACGCACAGGATCGGGCGCCGAAAGGCGTGAGAGGTGCGCGCCGTGCCTTTTGGTTCAAAGCGGATACTGCGCGGGAGCGCAGGCCAGCGCCGCTCATAGGGGAGCGCTGCCAAGGCTGTCTTAAGATGCGGGCAAGGCGACGCGAACTCCGCCCCCGCGCGACTTGCGATACTAGCTTGCGACGTACGGCCGGCGGGCAATCGACGGGCAGGCAAGCGTGTGCCGGCGGCAATGTGGAACCGGCCTTATGCCCTGTAACGGGCAGACAGGTCGGCGGTTTGCGTCGGTAATGCTATAGCGTCCTGATTCGCAAGGCAAAAACCCCGCCACGCGATTGTGTGGAAGGCCGTCACTTCTTGGCGGCGGCCGTTCGTGCGGCGCGTCCGAACTTGCGAGGGATCACGTGCGTCGCATTTTGATCGTCGAGGACGGCCTTCATACCCGCCTTGCTAAGCGCAGCGTTAACAGTCGTTCGAGCGCGCCGACACCGAATGATGTGGTGACAGCCGGGGGGACCCCAAAACCAGACCGCACCATAACAGTCGCGCCTGATGCACGATTGGACTGACGGCACATTATATCTTGTTCCCCGGGGGGATGACATGACTCGTGTTCTCATCGTCGATGACGATCCCATGGTCTGCACGGCGATCGAGATCTATCTCGAGCGTCACGGCTTTGAGGTGACGATGGCCAATGGCGGCGAAGCCGGGCTTCGGGCGCTGGAAGATTCCAGCTTCGACCTGATGCTCGTCGATATCTTCATGCCGCATATGCGCGGCTTCGAATCGATCAGGATATTTCACCAGCGCGCGCCGACGATCCCGCTGATTGCAATGTCAGGATACGCCTTTGCCAATCTCGACTCGCCGGCTCCGGACTTCTTGCGCATGGCGCTCGAGCTCGGTGCGGCGCGCTGCCTGCGCAAGCCGTTCACGCCGGATGCGCTGCTGATGGCCGTTAATGAGTGTCTCGCCGAGGCGAGGGCCCGCTTCAGCGGCGCCGCCCAGTCGAACTAGCTGCTCAACGATATTCCGACGCCGCACGATCAGTCATTGGACGGGGCGATGCATCGCGCTCAGCCTTCCAATCCCCGCGTCGGTACCGCGCCGGGAACGGTGCCCGCATCGGTAAGATTCTGTTTACCATAAATCACATCGCCGAAGGTTTTTTGGCATTTCGCATTTGTGCGGATCGGCGCGTTAACCTGCAGGTAGCGGTGAAGGACCAGTGTGGCACGGACGCCCAGTGAAGGTGTGGCGTTGCGTCAATTGTGTTCATCCAGAAGGATATGAGTTATGTCAGGTATTGTTCTCTCGTCTTCGGTTCGCCAGAACCTGCTCTCGCTGCAATCGACCGCCGATCTGCTCGCGACCACGCAGAATCGCCTCGCCACCGGCAAGAAGGTCAACTCGGCTCTCGATAACCCCACGAACTTCTTCACTGCGTCGTCGCTCGATTCGCGCGCCAGTGACATCAACAATCTGCTCGACGGCATCAGCAACGGCGTGCAGGTCCTGCAGGCAGCCAACACCGGCATCACCTCGCTGCAGAAGCTTGTCGACAGCGCCAAGTCGATCGCCAACCAGGCGCTGCAGACCACTGTCGGCTACGTCAAGTCGACCGCGACCAGCGCGACTTCGGCCGCGACTGCGACCGACCTGCTCGCCTCGACGCCGCAGGTGACCAGCTCGGTCAACGGTTCGGTGCTCTACAACAACTCGACGCAGAGCTACACGTCGACGCAGGGTGCGACCGGAACGGCCATCAACAACAACCATCTCGGCGCCTACGTTGCTCCCGTCGTCACCGGCTCGGCGATCCCGGGTGCGTCCAGCAGCGCCACGCTGCTCAGCGCCCTGACCACGGTTCCGACCGTCGGCAACACCCTCACTGTCGGCTCGACCACGTGGACCATCACGGGCGCCGGCGGTGCCTCGGACGGCACGCATATCTCCACCGACGATGCGCTCTCGTCCGTTCTGACCAAGATTGGCACGGCGGCGGGTGGCTCGGCCCAGCTCGTTGGCGGTGCGATCGAGATCACCGGCAACACCTCCGGCTCGCTGACCATCGGCGGCACCGGCACGATCCTGGCCGATTTGGGCCTGACCGGCGGCACCTTCGCCCGTACCAACGCG